>Ga0208364_1000001_pt1 | contig 350605 bp, 326 predicted proteins | sample LakMenEpi08Jun12_FD_150680 | JGI IMG/M metagenome (GOLD analysis project Ga0208364, IMG submission 150680) | Freshwater microbial communities from Lake Mendota, WI - 08JUN2012 deep hole epilimnion (SPAdes) | ecosystem: Environmental > Aquatic > Freshwater > Lake > Epilimnion/Euphotic zone ...
CCTGCAAATAGAGCAATTTGAATCCATGATTGAGTTTTTTAATCTTCAGATAGCTCAGGAAAGTGCAAAGGAACAGCCAAATACAGGTAAAATTGATAATTATAGATCTCAAATAAATTCACATCAAACTGCCATTACTGCTCTACAGAGAACATTATCATAACCTAATATTAATAAACTTTATGTAGATTAGTATTGTGAGTAACTTAGAGGGATCATTTTTAGGTAACAAAGATACAAGACCCTCTTCTGGGCAGACTAGACAGCAACTAGGCTCTGGGGTTAACGCTAATGTCGCCTCCCACGGTAAATTTCTAAATAATGGAGTCCAGTCCAAAAGCTTCGCTCAAGAAATGGCAGCTTTATTAGCGAATGGACAAGAAATACCTGATGAATTAAAAGCAAAAATGGAGGAGATGGGTCTCTCTGATCAAATCAATAACGAACCTAACGCTCAAGGAAAAAGAATAAATAACAACAGAACTGCAGTCAAAAGTCATGAAGCTCTTACAAGCATGGAGGATAGTTTAAACAAGGCTCAAGCTGATAAAGAGAATTTAAGACAGGAAGATGTCCGAAAAGCCTTTAGTCAATCTCGCGCAGAAGAGCAGGAAGAAAGGGTCTCTGAAGAAAAGAAACATTATTATTCGAGCAATGAAGCTACGATTGCGACAGCCGCTCAGGAAAACAGTAAATCTATAACAGAAGCTGCAAGAGAAGGAAATGTAGCTCAGCAAGAACAAAGACAATCTGAAGATGGCAGCAGGCAGCAGCAACTTGCAAATTGGGAGCTGTTAGCACCTAGACTAATAGAGGATTCTGCAAATCGTGCTATCAGGTTAGACATACCAGACGTAGAGGATATACAAACCGTAATAGTCAGGATGGGTCAATCCGGAGTTACTATACAAGCCATAGGTTCTGAAGACATGGTAAACAGCTTCTCCACTAGAGAAGGAATTCTCAGAAATGCCCTTGCTAAGAAAAATGTCAAACTAGATTCAGTAACAGCCTTCGATGCAAAAGCAATGTATCAAAAGTAATCAATCATGAATAATCTTCACCATTTATCACAAAACACTACTTTAAATTCGACTGATTTAATAGGTCTAATATCAGGGAACATGGCTGGTGCTGCAACTTATGGTCACAGAGCTAAAGTATGGTCATTCAAAGACTATATGTATGGTGGTGAAATGGTCGAAGGTGGTCTTAGTATGAAGCAAGGTGGTCAAGCACCTAGATTAGGAGAATGGACTAAATTATTTATAAAAGGTAAAGGATTCTTTACTGTCTGGGACCCTAAACAACAGAAAACTATGTATACGAGGCTCGGCGATTTTCACATAGATGGTTCTGGAAACATGGTTTCTAAAGAAGGTTACCAAGTTTTAGGAGCTCCACTAGAAGGCTCTTATACCCAACTACGAAGACAAGGACAATATACAGATTTAAATACCCAAGCTGATAGTTTCGATGACATAACCCAAGGTAATCCTTTCAGAAAAGCGCCAAATGGTGCACCGCAAAAATTAAATCCAGCGGGGAGACCCGTTGGCAATGTTCAAGCAATTAATATCGCCTTAGATCCACGTAATGGTAAGTATCTAGGCTTATACGATGAGATCAAAGTCGCAGAAGATGGAGTCGTTTATGGCAAAGATGGAAACAATCTAGTCTCTCTTTATAAAATACAATTAGCAAATTTCAACAACCCAGAAGGATTAACCGATCTTAAAGATGGAATTTATTTCGAGACTAATAGTAATAGTGGCATGCCTACTCTTGCAAGCACTGGAGCAATCATTATTTCAGAAGCTTTAGAGAAAAGCAATGCCAATATGAAAACTGAAGCCCATTACCTAACAGAGGCACAAAGATCTTATCAATTTGCTACTCAAGCTCAGAAGCTTGCTGATAAAATTACTGGTACAGCGATAGAGCTGATTCAGTAATGAGCCAAATTAATGTTTTAAATAGAGATTCCAAAACCCAATATTTAAATAAATCAGATAGTAATGAAATTTTAGATATTGAGAGCTGCGTAAACTGGTCAAGCCTTGCTGAGCTTTGTATTAAGTTATCTGATGAAATGGAATTCAACCTTAATCGCGAAATCTGCTTAAGTTTCTGCACCGAATCTGAAATTAGAGATTTGAATCGTAATTTTCGTAACAAAGACTCTATCACTGACGTGCTCTCATTTAACTTTCAAGAGCTACAAGACACTGGAGAAATTCAGCCACTTGGCGATATCATCATCTGCACTACAAGAGCACAAGAGCAAGCTTGGGAGCTAGGTTACACGCTCAGACGAGAATTGATTTTCTTATTTGCTCATGGAGTCTTACATTTACTTGGCTATGACCATGAAACAGAGGAGGATGCAGAAAAAATGTTCAATTTACAAAAACAAGTTATAAAGACGTATGGTATTTTAGACTGAGTGAGGGTCTTTAATAATCTTACGCATAAACTTGAAGAATTTGAGCCAATAAACTCAAATATAGTTACTTTTTACTCCTGTGGACCCACCGTCTACGATGATTCACATATAGGGCACGCTCGCAGTGCTATCACTTGGGATTTACTTGCAAGATATCTTCGTTTTAAAAATTATCAAGTAACTTGGATTAGGAATATCACTAATGTTGATGACAAAATTATCAACCGTGCAAAAGAATTAGACATACTAGCAGACACTCTTTCACGAAAATACACCTATGAGTTCTGGGATGACATGGTTTCTCTAAATGTTTCTTGGCCAGATCATGAACCTAGAGCTACCGACTATATTCCAGAAATGATCAAATTCATAGAAGGACTTATCGCTCAAGGTTCTGCCTATGAAGTAGATGGTGATGTATATTTCAGCGTGAGTAAATATACTCAGTATGGTCAACTAAAAAGACAAAGTATTGATGCTTTAAAAGAGGGGAATAGCCGCTTAGATCCAAATAGTAAGAAAAAAGATCAGTTAGATTTCGCTTTATGGAAAGCTTTTCCGAATGAACCACTTTCAAGCTTCAGCTCTCCATGGGGATTAGGTAGACCTGGCTGGCATATAGAGTGCAGCACTATGATAGAAACGATTTTAAAAGAAAAATTTGCTATCTCTACCTTAGATATACATGCTGGCGGAGATGACTTAATCTTCCCTCATCACGAGAATGAATGTGCTCAATCAGAATGTTTCACGGGAAAACCGCTTGCAAAATACTGGCTACATAATGGCATGGTCATGATAAACGGTACTAAAATGTCAAAGTCATTAAATAATTACATGACCATCAAAAGTGTTCTAACTAAATTCAAACCAAATACTGTTCGTTTTTTCTGTTTGCAAACTCATTATAAAAAGCAAATCAACTTCACAAACACTGCTCTTCAAGCTGCTGAAAGTGGCTTTGATAAACTTTTCAATGCCATTTCAGAAGAACTTAAAGGCATTAAATTTAACAGCTTTGCACAGGTTCAATTAGATAAAATCCAGTTAGCAAGCCTAGATCAAGCTTTAATTAATCGCTTCACCGAAATATTAGATAACGATCTAGCTACGCCACAGGCTCTTGCATTACTGTTTGAAAACCTAGACCAAAAACCTACAGTAATTTATCTTTTAAGCATACTTGGCTTCGATCTCAGATCTAATACTAAAGAGAATTCGCTAAAGTCTTTAATGCACTCCATCGCTGATGCCAAAGCCATGTCGAGAGCTTCTCACGTCGATGCCATCGCTTCACTTAAAGCAGCAGCCACCTCGTATGATAATCTCACAGAAGCTAATGCTACTATGCAAGAGAATATTCTCATCGATAAGAGTAGCTTAGGCAGCATCATTGAGACCCTACTCGAGCTAAGAGAAAAAGCTCGCCTCGAAAAGAATTTCGAGCTTAGCGATAGAATTAGACTAGAGCTAGAAAAAGCTGGGATTATAATTAGAGATTTTAAAGATAAGCCCAGTGAATACAGCTTTGCTTAAAAAGACGGATGCGAACTTAATACTGCACGCATTGCAAAAAGATCTCTTAAAGTAACTTCGGAATACGCAGCTCAAATACAGAAAACTTTTCAACATCTCTATAAAGATCCATTAAACCATTTGCGTATTGCCTAAAATTAGGCTCAAAACTGTATCCAGGAGCAAGAGGCATAATTATCGAATTTCCAAGAATACCGATGACCCTATTCTCAACCACAGAAGCTATACTCTTACCATTAGTATTAGGTGCAATACAATTATCAAGAAGACTGAAACGTTTATTAGCAGACATTCTATACCAAATCACTTGATGATAATATTCTAAATTCTCATTTAGGTGCTTAATTAAATTATCTATATCAAAATCACAATTTTCATCATTATAGAATTTAAAACTTTTCAATAAAAACTCGTATTCTTTCCCCAAAAGATACTCAACTAAAATGTCTTTAAACGCTAAAATCATCTCTACATCAAATTCTTCAAGAGCAAATGGAATAAAAAGACATTCCCTAGCATCATGAAGACTCTGCTCAACAGTAAGTGAAGTATATTCTCTATAATTTCTTTCTAGCCTAGCTTCACTACTCTGCCTTTTCATTTTCTCTTCAAGAGAATAAAAGCTATATCTTAAAACATCATTTAAAGCTTTCTCAAAATTATTAGGTGACCTTAAATCTACATTACTAGTAAGACCATCGCCACCAATAAAATAATTAGCAAACTTCTCATCAAAGCAAGCTTCAACAAGCTTTCGAGCAAAAGCAGAATCAGCGACATCATTTTTTGGTAAACGCCAAAGCTGCTTAATTGCTAAAACATGACCATGAGCAATTTTCTTAATTTCGAGGTTAGCCGTACGATCAAAACAGGATACGGGTTTCATGAAATCAGAACTATTCATTTGATCTTCAAGCCCAAACTGCGTAGTTCTTAAAGCCTTATAAAAAAAGAACTCTTCTGCCACATACTTATCAATAGTTAATTTAGAATGTACAGAAAAAATTGGATTTTTAAAAATGACTTTAAGCTTAGAAGGTATTAAACCATTTGCATCAAGTTCTATTTTTTTAGCTAAAAGCTTATCAGCAGATAGGCTTACATAAACTGTTTTATATTTATTTTCAGAAGCTAATTTGGTTTTAAAAACCCCATTTAGAGAGGTTTTCAAAACAGCAATCGGCTCTAATTCTTTACTATTAAACTGCTTTAATTCTTCAGGAGAAGCCCAAAAAATCAGAGTTAAACCTTCTGGAATTTGAGTACCACTAACCGCAAGTATCTGACCCTCACATAAGTAATCTTTATGATTAACTTCAGTAAAAGTTCTTCTTGCGTAAGCCATAATTCGTGACTTAATCGGCAGCTCTAAGATTACTTCAGTTTCAGCGATAGTCTTAAGATAATGATAAGCATAAGCAAACTCTTGCAACAAAGCCCCATCTGGTGAATAAACTTTAAGCTTTAAATCTTCAGAAATGAATTCTGATTCTGGAATCTGTAAAATAAATTCACCACGTTCTGAAACTTCTATACGGTTCATTACCAGTGAATCACTAGAATTTAAAGCCGTATTAAAGGTATCTTTAGTGACTTCAGTGCGAGTTTTTTCAGAACTCAATTCATCTTTATAACCCGCTATATCTTTAATATTTTTAATAATATTTAAACTTATAGGCTCATTTTTTAAAAGATCAGGAGTTTCTTTATTAAGGAAGAATTTACTCTCGCCTTTATTTTCAAGCTTAGAGCTAATTAATAGCGCCTCTCTTTCAACCTGAGCGGGTTCTAGTTTATTTCTCTCATATGCAAAAGTTAAATAATAAGCCTTGAAATTAATACTTTCATCAGCTAACTGTAAATCTTTTAGAAGTCCTTGTATTAATAACATAAAGAAAAGTACCTAGATCTTGCACATCTGGAAGCAGCCCTAGGAAATATTAAATTCTAATATTAACTCAATAAAAATATTGTATCAACATAATATTTTTTTTGCCTATAAATTTTTAACATAACAAATAAAAAATCCGATAAAATCTTAGCTTGAATCATGGTTACCCAAATACAAGTTCCTAAATCTAAACGCCTCGACTTAATACCACCGTATCTTTTTGCAAGAATAGATGAAAAAAAAGCTATCGCTATTTCTAAAGGCGTAGATATTATCAATATGGGTATAGGCGATCCAGACATGCCTACTTTTTCGCCCATCATTGATACTATGCAGGCAGCAGTCGCAGACCCTAAAACACATGATTACCCACCTTACACTGGAACTTTGGAATACCGTAAAGCTGTCTGCAAGTGGACTGCTCAAAAATTTGGGATTCCAGAATTTGATCCCATTGCTGAATGCTTAGGGACTATTGGCTCAAAAGAAGCTATCCACAATATTTTCCTAGCTTATGTAGACCCTGGTGATTACACATTAATTCCCGACCCTGGTTATCCTGTCTATAATACTGGAACTATATTTGCAGGCGGTACTCCATTCAAGATGCCTCTTTTAAAAGAAAATAATTTTCTTCCAGACTTAAAAGCTATTCCAGTAGAAATAGCCAAAAAAGCTAAATTAATGTTTTTAAATTACCCAAATAATCCGACCAGTGCTATCGCTCCAATTGAATTCTTTGAAGAAGCTGTGTCTTTCTGTAAAGAGTATAATATTTTACTTTGCCATGATATGGCTTACTCAGAGATTAACTTTGATAACTATAAAGTACCTTCAATTTTCAACGTAAAAGGTGCTGAAGAAATAGCGATAGAGTTTCACTCTTTCTCTAAAAGCTATAACATGACTGGCTGGCGTGCAGGCTGGGTACTAGGTTGGGCTCCAGCTGTGCAAGCCCTTTCTCAAGTAAAAACCAATATTGATTCAGGTATATTTAAAGCCATACAAAAAGCTTGTTTAACAGCACTTGAAATAGAGCAAAAAGTCTTAGACCAGCGTAACTCAATCTATGACGGAAGAAGAAAAGCTATCGTGAAAGGATTAAGATCACTAGGTTGTGATATTGAAGCTCCTAAATCTTCAATGTTTGTTTGGGCACCTATTCCTTCTGCTTTTAAATCTTCTGCTGAGTTTTGTGAAAAGCTTTTAGATGACTGTGGCATAGTCGTATCTCCGGGTAACGCCTTCGGTGAGTATGGCGAAGGATATTTCAGAATAGCCATGACTACTGATATAGATAGAGTAGAACTAGCATTCTCAAGAATGAAAGAAGCTGGTATTAGTTTCTAAAAGTGGTATTTGATGGCAGTGTCATCGAGCGCACAAGTCCAAGGCTGAATATGAATGAATCTAGAAATCCATTTTCAGTACCAGCAGATCGCTTACCTAAGCTGCCACAGTGGTTAAGAAACTCATTTCCTAAATATAAGTTTGATAAATTAATTAAAGACATGCCTTTAAATGGCATGACTACTGTCTGCGAAGAAGCTAAGTGTCCTAATCGTGGCGAATGTATTTCTCGTGGCATCGTCACTGTCATGATTTTAGGCAGTGAGTGTACTCGTGCCTGTACTTTTTGTGCAGTAGAAAGGAACACACCACTGCCTGTAGACCCCTTAGAGCCACAGAAAATGCTTGACATGGTGAACTACATGAAAGCTAAATATGTGGTTATTACAGCACCCACTAGGGATGATCTATTTGATGGCGGAGCTAGTCAATTTCGCAAGACAGTGGAACATATTAGACTATATAGACCAGATGTAAAGCTAGAACTATTAATCCCAGATTTCCAAAACCAGCATTATGCTTTTGATGAGATCATTTCAGCAGAGCCAGAGATGATCTGCTTTGATACACAGACAGTAAAAGCACTTTACAAATGGGTTAGACCTGGTTTCTCCTATGATAAAGCACTGGAGCTGTTTTCATATTTCAACACAGAAATAAAAGCCAAGAAACTAGATATCGGTCTTAAAAGTGGCATTATGCTTGGCTTAGGTGAAAAACCTGAAGAGATTATCGAATTAATGAAAGAACTATATTCACATGGTGTGCGCTACATCACTCTAGGACAGTATCTTAAACCAGCAGAGATGCCATTACCTGTAATTGAATATATAGAAGAAGATATTTATCAGTACTATCGCAAACAAGGTCAAGAACTAGGTCTCTGGGTACAAGCTTCACCACTCACTCGTAGTAGTTATATGGCAGATCATCTGCATGAAAGTACTTTGTAATATTTTGGCATTAGTCTCTTTATCATAAAATTAGGACCATGGGGAAAATAAAAAAAACAGAGTTTAAAACCTTCCCTAATCCTATGTTTAGAGACCTTTGCTTACTTGAGTTTGCAGAGGAACACTTAAACTTCGATGAATTTATTTTCTTTTTCTATACTTGGGATAAACCTAGCGCCTCCCTTGGACGTTCTCAACGCAAAAGCCAAGATCTCATCCAAGAGTGCATTCTCAAAGATATCCCAGTAACTATTCGTCCTAGTGGCGGCAAAGCTGTCATTCATGATGGTGATATCTGTTTTACTTTTATCGCAAGGCAAAGTCATAAACATTTTGGTGGAAATCTCCAAGAATCTTACGCTAAAGTCCTAGATTATATTCTTAAAATATTAAACGAACATTTCACACAGAGCCTCGGCTGGAAGGGCAAGATAGAAGCCTCTGAATATAACAAAGACAGTCTAATAGCAAGTACTAACAAGCCAATCAACATTTACAAACAAAACTGTTTCTCTCAAGCACTGGGGAGTGAAGGAATCATTAAACACCAAGGGGAAAATCATAAAGTCTTAGGTTCCGCCCAAATGATCTATGCGAACTGCTTTTTACAACAAGGCTCAATTTTAATAAACAAAAAAAATCTACACAACAAACTTAGTTTTGATATCCAATCAATATCAATGACTGAGGCTTTTAATAGTGGTGAAAACTTAAATCTAGATAGCCTTATAGAGGCTCTAAATAAAAAATCTCAAAATTCTTTTAATGCTTAATTAAAATCAAAATATTTACCCAACTCAAAAACGAATCCAGAATCACCAGAAATACTATTTGCAGGTATACGATAAGCAATAACCGCTACTACATCTCGTTTTAAATTATGATAAACCAAGCCAGGAATAATTCCAGCAAAATCATGAGTCCCAGAAAAATACTCTAAAACAATATTAAGTTCTTTATTTACTGGATGCTCAATACCGCCGATAAAACATATCGTATCCCTACCATAAACTTGCTGAGTACCAGTAGCAATACCAGTCGTTAAGCGAGTCTTAATTCTTGGCAAGCGGAAACTCAAATGTGAGAAAAAATTAGTTCCAACTCCATTACCCTGCAAGGAAACAGGCAGCATATAGCCACTAGTAATTTTCACATCATCTAATATTTTTATAGACGGTATTCGCTTTGAATGCTTAGCACCAAAGGCTAGACTCAGATTATTTAAATCATCTGATTTGAGACCGTAATTAGTAATAGCCAATTCCCAATTTTCATTCAATCCATAAGTTATAAAATTAGTTGAACTCCAGTGACCATCAGTCCCCCACATTTTAACAAAGCTCTCATTCATGATAAATAGCTTATTTTTAGGAGTAATATCAGCAGAAGGTAAATTAATAATGGCTTGCTGTGCGCTCAAAGGTAGCTGCATACTACATGCACAAGAACAACAAAACAAAAATAAATAAAACCTCTGGATCACGAATTATTACAGAGTAATAATTCTAGTACCAGCTACTGCTAATTTACAATAGCTCTATTTGTGAAACATAAATCATCCCTTCAATCTCTTTTACATAAGATTTATTTATTACATCCCACACAGTTAAAGCCCATGTCTCGAATATTATCAAAACTTTCAGCAAAAGATCGCACAGATACTTCTGCAAGAGCTTTTCGGCAAGGTTTATTCCATTAAATGGGCGTTCGGCTACACGCCCTAAATACCTTTTAATTTATAAACAGAGTTTATCCACTTCATTAAAATAACCTTATCTTCTTTAGTTAAGAGCTTATCCCAATGAACGACAGCATACTGTAAAGGTGGCATGGTATTATCAGCGATAGAAGTCTCGAGATGGATCAACTTAGCCTCATCTAAATCTTTATCTTGAATATCATTTAAGTCTTTTTCCATATCAAAATCTAGCAAACCATCTTCAACATCTTTTTTCACAAGGTCTTTTACAAATGGTAGCTTTGCATAGAATGGCATAACAGCCTTACTGGAATGACAATCTGCACACTTAGATTTTAATATCTCTCTAGAGGAAAGACTTAAAGATGAGTATTTCGCTGAAACCTGCATTAAAGCAGTCCAGAGACAAAAAACAAACAAACTCACATATCTAACAAGGTTCATAGATTTTATTTATTTGCCATATACAGCCACATCACCACATCTTCAATCTCAGCAGCAGAAAGCTTAATTTCAAACTCTTTAGCATAGAAGCTTGCCAGCCTACGAGTCTGCTCTAAAGTACGCCTTGAGCTAATACCATGCAGATCTGGTATTTTCCTTCCAGTATTTCCAGTGGTTTTTGTCTTAGTATCCCACTTACCAGCAGTTCCCCCACCAGGGTGACAAGTAGCACAAGTCCCATAAGTGCCTTGACGACTAAAAAATATCTCCTTACCTTCTTTAATACCAGCAGATGATGGCAGGAAAAAAGATGATAAAAGAAGAGTGATCAAAATATTTTTCCTCATACAATTACCCTAATTATAAACTACGGAGTTACTGAATTCACTTGAATTACTTGCTTCAACTGCTCAGCTGGTACTAAAGTCTTAGCATCACTTTCGTAAGGAATGAGTAATATAGAAAATTTCAAAGTAGAACTCTTTAAAGCCTTGTCACATGGTCATAGAATTTCTATAATTAATACTCTAAGAGACGGAGAAAGGAGTGTAGCTCATATTTGTGAAATTCTTAACATAGAAAGCTCCTACGCTTCACAACAACTATCAATACTGAAAAATAAGAACATCGTTTCTAGAAGAAAAGAGGGCAGCCAAGTATTTTACTCAATCAAAGATGAGGGTATATTAAGCCTACTAGATATAGCTCGCTCTATTTTTGATAATCATATAACAGACTTAAAAAGCACCATTAAAGAGGTTAAGAAAAAGTCAAAGGAAGAGGGTTCTAACTATTATGACTAAATCTTTTATCATCATCGGTGCTGGTCCAGCAGGCTATCAATCAGCACTAGAATTACGAAAAACTGTGGCAGATTCTAAAATAATATTAATAGAAAGATATAAACTAGGCGGCACCTGCCTGCATCGTGGCTGCATACCCAGTAAACAGTTATCCTGCATAGAAGAAGAAAAAAATTATTTAAAGACATTGACAAAGAATAAAACCCTTTTAACGAAAGGGATTGAACAGAAATTATTAAAAGCAGATGTAGAAATAATTTACGGCAGTGCAAATATAGAAATCAGTGAATCATCTTTTCAAGTCCAGGTTCAAGACTGTGATGATGAGGGTTATGTTATAAACGAAAATGCAGATGAGGGCAGCCCTGAAAGTAAAAAACGCTTAAGTGCTGATTACTTAATTCTAGCGAGCGGCTCTAGACCTCGAAAAATAGATTTTGATAAACACTTTAAAGAAAAATATCCTGAAATAGATTCTTCTGAAATCCAAAAAGTGAAAGATAAAGCCATTAGCAGCGATAGCTTCTTTTGCGATATTAAATTACAGAAAGGCTTCTCTGATTCATACTGCTTTATCGGCGGTGGCTATATCGGCGTAGAGATAGCTTCTATGCTTGCTGAGCTTGGGAAAAAAATTAGGATAATAGAATCGGCAGAAGATATTTTACTGTTTTTAGATAAAGACTTACGCGAACGTATAAAAGCGAATTTAATTAAGCAAGGAATTAAGATAGAAACTAATGTACAAAACATAGACTACCAGAATATTCTAGAGGATAAAATCTTCATCGCGATTGGCAGAGAAATAGTTTTACCACCAGTCAGCTATAAAGAAAAAAACACTATAGAAAAAATTACAGATAAGCATATCCTCAATGAAAAAATCTCTAAGCTTAATCTCGATAATCGCATTTTCTTAATCGGAGATCTATCTGAGCATATGCCACTAGCTCACTATGCTTACACAGAAGCTAAAGCTTTAGCTAAATATCTTGGCATTCTTAATAAACCTGAACAAAGCAGTAAAGTAATTAACAACAATTTCACAAAACCTAATCTAGATTTAATTCCTCAAGTAATTTTCACCGATACTGAATTTGCTCACTGTGGAATGAGCCTAGATAAAATTAAAGAAAAATATTCTGAGAATTTTTTTATTATAGAAAAAAACTGGACAGAAAATGCTAAAGCTCGAATCTCTGGTAGTGAAAGGGGTTACGCTAGATTTATCTTTGAAAGCTCAACTAGGAAAATATTAGCTTGCTCATTAATAGGTAATTTAGCTACAGATCTTATTTCTATAGCCGTGCCACTAATTCACTTAAATCTAAGTTATGAAGAAATACAGAATATGGTATTCCCCCACCCTACTCTTGGAGAGCTTTTTGTATTAGACTAAGGGTATATGAGTTTCCCTATACTCCATGAATTTAATCTTGCAAGAAAGGCTAACATCGTGGACTTTCATGGCTGGCAAATGCCAGTATTTTATGAAGGCATACGTGAAGAATATAAAGCGACAAGAGAAAAAGCTAGCGTTTTTGATGTATCCCACATGGGACGCTGGTTTTTCAGTGGTAAAAATGCCATGGCTTTTCTAGATTATCTGACTACTAATGATTTAAGCACACTTAAAGATGGTAAAGCTCTCTACACGACACTACTTAATGAAGATGGTGGTATTATTGATGATTTGGTTATTTATAAATTCAATCCTGAGCGATTTCTATTAATAAACAACGCTGGCAATCACGATACTGTCACGGATTGGTTCTGGCTACAATACAATAAATTAAAATCAGAAGAAATTTCTTTAAAAAACTCAGGACTTGAAGGTTGTGAGCAGTCCTACGAAGATATTATGATGGAGGATGTCACATCTAAAATTGCTCAAATAGCGGTGCAAGGTCCTTTAGCAAAGGATTTAGTGAATAAATATCTGGGATTGAGAGAGGAATTATCTTATTTTTCTTTTCGTAAAGTTTCTTTTAATAATGAGGATTATATAATCTCTGCCACCGGCTATACTGGTGAAGCTGGTTATGAAATATATGCTAAGCCGAGCTTACTAATTAAATTAGTAGAAGACTTATGCAGTAATTCAGAATTAGTCCCAGCAGGACTAGGAGCTAGAGACGTTTTACGCTTAGAAGCTGGCTACTGCTTGCATGGTAATGATATAGATACTCTGACTACGCCTTATGAAGCTGGCCTTGACTGGATAGTAAAAATAACGAAAGAGAATTTCATCGGTAAATTTAACTGCACTAGACAAGAGAAAATACTCTGCGGTTTATCGTTTTCCATCTCCGAGAAAATAATTCCTAGAGCCGGCACTAAGGTTTATGACGATGAAGAACGTGAAATTGGGGTTATTACTAGTGGTACCTTTTCTTTTATTTTAGATAGAGCGATTGCTCTAGTCTATTTAACCGATCCTGAAATTATTAAATCCATAATTTCAAATAAGACTGATATAACTAGTAAAATAAATCTGAAAAAAGTATCAATAAAAGTTCGCAAAGATATTTTTAGTGCTAGCATAGTTGAGCCTTGGTTTTATAGAAACATCAGGGGTAAAGAGATTCAAGATTTGGAGGCGATTCAAAAATGAAACAATATTTCAAAACACATGAGTGGATAGAAGAAAGTAGCAATGGTGCTTATTACATAGGCATTAGCGAATACGCCGCTCGCAGACTGGGTGACGTAGTATTTATAGAACAGATGGAAGATCAAAATAGTTTTATCGCAGGCGAAACCCTTATGATCCTAGAATCAGTAAAGGCTGTAGGTGACGTTTATGCACCATTTGCATGTGAAATACTCAGAGTGAATGAAAAAATAGTCAAAACGCCAGAAGAGTTAACTGGTGAAGATTGGTTACTTGAAATAAAACCACTAGACTCACTACCAGAACTTGACTCCCTGAATGACTCTGACTATGAAGCCTATATTAAAAAGGAAGGTTAAGATTTACTATTTTCCTCTAACATTATGACCAGAATTGAGAGAGAGATTTTCCCAGCTAAAAACAAATTATATACACACAAAAAATCATCACTAGCATTCTTTTTCACTAAAACTTCGCAGTAAAGTTTTTTACTTTCAAACATAATTCCCTCATCCTTGCGAATATTTTAGCAAAAGCTAAAGATTTGAACTTAATGTTTTTTTAATATTTCGAGACGGTAAATTCTAAATATTACTCTTTTCGGGAAAGCACCGTGCAAGTAAGCTCATTGGATGAATCACTTTATATCCCTCGCTTAAATGTGCCTCTATTTGAGACATGCAACCAGGGTTTGCAGTTATCACTAAATCCACCCCAGCTTTTTTAATATTTGCAGCTTTTCTTTCACCAATTGGTTCTGCAAGTTTCGGCTTAATCAAATTATAGAAACCCGCAGAACCACAGCAGACCTCAGCTTCTAAAAAGGGAATTAATTCTAAATTTGGAATTAATGCAAGTAAGCTTTGGTACTGAGTCGTCAATCCCTGAGCATGATACAAATGACAAGCTGGGTGGTAAACAGCTTTAAGGGACTGCTCGCAATCTTCAATTTCTGCGTTTTCGTCAGTCCCTTTCAGAGAAGTCAATTTAGCTTTAAAAGCCCCTAAAGATATGGGTGCCAACCAATTATCTGGATCTATAAGCTCGGCTATATCCTTTATAACAAGAGACTCTAAATAAACCTTATCTTTCACATATGCTCCACAACCAGCTGAATTAAAGACTATAGGGTTAGAAAAGTCTTCAATAGCTCGCCTCTGGAAAGGCTCGTAATCTTCAATTTCTGCGTTTTCGTCAGGCCCTTTATATAGTTTATTTAAAGCATCACATTGTGCTTGAATAAATTTTTCAGTCTGCTTCTCACCAATCTTAAATTCACCACTATGGCTAGCTAAAGCACCACAGCAGCCTGAAGCTGGTACATAGACATGATAACCAGCAGCATTTAAAACCTTAATCGTATCGTGATGAACACTATTATAAAGTGTATCCATGACACAACCCAAATTAAATAGCACAGTACGGGACTGCTCGCAAACTTCAATTCCCGCATTTTCGCCATCCTCATCTAAAATCTTTTCAGTAGAAGGATAAAGTTTATTTACTTCTAGCTTAGTATACGAAATTTCTCTAGTGGGCTGCATCTTACTAAGCTTCGGTAAAAACGGAAACAGCTTATAAAAAATATTTAATACTTTTAAACCTATACGCCCTAAATTCAGTAAATATCTTTGATCAAGCAAAAAAGCGAAAGAGAATTTACGTAGCAAACCCCAAAAACCTTTAGTATAACCATTTTCCTGTTTTTCATGGCGAGCATAATCTAAGAGCCGAATATATTCAACTCCAGATGGGCAGACTGTCTCACAAGCCATACAACTAAGACAATTATCAAGATACTCTTGCCCAGTGGCATCCAGCTCAGATACCTCACCCTGAATCAGATCTTTAATTAAATAAAGCCTACCCCGTGGAGAATTACCTTCATTACCAGTAGTCAAATAAGTAGGACAAGCTGAAAGGCAGATGCCACAATGTATGCAAGCCTTAATTTTATCAAGCTCTTCATCTCTCATAGCAATCTCGGCATTTTCCTCAAACATAATTAAATAAGCAGACCTGGGTTTAAACGCCCCTCTGGATCAAATTTCTCCTTAATTTTCCTTAATAACTGAAGTTCATCCTGTGACACAGATAAATTCAAAGCCCTTTCTATGAGACGATTATCAAGCGTTAATGGTCTAATACGAATCACTGGCTGATATTTACTATTCAGATCTTTAAAAACAACAGCATTTCGGATAATTTCAAAATCCTGAGGTTTTACGAAAACCCTTACTGTAGCATTTATTAAATCTATCTCTAGCTTTAGTACTCCATGCGGAAAACCCCCTAGAAGAGACTGCTGCACAACTTCATTTTCTGCGTTATGCTCGTCATTAAAATGCTCAACTTCAGCACCAGCCTCGTTCTCAGCATAACCAGTTAAAACACTTTCTTTAACTAAACTTTTCAAAAACGATGAAAGCTCTATCACAAAGGCTTTCAAATTACTATGCTTCAAAGAGAAATCTACCTTAAACTGATTTTCACTCGGATAATACTTCTTAAATGGCATAATCAAAACATTTAAATCAAGACCAGTCTTCTTTAAAATACGCTGTTTACGCAGCTCTAAGAGATCTGGAGTACCATAAAACTCAGCTCCTAAAGTAAAAGGCAATGTACCCTCATAAGCGAAATCTTTACTAATAAATAATCTAGACTCTACCTGATTTACATCGAAGTCAAACAAAGATCTCCACTTCTGAAAATCCATAGTATCTAAAGATTCCATATCTTCGCTTAAGATCAGCTTCAACATCGGCGTTTTCTCTAAACGTATATAAGCAGAACGAATGAAAGCAAGTGAATTAAAGGATCCCAAGTAAAGCTTTCTTAAATCATAGCCTGCTACATTTTTAATTACCTGTCCGCCCGCCTTACTAGTAGAACCGTCTAAATGTAAAAGCTCAAGCCCAAGCACCGACCTCTTCTCTAAAGGAGAAAACATTTCACCTAATACTCTTGAAAGCTTATACTTAGCTGGAGCAGTAATCATGGTCATCTTAGAATAAGCTTGCAGCTTAAGATCTAGCTCAGCTATCGTCAAATCGGCAGATACCTTAGCCACGAAATCATCATTATATATATCAAGCCCCTTGTCAACCTCTCCTAAAATACGCTTCAATTCCTCTTTCGAGCCATGAGATACAGAGGAGCCAAGGCTTTCAGAGCTAAACTCATTACCAAGTTCAATATAGTCAAACTCTGTATAGATAGGAGGTTTAGACATAAGTCCAGCATCAAATGCTTCATTAGTTAAATTAGAGTCCATGAGCTGGAACCTCCCTGTGACATTCTTTACAGACTTTAATTGGGAAAATTTTATCAGGATTAGAAATATATTCTGGATCAAAGATAGCTCTCACATCTAACATTTTTTGCATATCATTAGGGCTAAATAGATAATCCATATATTCCTGCTTTTCCACACCAATACCATGTTCTCCAGACAGGGTACCACCAAGATCTACACAGAGACGCATAATTTCATGACTCGCCTCGAATATCCTCTCTATTACAGTAATATCTTTTTCTGGATCATAGAGAAAATTAGGATGTAAATTACCATCGCCAGCATGAACTAAGTTAGCTAACATTAAATTATATTTTTCTGCAATCCGCTCCACACCTTGAAGAGCAGCAGGGATTTTAGATCTTGGTACCACTGCATCATAGAGATACCAGAATGGTGCTATCCTACCAAATGCAGACGCTGAACCCTTTCTGACTTTCCACAATTTCAATCTTTCAGCCACATCCTGAGTGGTTTTATAGCTAAGTGGATTAAAATCTGAGACTAGAGCCTCTATCCTATACGACTCTTTAAGTATCTCTTCGTTAATACCGTCTAACTCAATCAGCAGAACAGCTTTCACTTCATCAGAAAAACCAAGATTATAAGCAGCATTAACCGCTCGCACCGCATGATTATCAATAATCTCTAGAGCAGCAGGCTTAAAACCTTGGCGTATAAGCTCACTTACCACTTCTGCACAAGTAAGAGTAGCGGAGAAAGATACCTGAATCGTTATAAAAGCCTCTTGATTAGGGGTAAGTTTCAGTAAAGCTTTAGTTACTATCCCAAAAGTTCCTTCAGTACCAATAAATAAGCCAGTAACATCTAAATCGGATAATGTCTTTTTAAATTTCAAATTTAAATTTGCATGTTTATGAGCAGTACCATTTTCAGTACATTCAGGAACTAAAGAGCCTACATACTGAATTTCACCATTAGGTGAAACTATCTCCAGACCAAGCACATGATCAGCAGTAACACCATATTTATAGCAGTGAATACCGCCAGCATTTTCTGCGATATTTCCACCTATAGTACAAGCGAGTTGGCTAGAAGGATCTGGGGCGAAGTGCAAACCAGTACCCAGTAAAGCCTTATTTAAAGTAGCATTTACATAACCAGATTCAACTAAAGCCACACGATTTTCGCAGTCAACAAAAATCAATTTACTTAACATCGCAAGTGAAATCAGAACAGAGTTTTCAGCAGCTATAGCTCCACCAGACAGACCAGTTCCCGCTCCTCTAGCAACGAAGCTGAGTTTCTCTTGCGGATTTTTAAGTTTTTTATTATAAGAAATAATCTCTAAAATTATTTTAGAAACTTCTTCGGTATCATACGGAATTAAAACCAGTCTTGGCTTATTTTTAAACAATGCAGTAGCATCAGTATCATAAAGACGTAAATCCTCAGGCTTATTTAAAACCTGTTGAGGTTTAAGAATTTTTTTTAAACTATTTAGAAGTTTTTTCACAGATAATCATCTAACAATCCTTATAATTCTAGCTCTTTTATTTAAACTTGAAAAACCTCCTTATTATTTAAGCACAATCATCTACAAACACCAATAGTGAAAATAAGAAAATATTAATTCCATGCATTAGACAAATCAGCAATTGAATTGCCGATTTGCCCAATTTGCGGGTAAGATTATTTTACATATATTTTATGAACACAAAACATGACTATCTTCACAGAGACATAACCAAACATGTAAATGAATTAAGAAACATGTATCCTGTACTAACCATAACAGGACCTAGGCAGTCGGGGAAAACCACCATAGTCAAAAACCTCTTCCCTAATAAAAAATACCTAAATTTAGAAGATTTAGAATTATTCGAATATGCTCTAAAAGATCCTAAAGGCTTTATTCAAGATATTTCAGAAGGTGCAATCATTGATGAAATCCAGAAAGCTCCTCAGCTACTATCTTACATTCAATTAGAAGTAGATAAAGCTGACAAGAAATCTCATTTTATACTTACTGGCAGCCAAAACTTTCTATTACTTAACACGGTAACCCAATCTTTAGCTGGAAGAACTGCACTACTATCTCTTTTACCATTCTCCATTAATGAACTTCGCAGGAACAATCAAGACTATAGCAGTGAAGAATATATTTTCAATGGTTTTTACCCACGTGTTTACAGAAATAAAATTAATCCAAATTACTATTATAGAGACTATATTAAAACTTATTTAGAGAGAGATCTTAGAACTTTAAAAGCTGTTCATGATTTAAGCCTATTTCATAAATTTTTAAAACTTTGTGCTGGCAGAGTAGGTCAATTACTAAATTATCAAAGCCTTAGTGAAGATTTAGGCATAGCAAGCGGTACTGTACGAGAATGGGTAAGCTTACTTGAAACTAGCTACATTATTTTCTTGCTTGAACCATTTAGTGCAAATATCAACAAAAGATTAATTAAAAGCCCTAAAATATATTTCTACGACACAGGTCTAGTTCGTTATCTTCTTGATATCACGGATATAAAGCAGCTTAAAACACATCACTTGAAAGGAGCTCTATTTGAGAATCTCATCATCTTAGAATTCATGAAGAGCTTTTACAACAGTGGCTTAGACCCTAACCTTTATTTTTATCGAGATAAAGCTAAAGAATTAGATTTAATTATAAAAAAAGCTGAAAACAGCCTTGCGATTGAAATTAAATCTGCGAAAACTTTCCATGATTCATTTCTAGAAAATTTAAATTACTATGAAAAGCTCTTTCCAGAGAGCACCGAAAGCCTAGGGGTAATCTACGATGGCGACTTAAATCAAAAACGTAAAAATATTGAAGTGATTAGCTTTAATAGCTTAAATAAATTTATTAAGAAGGCTATAATTTAGCACAGGAAAACCTCTCAATTAGCATTAAATGGCTAATTCTATTAAAAAATGAATAGTAATTATAGATTAAATCCATGGCTTTCAAGCGCAAACAGTTACGCAGCTGGAGTGACTTTTGAAGAATTAATGACGAAATATGGCTTTAAGCGAGAAGAAATACTTCGCCTTGCTGGTAATGAAAGTACTATAGGTGCTAGCCCTAAAGCCTTAGAGGCTGCTCAAGACGCCTTACTTAGCTCAAATTACTATGATGAGCCTAACTGTGAAGAGTTAATGGATGCCCTCGTTGATGATTTTAAAGATTCTACGCCACATGTAAATAAACTCGGCTTTGTTATCGGAAATGGCATGGATAAAGTAATTGAGCATATTCTCTGTCTTTCAATCCAAGCTGGGGACACTGTAGTTAACTTCAGTCCGACCTTTGATTTTTATAGTTTCTGCACTTTAAAGATGGGCGGAATAGTTTTAGACCTCGGCAGGGATAAGAAAACTTTCGAGCCATTGATTAGCAATCTTGTAGCAGATATCGATAAACACGAATCGGAAACGAACTCTAAAGTTAAGGTTATTTTCCTCTGCACGCCCAATAACCCCACTGGAAACATTCTCAGCCTTAGCGAGATAGAAAATGTAGCAGAAATCTGTGAAGAAAAAAATATCATACTTTTTATAGACCATGCTTATATAGAGTTCACTCACAGAGAGACTTTCGAAGCGACGAAAATCATCCACAAATACCCTCACATAGTTATCGGCTACACTTTCTCTAAAGCCTATGCCTTAGCTGGTTACAGAGTAGGCTATGCCCTAATGCATCAAGAATTGAAAAACATATACCTAAAGTATAATACGCCATTTCTCTGTGCTAAACCAAGCTTAAAAGCAGCTAAAGCTGCGATACGCGATAGCGAACATTTTAAAAAAATCATTGATAACAATAACAATGAACGCCCTAAAGTAGAGCAAGCTCTTTCAGAGCTTGGCTTTAAGGTTTACAGGAGTTATACTAATTTCATTTTATTTGAGATTCCAGAGAATTCAGATGAGCAGAAGAAATTAGCTATCTATGAGCATCTAGATAAAGACGTCAGAGAAAAAGATATAACTGGAGCAGTTATGGAATACCTTTTCTCTAAGGGCATTATACTCAGAAGATCTAAAGCCACCTCTAATTATGCGATTCGCATGACAATAGGAACTGAAGCTGAGAATCAGAGAGTAATTAAAGCATTAGCAGCAATTTAAAAATCTAGAATTCCATACCATCACCGTGGAATTCTAGAAAATCTAGAATTCCATATCATTATCGGGGAATTCTAGAAAATGGGTATAATCTAATATAATGTCTCAATTCGAGAGAAAAGCTTATGCTGAAATTATGGCTCATCATAAGAGCCCGAAGCTTAGCGTAATTTTCGGCCCTAGACAAGTCGGTAAAACACATATACTTAAAAAATTACATAGAGAGCTGAGTAAAAACAGTAGCAGCAGTTATTTTAATTTAGAGTTCCCAGAACACAGTAAATTATTCAGTGGCAGTGATGAAGAGATTTTTAATTTTCTAAAATCCTCTGGTGACTATGTTTTCATAGATGAATTTCAGTATATTGAAAATATTTCACGCATATTTAAAGCGATCTACGACTTTAATGATCTGCACCCAAAGAAAAAAATTAAAATATACGCATCTGGCTCCTCTGCTCTAGAAATGCATAAGCATATCAAAGAGAGCATGGCTGGGCGTTATAAGAAATTTATGATTAGACCTCTGACTTTAGATGAGCTGAAATCACAAGCAGGTAAAAAGAATAAAAAGACAAATGCAAGAGAAGAAAACAGTTCAAACCAAGATTTGATAAAAAATTATTTAAAATTTGGGGGGCTGCCAGGAGTCTATAATGAGAGTGAACATCCGCGGGATACTGATAAACAGAGCTACCTAAAGCTAATACTAGAAACCTATATACAGAAAGATATTAAAGCCCTAATTAAAGAAGAAAATATCAGTGCCTTTAATCACCTAATCTATATACTAGCTGAGAAGCAGGGACAGCTAATATCTAAAGCTAATCTAGCTCGTGAAGTTAGGCTCAGTGAAAGCACTATAGAACATCATTTGGAAATACTAGAGCAGACTTTCGTTTTATATAAAGTAAATTCTTTTTCAGGGAACCTCAGTAATGAACTAAAAAAATCTAAGAAATATTACTTTTACGATGTGGGCGTGCGCAATGCGACTTTAAGTGATTTTAAAGTCAGTGATAGAAACAAGCTCAAAGGCTCTGCTTGGAAGAGTTATACCTATAATCACCTCTTAAGCTTAGCTAATGAAGCGAATACAGAAATACTATTCTGGAGAACCTCTGACCAAGTAGAGTTAGATTTCATCTGGCTTCAAAATAAAATACCTATCCCCATTGAAGTAAAATCTAAATTAAAGAATCCAGAAATTTTCCCAGGCTTTAAAACATTCTTTAAAGCCTATGGTGAAGCAACTTTCGGAATAGTCTTTAATGAATCATTAAATGAGATTATTTCTTGGAATGGTAGAGAGATTCATTTTATTAGTTTTGATAGAATACTTGAGGTAGAGGAGCTTTTTAGTGATTTATAAAGGGAGCTTATTTTATGCTTTAATTAAACCTGCTTAAAGACCACGTCAAAAACCTCTTGCCAAGGATAAACCCAGATATCCTCATCTAGCTTATAACGCTTCTCTGCAAGCGATGCACAGATCAGAGACGCTTTAGGCACTAGTGTTTTAAAGGATTTAAGACCTTTAAGTTCAGAGTTCTTCGGTGTATCAGAGGCTTTAACCTCCACCGCGAAAACCTTTCCAGTAGGTGCTTCTATTATCAAATCTACTTCCGCATTATTTTCAGTTCGATAATAAGAAAATTTATAATCGGGATTTAAATAATTCGCAGTATAAATAAATTCTTTAATTACAAAATGCTCAAAAGCTTTCCCAAACTCTTTAGTCTTAGGAGTCAATTCCAGAGAAAGCTTCTGCTGAAGAGCTCTAGCAACCCCAGTATCAAAAAAATAAAATTTAGGATGCTTAGATAATTTCTTTCTTAAGCGTGAAGAATAAGGTCTGAGATAAAAGCCCAGTAAAGTATCTTCAAGGATTTGATAATATTCTTTAACGGTAGCACTGCTCACACCAATATCACTTGCGATATTCGAATAATTTAAAACATTAGTATTCTCATCAGCAGCTAATTTCAAGAACTCTGTAAAAGCATCCAAGTTTCTAACTAAAGCCTCCATCTGTATTTCCTCTTTTATGTAGGTATTAACGTATGAACGCAAAGCAAGAATAGCATCTTGGGACTGCTCGCGAACTCCAACTTCTGCGTTTTCATCGCCTCCCATAGAAAGCAAATAAATAGCTGGCAAGCTACCAAATTCTAGAGAACGATACAAGGAAAATTTAGAAGAAGGCATAAGCTCTAAATGGGTTAGACCGAATAGAGAAAAACTGAAAGCTCTGCCGCCCAACATATTCGCATTAGAACGTTTAAGTTTTCTTGCACTAGAACCACTCAAAATAAAAGCTGGTGGCTTCTTCATATTCTCTAATAGATAATGAATTTCATCTAAAATCTCTGGCAATTTCTGCACCTCATCAATAAAAACATGAGTATATTTAGAATCACGATAAATAATTTCATCACGAAAGCGTCCTGGATTCATTTTCAAGCGCCTTAATTCCTCTGGAATTAACAAGTCATAGATTAGGCAAGAATCAAGACCAAAACTATTTTTAATTAAAGTAGTCTTACCTACCTGTCTTGGACCAAACAAAAAAAAACTATGCTTGAGTGGTAATTTCAAAATCCTATCAATGTTTTTTGAAGCCATACTTTAATTTTACCACGATTTTTTAAAGTCTTACTTAAATCTATCGTGCATCTGCGAATTTACAGCGTGAATTTACAGTGGGATATAATGTTAGTGAATGTTTCAGAAATCACTAAAAAGCCTCAGCCGAGTCATAATCGATATAAGCATTATCGCTGTATCCTATATCGCGGCAAGTAACTTAAGAGTTTTAAATACTCAAGGTGGCAACACCAGTGAATTTATTATTAGCGATCAATTAATAAGAATCATCGGTTTTATTATTCTAATTAAGCTACTCGTTTTTTATTTCATGGGGATTTATAAAAAATTCTGGCGTTATACTAAAACTGAAGATTTAATACAGGTCGGACGCTCACTGCTTATCGCTAATTTACTCATAGTGCTACCTAGAGTAGTTCTAGGTCTCAGCCCTAAAGCTCATGATTTATTCGCGGTGTCTTACGGTGTAATGATTATAGACTTTTTTTTAAGCGTGACCCTAATATCTGGCGTTCGCCTACTGCGCTTCTATCTTAAAGAGCAGAGTAATATAAAATCTAGACTTAAAGTACTCTCTAGTAAAACTAAAAATACCCTAATTATAGGTGCTGGTGAAGGCGGGATGGAGGTTCTACAAGCAATAAAAAATCACCCCGAGTTAGGTTTAGACATAAAAGGCGTGCTAGATGATGATACTAAAAAATTTGGGATGAGCTTACTTGGCTCAATGCAAGTAAAAGGTGCCATAGTCGATGTTCAGTACTGGGTAGATGAACTAGCTATAGAACAGATTATTATCGCCATACCAAGCTCATCATTAAAAGAGCGCAAGCGTATAAGCTTGCTGTGTAATAATACTGGCGTGGATGTAAGAATAGTACCTTCAGTAGATCAGCTCGCTGGCGGCAATGTAGATATTAGAGAAATCAGAAAGCTCAGTATGGAAGACCTTCTTGGTAGAGAAGAAATTAATTTAAATATTCCAGAAGTAGTAGAGTTTTTAAAAGATAAAAGAGTCTTAGTTACTGGAGCTGGCGGTTCTATAGGCAGAGAACTCTGTAAACAGCTTCTAGGTAAAGGACAGATAAAAAGCCTATGTTTACTCGGGAAAGGGGAAAATTCCATATTCGAATCTAGGCAAGAGTTAGAGAGAATGAAACATCTAAAAGCCCAAGAAAGCATTCAGGCAGATGAACTCAATAGTCATAAAATAAATACAGAAATAATCGCTCGCATAGCTGATATTCGCAACTATTCACGCATAGAACATATCATTAAAGACTTTAAACCCGAGATTATTTTTCATGCAGCAGCACACAAACACGTCGTCATGATGGAAGAAAATCCCTGTGAGGCTTTCGAAAATAACGTTCTTGGCAGCAAGAATCTCATGGAATTAGCTGCGATACATGGAGTCGAAAATTTCGTACTAATCAGTACAGACAAAGCAGTAAACCCTACTAGCATAATGGGTAAAACTAAAAGGCTCGCTGAAAAGCTTTTATTAATTCATGCTCGCAAATTCACCAATACTAAATATACAGCCGTACGCTTCGGAAATGTGCTTGGCAGCAGAGGTTCGGTGATTAAAGTCTGGGAAAAGCAGATAGAAGAAGGAAAATCCATTACAGTAACCGATAAAGAGGCGATCAGATATTTTATGACTATTCCTGAGGCTTCACAGCTCGTGATAAAAGCAGCTTCTAAAGCCAACTCTGGTGAGATTATGATTCTTGATATGGGTGAACCGATTAATATCTATGAACTAGCGAAGCAATTCATTCAATTATCTGGTTTATCACTAGCTGATGTAGATATAGAATTCACTGGCATGAGAGCTGGGGAGAAGCTCTATGAGGAGCTTTTAACTTCGGAGGAGTTCGTGGCTTCGCAGCTTACTGATAAGATTTTCAAAGCCAAAATCGAGGAAGTCGAAGAGAATGCTCTTATGGAGCAGATTCTAGAGCTTAGTGAGATGGCTAGGGTGGATAATCAGGGAGATTTGGTTAGAAGTCTGTCTGATGGAGTTCTTGAGCGTCGCTAAATAGTTAGAGTACCCGCAGTTTGATTCTTTTTAAAATATTCTTGTATTCCTTGGTTCTCCATTAAAGGTTTTATTTTTCCTTGACCAAGAGTAGCTCCTGAAATGGTTGCAGCATTCGAGAAAATTTCTAAATATACAGCCTCAAACACTTTAAACATTTTTTCGATTGTTTTAAGCATTGTAGTTTTCTCAACATCTCCTCTCCCGGACAGCGCTTGATCTATTGTGCGAGTGAGATATTCAGCAGCTTGAACTGGATTTACTTGATTTATTCCTAAGGACTTTAAAAATAAATTATTCCAAGTCGAATTTTTATACAAGTCTGGTAAAGTACCTTTTTCACTTTCATAAGTCACAAATCTAGCATTTACATCTTCTGGACTACCACTCTGTAAAGATTTAAAAGTATCTGCGATAAGAGTTTTTTCTTCTTTCTCTTGACTTTGTTTAGCATTAAGCTCAAGAAGAGCATCTTTAGCGAAATCTCCTAGATTTAGATTATGGGCAATATTACTTGATGGAGTAAAGTCGTTTAAAGTCGGGTTTTCTGCTTCTATAGCTAAAGTATAGATTTTAAAAGCATTCCGTGCAAGATTAATAGAACTCCTAGATAAAAGAGTTTCAGGCTCTTGAGTATTTACAAGAGGTGATTCTGCTTCTATGAAAGCTTTAGGCAAGATTAAGTTTCCTGGTTTAACAAAAGTTATTCCTGCAAAGTTAAGCTCTCGACTCTTTGGCAGTAAAAGTTTTGGAGCATTTTCAGTAGGGCTAGTACTTAAAAGTCCACCAGCATTATCAAGTAATGCAGGGACGGAAGGATAAATAATTAAATTATTATCTCTACTAATATTAGTCATGTCTAATAAATTAATATCTTCTGCAAAAGAATTAGCCATAACTTTACTAAAATACCTATACTCATCAGCATTCAGATGGATATATTGGCGCTCTTGCTCTAGAGATTCCTTCGGCAAAGCTAACATAAAACTGTCATCATGCAATCTATAGGAATATGAATCAATAAAATTCTTGATTCTCTGCTCATTTAAAATATTAGTAAGATTTACAGATCCCAGATTCAAGGAAAAGTCTTTCATAGCCTGTGACATAGAAAGCTTAGCCAAGCCAGAGCAAGTAGGTGATTCAGTAGCAGCGTCTGCACTACCCTTAGATTCTAGTTTTTTTCCTATTGCTTCTAAGCGAGGTGCTAACTCGGAATTATCATAAGCTTGTAAAAATTCACTGAATTCTTGATGAATTAAAGTAATAGCCTGTGCGTGAGAAGCGGGCTTATCTCCTTCGGTTAAGTCTTTATAACGAGCCTGCATATCCGATTTCAAAGCTGCATGATCTGGAGATTCTTGATAGCGCATATATCTCGCTAAATTCTCTGGTGAAGCTTGTTCTGGTTCAACTCCTAGCTGAATTAAATCATCTCCATTTAAATTAATTAGATTTAAGAAATTCACAGCGGAGTTATTAGCTTTTAAAGAAATCTGTACTTGATTTAAAGCTTCCTGATCCCCTAAACTAACATTAGTAAAAGGTTTTACCAAAGGATATAAATTTCCACCCAGTAAGTAGTTAAGACCAGAATTAAGAGCATTATTCTGCATTAAGTTCACCCTTACATGCGCTAGGTCAATAGATTGAGCGAAAGCTCCTGGAGTTTGATTTTCTGGATTTAAAAATGCAGCCTTAGCTCTGTCTTCAAATTCTTGTCTGTAAATATCAGCTGGCTTAGCAGTAGTATTAAATTTACTAATATAATCTAAAACTTCTTGTCTTTCTGCATCCGTCTTGTAGAGTGAGTTACTAGGACCTGGTTTATATGCATTATCCGTTATAAATAATGTCTGTAATTTTTGCTTACTGTCATTCAGTAATCCCTGAAGATCTAAATCTTTATAAGAATTTAAAGACTCATGTACAGAGACATTCTCACCCTGCCAATCAAGAGATTCTGCATTTAGTAAAGGCTTTGCCCAAGCGTTTAAATGCGGCAATTTTCCTGCTAGGCTCGGAATTAAAGATGAATCTAGAATACGAAAATCTTCTATTAATTTACCTATCCTGCCCGTAGAAGCTCTTATAGCCTCATCTGTAATACTAGAAGGAGATTCAATTAATGACTTGAATAAAAATTCTTGTGTAATAAAAGATATATCACTAGGACCAGAGATAAATAACTCTTTGTATAGATTAATAGACTCCTCGCTTACTTCTGCAAGTGGAGAAGGGTTTACAGATTTTAAAGAATTAATTTCTTTTTCTATAAAGTTGCTAACTTGCTGACTAGGTGATTTACATAAATCCTCAAAAATAGCTAACTGAGAAAGTGGCGGGCGAGCTTCTTTATCATAAGAAGAATTCTGCGATAAATAGTTACTATACTTAGCCCCCATAGCAGTATCTATAAGTTTAAATTTTTCAATTAAAAGCTCTGCTTTAAAACCTTCTGAAATTAACTGTGAAAGTTTTTTATTCTGTTCTATTTTATTTGAATCGGTAGCAATCTCAAAATAACTCTTAAGTAACTTTGCAGTTTGACTTTCATCTAAAGCAGGTTGATTTGAGGATTTATTTTCCGAAGCTAGTGTTTTAAGTAGCTCTGGATGAGACAAGCCGCGCTCCACCCAGTAAAAATAAGCAAGCGGTGAATAGCTTCGATCCTCAGTATCTGGCTTAGCTGCAAATAATGCGTTTTCTAAAATATTTGAAATTTTAGGTAAATTATCAGCCGTCTTAAAATTCTCCTCTATTCTCCTTGCCTGCTCAATGACAGCTTGAACAGGATTACGAACATCCCTCATATTATCAGGATTATGAATCAGACTATTTTTAAAAGCTTCTGCTAACTTACTCTGATACTCCTGTAAACCATAAACATCATTAAACCCTTTCACTGATTCTGGAGCGATAGCATTTAACACGTAGTCAATATAAGGCTTGTCCTTAACTGTATCTAAATCATAACCACCTTCTTTAACGGCTAAAGTCAAAAGCTTTTCAACTCTGCTTCGTTCGGCTAATGCTTTCTTCTCATAAGCATCTAAAGTAGGTTTGAGTTCAGGTGATATTTCCGCATTAGACTCAGCCTTAGCAGCAGCTTGCTTAATTAAACCTCTCAAAGCATCAATACTACTGTCTTCTAAAGATGCATTGATAAATCGAATTTCAGGCATTAACTTTTCGGGATTTTTAGCAAGTTCTTGAGCCTTAAGGTCTTTAATGGTCTGAACGGCTTCCTGTGAATAAGGTAGCTCTATAATTAAATCAGATCTATTAGAATCAGTAATCAATTTTTTAAAATCAATATTCTTAGCAAGCGAAGCTGGACCATCAGAATAACCTAAAAAAGAAAGATGTGTAATGGAGGTGTCTTTCTCATCAACAATAGATCCACATATCTCTATAAGGTGTCCTTGATTATTAACTTTAAGAGTACTAGAGCCTTGCTCCGAATCTAAACCTGAAACAGGCAATTGAGCTATTTGCCCAATCTGAGTAGATACCTGTTCAATGAAAGCGTTCTGTTTTAAAGTGCCTGTTTTAAAATCATATTCAAGTCCCCAAGCTTTAAGAATATTATTTAAATTTTCTTGAGCCTCGGGAGAGGTTATAAGAGTTTTTATCTCAGTAGAATTTACATGCTGAGCTTTTCCTTCTGCAAGCCTAATACCATCAGCTTCCAAGCACTTATTTACAAACCTTTCAATCTCAGGGATCGCCACAGATGCAACATCTAATTTTATACCAGGATTCACAGAATTAATCGCCAATTTTAAAACACTCTCAGAAAGAGTACCTTGAAGCAAATCGCTATAAGCCTGAGCATATTCTCTCAACTGAGCGTGTGGGATTTGTACTTTAGACAAAATATCAGGAAGATCACTTGTTAAATTTAACAAAGCAGTTGGATCCATTGGATCAAATGCAGTAGAAGCATTAGCTTGAGCAGGGACTCCTGCCGCTACTTGCTGAGCCACACTTAAAGTCGCAAGATTATTAATGAATCGAGAAGTGGAAGTGGAAGTAACGGGATTATTCACCACTGAAATTAAAGAATCTAAGGCATCTGCGTGTTTAATTTCTTGAGTGTTACTCTGCTGAGTCCAAAATTTATCCAAATTACTCTGAAAAACCTGCTTCTGAGCCTGCGTCTTAAAATTTTTATCAGAACCCTGAAAAACCATTCCAAGCATATCATTAATTAAAGTATTAAATTCATCTTTAAAAGCACTGAAGACCTCTGCTTGAGAGCCATAGGTGTTATTTTTCGCTTGCTGAGCATTTACAAATTCTGGTAATGCTCTATCTATGAAACTAGAGATCTCATCCTGAAACTTAGCTCTAGGAGTCGTTAATAAATACGCTAAAGTAGTTTTTGCAAATTCCTCGTGAGACTTAGCAACAGCATGATTATTAAATGGGAATGAAGCCAGCTGAGATTCTATAGCTTGAACATCAAGCTCTTTTTGTCCCAAATTTTGCACAGCCTGAGATAATCTCCCAAAGCGGACTCCAATAAAAGTCATCTTTAATCCCTTATATAGAGATATAAAGCATTTTAAGACTTATTTTTTACAATTATCTTTGGTCTAATAAAATCACCCATTAATTTAGTAGAACTTCGCATTCTGTTTCTGTCTAATTTCAGCATAAGTATCTGATAAAGGCGTGAAGTTAGCTTCAGGAGAGCCTACTAGAATACCTTCAAAAATTCCATCTAAAACTTGAATAATATTAGCAAAAGTTCCCAGAAGACCATTTGCCCTTCCAATAGCTTCTTCTTTTACAGTACTTGATTTTAAAGCTCCATTAATCGCCGTATCAACGAAATTTTCAAAAGATGCTGGATTCTGCCTGTAAAGAGCCTGCATCTGATTATAAGTTTTCACGTAGGCATCTGCCATTTGAGTTATCCGTTCATCTGTAGGAGGTTGAGACTTAACTATTTCAGTAGATTTAAATTTCGCAATTAGTTGGGCTTTAGCTGAAGCACTGGCTGAAATTAGCAAATCATCACTCTCTTTAATAAAACCAGTAATATTTTCCACTAAAGCAGTATTAGGAGCTGTCCCATGATACTCTACTACAGAAGAATATTTATCATTCAAAGTTTCAAGAGCCCTTACATAAGCTGGATTCTGGGCATTATACTCAGCCTCTGGATATTCTTGATGATATATATTTTTAAATTCTTCTATGAGCCTAAGATTCTCAGAATCTCTAGATGTTTTTTCAGCATCACTGCCTCCAGTCACAGTACTGAAGCCTCTACGTAAATTCACATAAGCATTTACTAAAGTTAAATTATCTGTATTTAATTTCACCTCTTCTGTAATCGCGAAATCCAATCTCAGATTCCGATTAATGTTCAGATTCGCTGGGGAAGCAGCTTCCCAAGAAGCATTCAATTCAGTACACTTCGCTTGAAGATCAGGACAGAGTTTAAAATCTTTACCAGCCTTCGCGAGGTTATTTAAGCCTACTAAGATAGTCTCAGTCTGCTTTAACACTTCTGGATCACATCCAGAGTCTTTATAAAGCTTATAGACACTAGCATCTAAATTCTGTGATTCCCCGAAGATAGATTTAGTAATTATGTCAGCAAGAGCTTCAGAAGGATAATTATTTGATATTAATTTAACTGTAGAATCTTTTCCATGAGCAGTTTTAACAGAATCAATAACAGCCTGAATACCTTCTATGACTGCATTTTCCACCAAACCATTTTCAACAGAGGAATTAGCAGAAAGCTCTTTACCTAAAGCAATACCTGCCTGAAGCTTAGTGTGTGTAGAAGCAGTATTTATGTATGGAATTCTACCGCCATCTACATTATCCGTTAAGAAGCTATCTTTAGTTTCCAAGTATTCCTTGAGCTCTTGAGCTACAGCCTGCCTATTGCCTTCAAGGACAAGAGAAATTAAGGCTAATGAATTAATAGCTTCTTTTTCTCCAATATTCAATTTATTAGATAGGATACTTTCATTTATCACATTTGGAGAAGAATTAGTACCTTGGTCAGCAAGTAAATAAGATTTAATGAAGCCTTCTGTACCTGAAGGCTCTTTATTTTGCAAAGCCTGAGCGATACGGCTTAAAGTATTATGGTTAGGGCAAAAAGTGTCCTGCAAAAATTCAAACTCTGGTTTCTCGCCTAGCAATCTAGTTGCTTGCTCAGAAAGATCAGCAAACGCCTTATACTGACCATAAAATAGTTTTTCGGCTTCAGATTGACTAAGCCTCCCTGATGTATTTTCATCTTTAATATTCTGGGTAAAAGCTCCATCCTCAGAAACTATACCCTGGGTAATGGTGACCTCATCTGTCAAATGAGTTCTGCGATTATTAATCAATTCACGACTAGCTTCTATATAAGCTTGACGAATGTCTTTATTCACTGGGATCTCAAGTCCATCTGGAGCTACTAATAAATTAATTACAGCATTGTCTATTAAAGCCTGTACGTCAGTCGTATCATTTACAGAAGCTAATACACTCATAACAGAAGAAGGCTGAAATACACTCTGCACAGACGCTTCAAACACTTCGGCTTTATGATCCGTGAAATAAGTATCTAGAACTTTATTTGAAACTCTTAATTGAGTTAGTAAATTAGCTACAAACTGTTTTTCACTATATCTTAAGGCAAGGAGGTTAAAATCTTCTAGATTAGCTTCTTTGGCAGCTTTATTGATGTAGGCTGCGAGCTTGCCGAATATTGCATTACTGATATCTTTTTCTGTGCCTGCGGATGCTGAGGCTGGATTAGCGAGTCTCATTTCAGTAATTAATTTTTGAGTGTCTAAATAGAACTGGATTTCAGGGGCATTAATATTATTAATAGTCTCTGGTAATTTTATATCTATATTAGAAGTAAAAACATTTTCTAATGCAGCCTGAATTTGGTTTTTTATTTTATTTGCGGGGGTGTCTAGGGCTGCTTTTATGGAGGGTGCTAGGTTTAGGGAGGAGAGGGGAAATTCTTTATCACGTAGATCATCTGACAATGCTTGATCGAAATATTTTAAAAATTTCCCAAGTGCCTCAATGTTTTCTGGATTATCTGCAGGAATATTAGCTTCTGGAAAAATATTAATAAGATTAGCTTTTATAAACCTTTCAGTAATATTTTTGATAGATTCATGACTGTCACCAGATTTAGTAGAATTAGGGGTTTGTAATTGTAAGAGTAAGAGATCGGTCCTAAATTGTTTAAATAAATCTAAATCAATCACCAACCCTGCTGGAGTTAAATTATCATTAACTGCTTTTATTAAGTTATTATCTAAGAATTCATCATCAATCAAGCCTGCATTAGAAGAATCTATAGCATTCTTCGTGTAAGAATATTTCAGGCACTCTTGTTTCATAGTCTTCACTTCGTCATTACTCAAAGTACCTTGCTCAAGTTTCAATAAAGATCTTAAATGAGTTAAATGCTTTAAATCTTCTGCCGAAAATACTAAGCCCTCATATTTTTGATAAACACCTAATTTCTTATCATCATCACCGACTAAATCACACAGCTTAATAAAATCATTTAATTTCACTTTAGCCTCATCAGAACCCTCAGCAGCAAGGATCCTCTCTTTTAAAAGATCCTGAGTCATTTTTGTAAAATCAACTATAGTAGAAAATTCAGAGGAAAAATTAAAGAAAACATTTAGTGAATTTTCTGGCATTTGAGACGCTAAAATATCTGAAAATATATCCGCCCTAATTTTTGCTCGCCCCGTAATATTCTCAGGCTTAGTCTCTAGAAGTAGGTTTAATGTTTTAAAAATAGGTGTATCTATGATCTGATTCTTAACTTCTTTAATTTCCAACTGTTGATCATAAATAGAAACCTCATCCAATATATGCTTCAAAACTTGCGCTAATTTAACATTCTGACCAGCAAGATTTAGAGTAACTTTATCTAAAAATCCTAATGTATCTAAAGAAACATCATTCTGAGAAGCAGTGCCTGAAAGTAATCTTGCATACTCTTGTCTTACAAGAGGAGATATAATTTCGTAACCAGCAAGAGCTTCCATAAACTGCTTATCAGGACTCTCTATTGTTGGAAGGATTATGTCTTCTAGACTCTTAGCTTTCATTGCAGCTAAACTCTCTGCGACTAAAGGATTTTCCATTTTCTTAATTGCACTAACATCACCAAGCACTAAAGACTCACCACGACTTGAGTTGAAAATTTCATTTTCAGCTTCTTTTAATTTAAGTTCTAAAGTATTAAAGAACTCTTCTACACTTAGAGGTCTTTTCTCCACTAAAGCATCCGTAAAAGCTTGTCCTAATAAGAAGTCTAATTGAGATTTTTTATCTGCATCAGAAGATCCTGCATTCATAGATATTTTTTGAATATTTCTATAAATAGAACCTGTACCTGAAGAGATTCCCGCTTTATCTACTTCATTTGCCAATCTTTCATAAACTTTTACATGATCTGGTTTGATTTTCTCTGCTGTTCTAGAAATCAACTCAGATTCCCTTTTACTCCATAGTGCATCATCTGAAATTAAAGTCCTTAAATTAAGAGCTAATGGAACCGCCTGGAATTTTCCCTGGTTTAATGACTCAGTAAAAAACTTACGCAATTCCCCTAAAGTCTCTTGGATAAGCTGCTTGGACAATGCCTGATAATCATCCTCGGTTGTCTTTAATTTAGGGTTTACAAATAAATCTTCTAAACGCCCTGAATTTAAGAATGCCAGTAAATTAGTTTTATCTTTAGCTAAAGTTTTTTCTGAATCTTGAAGAACAGATAAATAAAAATCTACAACAAACTCACCAAGATCTCTTATCTTAGTTTCATCATGAGCCCGATCTCTATAGAATCTTAGAGCGCCATTATCAATGCCATGGCAATCATCTGGTAAAGCTGCTAAGAGATATTCCCTAAAAGTTCTTAAAGGTATTCCATCTCGTAAAAGCTCATTTGGATCAGTTTCAATATTAGTCGTTGGAAGTTTTGCAAAAGCCTTACCTGAACTCTGTAACGCTTCCTGTACTTGTGAAACAAAATTATTATTTACATCTATATTAGGATAATTAACTTCAATAACTGCATCCTGATAGATTTTCAGAGCTTTAGAAACATTCTCTGTATAAGCTTCTAAACTGATTTTCTTACTTGGATCAGTAATATTAGAATTTTTTTCACACCATGCTTCAAAAAGATTAATCTTCACAGCTCTGTCATCAGAGCAATTAGTTTGCCCATGAATTAATAACTCTGGTGAAGAGAAAATTAACCGAGCGATATCTTTTTCGTACTCTTCGATTAATCTACAGTCAGTCTGTCTCTCATTAGCAGTCAGCTTATTCTTTAAAATCAAGAAGTCTTTTGAAAAATTATTACTAACAATATCCCTATCTGGTTGAATAAGCTCGTCTATTGATTGCAAAAATGCTGGCTGGTCTGCAAATTTTTTCACGGTATTTTCTGGTGAAAGATTACGCCCCAAAGCATCATCACACGCACGAACAATAGATTTCATAGAATCTGGGGTTAAAGAAGCATCATTTCTATAATATGCATGATAATTCCTAACTAAAACTTGAAACGCTGTTAATTGATCAGTTAACTCTTGAGGCGTATCCGATTTCATTAATGCCACATCCACGAAATCACGCGCAAAAGCTTTTTCAGCAGGTTCTTTAAAATCAGCTCCAACAGATAATTTAAGAAAAGCTTTATCAAGCTCAGCTGAACTAGAATTCGAGCCAGCTTTTAAAGTATTTTTCACAGAATCATTTTCAAGGAAGCTAGGCTTACTTAAATCTAAAGAGATTCCCCCCTGTGAAGCTGCCTCTTTTAAAGCAGTTTCATATTTAAGATCAAGATTAAACTCAATCATATCTTTAATTAGACCAGCATCTAAGTAGTTATTTTCTTGAAGATATCCTATGCCTTTTTCCACGAATACAGCTTGAGTTCGCACATAAGCCTTCGCTAGATCTTGATAGTTCAATGGTGGCAAATAGCCTACTTTAGGTGGAAAAATATCAAGAGCAGTATTTTGAATTAAAATACTTTCGTTAGATTTTATAAAATTTATTAGCTGCCGCTCTTGAATCTCCTGTCCCTGGGCAAGATTTTCTTTAACAATAGCCCCTAAATCACCTCGCTTTCTCAATAATTCAATCTCCGCTAAGCTTGGATCAGCACTTGTTACTGTTTCTAAAAAGATTTTTGGTTGTGTGAAAAGCGGGTTTGCAACATTATCCCTACTAGTTTGTGATTCTTGCTCTCTTACAGCTGTTTGAATTTTTCCCGTAAATGTATTTTCATATTGAGGTGGAACCTTAAATACTAAATCTAAACCAGACATCTGAAAATGATCTAAATTTAAACCATTTAAATCATCTTGAAAACCACTTAAATCTATAATTATTTTTTTGTCTACCAAGCACGACTTTGAACTCTCATCAGTAGATATCTGGCATAAGGCATCCCAAAGAGAATCTGAATTTATCACAATACTCGGATTCAAACTAGCATTAATAATCTGCTTAAGTCCTTGAGATAATGGACCTTCAGAATCTTTCTTGCAGGATGGTAGCTCAGCGGGTTGAACGATCTCAGCCGGAGCGGGTTCAACTATTGTCGTCGTTTGATTGTTTGCTGAGTTAGCAAAAGCTAGTCTAGCTTGCAGTCCATGAAACGCAGCCCTAGGTAAATTAGTAATAGTTTGGAACAATCGCGAACCAGGTATTGTCATCTAAATCCCCTCATCATGAACTATTGTAAAAACTAAAATAGTCCTACTCCATAAATAGAGTAAGAAACAATACTTTTGACAAGAGATTCAAGAATAATATACTAAGTCATCAAAATCAGCTCAGAATATCTGCTTCATAGACAGTGAATATCTTAATTTCTCTTTCTTAAAAACAGATACATAAATTGGAAATTTGTTAATTAGAATCTGTTCTAAACTAATTAAGTTTTCAAGAATAGCTACAGTTTCGATTTCGTTCTTTCTAGTAAATTTTAAAAAAAAAGCTTTTAAATCTAACCCTTCTAATAATTCACAGAAAATTGCTAAAGCCTCTGTTTCAGAGGGAGATAAACGTTTAGCATTAAATAAATTTTCAATATATTCTCTCGCTTCACAGCATTTAGAAAACTTCCTAAAATAATCTTTATTTAAAGAATCATGATTTAAATAACTATCGACTAAGGCTTGAGTATCTAAATCAATCTCTAAATCCTGTGAATTTAAATGAGCGATTAAAGTTTGCTTTAACATTACATAATGTGCAGTCATACTATTCTCCTTGGTTTGCTACCGCTAATTGAGGGTCAACTAATAAATTTTCAATAAATCTCATGATCTGAATTAAAAATCTTTGAGCAAGAGCTGGAGCCTGATCTAAAACAGTATTATTAATATTAGCGGAATGATATTCTTTCAAATTAACTCTAAAGTTATGAGCAGCCCTATCGTTAGGCTCATTAAATAAACTATCTTTAACCACTCCTAGCATTTCAGTAAATCTCTCCGCCAAAGCATTAGCATTTTCACTAGAAAAACTAGAACCATCTCGAGTAAAAGATTTCACAGTAACATCTATAAGATTATTTATTACTTGAGATTTTTCCTCTTTAGCTTCGATTAAGCTATTTAAAGCATTCTGATCTTTAAATATAGATGAATCTTTTAGAAGCGGGTATTTCTCCATATCAAAGCCATGACTTGGCATCAAATTAGTTAAATCAATATCCTCTGACTTAGTTCCAGTTGAAAGTCTATGCTCCCTTTCAGCAGCCATGGTTTTAAAAAATAACAAATCAAGATCCTGCTCTAATTTAACTTTCTTAATCACGAGCCTCTCTAAATCACTATAGATGCCTAATGTCTTTAATTCTTGCTTGTTTTCTAATATCTGCTTGAATAAAAGAGAATTTTGATCAGCCACTAAATATCTGTTTAATTCTTGAACACAAGGATTACTTGAGTCTTGTGTATTTAAAATCGCCTGGAGCTCTCTCTTTGTATCAGGAATCGAGTCCTTATGTTTTAAAAGTTCAGCAGCATAAATATTATGAGAACTGATACGCTCATATTCAAGACGATTATCAGAAATAGCAGCTAGAGCAAAATTAAAATACATTGAATCTTTGTTATGATCAGCATTTAGAATATCTTGACGAGCTTGAAGACTACTTACTAATTGCTGTAATTGTAAAGCTTGAGCAGTTTTGCTCGGAGACTCATTTTTTGCATTAATCTCAAAATCATTTTCCCCTAAGTCTTCGACTATCTTAGTAAAAACCATTTCACCATCATATAAATCAGATAGTCGCTGCTTAAGTATTCCCCCAAAGCCTGATGAATTAATAATTTGACCATCTTCTTGAACCATTGGCATACTCAATTTATTGAGAATCTCAGAAAGAGCAACAAAATTTCTATTAAAGTCTCTCTGCTCTTGTTCCAAGGTCCTTTTTTGAAGAGCTAAATAAAACTCTAAACGTTCTTCTACACTACTGTTCATTGGAGAGTTATGTAAAAATTTAGACAAGCTTCCTTCGATATTGGAAAAGGCCTGAACTAGAAAAGCTCTTTTTTGACTATCATCAGGATATAAACCCAGATTCACTTTCACCAAGGAGAGTAAATTCTCTGCACTCTGCACTTCAGAATCATGATGAGATAAAGCATTAACTGTCTCTAGCATCTGTTGACCTACGTTGCCCACAGCGAGTTTCACTTGAGTATCAGTTTTAGCAGAAATAACATTTTTAAAAAGCTCTTGCCACTTAGGATCTAAACCAGAATTAGAATCAGCTACTACCCCAAAATTTGAAGCTGCAAGATCTAGAATTTTATGTACTAACCTATTTTCATCTGTATTCAGCACCGTAGAACTTTGCTTAAGTGTCTCAATAAACTCCATAGGATCATTTAATATCGTGGATATCTCTTGAGCAATAAGTCCTTTTTGTAAAGGCTCCGAAAGCACTGCACCCAAGCCAGCATCTAAGCCTTTTTCAAGAGTGGAATAAAATTTACCTAAATTTTCAGTAAGTCCCCCTCTCTGTCCATTTAAGCTACTTAAAAAATCTACAGCAGCAGAATATTTTTCTACCTTATCACTCGCTTCGATAACCTTTAAGAATTTCTCCAAATTTCCCTTATCAGCATTACTTGAAAATGCTCTCGGGGAAAGAGAGTTTCGTATAATCGCGGCAAGAAGCTTAGATGCCTGATCCTTCACTTCTGGATTCATAGGATATTCTGATGCGATTAACACTAAATTCTGAATAGCTTTAGGATTGTTTTTAAATAACTGAAGATCATCTGTCTTTTCTACACATAGAGAACTTAAACTCTCTATAACTGGTTTTAAAGTATTTTCTAATACCTGTAATTCCGCAGAAGATAAAGATTTAGAATTTAAATCAACTGAAGCTAAAAGATTCAAATTATCTCTAAATACAGAAGAGGAAGTATCACTAGCGCAAGCTGCCGTTCTGGATTTTGCAGATAAATTACGATGAAACTCCTCGCGCCTATTAGCTCTATTCACCTTATAAACTTCAACAGCTGTAGTGACAGCTTCTTTAGCCCTAGTAAACACCTTAACTCCTAAAATGACATAATCATGTATTAATAGAAGGTTAATTCGTATTAGTTTTTGATAGCAATATCTTTCATCTTAAGTGCCGTTAAATCTAAAAAGCTCAAAGCTTCACTCGGAGTGGCTTCAGTCTCTTCCTCTTTACGAATAGTCACTTTTAAAATTCGCAATTCTTCCTTTATTTCCATTTGGCGTTTTCTCTGGGCGATAATATCATCAACATTTAAAGTCCCTGAGAAGAATTCCTCTAAAGCCTTTTGTATTAGCAAACTCTCACTATCTTTAAAAAATTCTTTTAGTCTCTCATTCACTATATCTAGATCACGATAAAAAAATAAAAGCTTAATACCTTCTATTTTCAACCATTCTCCACCACATTTTAAATTACTGAATAAAAAATCCACCGCTTTTAAACGTGCCTGATTCTTTTTTTCAGACTCAAGATCTGCTTGTTGATTAAGTTTGATTTTCAACTGTTCTGTATTTGCTAACATAAAATTCCTTATAAAATTAAGCTGCCAAAGCACCCTCCATAGACTCTGCTACTGGCGGCTTCCTCTTACTATTAATATCTACTACCTTGCTCTCATCTCTAGCTAAGCCGTGAGGTAAAGAAATAAAATTCCCAGCAAAATCAAGAATATAAGCCATAAGAGCTCTCAGCACATCTGCAAGTTCACTGCTAGACTGTTCTTTAACAATAAAGTCATTTAAAACCCCATTAAGTGGCTCAAGAACCTGCTGATCAGCTTTCTGAGGATCTGTTAGACCCATCGTCACTAAATTATCAAACTTAATCTCTGACGACCTCTGGACGAAATTATTAAAATACGTTGTTCTTTTCTGCTCAAGAGAGTTATAGAATAAATCATCTTTAACCTCTCCATCTAAATCAATTATCTTCGTAGCAAGAGTTTCATAATCTACTAAATCCTTAGCTAAACCAGCAGCATTGCTAATATTTAAATTTATTTGACCATCTAGGTGAATAGTTTTAGCAGCCCTATTTTCAATACTCTCACCAGCTCTGCTGCTAATAAAATCCTCCTGCTTGGCTTCATAAGCACAGACTTTATTTATTAATACAGCCTCTTTAATGACAGCTTGCTGATCTATTTTCAAGATATCTATTACTTCTTTAAGCCTCTCCTCTTGGTTTTGATCTAAGATTCCACGTATTTGAGAGGTTTGTATAAAACTTTCTAAATTATCAATAATACCAGTAACATTAGATCTATCATATTCGCCAGATCTTAAAGCACGAAAAGTATCAGCATATGAAAAGTCTTCGCTAAGAGCCTTCACAGCAGAAACATCCAAAACTTCATCTAATTTAGAATTAATATCGGAAAATCTACCTTTCGACTCTTGAATCAAAACTTTCAAATCAGCAGCATTATCATTACCTCTTGCAGACAAGATATCTAAATTCTGATTTAAAACAGAAAATCTTTGCTGACTGATATCAGACGTAGCCACTGCAAATAAACCTTTCATCAATTGCCCCGCACCACTGCCAAGAAAAGAGTCTTCAAGTCTTTTTCTTTCTTTAGTAAGTGCCTCTAATTCACCTCGCTTTTCAACCAATGCCTTATTACGTTTATCTTCTTCCTTTGCAAATTGAGCGATCATGTGTCCTTGAGCACTATGGACATCATAAGTAACCGTCTCAGCAGTAGCTGTAGCAGAAGAATTATGAAGATTAATAGTTATATCCCCCCCAGATCTACTGTGATAAGCATGCATAAGCTCTTTTACACTAAGTTCTGGATCTATTAGAGGAGACCACTCATCATGAGGGAATAAAGATTTTACAGATTCTTTATCTATTTGCCTTTTTCCATCGACTATTTTATGAAAAAGTTCATTCTGTAAAGATTCCTGTAAAGCACGAGACCCAGTCAAAGACTCCATCTTCAACCAAGTTCTTTCAATAAGCTCAGATTGTTTATCTCTAATATTTAACAGGGTATTATGCTGCTGTGTTAATTGTTTCAGATCATCTCTAAGCGCAGTAATTTTTTCTTGATGTGCGTTTTTATCTCCTAAGCCTTTATCTATTTTCTCTTGCCTCTCTTGAATGCTTTTATTTGTCGCTGCGATCTTCTCTTCTATAATAAACTGTCTCTCAGCGCTATTATTTACGGTAGTTAAAAGCTCTTCTTTAGCTTGGTTATACAAGCGTGACCCTGGAGCATGCTTAACTAATTCAGTCATCTTTGCAAGAATCGTATACTCAGGTTTAATGTACGTACCATTTTTAGCTTCTTGAGGAATAGAAGCCTCAAACTTCTTAGCGAGAGCTGCTCTTAAATTATTTACTAAATCTCTAGAGCGTGAATCTCTTCTAAAATCAGCGTATTCATCACCTATTAATATTTTTTCTGAATTTTCAAAAAAATTTAAAATCTCAGATTTAGCCACTTCTCTATAAAATTCTTTTACTTTAGGATCATAACCCTTTAATTGCTCATTTAAAGTAGCATCTATATTAGCCTCAATATCTTTATTAGCTTTAGAAAAAAAGTTGAAAAACTTCTGGTTACCTGTAAAATCAGCAGTGGCTAAAATTTCCCCAGCAGCTACTAAAGCCTCTACGGTATTATTAGCCAGAGCTATATTTTCTACCGAAATAGCTGGAGACTTCAGATTAGCATTCGCAGTATCAAGAATAGACTTTAAAGATCTTGTAGCACTTGCACGTAAATTAGGAGGTAACTCCTCATCAAGTGAAGTTTCTCTTAATTTATTTAAAACATCAACAGCGTTATCTCTTAATCCACCACCGATAGGTCCCCATTTAATCTTCTCAGGCTGCTGTTGAATAGTATCAATTAAAACCCTTGCATAGTCTTGATTAGAGGAAATATCTAAATTTAAAAATTCATATGTAGCATCTATAGTATCTGCCGTTAAAGGTGCCGCAGCCCTCAAGCCTTCTCTTAAAAAGGTTTTTACGTTTCCAAGACTTTGAGGAATATTTTTTATTGTTTGAACTATACCAGCCAATATTTTTACCTTTAAATTAATTAGACTTTTTTCTATTTATCTATTAATAAAAAGTAAATACCTTGATGTTTTTGATAAAAATTACTGCTTTTGAACGTGCTTAAAGACTTCATATCCGACTACGCCATGAAGACCATCTCGTCTAGCATAGTCCTCTGGATCTTCTATAATAAAGCCACTTGGCAATTCAGTCTTAGTGAACAAAAGATTAACAAATGAACTTACCATGTTTCGCAACTGCACTTGCAATCTATACATAATATTCTCTGGAGAGCTGTCATTCTTGTCTGTAATAAGATCACTATCAGCATAATTGTCACTCATCCTATTATAAAAAGCCTCAAAGCCTTTTTCTTGAAGCGTTTGTGCCAAAACTGTATTTAAAGTTTGCTGTTTACCATCACCAAGAGATTTAAGAAATAATAAATTAGCTTCCTGTTTTTTTAAAAGATTTTTCGAAACATCTACTTCCCCTCTAAGAATAGAATTATCTTCTGGAAATAAAGCTCTATCTTGAGAATAATTAGTACTGAAAACCTTTTCTGAGTCTTTAGTATCAGCAAGAAAATACATATAAATTAACTTTTTGTAACCAAGATCAAGCATTTTCAAAGCTTCACTATCAACCCCAGCATCTGCTAATTCTCTTAAACGCTTTTTTGATTCCTCCAGCAAAGTTTTCGCCGAGCTTGCCGTTGGCTTACCGTCAGGATCTGTATAAGCAGTTTGAAAATCACGGCCTATAAAATCATCCCAAGCTGTATGATCAGACAGGTCAAGATTTTGGAATTTTTCAACATTCGCTAAATTCTGTAATTTACCTTGAGTCGCAGTTGATAACGCCACAATATCTGTTTCATTTAACTTTAATAGCTCTTCAGCCTTAGTCGTTAAAGATCCTTCCATCCACTTGACTATTAAATCTGGGACATCCCCATTATTATTATTTGCAACATCCTTCATCGCCTCAGTTCTTGAATGCTGAATAGCTGGGGCATAGACAGCTGAAGCTTCTTGAATTGAATCATTAACTGCTTCTTTGAACTGACTTATTTTCTTGTCTAACTGCTCATAGTGATTTAACCATCTTGAAATAGATCTACGCAGAGGATAATAATCTCTTACATTTGTAGCATCAAGTGTAAGCGTGAAAGGTTTATCATTATCACCATCTTTATTTAAAGCTAGATCTAAAATTTCCTGGGAGATTTTAGCATACCTCTCATTTAAACCAGCCTGCATTTTAAATCTTATATGATCTTCGACTGAGCTCTTGTTAAGAGAGACCGTGCTTCCAGAATGTTCCACCTCAATATCAGCATGAGCTGGTGATAATGGGTCTACCATTTTTGCAAGCTCAGCTCTAGAAATAGTAAAAGCACCTAAATCATATTTTGCGTCAGAGTCAGTATTTGCAGTGAGCCATGAATGTATTTCTGCTTTAACTAATCTTGTAACCTTAACTGGGTCAAGCTTATTACCTGAATCATAAAATTCTCTCTGTTGATTTTCGATTAACTTCTGCTCTTCACTTAAAGCACCACGCTTTAATTTTAAAAACTCAGCTTTAGCTTCTTGATTAAAATACTGAGGATTAATCTCTATATCTATAGAGGCATTAACTCTGTCTTTCATTATTGTGGAGAAAGCCGAAAGCATCTTATTATTAAGTTTATGTAAATACCCCTGTTGGGTAGAAATATCATTAAGCTTATTACTTATTTCTAAGTAATTAGCAGCGATAGTATCTAATACAGAAGAGAGTTTCTCGGGATCAGAATCATATCTCACAGTAGGAAGTAAAGCTGTAGCACCGAGGATCTTTTCATAACTATCTAAAAGCCCTAGACCTAAATCTTTATCTAGTCTCTGCACAGCTCTTTTATCTACTAATTTTAAAAACTCATCTCCGACTAATTTTTGTAATTCTTTAAATTCATCTTTAATCTTAGCTTGATCAGTTTCTGAAATACTTGTATCAAGATTTTTAAGAGCTTCCATTTTATCAAAGCTTGTAAAATCACGGATCTTACCATAAATTTCATTCACGATACCGTCAGCCACACCATTCCCACCAAAAGCTAATTTAAGTTTTTCTCTAAAAGAGTTAGAAGCTTGATCATAACCAAATTCTTTCAAACCCACTTCTTGAATAATAGACTTAACAGCCTTTACTTGGCTAAGTTCATCATTTGCAAACAATAAATTCTTAAATAAATCTCTACGAGTTTCTGTCAATTGAGATGTAGAACGATAATTTCTTTGAGTATATTTTTCGATAAACTCCCTAGCTGAAGCTTGAATCAATTGAGCATTCTTAATGGAATCCTCATCCAAAGCAGTCTTGTCGATTTTTGCAGAAGCAATCTCCAAAGCATAGCGAACCAAAAGCCCCGAAGAGTCACTAACCTGAGCCTTTGTTTTTTGATCAATAATATAAACTGGACTAACCCCATCCTGGTCTATTGATTTAGAAAGCTTTTCAAATAAGCTGGTCACTTGAAATGTTTTATTAAAGTCCAGATCAGTACCGAAAGATACTTGATGAGAAAAAATCTGAGTTGGATCATTTGTAGATTCAGCGGGAGTATCTGTAGAAAGTTTTAAACCGAGCTTACTGAAAAGCGAAGCAAAGTCTCCAAGCTCTTCACCAAGCTTCTTCGCTTTTTGTGCAAAATCTAAGCTAATTAAATTAGAGTAAACTTTATCCCTGGTCTGCTGAGGTGGATTTCCCCAGTTATCTTGTGATTGAAGTTGATTCCATGCGATCACGCCCACTTTATATTAATCCTTAAAACACTTAAACGTGTATACATATATATGATTTGAGAGATGAAATTTGATATTAATTTTTTTTGAATGTGAGTTTTAAATTACTAATAGGCACAGAGTCAGCGCTTGAGGACTCTAACTCATATTCATCATCTAATTCCTGAGCATAAGAATCCAATTCACTAAAACGCTCAGCAAGTACTTCTTGCTCACTAAGATCAAGAGTGCCATCGTGTATAGAGCATATAGTCTCTTTCAAAAAATCACTCTTCGTCTCTCTATAAATTTTTATAAGTCCCTCTTTTACAAAATCAAGATCGATATAGGGATATAAACTTTCTATAAGCTTAGAATAGCGATAATTAGAACCTTTCTGTCCTAACATTGTAAAAATACGCATTGCTTGATTGCGCCTTTCCCAATCTTCTAGCTGCTCAGGCGTCATAAACTTTTTTAAGTTCATATTATTCATTTTAGTTTGAAAATGCTTAGTCATAAAAATTATCCCCTTTATCCTTTTAATTTAGACAAAGGGGATAATTTAGTTAATTTGATATCTAAAGATTAAGCGACCTTAGCTCTTGTAACTCTGTTGTAAGTAGAAGGATCAGTTACCATTGCTTTAAAACTCTCCGCGACTGCACCAGTGACATCAGCTAGAGCATTATCACCATGCCTAGTATTCATATCACTTATCAGATCGTTAGCCGTATCTCTCCTACCACCACTAGCAGAAGTTAACAGTGAAGTTACGAGTTTCTCAAAGAAATTTGTAGCAGCTTTAAAGAACCTTTTACCACCAAATTTAGCGGCATCAATATCTTCCTCTTCTTGCATTAAAGATTCTAAACCGACAGCATTACCAAGACCTTTAGGCATTCTTTCCTCTGAAATAGCAGTCAAGAAATTTTTATACTCACGTTCAACCTGCTGTAGATCTCTCTTTAAGTTATTATTTACAGACACCACATTCTCTCTAGTTAAGTTCTGAGTCGGATCTGCAGCTAAATTCTTGACACGATCTAGATGATCTTGAGCTCCAGTATTATTAGCAGCTTCCAATCGCTTAAGATTCTCTGGTGTTAACTTATAAAGCCCTTCCACAAAATTAAGTAAAACTTTTCTAGCTTCTAGATCTTGTTTTTGCTTATAAGCCGAATCAGTATAGTCTGGATTTAATAAAGCATCTCTATCCACAATCTTAAAGTTATCAGAATTAGTATCGTTATACATCTTATCAGTAGCGTCAACTAATGCCTTTAACGCTGTCGATCCAGTTACAGACCTGCCTAAAACAGTTGAAATTTGCTGTTCTACAGTCTGGCCTTCTCCACCGATAGCAGACTTAGCTAATTTTTCTATCAGTTTATCAAGCGCCCCAGCTTGCTGTGCTTCAGCATAATTACGATTCATTTTTAATGCTTCCACAAAACCATTATGATTTGATGAAAGTTTTTCAGCATGTCTTTGAAGATAAGCAATCCCGTCACCAGTATATTGATCATTCTGGATAAAACTTTGTTCAAGTGCACCAGCGATGGATTTATTTACACCTTCCAGTCCTGCTCTAGTAAAACTATCCATAAACATCCTAGCTAGATTAGTCTCAACTTTATTCAGGTAAGCAAGCTTTGCGTTATTAGCCCTATGTAAATCCAATACTTCTTGTTTTAAAGTACTAATATCTTCGCCCTTCTCTATAACCCTGTAAGAATCAGTGCCAGAGTTTTTAATAAGTTTCAGTGCTTGTTCCGCAGTAACCTCGTCCAACTCAGCAACTTTCACTTTCAAAGCATCTACACCCATTGCTTTTATTGCTTTTAGGTCTCTAGTACCTGATTCTTGTTTTGTTGTTGTTTTTGTTGCCGCTTCAATTGCCGCTTCAATAACAGTAAGTTCTGGAGCAGTGTCTCCCAAGATACTCTTAATACCAACCATCATCGCATCTTTAGATGCACTAGAGTCGACAACTGCCTTCAACTCAGCAACACGTGCATCTCGTGCGGTAGCTCTTTCCCTATCAGCGTCAGCAGGATTATCACCCAATACCACTGGAGGGAAAATAGTATCTAATGCTGTTTTCACTGCGTCTTTATCTACAGTGCTAGTCGTCGCATTATTTACAGTGCCAGTTCTCACATTTGGATCTACAAGATTTAATAAAACCGTCTTCTCCTGTAAAATAACCTCATCTATTTTCTTAGTCTTTAACTCATTCGCTTTATCATAGATTTTACCAAGCAGAGTATCATCACTAATAATCGACTCACTACCATTATCTTTCTTTATCTTCTTCGCCTCTGCAATAAAATCTGCCCTATTAGCAAAATCACCACTGAGCTTTTTAGCTAATCTTTCAGCATCCTCTACCTTAATTTCACTACCAACTTTTAATTGGCCAGCTTTTTTCAAACTTGCGACAGCCGCACTAATATCGTCATTAGAGACTTTGGTATCAGCCTTGTATAACTCTAAATCCTCTATACGCTTTAATTTAAGCTCTGCCGTAGTCGTTAAAGATTCTTTGGCTTTATCTACAGTCATCAACTGAGGAGGAATTAAAACTATATTATTAAACTTACGATCAATTTTATTTAACATGTCGAAAGATGCTTTAGATAAAGCAGCTTGCTGCTTCACGTCAGACTGCTCAGCAGCTAAATCAGCATAATGCTCAATTAGAGCCTTACGATTAGCAGCATTAGGATCAATATAGTATTCCCTTACTACATTTAACCTCTCTTCTGCATACTGTTTAAAACTTTTACCATTAGAGGCTAATGAAGAATAATCTTCTTCATTAGCACCATACTTAATCCTAACGCCATTAAAATTTTTCATTAAAGTCTGAGTATCTTTAGCCTGCTCCATAGCCGCATTAACGATATCTGTCCTAATATCTTTAAATGCTGCCCTGCCTTTCTCTCCTAATTGATTAGATTCAGCATCAACATCAGTAGGGTGAATTAGTATTGGATTTATATACATCTTCACAAGATCTCTAACTTGATCACCGATAGAGTTTCCTTCTGAATCTTTAAAAACTTCACCACCGATTTTCACGTCGAAAGCTTCCTTAATATTATTTAAGAGTCTAGAATTTTTCTTAACTAATTCCTGAGGACCTGCGATTTCAATAAAGTCAACTACCTTACGAGCCTTTTTATCAAGATCATTATTTACAGAAGGATCTAATAAATTTAAAACAGCTTCACGGAGGTCTGGACTGATCTTGCCTTTTAAATCACCTAGAACTTCACTCACAACACTAAAAGCCTTAGCTTGAGTCTTTTTTAAGCTGTCTGGATCAGTCTCAGACCTAAAGCTCATAGTTAGCATAAGCTTAGATAATAGATCTGCGGATTTTTCTTCCTTCACTCTATGCCCTTGAGTAGCATAACGATCTGATAACTCACTAACTAACTTAGCAGTAGTATCATGCAACGCATCAAAATCTTCATGATCAACTCTTGCTCCCCACTGTATATATTCAAGCCCCTCTACTGGGTCATGCTGAATACCTTTAAACTGCTCTTCCCATTTCCCTGCCTTGGTTTCAAGGGCAGCTTCTTTTTCTTCACTCACTTGCTCAGACTTAATATCTTTATCTTTGCGGTTAAACTTGACCATATTATTCGCCGCACCAAGATCACTATAATAATTAGAACTTGTAACATTTAACGAAGCTGAATCTACTGACATTTTAAAAATTTTCCCTTTTACTTATCTACTACCTGTATTTATATAAAGTCACCCATCTATCATCTTTGACAAAAAGTTATGGATCTATTAAGAAATTTATCTTTACAAATTAATAGCATATAGACATTATAGATAATTATATGTTCCGCCGTCAATACATAATTAAAAAAAATAATAAAAATTTTTAAAATAATTGCAGACTCTTAGTACCCCATCCTAATATAAAGACTTGAAATAATAAGATCTGCTAACTGAAGCAATCTTTAGGATAGTGTTCTTTAAGCACTAGAAAATTAAGCAATAAACCCCATATAATTATCCTTGTGTATAAGCTGATTCACAGCTTCAGGATAATGTTCTAGCCAATATTTCGAAAATTTATATTTAGCCTTACTACTATATTTAACTTCAAATGCTGACAGGCATTGATTTTTTTCCTCGACTAAATCTATCTCCTGTTGGTCATAAGTACGCCAAAAATATCTCTTTACGAAAATATCATTATATTCAAGGAATTTCATCCGTTCATAAAATATATAATTCTCCCACAGCTCCCCGACATCATTACGAATACTCAGTGGGTTAAAATTATTTATAAGTGCATTACGAATACCATTATCATGGAAGTAAAATCTTTTCTTTTTACTAAGCTCCTTTCTAGGATTACTACTAAAACTACTAAGTTTATATAAAATAAAATTCTTTTCTAATAGATCTAAATATTTCTCGACCGTATTTTTACTCATAGATACATGAGTTGCTAATTCATCAAAAGCCACCTCTTTCCCCACTTGATAAGCGAGCAACTGAAGTATTTTATAAATCTTATTCGAGTTTCTAATCCCGTCATAGACTAAGATATCCTTTAGGAGATAAGAATTTACTATTTCTCTTAAATATATTTCTTTTTCATGATTATTAATCGCAGTAATTACCTCTGGGTAAGAACCATAAACTAATCTATTATCGAGATTAGCAGAGCTTTCCAGAGGATTCTCATAAGCATTTAGCTCTAACTGTGCGATAGTAAATAATTTAAAAGTTTTCTTTCGTCCAGTAAGTGGCTCACCTAGCTTCTGATCTAAATCAAGGGACTGCTCGCAATCTTCAATTTCTGCGTTTTCGTCGTCCTCATGATCCTCATGTACTCGCAGTACACTGCGGTCATTCGTCCTCCTCAGCCTTGAACTTGTACGTTTGTGAGCAGTCCCCTCAAATAACGAGGACGAACCTGTCACCAAAACAGTTACATCCTTAATGTGATCTATAATAAGTTTTAAATTCAAGCCGATGTTTGGTATCTGCTGTGCTTCATCTATAACCAAGAGCTTATAACCAGCTAAGAGATTTTGAAACTGTGTAATCGACTGCCCACTGAGTAAGCCCTGAGCTTGAATATCATCTCCATTTAAAAATAAATATTTATGCTCATATGCTTCTAAAAATTTCTCTAAGAGACTGGTTTTCCCAGATCTTCTTATGCCTAGAATTACATTTACTTTTCTTGGATCTAGATTTTTTTTTAGTGTTTCTAACCTTGATCTGATTATAAATTCATACATCGTTAAATATCTTACCAAAAAACGTCACTACAGTAACATTTTTAATCTAAAAATCGTTATCTTAGTGACATTATTAAATTAAAAATCGTCAAGTTTGTAATATTTTTTATAAATTTCCAATCATCCACTATCTAAAAAACATTGGACTACATAGAGAAACTTTAAAAGCTGATATCTACACTGCCCTCAATACTTTAAATCACGAAATAGCACACTGCGCTAGTGGTTCAGGCGGTCACGATAACAAATTCATACACGCCAATTCTGCCATAGGCTTAACGCAGCTCAAACACAGCTATGCAATTAATAAAAAATTACGAGAAGGAGGAAATCTAAGTATACAAGAAAGAGCTTATACAGATTTACAAGGTTTATATGACAAACTTTAAGATCCAGCCTTTATATTAATCCATGAAGATTATGGCACTGCCTCCTCAGCCTTATACTTGCACGTTCGGCAACAATGCCATTACTTTAGAAAATTACATAACCCCCTCTTAACCCAAGCCCCCCATAATATAGATACACAGTCCCCTCTCGGGGGCTTAATTCGTCACCCCATAGAGGAACCGAAACATCAGAGCAAAAAACCACTTCGATACAGGTACAAAACTCAAACAGCTTGAGGCTTCAAGCTCGGTGCAAAAATTATTTGAATCTTTAAACAACCCTTATTTCGATGAATACTGGACTCAAAGCCTAAGAATAAATCCACAAGGCTTAAAAAGTGTTTACAACGCTATCTTAGAAAAAAACCAAGATGCTATATGCCCCGTATCTAACGCAGCATACAGTGCGATAGCTGTTTTCCAAACATCTTCAAATCCAAGCCTTGCAAGAAGCCCCTCTGGAAAAGCATTTCCTCATTTAGAGAATAAATACGTCATTCACGCGGGGGCTAATATAGATCCACCTAGTGCAAATTTACTTTCCTGCAAAGAACACCGCAATTGTGCTGAAAAGCAGGCTATCAGCTCAGCCTGCGAGAATGATAGACAAGATTTAAGAGATTTAAAATTCCTATTTCTTTATAGGAGGAATAAAGAATATGGTTCTTATAGCCCCGAAAAGCTACTACCATGTAAAGACTGCCAGGCACGCTATTTTAAATACTTAACTCAAAACAAAGGCAAGTTAATAATATTCTCTGGTGAAAATATTCCTAAATATTTCCTCACTGGTCAAAACGGCATAGTCGAAAATGCGCTCTTTGAAACGCTTTTCATTAACCAACATCAATCCATTTACTATAAAATCTTTTCGGCAGATGAAATACCTTATCTCAAAGTCGAAGCAGAACTAGGTTCATCGCATATAAGATCCTGCTTTGCAGAAATAAGAGCAGATCATTAGTTAAGCGAATTACGCCAGTCTTTTAAAAACTCTACATCCTTCTCTTCGATATAACCCTTATCTAAAGCCACTTCAATCAATTCATCATAGCCAGATAAAGTATAGTAAGGTAAATCCAAAGCTGAAAAATTCTTAATTGACTTAGCTAAACGATAATCAAATATCGCTAGTAGCCCAAGAACATCTGCCGATGCTGCTTGCAGGCTATGAATAGCATTTATAACACTAGTACCTGTAGAAATAAGATCTTCTATAACGACGACTTTTGCTCCCTTCGCTAAGTCACCCTCGATTAAATTTTCTCTACCATGATCTTTATTACTAGCTCTAACATAAACCAAAGGTAAATTTAAGGCATCTGCTATCAATGCCGCATGGGGTATACCAGCGGTGGCAACACCAGCCACATATTCCACTGCTGGAAACTTAGTCTGTATCATCTTCACAAAAGAATCTTTAATTAGATTTCTGATTTTAGGATGAGATAAAGTAATTCTATTATCACAATAGATAGGAGACTTAATCCCAGATGCCCAGGTAAACATATCATCTGGGCGGAGAAAAACAGCTTTAACTTCTAATAATGCCTTAGCGATATCTTTAGAAACTTCTACTTCCGCTTTCATACTAGAGCCTAATCTTATCACGACGTTTTAATAAAACCGATCGTGGCATTTTAATAAAACTAATTATCTGAAATATAAAATTTGAAAATATAAAAGGCCGCGCTAAATAGTGGTATATCATAACCATCTCCTAACTTTTTATGCATAAAGTAAAAAGTAATACGAGATCTTATTTATGGTAGACCTTTCTAATCTTTTTACACAAATAACAGCTCCTTTCGGTAGTGATTCATCCCATAAGCTTCCTGAAAACCCTTTCAGCACTACTAAAGAGAAATTAAATTTCGCTAATTATAAAACCCTAAATAACAATGAGGATAAATACGTTAATGAAGCACAGCAGAAAAAAATGCAAGATCTTTTAGCTCAAGTAAAAAGTAGGACGGGTATAGATAAAGGAATACAAGCAAGTGAATTTTACAGAGAGCTTTTAGCTTTAAAAGGTACTGATGGTAAAAGTTACGAGCTTAATAGTAAAAATTTTTTACAGAACTTTAACGCTCTTGTCAGTCAAGTTAAAGACGACCCAGCTTTAGTAAACGAACTTAGAAAAAAATTAGTTACTGAGTTTGGCGAACTCACTGATCAACAGAGAAACCTAGCTCCTAATGCTAGACAAGAATGGAATGAAATAATCTATGAAAGCTCTTTAGATAAATTAAAAACACAGGGATCTACGATATCTTCAGAGCTTAAAAAGTTATCTAAATTAAATCCTAAAACACCAGAAGATAAAAAAAAGATAGATGCTTTTATAACTGACATCAAGAAAGACTTCGGCGATGTAGCTAGGTTTAATGAACTACTTAATGATGCTGGCATAAAGTATAAAATCGATGGCAGTGAAAAAGAAGGTTATTCGATTAAATCCACTGACCCTAATAATAAAACTTCAGCTATAGATCCTAAATCTACTAAAGCTGTACAGAGAAATACCTTAGACACTTGGGAAAAGAATGCGGAGTTTATTAAAAGCTTAGATACCAGTGAATTTAAAACAAAAAATGGTAAAAAAGAAGCTCAAAAGAAAATAGAAGAACTAGCTGAAGGTAAAACAAACTACAGCAAAGAAGAATTAAAAGCGAATTTAGATTTATTAACTAAAGCTTATAAATATAACCTAGATACAGGTGAATTCAGTAAAGCAGAATTAGATCAAGCTCGAATGAATTTAATAGGCAAGGTCCACGGGGCAGATGGAACAGCTATAAAGGAATATTATAATAAATATAAAGGGAAAACAGATAAACCTCACTATGAAAGCGAATTCTCAGATAGAATCTCGAAACTAAATACCATAGCCTTTCTGCGAAATAAAGGGCTGCGTGATAAAGGAATCGTCCCAAGACTAGAAGGCTCTGCTAAAGCTAATGGCTACAGTGATGTTAAATCTGCGACTGGGGGCGAAGACTCGGCTTTATCAGAATTGATAGATAAATCACGTAACTGGAAACCTAAAGAACCCGAAGCAGTAGAGAAAATTTCTAATGTTAAACTAAACCAGCTAAGTTCAGCGAATTATAATCAAGATAAAGACACTATCTCATTTTCAGGTAAAAATAGCGTAACAGGTAGTGTTGGACTTGGTAAATTCATAGAAGATCTTCTAGTTGATGATATTGAGCTAAAAGACGCTAAAGGTGACATCATAAAAATAGAAAAAGATAAAGTCACGCTCAAAAAAAATGATGAGAAAAAAGAAATTAAGGTAGAAATTGATAATGGCAGCGGACAGAAAATAGTTTTTGGTATTCCTTTAAATGAAATTACAGATAAACTAGCCCAAGAACTCGGTTATGAAAATGCAGACGCTTTAATCACCAAACTTAGCAACAAATCATCTAAGACCGCCGTTACATAGCTCCATTCAGAAACAGCACATTTTAGTATTTCCAAACAAATAAAACAGAAGCTTTTCATATTAAACTGAAAACTGCATATTTTGTTAGACCAAGTCTTTACCCAAACCTTAGTATTACTAAGAAATTGGAAAAAAGCCCTCGTCCTATTAGTACTACTTAGCTGAATGGATCGCTCCACTTACACCGGTAGCCTATCAACCTTGTGTTCTTCAAGGGGACTTAATCTAAAAGATGAGATATCTAATCTTGAGGTGGGCTTCGTACTTAGATGCTTTCAGCACTTATCCTCTCCAAACATAGCTACCCTGCGTTTGCCACGGGCGTGACAACAGGTACACCAGAGGTTTGTCCTTTCCGGTCCTCTCGTACTAGGAAAGACTCCTCTCAAATATCTTACGGACATGCCGGATATGGACCGAACTGTCTCACGACGTTCTGAACCCAGCTCGCGTGCCGCTTTAATGGGCGAACAGCCCAACCCTTGGAACGTACTACCGCTCCAGGATGCGACGAGCCGACATCGAGGTGCCAAACCTCCCCGTCGATATGAACTCTTGGGGGAGATCAGCCTGTTATCCCTATGGTAACTTTTATCCGATGAGCGATGGCCCTTCCATGTGGAACCACCGGATCACTAAAACCTAGTTTCCTACCTGCTTGACTTGTCAGTCTCGCAGTCAAGCTCCCTTTTGCTTTTGCACTCAATGGTTGATTTCCGACCAACCTGAGGGAACCTTTGTACACCTCCGTTACATTTTAGGAGGTGACCGCCCCAGTCAAACTGCCCGACATGCAGTGTCCGATAACCAGATAATGGTTACCGTTAGAACGAAGAACTGAGAAGATTGGTATTTCACTGACGAATCATAGGTGACCACGATCACCTAATCAAATTCTCCCAACTATGCTACGCATCTCAATCCCGCGTTCACTACAAGCCTACAGTAAAGCTCAATAGGGTCTTTCTGTCCTGGCATGCCTAGGCCGTATCTTCACAGCCAATCCAATTTCGCCGAGTCCCTCTTTGAGACAGTGCCCAAATCATTACGCCTTTCGTGCGGGTCAGAACTTACCTGACAAGGAATTTCGCTACCTTAGGACCGTTATAGTTACGGCCGCCGTTCACTGGGGCTTCAGTTCAAAGCTTCGCCGAAGCTAACCTCTCCCCTTAACCTTCCAGCACCGGGCAGGCGTCACCCTGTATACTTCTTCTTACGAATTTGCACAGAGCTGTGTTTTTGGTAAACAGTTGCTTGGGCCTAGTTTGTGACACCACTTCGTGCTCCAGCCGCGGGGCTATCACACTACTGTGGCCTTCCTTCTCCCGAAGTTACGGAAGTAAATTGCCGAGTTCCTTAAAGAGGGTTATCTCGCGCACCTTAGCATTCTCTGCCATCCTACCTGTGTCGGTTTCGGGTACTGGTAGTCAATAATCTCTCAACGCCGGTTTTCTAGTCAGCGTGGCATCTATCACTTTGGAACCGTAGTTCCTTACCATCACACCTCACATAAAAGAATGCGGATTTACCTACATTCTCAAGCTACGTGTTTGGAGGGGAATCCAATAACCCCCGCAATATAGCCTACTGCGTCACGACTTTGATAATAACGATTATTCACTAGTGCAGGAATATCAACCTGCTCTCCATCGACTACGCCTTTCGGCCTCGCCTTAGGTCCAGACTAACCCCACGTAGACGAACTTGACGTGGGAACCCTTAGGATTTCGGTGGAGGAGATTCTCACTCCTCTTTTCGCTACTTATGCCGACATTCTCACTTTTGATACCTCCATATGTCCTTACGGTCATACTTCAACGGCTTACAAAACGCTCCCTTACCGCTGCAAATAAATGCAACCCGTGTCTTCGGTGTACAGCTTAGCCCCTTAGATTTTCGGCGCAAAACCGCTTGACCAGTGAGCTATTACGCACTCTTTCAAGGGATGGCTGCTTCTAAGCCAACCTCCTGGTTGTCTTAGCAGTTTCACATCCTTTATCACTTAGCTGTAACTTGGGGACCTTAGACGACGATCTGGGCTGTTTCCCTCTTGACCACGGAACTTATCTCTCGTAGTCTCACTGCCTGGTAAAATATTATCGGTATTCGGAGTTTAACTCGTTTTGGTACCAGTTATCCCAGCCCGCAACGAAATAGTGCTCTACCCCCGATAAACTATAACCAGACGCTGTGCCTCAACGCATTTCAGGGAGAACCAGCTAGCTCTTCGTTCGATTGGAATTTCTCCCCTAACCACAAGTCATCCGCTAATTTTTCAACATTAGTCGGTTCGGTCCTCCACGTAATGTTACTTACGCTTCAACCTGCCCATGGTTAGATCACGAAGGTTCGGGTCTAGATCATGTGATTAAACGCCCTATTAAGACTCGATTTCTCTATGGCTCCAGCTACTACGCTTTAACCAACCACATAAACTAACTCGCCGGCTCATTCTTCAACAGGCATATCATGACACTTCTAATAGTGCTCTGATCGCTTGTATGCATACGGTTTCATGTTCTATTTCACTCCCCGCCAGGGGTTCTTTTCACCTTTCCATCACTGTACTTGTTCACTATCGGTCACCAACAGTATTTAGCCTTGCCAAGATGGTCCTGGCAGATTCACACCGGGTTTCACGTGTCCGGCACTACTCAGGTGCTACTAGAGTCAAAAAACATTTCGCTTACCGGGCTTTCACCGTCTTTGGCCGAGCTTTCCAACTCTGTTCAACTATATTTTTTGATCTCACATTGTAGTCCTACAACCCCACTAAAAGTGGTTTGGGCTAATCCCCGTTCGCTCGCCGCTACTAGGGGAATCACTGATTTGTTTTCTTTTCCTCGAGTTACTAAGATGTTTCAATTCACTCGCTTACCTCTATCCATCCTATGTGTTCAGATGGAAGTAATGAGATATTACTCTCACTGGGTTTCCCCATTCGGGAATCTACGGTTCATAGGTTCTTGTCACCTCCCCGTAGCATTTCGCAGACTTGCACGCCCTTCATCGGCTGTTGGTACCAAGGTATCCACCATACGCACTTAATAGCTTTCCTACTTTCTTTCTCAGGAATACTAAAGATGCTCTAAAATAACTTAATTAAATTGAGCTATGGATATAGACCTAGTCTATCTAAAATATGCAGTTTTCAGTTTACTATCTCTGGCGACTTACGTCACCCGAGAACTAATATAATAGCAAGCCGATATCGATTTTGCAGCAGAAGAAAATAAAAATATATTAAAACTCTTGAATTGTCAAAATTTTCCATTATTTTCGACAAAAAATAAGACTAACTAAAATAAATTTAAAGAGGTTAAATTTAAGAATGTTCTTATTTGATAAAAGCATTAACCCTGAAACACACTAATCAAGTGGATCATAACCAAACTTACCAAATGGATGGCATCTGAATATGCGCCCAAGCCCTCTACATAAACCTTTCAGAAGACCATACTTGTTCAGTGCCTCAATCATGTATTCTGAGCAGGTTGGATGAAATCTACAAGTAGGTGTCTTGAAAGGACGATGAGCCTGATAGAAACGAATCAGTTTAATTAAAATCTCGGTAATTTTTCGCATACAGATTCGTCCTGTATATAATTATTCAAGTAAATCATGAATAACGCTATAGCAAATCCAAAACTAGACTTCCTTTTAGAAATAGGTGTAGAGGAAATACCTAGTTCTCTTATCAACAATATTAAAGATTCCATCGCCTCTGGCATAGAAGCCCTGCTGAGTTTACATAAACTCACTTTCGATAAATTAATTAGCTACGGCTCTCCACGTAGATTGTACTTCGAGATCCAAAACCTCGACTCTTTTTCCTCTGACGAAGAGTTGATTCTAAGAGGTCCAGCTAGTAAAATTGGGGTATTGGATGAATCAGCTGAAATTCCGAGCTTTACAGCAGCAGCTTTGAGCTTTGCCAAAAAAAATCAATTAACCGAAAATGATTTATACATTCAGGATGGTTATATTTACGCTAAAAGCCTAAAAAAAGGTAATAGTCTAAAGTCTATCTTAGAGAATGGCTTAGCTGAAATTATAAAAAAGACTCCAGGGAAGCGCTTTATGCGCTGGTCTGATAGTGAAAATAAATTCACTAGACCTATAGAATGGATATCTTCAAGACTCTTTAGTAAAGATGGCGGCGCGACTGAAGATATTAAATTCGATTTTGAAGATATTCATACTTCAAATGTAAGCTTTGGCCACCGCATTTACGGTAAAAAAGAATTCACCATTCAAAATCAGAAGAGCTACTTTCTTAAACTAAAAGAAGAACATATCATTCTTCAGCCCGAAGAAAGAAAAGCCTTAATCATAAAAGAAGCCAATAAGCTTGCTGAGCAAGTTGAGGGAAAAGCCGTTCTAGATGATGATTTACTCGAAGAAATCTGCGGGCTAGTAGAAAGCCCGAAAGCTATTCTCTGTGAATTTTCAAAAAAATATTTAGAAGTACCTTCTCTGGTACTCAAGACCGTAATGAAAGTACATCAAAGGTATATTCCTATCGCAAACCTTAATAACAATGAAGAACTCACTCCCTATTTCATAGTAATTAGCAACAACCCTGAAAGCATAGCTGAAAAAAACATTAAAGCTGGCAATGAAAAAGTCATAATTCCTCGATTTGAAGATGCCTGCTTCTTTTTAAACGAAGATAATAAAATCTCACTTGCTGACAGGCTTCCAAAACTTGCAAAAATTAATTTCCAAGTAGGTAACATGCAGGAAAAAGCTGAGCGCTTACAAAGGATGACTGGAGTATTAATTGAAGCATTAGAAAAGACTAATACAAACTTAGTTGAATCTAAAATTCAGTCTGGCAGTAATTATTTGATTGACGCAAATGAAAGAAATGATATTATTCAAGCCGCGCTTATCGCTAAAAGTGATTTAGATACGAAACTAGTATTCGAATTCACTGAATTACAAGGAGAAATAGGTGGAATTTACGCTAAAAGACAGGGTCTATCTGAAACCATATCTAAAGCAATCAGTGAGCAGTATATGCCAAGATTCGCGGAAGACAAAGAGCCTGAATCGCTCGGCGGAAAGCTTATAGCCTTAGTCGATAAACTTGATAATATAATCGCTTATTTCGCAGCTGGAAAAGTCCCGAAAGGCTCTGCTGATCCATTTGCATTAAGAAGACAGGCTAATGGTCTTCTGCAAATTATCATTCATGGAGAGCTAAAATTCAATCTAGAAGAGTTCTTAGAGAAATTTATAAATTTAAATCCTATATTTTTAAAGAATTCAGAATTCTCAGCAGATGAATTATTAAGCAAGCTGCGTGAATTCCTAGAACAAAGGCTGGAATTCGTTTTTGCAATATATCATAAAAATCCTACAATAAATAAAGCTGTTATTAACACGGATAAACCTCTTCAAAATTTATATAACAGGCATAGGGTTATTCATTTCATGAATGAATTTGTCGAAAACACAGAAATTGGAGTTTGCGAGCAATCGAACTACGGGACTGCTCGCAAACGTGCAAGTTCAAGGCTGAGGAGGACGAATGACCGCAATGTACTCGGGGTACATGAGGATCATGAGGACAACGAAAACGCAGAAATTGGAGTTTGCGAGCAGTCCCCTTATGCGGAATTTTCTCAGGCTGCTATTAGAGTCAACAGCATGGCAAAATCTTTCAAAGACTTCAATAAGAGCAATCTTGAGATTAACGCTTCTTTATTTAAAGAAACAGCCGAGGAAGAACTATATAAAGCGCTAGAAACCTTAGAACCTAAACTAAGAAAGCACTTTAATACTGAATTAGACTTTAATATCAAAGATTTAAGCAGTATAAGCTCAAGTATTAATAATTTCTTTGAGCATGTTCTAGTCAATGACACTGATTTAAAAATCAAAGAGAATAGACAAGCTCTTATTTATAGACTAGATGAAGCTTTTAAGAATATCGCCGATTTTTCTTTACTAAAGTAGCTATCAATATAAATCCCAGGAACCACTTTTAAAATTCAGTGAGCCTATAAACTGTCCATTCGTCCATAGGAACCGCCCCTAAAGAGTTTCTATAAAACTCAATACTAGGAGTATTCCAGTTGAGCACTGACCACTCCATCCGACCGCAATCTTTTTTACGAGCAGTATCTTTCAATATCTCGAATATAGCTTTACCGACACCTTTATTTCTCATCTCAGGCTGTACATAAAGATCTTCCAGATAAAGACTAGGTCTAGTGAGAAATGAAGAGAAATTAAAGAAATATAATGCATAACCAATTAAGTGAGATTCCCATTCTGCAAGTAAAACACTTGCAACCTTAAACTCTGAATCGAAAAGATATTTCACTAAAAGCTCTTCAGACCCTGTAACAAGATGTGTCAGTTTTTCATATTCTGCAATCTCTTTTATAAGGGAAAATATTCCAGAAACATCTGTCGGCAAAGCTTCTCTGATTTTCAACATTATTAAATTATACGCCAAGTGCATCTAACAAAGAAGATCTTCCGCCCATCTGAGATTTAGAGGATTTTTCTAAATTCTCTTTAAGTCTTAAAATAGCAGTCTCAATATCTTTAAGATTGATTGATTTATCTACTTTCGCTAAAGCATCTGCCCCGGCTCGTTTTGCTTTACTGATACGCATAGTTAATAATGCGAGCGCATCCCCAATGATATTCTCCGTCACCTGTCTCGGAGAAAATTCAAACATAGAAAATAGCTTAAGAATATGGTCCTTATTTTTCTCAAATTCAGTAAGCCGCTCTAGCTTCATTTCCATTTTTTTAAACTCAGACAATAGAATCCCATAATTCTGTTCAGGAGTGGCTGCGGGGAAGGCAATTGTAACCTTCATTCTACTCTTAATTGCCCCATCAATCTGGCCAGAATTAGTGGCAAGAATAACAGGCACGCCAGATTCATCAATTTGTTTAAGAATGGTGTTTACAATATCGTTACGATACTGGACGGAAGAAGAATTAAAGCTACCTGCAGCATCAGATCTTTGAGATAAAAAAGTATCTGCTTCATCAAAAAATAAAAGCTGATTCTTTTTCTTAGCTTCCTCAAATAACTTAATCAAATTATTTTCAGTTTCACCTATGTACTTGGACATTTGGTCCGAGCCCACAAATTTAAGCTCCTTGCCCATTTTTTCAGCAGTAAATTTAGCAATTTCCGTCTTACCAACTCCAGGCGGCCCAGTAAATAACATAGTCGGTGACTTCTGCTTACGATGGTTTAGCTTCAACTCAATATCACTGCGATCAGAAGCATCTAAAAAGCGAGATATACCATTAAATAGAATTTCTTTAAACTCTGCCGACGGGAATATCATATCTTTATCTGGATTAAAGTCCGTCCTAGAGTGCTTTTCAGGGATTAGCTTTTTAGCAGCAGGGCTTAGCAAGTCTTTATAGAGGATATCAGATAACACTAACGGTATAGCACCCGTAATACTAAGCCATTTATCTCTAGGAGACGCTTTTTTATCCTTGAATACTTGGTATATCAAAATCAAGCCAGCCATTGAACAGAACCTAGTCAGCGTTTTCTTAGCTGGATGTCTTTCAAAGTTAACAACTTTCCTCGCCAATGTCTCTGGCAATGACCTATTCTCTTGCTCATCAACCTTAGTCTCCTTACCTGGCTGCAAGTCTGAAAATTTCAAAGCTACAACATCCTCGTCATTATCAAGCTTCACCTCAGACTTGCCATACAGCACTGGAGTTTTACTCTGAGTCCGAGTTACAACCATACCTAAAATTCAGCCTCTGGAATCCAAGAACGAATTCCACCAATATACTCAAAAAATATTTTCAAATAGAAGAATCTTTCACCTGCACAGAGAGGTAATTTAGATCCAGTTAGTGCATCGTACTTTACAAGAGTCTTAGATTCTGTATCTAAAAAAACCTGCGAATTTTCACTCAGGATCTCGATTTTTTTTTCATCAGGGTAAATCTTAATTTTTCGTCCTTTTTCAAAGATAGTAATATACCCTAAACCAGATCTAGAAAATGATTCCGAATCCGCAAAATCACCATTATAAGGTGACGAGCGGTCATAGACAGCTAACTGGAAATTTTTAATTGGTTTTGAATCTGCCATACTCAAATCGTATTACACATTTAATATAGCATATCAGATATACATATTGATATCGCTTAAATAACTTATTACATAGAAAATAATTCTTTAGCAAAATAACTAAGAATAATATCAGCACCAGCACGCTTAATACTAATCAGTGACTCATAAATAGCTTTCTCACGAACAGTCAAACCTGCACTGACAGCAGCTAATATCATGGAATACTCACCACTTACTTGGTAGGCTACTACTGGTACTTTAGAATTTTTTTTAGTCTGATGAATAATATCTAAATACCAGCCAGCTGGCTTTATCATCACCATATCAGCCCCCTCTTCTATATCTAGTTGAAGCTCTTTTAAAGCTTCTAAGGAATTAGCTGGATTCATCTGATAAGTTTTTTTATCCTTCGGAATTTTTCCATCTATATGATAATTCGCTGTTCCCATCGCATCACGAAAAGGTGCATACAAGCTAGATGCGTATTTAGCTGTATAAGAAATAAGCATAGTATCTTTAAAGCCCTCTGTTTCAAGTGCAGTCCTAATGGCTTTTACGCGCCCATCCATCATATCAGAAGGACCCAAAATATCAGCTCCCGCTGCGGCTTGCACTAAAGCCATCTTCTTAAGTACATCTACTGTTTCATCATTTAGAACCTTCCCTTTTGCTAAAAGCCCATCATGACCATGATCCGTATATGGATCTAGTGCGACATCAGACATAATAAGCATTTCAGGAAATCTCTTTTTAATTTCCCGAATAGCTTTACAAGTAAGATTATTTGCATTGTAACTTTCAATCGCTTGGTAATTTTTAAGCTCATTAGGTGTAATCGGAAAAAGAGCTATAGCTTTAATACCAAGTGATAGTAATTCCTCCACTTCACCTAAAAGTCTTTCTATACCAAATCTGAAAATACCTGGCATCGCTGCGATCTCATCATAAGCGTTCTTCTCATCTTTAATAAAAAGAGGATAGATAAAATCATTTACCGAAAGATTATTTTCTTGAACTAAATCTCGAATTGCTTTAGACTGCCTTAAGCGTCTTGGTCGAAGTAACATATAACTTAAGTTTAACTCAAAGTAAAATTAAAACAGCCTTACCATAATGATAAATAATCAAAAACCTCTAAATAAAAAACTTGAAACCCGTTCCCTTAACAAACATTAAACATTTATCTTTTAAATTTTTCATGAAAGGAATGCCTTCTACTTCAATAGTGACGCCCGCTTTTAAATTTTTAAGTGCAGAACAGGATTTATCAAAGTAAACATAATAAAGTGATTTGTGTTCCCGATTATCTACAGTCGAATTAACTGCAAGAGGAAAAAGTACTAACTCTCGATTCAGATCAGCTAGGACGTTTCCCTCTGCTAGTGAATATTTCACATCCTTAATTAATTGCCCCTTAAGTGTAATTAGAGAACTCATATGGAACATTATAAAATCATAAAGGTATTTTTGGAAGAGCAATCTTAATCATTCTTTAACCTAATTGAAGGTTTTTATTGAGTTGGGCATAAATTTTAAAATGCCTTACAATTCTTAAAATGACCTTCACTACAGATCCAAGCACCTCATTAATACCTAAAGAAACTTCCTTAAGCATTCTCTGCGAGGGCTTCACTGGGACTAGACATGCAAAGACAGCTACCGGTGTAATTAAGTATGGTAACTGGCAAGTTAAATCAATTATAGATTCGAGTAACATCGGTAAATCCTTTCTAGAACTTAGTAAAATAAATACAAGAAGCAATTTCAGCTCAGATATTAACTCAAACAAAGTATTAAACGATATTCCAATCGTTAAAAATCTTGAAGATGCCCTTCAGATAAGCAAGATAGATGCTCTTTTAATCGGTATAGCTCCAGTAGGTGGTCAAATACCAGAAACTTGGATTCAGATTATAAAAGAAGCCATCAGCAAGAAAATACATATCATCAGTGGTCTCCATGAATTTTTAAATGAGATTCCTGAATTAGCGTTACTAGCTAAAGAAAAAGAAATATTACTTTGGGATGTGCGTAATCCAAACCTATACAGTTCATCTGCCGCGCAGAGTGTCGCTAAACAAAAGCCAAGAGCCGAAAAATTAAAAGTCATCACCATGGTAGGCAGCGACTGTAATGTAGGCAAGATGTGCACAGCTCTAGAAATAGTTCAAGAACTAAAAAGCCATAAAAGAAAAGCCGAATTTCTAGCTACAGGTCAAACTGGCATTATGATTTCAGGTTCTGGTGTTCCACTAGATCGAGTAATCGGTGATTTTATGGCAGGTTCAATAGAAAACGAACTTCATAAAATAATTCAAGAAAAAGATCCAGAATTTATTATCGTAGAAGGTCAAGGTTCTTTATTACATCCAGGTTATTCTGGTGTGACGCTGTCACTGATTCATGGTTCAAATCCAGAGTATTTAGTTCTCTGCTTAAAAGCTGGACTAGAATATATTCAAGGTGGCTATACAGTTAAAATTCCTTCTGTTACAGAATTAATAGAAGTTTATGAAACTGCTTCTGCTTGGATTCAGACATCTTCGCAATCAGCCAAAGTAATCGGCATTTCCATTAATACTAGTGAATTAGATGAAGCCTCAGCTTATAAATTACTTAAAAACATAGAGTCAGAAACTCAATTACCGGCCACCGACCCAATAAGGTATGGTACTGAGGATATCTGCAAGAAGATTTTAGAAATATCAAACACCACTATAGAATTCTAAAAAGTTAAAATAATGATAAAACTAGACTACCATACTCTCGAATCTGAGCTAGAATTCACATTCACAATATCAAGAAGCTCAAAATCAATCTCCAAGACCATCATCACCGAGATTAGCTACGAATACAATGGTGAAATATTCTCTGGAATAGGCGAAGCAGTATTTTCAAAATTCTACGGAGAAGATGAAAAATCGGTGAAAGCTTTTTATCAAAAAATCATTAATGATAAATCATTAGAGGACTTAGATATATTTAACATACAGGACCTAGAAATACGGCTAGAGAAGTATCCTTACAATTATGCAGCAAAAGCTGGCATAGACATAGCTCTCTACGACATTCGTGCAAAGATACTAAAACTTCCTCTCTATAAATATTTTGGACTAGATAAAAGTAAGGCGCCAGCTAGTTCTTACACTATTGGGATCGCAGATCTAGATACTATTAAACAAAAAACTCTCACTGCTTTAGAACGAGGTTATGACATTTTAAAAGTGAAACTTGGCTGCAAGGATGACCTAGAAATCATTAAAATGATTCGTAAACTCGCCCCCAATGCACGAATTAGAGTAGATGCAAACTGCGCTTGGACTTTAAAAGAAAGCCTAAATGTTTTAACTGAAATAAAAGCTTTAAATATAGAATTCGTCGAAGAACCTCTAGTGCAAAGCTCAAGCCTAGAAGAATATAAAGAACTTTTCCTGAAAAGCCCGCTACCACTAATGGCTGATGAGAGCTGTAAAAGACTTTTAGATATTCCACACTGTGCCAAATATTTCCACATGATAAATCTAAAACTCACTAAAACTGGTGGACTTACAGAAACGATAAGAATGATACATGCAGCTAGAGCACACGGCTTAAAAATCATGCTAGGCTGTTTTACTGAAACTAATGTATCCATAAGTGCAATGGCAAGCATTAGTCCATTAGTAGATTTTACAGATTTAGATGGCGCCTTATTACTAGCCAAAGACCCCTACGCGAATGGCTTATTTCAAAACAATGAAATTCACTTACATGATAAAGTAGGCTTAGGAATAGAGATCTAAATATTAAAATCTTAAAAAAAATCAGTGACAGAGAAAATTTCCACAGACGTAGTTATTATTGGAGCTGGCGCTGCGGGCTTAATGACTGCCATTCAGGCAGCTTCACGCAAAAGAAAAGTTGTTATTTTAGAATCTAGCTCTAAGCTTTGTGAAAAAATCCGCATTTCTGGTGGTGGCAGATGTAATTTTACGAATCTTAACGCTAGCTCAGAAAATTATATTTCTCAGAATCCACATTTTTCTAAAACCGCCTTAAACACTTACACTCAGCATGATTTTATTAAACTAGTGGAAAAACACCATATTAAATTTCACGAAAAAAAGCTCGGACAGCTATTCTGCGACGATAGTTCTCAGAGAATAATAGATATGTTACTTCATGAAGCAGCATATAATAATGTGGAAATCATTAGCCAAGCTAAAACGGAGAGAATCAAAAAACTAGAGAATCAAAATTTCAATATCGAAGCACAAGTTAGTACCAAAAGAAAACTTGAGATAGAATGTGAATCACTAGTAATCGCTACTGGTGGTCTTTCCATTCCAAAAATAGGAGCTAGTGATTTTGGTTATCGAATCGCAAAACAATTTAACTTAGACATAATAGAACCTAAAGCAGCTCTAGTCCCACTGATGAGTCTTCTTGCCCAAAGGAATTTGTATAAAGAGTTAAGTGGCGTATCTATAGATTCATTAGTAACAGCTAAAACTAATATATTAAATACTCGCAAACCTAGCTCTATTAATTTCAGAGAAAATATTTTATTTACACACAGAGGACTCAGCGGGCCAGCTATATTACAAATTTCTTCTTACATTAATGACGGTGACAGCATCTCCATAAATCTCATTCCAGATTACAAAGACTTTCTAAGTGACATAAAGAAACACAGCAAAGATAAAAATTACGCCAAGAAGAATCTAAATAATATACTTAAAAGCCTTCTTAATAAAGTCTCAAATAATTTTATTGATTCTTTAGCAGAAAGCTATTCTTGCAAATTAGCCAAACCACTTGGCGAGTATCCTCACTCTTTTTTTGAAGAGCTTCACTTTAAACTAAGTGACTGGAAATTCACGAGTCTCAGCTCAGAAGGCTTTGATAAAGCCGAAGTTACGAGAGGTGGTATAAACACGAATGAACTATCTAATAAAAGCATGGCAACTACAAAAATTCCCAACTTATTTTTCGTTGGTGAATTGGTAGATGTGACAGGCTGGCTTGGTGGGTATAATTTTCAATGGGCTTGGTCTTCTGGCTTTCTAGCTGGTCAACACTGTTAACTCAACAACCATTATGATTAGAGGAAATCAATGCTTTTTGAAATACTAGAGTACTACGAAAATATCAATAGATGCCCTAGCTATCTTAAAAGCTATAAGCAAATAGAAGAATTAATCGCGATTAAACATAGGTATCAACGCTGCTTTACTCAATGGAATGCTCATTTGGAAAATAGTAAAAAATTTATCAATGAAAACATAGATAGGGAAGCAAATATATTTGGTAGCTCTTATGTACTGGTGTTAGGAGCAGGCTTTGGAAATGATTTAGACCTATATTTCCTTACTGATAATTTTGAGAAAATCATATTAGCAGATCTCTTTTTTCTAAAATCAGCCCGCAAAAAATTAAGTTTTTACCCGAATATATTCTTCTCTGAATTTGATATAACTCAATGCATGGAGGAAATACTTCTTCTACTTCAAAGATATAAAAACGACAAGAATTCTTTCCTAGAAAAGCTAAAAGAATTTACAGAGCAAAGATCTAATTCTGCAAATAATTTCAAAGAACACCCTTTTCTAAAACTTATCCATAACAATGAAACAAAAAATATCATTTCATTAAACCTGCTTTCTCAAATACCTTTAACTTTCACTCGATTATTCGAAAAAACATTTAAAGGCAATTACAATGAAAAAGAATTTTCTTTCTTTTATAAAATGTTAATCAAAGAGCATTTGCAGTTAATGACCCATGCTAAAAAGCAAGGTAAAAGTGTTTTAATAATTAGCGATACTTCTAAATATACTTCTGACAGACGAGGTAAAGAAATATCTCAAGAATCTAGCCTTTATGAAATCAGTATCAAGCAAAATCTACCAAACATAAAAGAACAAAAAAAATGGTACTGGGAATTAGCTCCTTTAGGCGAACTATCATCAAATTATTCATTAAGACTACTCGTAAGTGGCGTCAAGCTTTAAGATTAATACCATTACAAATTAGAGCCTAAATTCTTTTAGATAGATTATTTACATTGACGTTTTTTTATACTAATGTTATGTTTTAGAGAATCTTAAGTATTATCTAGAACACAATGAGTATACTACCTTTAGTAAATAAAACAAAGCATCAATTTAAATTTCTCGGCTTGTTATTATTCACAATGACATATGTACTCAATATCTCACCTAACTTAGCTTCGGTTAATTTTTCAAAAATACCAGACGTACTTTATGAAGGTTCTTTATTAACTTTTCATGCTCAACCAAATAATTTTTTAAGCAGCCCTAGAAATAAATTTCGCGTAAGCCTTATAACAGCAGATAATCAAGAAATTCCACTAGAGACATTTATTAATTCAAAAAATAATAAAGCACAAATTCGCCTGCCTCTTTTACCAGCAAATGCAAGTAATATGTTCAGAATAACTCTAAAAACCAGCGGGGCAGATATAAGCTCAGATGAGGCAGAAGCTACCACTAGGTTATTAACCAGACAACCAACAAACCTCAACTTAAATCTTTATTCCGACAAACCCATTAGCCCACAAATTAATCTTAATGCCGCATTAGAAATACCTAGCTCCGCAAACAGTGGTCTATTTTCAAATATAGTCGTCGGTCCGCAAGGTAGCACTGGCGCTACGGGTCCAACTGGGGCACAAGGTATACAAGGACCTATAGGCCCCACGGGACCACAAGGTCCAATCGGTCCTACTGGTCCACAAGGTCCTGCTGGCACAACTACCGTAACTGGAACAAATGTAATAGGAGCAGTTCAAAATGCTATTAGCGCGACCACCGCCCAAAGTCTTTTAAATGGTGCTAATACCTTACAACTAAGTGGCGGGAATTCCTTAATTTTAAATACTACATCTCCCACAAATCTTAACTTACCAAGTACAGGAACACTTGCGACTAGCACTGGTTTAACCCCAATTAGTTTGAATTTAACACCGATTAACCTAAATGCTCTTGGGGCTAATGCCTCTGTCAATGTGACTGGAGTGAATTTTATTAAAATCACAGACTCCAGTCCAGCAAACACGGATGACAATGCTGATCAATTAAAACGCCTTACTGGTGGAATCTCTGGTCAAAGAGTAATTATTCTTTTTGATACCTTGGTCAGAGTAAAAAACAGTACGAGTTTTTTAACAGATGAATTAGATTTAGCTGGCACAACTAATAAGACTTTTAATGCAAGAGATATTCTCGAGTTAATCTACGATGGCAGCCTTTGGTATGAGATCAGTAGAAGCGAGAATTAAGAAATCAAGCTAAGTTATTTTTAATCAAAATGATATCTTTGACTTCAGGCTCACTACACTCTGACCCTAATCGTAGCTTCCTTCATGTGAGACTTAATTTCCTGAACTGTCGTTTCGCCAAAATGTAAAATCGAAGCAAGCAAAGCAGCATCAGCACCAGCTTTCAATACATCAACTACATGCTTAGTATTACCAGCACCACCACTTGCGATCACTGGTATTCTCACCAGCTCAGTAACTCGCTTAATGAGATCTAAATCGTAACCATTCTTACTACCATCTCCGTCCATACTAGTAAGTAATATTTCACCAGCACCACGCTGCTCGCCAGCCCTGATCCAATCAAGAGCATCTAAGCCAGTATCCTCTCTGCCACCCTTAACATAAACTCGCCAAGAATTCCCATGTCGCTTAACATCAACAGCTAGAACTATACACTGACTACCAAAATTATTAGCTCCATCTAAAATGAGCTCTGGATTACGCACAGCAGCAGAGTTTATACCTACCTTATCAGCCCCCGAATGTAAAAGCATTTCTACATCACTCACACTAGAAACTCCACCACCAACAGTTAAAGGAATAAAAATTTCCTTAGCGGTAGCCTTAATAACTTCATAAGTCGCCTTACGATCTTCATTACTAGCGGTAATATCCAGAAAACAAAGCTCATCAGCCCCCATTTCATAATATTTGCGGGCAAGCTCTACTGGATCACCAGCTTGCCTTATATTGATAAAATTAACTCCCTTAACTACCCGACCTTTATCTACGTCTAGGCAGGGAATAATACGCTTACTGATCACATTAAAAGTTTATCAGCTTATGCCTACCGAAAATTTTATATTATTTAAAAAGAGAAAAGTCCGCAACCTAATGAAAATTCAGGAAAAGTTTGATTATTTAACTAATATTTTTAAAGATTATGACCCACTATCTTTTAGTTTTCTGCCATTCAAGATAGCTGATAAAACTAAATTCTTAATCAGGGAGAAGCTTAGTAAAAAAGAAATAGGCGAGGAAGACTTAGATATATTATCCAGCAGACTTGAAGCTTTAATACAGAGTACCGAAAAGCACGACACGACATTAATCATCGAAGCACAGCAAGCCCTCAGTGACCTACTTGACGATAAACCTTGGAACATAGATTCCAAAAAGTTTACATTAGACACCAAGACCTTAGTCCATAAGGTCAGTAAATTACTGATTCTTAACGAAAAAGATGCTTTAGAAAAAATAAGCAAAAACAGTGAATTAATCTTAGGCAGTGAAGAAGGTAACAACACAGATGCCGTAAGCTCACTTTCTCAAAGCTACTTCAAAAGCTACGATAACGCAATTCAAGCCTGTGACTGCGTCTTAAATCCTAAAATAATTAAAGATATTATAGAAAAAGCTTTAGAGGCAGTAAAAACGCTTAAGATCTCTCTAAGTGATTCTCCTATAGCAGAAATCAGAGAGATGCTTCAAGAAAGTGAAGTAAGGCTCAGGGAATTCCACTCAGCTCTAATCTATAGAATTAATGAAAAAATTAATGGTTCGCATTTACTAGAAATCATAGAAGAAGCTAACGAAACTAAAATAATTCTTACCAAAAATCCTAAACATCTTCAAAAAATACCTACCACTAAGAATTTACTCAACTTTCAAATTTACGATGCAGTCTGTGCGAATCAATTATCCTATCAACGCATCAAAGACTTAATATGCAGAGCCAATGTAAAACAGATAATCCTAAAAGACACTCTAGATAATGATTTAAAAGATTTTATAGAAGAATTGCACAATGATCAACTAACCCTCAATGTACATACTATGAATTTAATTCAGCAAGAACTTGCACTGAATTTAGTCTATCAGTTGCTCTGGGAGGATGAGATACCGGTAGTAGCTAGTAATAAATCTATATAGCCAGAGCTTTTCTAACATGTTCCCTGTCATCAAAATGAATAGTTTGATCTTTTAAGATTTGGTAATCTTCGTGTCCTTTACCAGCAACTACAACAACATCCGTCACTAGTGCCGTGCTGACAGCTCTTTTGATTGCATCTGCGCGATTCTCTATAATTTCAATCTTCTCTAAATTAGGAATACCAGCTAATATATCTGCGATAATCTGCCTCGGCTCCTCAGAGCGTGGATTATCAGAAGTTACGTAAACTAAGTCAGCAAGATCATAAGCAATTCTCCCCATCTTAGGTCTTTTAGTAATATCTCGATCTCCGCCACAACCAAAAACACAGACCAAGCGCGTAAATTCACTATTAGAAATAAGATCTCTAGCCCCCTTAAGTATATTCTCCAAGCCATCTGGACTATGTGCATAATCAACAATACACAAGGGTTTTGACTCAGCAGTAATACTCTCAAACCTACCTGGTACAGCTCTCAAAGTCGGAGCCTTCTCCAATAAAGATTCCAGAGAAATACCTTCAAGCAAAGCTAATAAAAAAGCTGCTAGTGAATTATAAATATTAAAAGTACCATTCAGTTTTAATTTAATGCGAGATTTTTTTAAAAATGAATCTAAATCAGCCTTTGCTTTATCAGATTCTTGATTCTGCACAGCCAAATATTTAACCTTGAGCCTATCACTCATCTCTAAGCCATACTCTAAACCAGCTTGAGAGATTTTCACATCAACAGCCCTAATATCTGCATTAGTATTAATCGCAAAAGTCCAGATATCTAATTTCGCCCTTAGGGCCTCTTCTTTAAAGCGAGAGAAGTATTCATTGTCTGGATTTAATATAGCTGCATGTTTGGTTTGCTTGAATATCTCTGCTTTCGCCATTAAATACTCTTCCATATTATGGTGATAATCCAAATGATCCTGGGTCAGATTTGTAACTATGCTGTATTTAAACTCAATACCATGACATCTTTTCTGATCTAAGGCATGAGAACTGACTTCCATTGTGAGCTTTCTTAAATTTCTTGCATAAGCTTTACTTAATTCCTCTTGAATTAAATTCGACTGCGGAGTGGTGTTACCAAGCTCAATATACTGATCAGTACTTTTATAACGTACTCCTATTGTACCTAAAAGAGCACAGCCTTCACCATCAAAAATTTCCTGTATTAGGTGCGTAACGGTAGTTTTACCATTAGTTCCAGTCACGCCATATACATCAATATGCTTACTTGGCTCATTAAAGAGTTTAGCTGCGAGTTCAGCTAAACTCACACGTGTATCATCACTAAATAAGAACTCCACCTGAGGATAATTTTTTTTTATCATATCCAAAAAAACGCCCTCAGCTTTTGCAAATTCATTCGATATGACAATCAAACTTGCGCCTGCACTTGCAGCTTGCTCTATATATTTATGACCATCAGTATGGGTACCTTTAATACAGACAAAAATTGACTCTGCCTGAACTTCCTTACTATTACAGGTAATGCTCGAATAATTACTAATATCTTTTACTAGATTCATATACTAAAATTTTAACGCTTTAGTGAAATTCTATAACTAAGATTAAAATTTTGCATAAAAGTAAGCTTTTGAGTTATCATAGTTTTTTCTATGGCTAGATATACAGGTCCAAAAAACAAACTTTCAAGAAGATACGGTCAGGTCTTAAACGGCATGCCTGTTTTTGACATCGCTAAAAGACCGTACCGAGCTGGTATGCATGGTCAAAAAAGAACTAAGCCTTCTGAATATAAAATTCTTTTAGAAGAGAAGCAGAAATTAAGATTTAGCTACGGAGTTATCCTTGAAAAACAGTTTAAGCGTTATGTAGATAAAGCTACTAAGATGAAAGGACCTACTGGTGAGATTCTTATGCAGCTTTTAGAAACTAGGCTTGATAACATCGTTATGAGAATGGGTTTCTCTTCGACTATTTTCGGAGCTAGGCAGTTAGTATCTCATGGTCACATTTTAGTTAACAGTTTTAAAGTAGACATTCCTTCGTACAGACTTTTCCCTGGTGATATTATTACCCTTAAAGAAAAATCTCGTAAAATCCCAGCAGTAGAAGAGGCTATGAAAAATTGGGTAGATACCCTTTCTTACATTAAAAGAGATAAAGATTCTTTTGATGGCGAGCTTACAGAGATACCAGAAAGAAAAGCTATCCCCGTTCCAGTTAACGAGATAATGATAGTTGAGTATTATTCTAGATAATCTAGCTGCCTAAGACTCTCTGATATATAAAATCTTCATACTTTAAATCCTGCTGATAGTCAAAGCTACTCTCTATTTCATCTAAATTTAAATATGCAAGAATCTCTTCTGCTTGCTTAACTAAGTTTTTAAAATCTCCATCTTCTTTATTCCAAGCTTGTTTCGCTAGTTTCTGCATAATCGCATACGCATCTTCGCGTAAAAGACCTTTATCTATAAGCTTTAGAAGCAGCTTCTGTGAAAATATTACCCCTCCAAAGCTATTTAAATTCTTCATCATATTCTGCGGATAAACATTCAGCTCTTTAATGATAATCGCTATGCGGCTTAGCATAAAATCCATTAATATAAGTGCATCTACCAAAGCGACTCTCTCGACTGCACTGTGAGACATATCTCTTTCATGCCAGAGCACTATATCCTCAAGGCAGGCCGAGGCATAGGCACGCATTAATCTTGCTAAACCAGAGAGATTCTCAGACTTCCAAGGATTACGCTTATGTGGCATAGCACTAGACCCTTTCTGCTTTTCATAAAATGGCTCTTCCAGCTCCAGCACCTCTGTACGCTGCAAATGCCTGATCTCCACCGCAATTTTTTCGACACAAGTCGCAGCAACAGCCAAAGAATTTACCAAATGAGCATATAGATCTCTGCTAATTACTTGGGTGCTGATATTCACGGGTTTTAAACTTAAATATCTACAAGCATATTCTTCTACAGCTGGCTCTGTATTAGCATAAGTCCCAACCGCTCCGCTAAACATACCGAGTCTTAAATCCTCTAAGGCTAAATTAAAATTTTTCCTAGACCTTTCTATATCAGCATAGAAATTTAAGAGCTTTAAGCCAAAGCTAGTAGGCTCAGCATGAATACCATGAGATCTTGCTACACAAGGAACTCCCTTGTATTCAAGAGCTTTAACTTTTAGAACTTCTAGCAATTCATTAAACCCATTATCTATTATTACCCCTGAGTCCCTAATCGCTAAATTAAGCGCTGTATCTTTAATATCAGAACTCGTAAGTCCTAAATGCACATAACGAGATTCTTCTGAATTAATGCTTTCGCTAAGACAAGTCAAAAAGGCCAGAATATCATGCTGAAGATCTTTCTCTAACTCATGTATTCTTTCTATACTAAAACTAGCCTTAGTCTTAATTTTCTCATGGGTACCACTAGGAACCTTAGCTAAATCCTCTAAAGCTCGTAAAACGGCTAACTCTATATCTAGCCAGTATTGATAAGCCTGTTCCTCTGACCATATTTTAGTAATTTCTTGCCTTGAGTATCTAGGAATCATTAGATTTCAAGAATATCACTGAAAACATTGAAAATCGATAAATTTTAGCAATTTATAGCTAATAGTTTTAAAAACTTTAAAATTTTTACACTTTTCGAGTCTGTTATGTTATCATGATTTGAAGGTTAAGAAATAGTTAAGGAAGTCCAAATGCAAGAACAAAGTACAATGATGTCAACTGTAAGTGCCCTAGGTGTTTATAATTCTTATATATCAGCTTTAATAAAAGAAAACGAAAAAGCTGAACAATTAAAAGATATAGCTGAAATATGCAAATCCAATTTCAAGAAGCTAAGTCTAGTAAAAAAATTCTCTGAGATTGACGAAGATATTTTAAATTATGAAATTGCTAACATTGATGATTGCTCCGCAAATTTCTTCTCAGGTATTTTAGCTTTTGAGACTACTAGGTTAAGATTTAAAGAAGAGATTATTAAATGCACGAAGACTTCTCCGAACCAAAACCTAGATCTACATTATTAGAGCAATACTGGGATTATTTTTACACCGATAATTTTTCCAAAGCAATCCATATTTCCGTGAAACTTTTTGAATCAGCCAAGACTGATTTTGACAAGGATGAAGCAAAAGAATTAAAATCCAAGATATTACTTAAACAGGGTTTATATTTAGATGCCTATGACTTGATCAAAAATCGTAAGTCTTTTAGCCCTTTTAAACTCTTTTTGGAATTTCTTCTCGAAGGTAATCTTCGACCAATATTAGGGCGTTTTAAAAATGACATTTCTAGTCATGTATATAAAGCATTTTCATCTATGCTCTCAAAAGTTTACTGGGGAGCTGACTATTTAAAATCAAATGAACACTATGAAGACCCAGATATACTTTTAGAAAAAGTTTTTGATGAACTTATTACTGAAGGGAAAATCGACTTTGCGATTCTCACCTTAGCGAAATCGGTAGAGATTTCCTTACAGGAAGCCCATCTCAGCAAAGATTTAATTTCTTTAGTTAGCCTAGAGCAGATAGATAACTTAATAAAATTCAGCGAACAAGCCAAATATGATTCAACTAAAGCTAGATTATTCTTGCTTAAAGCTCTATTAACGAAAAATCGTGAATTTGCAGAAGATGCTGAAATACTGTTTGGTAAAGATAAAAATAGAAATGGACTCGCTGAAGTATATCTCTTCTATGCAAACGAGTTTGGTGAAGAAGAATATTTCAGTAAAGCCATTAATCTTTACAATCAAGTCGGTAACAACATCGCCCTCTCTCTAATTAACTCAATATTAGCTTCTCAGTCCTTGGTTAATGGAAACTTAAGAGACGCAGAACTCTATCTATCTCGTGCCAAAGAAAAAAACATGCAATGCAGCCTCTTTGATAGATTGAATGTAGATATTCAAGAACTTTCATTACTTTCAATTCAAGGTAGGTATGATGAAATCGAAGCACTGGCCTTGCGTCTTTTAAAAGAAAATATACCTAAATTTTTTCAAGCTCAAGCAGGACAGATATTTGCTGGAATCCTGATTAAAAATGGTGGCGATACTAAGCAGATTCGCCAAATTATAGACACTTCTTGTGAATATTTTAAAGAACTAAAGCGTTTTCACCACTTACTACAAGCCGAAAATATTAGATTTCAAGAATGCCTGATGGAGGGTAATAGCGATGATCTTACAGCTAAAGCTCAAGAAATTATTAAACTTGCTTCTAAGCTTGGGAATGTCGAGGAAGTTGCAAATAAATATGTAGACCTTGCTTATGGTCTGATTAATATTAATGCAAGAAAACATAATTTAAACGAAGAAAATTTCGCAGTAGCCATAGATTATTTTGAAAAAGCGATAGGGATTTTCAAAAGCGAAGATAATAAAATCGGTGAAGCCAATATATATCAAGCAATGGGAGACCTTTTTGCAAATATCGGCAAATTCGAGGATTCACTAAATTCCCTAATAAAAGCTAAAAAATTATACAAAGCGACTCAAGCTAATTTACAAAATGCTGTCACTGAAACATTAATAGGAATTTTAATCTTGAATCCAGCCGTACTAAATGAACACACTTATCCTATAGCTGAAGACCATCTCGAAAGATCCTATAAATACTTTAGTGAAGAAAAAATCTTAGATATAAGCTGGAAAACCCTTTTCTATTTAGCTGATCTCAATCTAAAATACTATACTTTTAAAAATAAAAAAGACAAGCTTTACTTGCAAAAAACTAAAGATTTTTTTATGAAAATGCTCTCTGCCATTGAAGAATATCAAGAAGGCTCACATAAATTTCATGCAAATGACATCTATCACATTACGAATATTTCCATAGAGCAAGCCTGCGAGAAAGCTTATGATTTCTTCATTTCAATTGGTGATAAGGAAAACGCTAAGAAATTCAAAAACAACTAAATCCTATATTTAACCTATAGATATTTCCCCCAATAGGTCAATAAGATAATAGATGCGCCTAGTATTACTATTTTTATTTTTTCTATCGGCAAACTTACCATCAGCAGCGATTATCGTTAGAGTAAAAGATATAACGAAGGTACAAGGTCTTCGTGATCATTATTTAATAGGCTACGGTCTAGTCGCGGGATTGCCAAGTAATAGTGGTGACAGAAACAATATAGCCACTAATTTGGCTCAAATAAATATGCTCGAAAATTTCGGCATAAATATTAAAGATTTCTTAGTTAATAACCAAATTGACGTAAAGAATTTAGATACGAATAATCCAGGACAATCTGCCTTAGCTGCACTGAAGCAGTTAAATGGTGGAGCAGTTGGAAATATAGCTGCCGTGATGATTACAGCTAAAATAGGACCTTATTCAAAAGAGGGTGATCGTTTTGATGTAGATATTTCCTCTGTCTCTACGGCAAGAAACCTAACAGGTGGAATACTTTTACAATCATTAATGAAAGCCGCTGATGGACGAGTTTACGCCACTGTTCAGGGACCAGTTATAAGTTCAGGTTATGAAATCGAAGCTAATGGCAGTTTAGTAAGAGAAGGCTCTCCTAATTCTGGAAGAATACCAAAAGGCGGAATAATCGAGTTTCCTTTACCGACTGAGATTAATACAGCTAATGGTCTAATACTAACTACTGATAAAATCGATTTCGCCACTACGAATAAGATAGTAGAAGCGATAAATAACTCCAACCTAAATCGCCGTGCAGCAGTAGTAGATGGCAGAACTGTAAAAATAGAATTAAATGGAGCTGGTGATAATCCAATAGTAGCTTTAGCCCAGTTAGGCGATCTCAGAGTTAATGCTGAAAATGAAGCTAAAGTAGTTATCATGGAAAGAACTGGTACCATCGTAGTCGGTCAAGATGTAAAACTATCTCCAGTAGCACTTTCCCATGGTGGGATATCTATCACAGTTAGAACTAATAATAATATCTCACAGCCATTCGTTAATACCCTCGCTAATGTTAATACCGCAACAGATGGTAGCACGATTAACAACAATAGTGGTGCTGGAAATGGGAGTGGAGCAGGTGGTGGCATAGTTACTCAAAGCTTCTCTAATTCAGCTATTGACTACAGTGACACCTATACTAAATACGTAGAACTCGCAGAAGCCACATCCTTAGCAGATTTAGTCAAAGAACTTAACAAAATCGGCATTAAAGCTAAAGATATGATTTCTATTATGCAAGCACTGAAAGCTTCTGGAGCATTACAAGCTGAGTTAGAAGTTATTTAAGAATTATCTATGGTTAAGCGTCTTCCATTTTGCATTTTAAGATTACTCGGTGGTCGATTTAATAAAGCCTTGGTCATTATTTTACTAATTAATCTCATATCTATTTCAGGTGGAGAATATATGTTCTTTAAAGCGGGGCAAGCTTATGCAAATCCAGTCAAACTCGGAGCTTTAGAAACCACTCCAGTACAGGTGGTCGCAGAATGGCCTGTTGATAAATATACTCAAGAAGGTGAACACTTTATCGCAAGAGTCGTAGAAGACGTCATCTTAGATAATGGTGAAGTCCTTATTCCTAAAAATAGTAAAGTTAAGGGGCATATCACGAACATCACTAATGAAAAGAGTTTTAGGCGAGCAGGAAGGGTGGATATTGAATTTAAAGAAATAGTTTTTCCAAATAATATAAATTCCATTAAAATACTCGCCGATGGAAGTTTAGTAGAAGATAAGCATAAATTACTTAAAGCTATAGGACAAGGTTCTGTGAAAGTATTAGGTGGAGCAGCCTTAGGAGCCATAATTGGATTTCGCTTCGCTGGAGTATTAGGCTCATCTCTAAGTGGTTCTAATTTAATGATAGCCGCTGGAACTGGTGCTGGATTAGCTTTAGTCTCTTTCATCTCCGAAAATGGTAAAGAATTGAAAATCGAACCTGGGCTGCCGATGACTTTAAGTCTAATTAATATGGAGAATAAAACCTGCTCTGAACAAGCCATGCCGCAAGCAGATACCAAGGTCTCAGTAAAAATACTAAATAAAAGCAGAGATAAACTTAAATTACAGATAGAAAATAAAAATAATAAAGCTCTGCGTCTCGCTAATTTAAAAGTCGTGGATAACCTAGGCTATGTTAAGCACGCCATTAAGACCTTTAATTATTTCGACAGGCGTGATATACCAGCAAACTCAATACAAGAATACATCGTAGATTTACCAAGTAAAGGAATAGATACTGGCAGATGGCTAGTTCTAACAGATAGTTTTGATAAAGAGGAATACTTTAGAGTGAAAATCTAAGTTAAGAATTCAAGAATACTTAGGCTTAAAAATATCAATAGCATGAAAATAAACAATGATTTTTTGAATATACCAAGTGGAGTTAAAGTTAATAACTCTCAAGAAAAGACTACTGCAAAGGAATTCGAAGCTATGTTTATGCAGATGATGTTAAAAGAAATGCACCCTAAGATAGAGAATAAAGGCGCTTTAGGACCTAGCAAATCAGAAGAAATGTTTTATCAAATTATGGATGAAACTATAGCAAGGGATATGGTCGAAACAGGTCAGACTAAACTTGGCTTAGAAGAAGCTTTAACCCGAGAATATTTTCAAAATTAAGAGTGACTCAAAAATAAAATGCTGGGTATTATATCTACATATGAAAGTCTTAGTTTTCTGTGAAGCTAAAGAAAGCCTAAAAGAGGCTGGGAAGCTTGTTCTTAGTGATTCTTCTAAAGAGTTATTAAAATTTTCAATTAAAAATGTTGGTGCAGAAAATGTTTCAGCTTTTATCCTTGGTGAAAATTTAGCTTCTTCGCTAGAAGAGATTAAGAGTATCGGACCAGCTAAAGTATATTCTCTCGATTCATTATCAGTAAAAATTTTCAGTTCTGATATTTATAAAGCTAAATTAGAAGAGGCTTTTCTTAAAGAATCAGCGAACTTAATTTTCGCTAGTCACTCTCCAGATACAGAGACTGTTTTAGCTATACTAGCTGCTAAGTTAGAAACTAATATTGCGACTGACTGCCTCGGTTTTGACTTCAATGAAAAATCCGTACTAAGATCCATGTACTCGAATAAACTTTCTTTAAAATCTTCATTAGCCGAAGGAAAAGCTTCTTTCATCAGTTTTAGACCTAATAGTATTCGCATCGAAGAAGAAATCTCGGGAACGAATACTGAAATCATTAGCCTAGAGGCAGATTCAGCCGAAGCCAGAATAAAATGTATAGAGTTTAAAGCTGCTGCCTCTAAAGAACCTTCTCTAACTGAAGCAGCCATTATTATTTCAGGCGGCAGGGCCATGGGAAATAGTGAAAACTTCAGTATTTTAAGAGAACTAGCTGGAAAGATAGGTGCTGCTGTAGGAGCCTCTAGGGCGGCAGTAGATAGTGGTTATGCCCCTCATAGTATGCAAGTAGGGCAGACCGGTAAAGTGGTTAGCCCTAATCTCTATATAGCTTCTGGTATTTCTGGCGCTATTCAGCATTTTGCAGGTATGGGTTCAAGTAAAGTTATAGTCGCGATTAATACAGATAAAGATGCTCCTATACTTAAAAAAGCTGATTATGCGATCATTGGTGATCTTTTTGAGGTAATTCCAGCTTTAAGTTCATTACTATAAGAACAAGGGAAATGCAAAAATTAAAGCTTAGAAACAGTTCCTTTAAACTCACTCTATAATTAAGTTATGCTTGCAGTAATAATGCCTGAATTTTTTTCTAATGACTTTAATCAGTTTCTATTAGTGAATCAAGCTAATACTTCTTTTTTCTTGATGCTGATTTTTGCCCTAGTGGGTGGGCTTCTCTCTAGCTTAAGTCCTTGCGTGCTTAGTCTTTTACCCCTAAATCTTGCTTATATAGGAACACTCGATATAGAAGACAAGAAAGCTGCTTTTAATAAGGCTGCAGCATTTGTGCTTGGAGCATCTTTAGTAATGGGTTTACTGGGTGCTTTCAGTAATTTTGCTTTCGCTGTTTTTTCTGAATTTAGATCCATACTTTATCTTATCGTTGGGGTCATTATTCTTTTTATGGCATTAATGGTACTTGGTTTAATTAAGATTCCTTTACCACAGCTAGTTACACGCATGCCAAAACTACCACCCTTATTCATCGGCATGCTATTTGCTTTAATTAGCTCTCCCTGCTCTAGCCCCGTCTTGTTTGGCATACTTTCCATGGCAAGCACAGCAGGTTCGGTCATCAGCAGCGTGCTGATAATGTTCTTTTATGCCCTCGGTTACACAGCCATTATTTTCTTTGCAAGCGTTTCGGTTGGTTTAATGAAACAACTTAACTGGTTTAAATCTAATAGCCTAGTGGTAACAAGAATAAGTGCAGCAATACTTATTAGTGCGGGGCTATTTTATATATTTCTTGCTTTAAGCAGAGGTTTTTAAAATAAATCGATAAATCCAAACCATTTCTTAACATAACATTGCTATAACTCACCAAAGAGATCGAGGTACAAGTGTATGAGCGTAGTTGATGGTTTTAAGAATTTTTTCGGAGTAAAGGCTGTTACAGCCAATAATGTAAATAATACACCATCAACTAGTAATGATCCTGCAGCCACAGAAGCAATTAATAAAAGTAAAGAAAGAATACTTACACTTGCAGAAGAACGAAATGTTCAGCTGGATCTGGGTCTGGGCTTAGAACTCAATACCAGCTTATTTGATAATGCTATAGCCAATACATCAATAATAAAGACTACAAACACTAGTAATAGCACTTTCATAACAAATGATCAAAATACCACTATCCTTAATGACGCTAATAATAATACTATCCGTTCAGGTGCGGGAAATGATTTTATCAGCAATAACGGTGATGAAAACGACATAAATACTGGTCGTGGTAATGACATCATCTCTAGCGAGGGGGATGCCAATATAATATATACTGGTGCTGGTAAAGACTATGTAGATACTGTTGGTGATGACAATATTATAAGTACTGGTTCTGGTGATGATTTTGTATATAATACTGGGGATGCTAATGATATAAATTTAGGACGCGGGAATGATTTTCTTGACAGTACTGGTGATGACAATATTATAAATTCCGGTAGAGGCGATGATACCTTATCAATTAATGGCAATTCTAACTCTATTGATAGCGGGTCTGGCAAAGATTTCATAACCATTAACGGCAAAGATAACTCTGTAGACGCTGGTTCTGGTAACGATACTATTTTACTGGGTAAAGATTCTACTGATTCCGTAATAAACGCAGGCAGCGGCAATGACAACATTAACGTAGGAAATATGGTCAAAGATAGTAAAAATACTATCAATGGTGGTGAGGGAACTGACACTGTAACACTCACTGGTAGCGCTAATGATTACAAAGTAATAAGCAACAAAGATGGCAGCAAAACATACACACACAACACTAGTAATGCTGCTCTTACCATTGGGGCTGATGTTGAGAATGTCGCTTTTACTGTAGCCACAAAAGATGAAACTATCACCAATACTGGTGATAATAAAACCATCGCTACTGGTGCTGAAAATGACGTAGTTAATACAACAGGGAAAAACAACACCGTCAACACTGGGGTAGGAGATGATGTTATTGATAGTGAAGGTAGTAATAATAAACTCTCACTAGGAGATGGTTTAGATGTGGTTCAGAGCAAGGGTGATTCAAACACCATAGACTCTGGCGCTGGTGACGATGTTGTAATCAGCACTGGTAATTCAAATACTATCAACTCTGGCTCTGGCTCTGATAATGTGGAAATTAAAGGCAATAATAATACCCTAAATTCAGGAGCGGACAGAGATATTGTTAGAGTGAATGGAGATTCCAATATTGTAGATAGTGGTGCTGGTAATGATTCCGTAACTATTCATGGTAAAAACAATGTGGTAAATACAGGAGAAGGTAATGATCGTATCGGTATCGGCAGGAATGCAAGTGGATCTATAGTAGATGCTGGTACTGGCAATGATCATATATGGGTTGGTAATTTAACCAAAGATAGTGTTACTAGTATTACTGGAGGAGCTGGAACTGATACGGTGAGCTTGCATGACAGTGCTAATGACTATAACTTGACTACTATGGATGATGGTACAAAAGTTTACACAAACAAAAATACTAATGCTGTCATTAGAGTTTCTGCGGACGTTGAAACAGTTAAATTCAGGGAAAATACAGTACAAGATGGAACTACCGTAAAAGATAATACAGATGATAAAACTATTACAACAGAGGCTGGAAATGACAAGATATATAGCTCTGGGAAAAATAGTACTATCAATTCTGGAGCTGGTGATGATCGCATTGATGTAGTTGGTGAGAATAGTAAAATCAATGCTGGTGAAGGAAATGATGTAGTCTTAGTATCCAATAAAATAAATGGTACAAATGTAGATGGTGGTGCTGGTAATGACAGAATAGTAGTAGATACTATTTTAGAAAAAGGTACTATGTCTGTTAAAGGTGGCGAAGGACAAGATGTCTTAGTCTTAGGTGGTTCTGCTGAAAATTACACAATAGTAACAAACAATGATGGCAGCAAGGTTTACACGGACAAAGCAACTGGATCAGTTATAAATATCGCAGCTGATATCGAAACTATTAATTTTAAAGGAACTGGGCCACAAAGCCGTTGGAGAGAGCATAACAGCAATAAAACAATACTCACCAGCACTGGTAATGATTTAATAAATACTACTGGCGATAACAATAAGGTTCAAAGTGGTGCTGGCAACGATACGATTACGGCATCTGGTTCAAATACCAATATACAAAGCGGTGAGGGTAATGACATAGTTCGCTTACGTAGCGGCAGTAGAGGAGGCACTATTGATGCCGGAACTGGAAATGATAGTATTTTTATAGATAAAATTACTACTCAAGGTGGTGTGCTTGATATAGACGGTGGAGCAGGTTATGACATTCTATCTTTAGCTGGTCCAATGGCTGATTATACGATTACGGAGAATAAAGACGGTAGTAAAACATATATCCACAGAGCAACTGGTACTAGAATTGAAATTGCTTCTGATATTGAGGATGTTAAATTTGGCTAATCAAGGAAGACTCATCTTAAATTATGATTCCCCGATCAAAGATTTCAAATTACATGCGAGAATCAAGCATATAGATTGCTATGTCGCTCCACTCTCTTACAATTAACTTCCTCACTGACTACGGTCTTGCTTTGCACAAACATGGCTTAGCTGCTCATAATCTAGAGAGTGTGATGACTAATGTCGCAAATGCTTTAAAAGTGAAGGTAGATGTCTTTTCGACCCCAACATTACTATTATTATCGCTTGAATCAGAAGAAGGGGAAAGATTACAAATCGCTAAGCGACTAAGACCGGGTGATGTTAATTTAGATCGATTATCTCTGCTCGATGAACTTGGAGATAGCTTAATTGAAAATGGACTAAGCGTAGAAGTAGCTTACAAGCGACTCTCTGCGATTAATCGCAAAAAAGCTAACTACCCAGCATGGCTAAAGACCCTTTCCTACGGGATAGTAGCTCTGGCTGTTGCTATCATTTTCTCTGGAAGTCCAATTGAGATCCTAACTTCAGGAGTCGGTGGATTAATAGTTGGCTTTATCAGTAATTATTTAGCCAAAGCTTTTAATGTTGAGCGTTCCTTGGAGTTTTTACTTGCCTTTGTAATATCTTTATTTACCTACGGCTGTTTTTCTTTAATTACTTATTTTCATTTAGGATTTGAATTCAATAGCAATCTAGTAAATATCTCGTCTCTAATCTATCTTGTCCCTGGAGTAAGCCTCACTATCTCAATGGCAGAATTAGCTACGGAAAATTTAGTTTCAGGAACCGCTCGCCTAATGGGTGCTGTAATGGTTTTATTAAAATTAGTTTTTGGTTTAATTATGGGGATTTTTGCAGGTCAACTCTTCTTTACAAACCCAGTGATTGAACTCAGCTTGAAACCAGAGTATCCATTTAGCATATTAGCTATAGCCATACTTATCGCTTCAATTGCTTTCACTTTCCTTCTAGAAGCACGTTTTCGAGATATAAAATGGATAATACTTTCATCTTTTTTTGGTTTTGGTATTTTTAAAATCTGTTCTTTGTATTTTAGTAATCCATTTGCTCCGACCTTCATCGCAGCTTTAATAGTAGGTCTAGCTGGTAGTTTATACGCTCGTTACCTTAAACATCCAGCGATTACGATACTTTTACCTGGAATTACTTTATTGGTTCCTGGTAGCATGGGGCTTAAAGGCTTAACATTAGTATTAGAAGATAATACAGTGCTGGGTTTAAATCTTTTAATAAGGGTATTCTTTACTGGGATGGCGATAGTAGCAGGACTGCTGCTAGCTAATATTTTAATTCCACCGAAACGTAGTCTCTAAAAATCATAAATTATCCCCATCATCACAACTCGATTTTCTGTGTTTTCATTGAATCCACCATTTTAAATTTTATTTCCTGTATCTAATAGCTCTTTACTATACAATATTACAGGAGTACATATACTTAATAAAACCATGATATCCCTTGATTTAGAGAAGATTACAGAAAGCCTAAGGCTACGCCTTTCAGAATATAGATTCAAACATACACTCTCTGTTAGAGAGACAGCCTTGAATTTCACTAAGTCATTACAGGAGAAAGGTCTTCAAGACTTAGTAGCAGAAAAAGCCGTTCTAAATGATCATTACCTAAAAAAAATAGAAACAGCTGCTTTATTACACGATTATGCTAAAGAATTAGAGAATAGTGAACAGCTTCATCTTGCAAAGTTCTATGGATTAGATGTTTACCCTGCAGATTTAGAAAGACCCAATCTTTTGCATGCTCGTAATGGAGCGATGCTGGCAGAAGAAGAATTAGATATTCATGATACGGTGATACTGTCTGCGATAAGAGAGCATACTTTTGCTGGAGTGAATATGACCTTCGCTTCTAAAATAATTTTCTTAGCAGATATGGCAGAGCCTTACAGAGATGACTTAGATAAAGACCCTGATCTAGAACATATTAGAGAGCTTATTTATAAAGAGCATAATTTAGAAGCAGCTTTAATTTTTGGCTTGCAAATAAAAATACAGGATACTATCAAATCGGGGAAAATGATACACCCCCTTGCGGTTACCGCTTGGAATAGCATTGTTGGTAAATATAAACAGTAGAAGCAGCTTCATTACCGTAAAATTAGTATGAGAATTTTATATAATTTAGAAGAATTAGAAGCAGCGAAGAATGAGTATAAGCAATACAGCATTGCTTTTATTCCGACTATGGGAGCCTTACATGCAGGGCACTTATCATTGATTGATAAAGCTAACTCTGTTGCAGAGAAGGTCATAGTAAGTATTTTTGTAAACCCCCTACAGTTTGGTCCGAATGAAGATTTTAGTCAATATCCTCGCGATATAGATCGAGATATAAATTTACTAAAAAGTAAAAAAGTAGATTACCTTTTCTGCCCTAATTTCACTAAGGATGAGCTTCTTAAAATCAAGCAGCTCCAAGCAGAGCCTAAATTAGCAGATATACTCTGTGGAAAATTTAGGAAAGGCCACTTTGATGGAGTTGTGACCATAGTTAATTATTTTTTTGAATTGATAGAGCCAGATTATGCGATATTTGGCGAGAAAGATTATCAGCAGTTAAAGATTATCGAAACGATGGTAAATAATCTTTCTTTAAATGTCAAAATCTTAGCAGCAGAGATTCTTAGAGAAGAATCAGGTCTAGCAATGAGTTCAAGAAATGTTTATCTAAGCCAAAGCTCTAGAATAAAAGCCGATGAAATTTATAAAAACCTCTGCAGTATGTCAGCAGAAATAAGTAAAATACTTGCTGGCGACATTGAACTGAACAAAAAAATTCAAAGAATTATTGATTCTTACAAGGAAAAGTTTATTAACAGCGGCTTTGAGATTGATTATATAGAATATCACTGGTCAAGAATACTTATTGCAGCAAGAGTAGACGGTGTAAGGTTAATTGATAATATTGGCGTGTAGCCGAACGAATAAGTTCAAGAGCGAGGATCGAGAGGACAACAAAAACGCAGACAATAGAGTGCGCTAGCGGTCTCTACGATTTATTTTTTCACAGCAATAGCAAGCCCAGACTGAATAGCCAAGATCGCACTGTCAAAAAGCTCTGAATTTGCAAGCATAGTATTAAATTTGCGAATAGCTGATATGCGGTGATCATTATTATCTGGATCAAGCACCTCAGAATTATAAAGCCCTAAAACATTGTCAACAAGAAGCAATCCGCCTGATTTCAGTATTTTTTCAGCAAAAGTAAAATACGTGGGGTAGTTAGTTTTATCGGCATCAATAAATATAAGATCAAAACTATTTGCTGATTGCTTTTTTAAAAAATCGAAAGCATCTCCTTCAAGAACTTCTACGATGGAGTCTAATTCTGCCTTTTCAAGATTGGCTTTAATGATAGGTACTTGCTTACTAGATTTCTCTAAGCACGTAAGTAAAGGGTACTGCCTTAAACTTGTTCGTTCAGCTACACGCTCACCTAGAACCCCCTCGCGATCTTCAATTTCTGCGTTTTCACCCGCCTTCGCCAGGTTACTTTTTAAAGCTCGGGCTAGCCAGACAGCACTATAACCAAAATATGAACCAATCTCTAAGACTCTTTGAGGCTTATGAATTTTAATTAAAAGCTCTATAAGCTTACCTTGATCTGGACCAATATTCATCATAGGTCCAGATGCTAAACTCTGTTGCTTAATTATATCTTTTAAAATTTCATCCTCTAATTTAAAAGTTTCTGAAATATAATCAATAACACCGTCTCGAAAATCAGACATTATTTTTTAACTTTCTTCTTCACTTGATTAAGAATCTCTCTCTCTATACTCTTTTGGATTGAATAAAATAAGGCGATCTCTTCCTCGACAAATCTCTCTGCTTCTAATAGAAAATCCTTGACAGACTTTATTGGAATAGTATTAATTACATCTTTAACGCTATCTACAATACTGTGTGTATGCTCCGCAGAGCTAACTTTATCTTCTTGAACAATCTCCTCTAATGTTCGTTCTTCTTCAATTCCAGCAGTAGTATTCGTTTTTCCTTGCTTCAATTTTAATAGCTGAGCCACTAAACTACCCATTTGAGCAATAAAGAGCGGTGAGGATTTATCTAAAATATTCGTATTCATCATCGCCGAAAGCATATTCGTATAATCTCTTTTAGTCATCATACTTGCAAGTGCAGGAGGACTAGCTAATAACCATGAAGCGAAATCTTTATTACTCAAAACATTTCTAGACATATTAGCAAAATCAGTACGCTCCTGTGCTGGTAAGGCTTTTGGTGATTTGAGATTATCACGCCCTACATTAGCAGCTGATACTAAATTAATTTCACGAGAAAAATCTTTATAAATTGGTTGATGCGAATATTCATCAAAACGAACGCCTCTCTCAGCAGTCTTAATACGAGCACTTTCATCTAATAAGGGCTTATTTAAAAGATTCTTACTATTTATTGCATCTAAAACATAGTTAAAAAGCTCATCATAGGTAAAAGTTTGATTAGGATATGAACGTAATATATCCCCTAAAGCATTAGAGATAGTTGCTGTCGATACTTGCAGCCTAGTTCCGTATTCTTCTAATCTCCTCGAATAATCATCAACAATATGCAAGAATCTGTCAGTTTTAACTATTCGATTACTATCATTTAAAAAATCACGAGAAGAGATATTAGGCTTCAAGCGAGGGTCTCTAATCCTATGAGAGAAGTTTGAGTTATTTATTGAGGGTAGTGATGATGAATTATCCATGGTCAGGTAGCTTACCTTTCCTATGCCACTAGTTTAAAATTCTAGCATTTTTAAGATTTTTGAAAAAATCTTCTTGTACTAATTGAGTTTTTGCATTTATAATCACAGGATAGTTAGTTTAAGAGCACTAATTAAGGAGATAAATTAGATGAATAGAGCTGAATTGGTTGCGAAGATCGCCGAAGAGACTCAAATGACTCAGAAACAAGTTGATACAATGCTTGCTTCTTTCATTGAAGTCGTAAAAAATAGTGTTAAAGCTGGAGAAAAGGTAACTCTAACTGGCTTTGGTACATTTGAAAAACGCCACAGAAAAGAAAGAGAAGGAAGAAACCCACAGAACGGTCAGAAAATACAGATCCCAGCTTGTGACGTTCCAGGATTCTCTCCAGGAAAACAGTTTAAAGAAGCTGTTAATTCTTAGTTCGATTAAAAGCATTAATACACTTTTAATTTAAATATCTAAAAAATAGCGAGATAGATATCTCGCTATTTTTTTAAAGATAGTAACAGCACATGAGATTAAAGTTATTTTCACCACTTCCCTAATGATTATTACAATGTTTGAAAAAATAGTATAATCAAAATCTACACCCCAATTATTTATGACAAGTTCAGGCGCAGCAGAAGAATCTTTCCGTAACGGCGGAAAAACCGTTGATATTAACGTTCAAGATGAAATGACTAAAAGTTTCATCTCTTATGCGATGTCAGTTATAGTCTCTAGGGCTATTCCAGACGTGAGGGATGGGTTAAAGCCAGTTCACAGAAGAATACTGTACGCGATGCATGACATGAACATGTATCCAGATAAGCCCTTTAAAAAATGTGCTCGTATAGTTGGTGAAGTTCTAGGTAAATATCATCCTCACGGCGATACAGCCGTGTATGACTCTTTAGTAAGAATGGCGCAGCCATTCAGCTCTAGATACATGTTAATTGATGGTCATGGTAACTTTGGTAGCCTTGATGACGGGCCTGCTGCGATGAGATATACGGAAGCGAAGCTTCAAAAAATCTCAGTAGAAGCACTCTCTGACATAGAATCAGAAACCGTAAATTTCACAGATAACTTCGATGGCTCATTACAGGAACCAGAAGTACTTCCATCTAAAATACCTAATTTACTTTTAAATGGTGGTACGGGTATCGCAGTTGGTATGGCGACTAATATTCCTCCGCATAACTTAAAAGAAGTAATGGAAGGACTTATAGCTTTAGTAGATAATCCAGAACTGAGCATAGATGAACTTTTAAAAATCATTAAGGGTCCAGATTTTCCAGCAGGCTGTACGATAGTAGGCCGCCAAGGTATCAGAGAATACTTTGAAACAGGTAGAGGTTCTGTCACTCAAAAAGGAACCTATGTTATCGAAGAAAATGACAAAGGTCGTCAATCCATCGTCATTACTGAGTTACCTTATCTTGTAGGTGCAGAAGCTTTCGTTAGCAAAGTAGCTGAGCTAGTTAAAGCAGAAAGGCTTACTGGCATTGCGGATGCGAATGATGAGACTGGTAGACAAGGTACTAGAATAGTTATTAAATTAAAGAAAGATGCTAACGCAAATGTAATAGCAAATAATCTTCTGAAATTCACTCCATTACAGCAGAATTTTTCTGTAAATATAGTAGCCCTTGTAAAAGGCAAGCCTAGACAGCTTGGCTTATTACCGATACTCAGAGAGTTTATAGAATTCAGAGTAGAAGTAATAACCCGCAAGGCTCAATTTGATTTAAATAAAGCGATAGCTAGAGACCATATATTAATGGGCTTACTGAAAGCACTAGCTAATATTGATGCCGTAATTGCCCTTATCAAAGAATCTGAATCGAGTGATTCAGCTAGACAGGGTTTAATCGAGAAATTCGAACTTAGTCTAGAACAGGCTAATGCCATCCTTGAGATGCAATTAAGACGCTTAACTGGTTTAGAGCATGAGAAAATCGAAAATGAGCATGAAGAGTTAACTAAACTGATAGCCGAACTTAAAAACCTTCTATCAAGAAGAGACTTGATTTTAGAAGAAGTTAAAAAGCAGTCTAGAGAATTAATTGAAAAATATGGTGATGAAAGAAGAACAAAAATAACCAGCGAGCAAGGTGAACTAAATATGGAAGACCTTATCGCAAATGAGCGTATGGTTCTCTTCCTTACTAGACAGGGTTATATAAAACGCATTCCACTAGAAACTTTTGAAAGACAGAGAAGAGCTACTAAAGGTAAAGGTGGCATTAAGACTAGAGATGAAGATGATCTTCAGGACTTCTTCTCGACTTCCATGCATGACACACTTTTATTCTTTACGAATAAGGGCTTAGTTTATAGCGCTAAAGTATTCGACGTAGTCGAAGGAAGCCGTCAGCATAAAGGTCAAGCCTTAGTTAATTTAATAGCTGTTAAACCAGATGAGTCCATTACAGCTGTTCTTCCTATAAGTATTTTTGATGAAGGGCATTACTTAACCATGCTTACTTCCCAAGGAGTAATTAAGAAGACTGCTCTATCGGAGTTTGAATCTGTAAGGAAATCTGGAATAGTAGCACTGAATTTAGATGATAATGATTCTCTAAATTGGGTTAGAGTAACCGATGGTACTAAGACTTTAGTTTTAGGTACCGCAGATGGTATGGTCATTCGCTATGACGAAGGTGAAGTTAGAGGTATGGGACGCGCTGCTAGAGGGGTTAGAGCCATTAGCATGCGTGAAGGTGATTATTTAGTTGGCTTCGACATAGTACCTTCTAATAATGAGAATATAGATCTTCTGATTATTACGAATGATGGCTACGGTAAGCGAGTTAAGATCGGTGAATTTAGAGTACAAGGCAGAGGTGGTCTTGGTCTTATCGCTATTAAATTCAAATCACCAAATAGTAAAATGGCTTGCTTAATTAACATTGAAAGTAAGCAGGAATTTATGATCGCTACTTCAAATGGTGTCATAGTCAGACAGATGGCAGAGAATATATCTCAGCAAGGACGCATGGCGACTGGTGTTAAGGTTCAGAATATGGATAGCAATGATTCTGTAATTTCCGTTAACAAAATTACGAGCATCGAAGAATCAGGCATTGAGAATAACAACCTTGATTCGCTGCCTAATGACAGCATGCCAGAAGACATGGATCCGATGGATGATTTTGTAGCAGTTGACGACGAAAATATGTAATTATGATAAGCATAAGCTTTGATGCTATGGGCGGCGATAATGCCCCAGATGAGATAGTTAAAGGTGCTCTTATTGCGGTCAGAGAGCTTGATATTAAAGCACTGATAGTTGGTGAAAAAGAAGCCATTACTAAAATCCTAAAGGAGAACTCGGCTGATTTTGAAAAAGATAATTTCGAAATAATTGAATCAGGCTCAATAATAGAGATGGGAGATAGTAATCCTGCGAAATCCATTCGTCAAAAGAAAGACAGCAGTTTAGTTGTCGCAAACAGATTAGTGAGTGAGGGCAGAGCCTCTGCCGTAATCTCAGCTGGTAATACTGGTGCAGCTACAGCAGCTTCCTTATTTGAATTCAAAAGGATTGACGGATTTGATAGACCTTGTATCTGCACCCTTATCCCGACTAATTCAGGCAAGATGTTACTACTTGATGCTGGTTCCAATATATCTGCCACAGCAGAGCAGATGCACCAAGTAGCTCGCCTAGGGTCGATTTTAGCCACTGCTCTTTTTAATAAAGAGTCTCCCAAAGTAGGATTACTAAATATCGGTGAAGAACCAGGTAAGGGAAATGATTTATATAAAGAGGTTTTCAATAAGTTAAGTGCAGATAGCACTATTAACTTCTTTGGTAATGTCGAGGGGAATTACATCACCAAAGACATTTGTGATGTCGCTGTCGCAGATGGTTTCACGGGAAATATCCACTTAAAGGCTCTTGAAGGTGGGCTTAAAATGATGGCTGATAGCTTTAAATCCGAGTTTAATTCATCTCCGTTAACTAAGCTTGCTGGATTAATTCTTAAAGCTCAAGGATCTTTCGATAGAATTAAAGATAAATTCGATCCATCTAGCTATGGTGGGGCTATGCTGGGTGGGCTTAATGAAATATCTATTATCTCTCATGGCAGCTCTAATGCTGAAGCCATAAAGAACGCAGCGAAGCATGCAAAGCTGCTTATAGAGGCTGATATTATCAATAAAATCAAAACGTCTTTTAAAGATATTAGCTCTATCGGTTCTTAAGGACGGGAAGCGCGGTCTCACGTTATAATTTAGATCTAAATGGCACGAGGCAAACACAAAACCGTTCCCCGTGAACTAAAAAAAAACATTAACTGGTTAGAAAATAAACTCGGCGTTAAAATCGTTTTAGGAATTTCAGAATGCGCTCGCCATAAGTATCCTCCTGGTCATATACGTTTAGTCGAAAAGACAGGAGCTGGTTTTAGAGCTAGGGGCTATTCTGGAAATGGAGTTATAGATTTTTTTATAGTCTGCCGTGATTTGGAGATACTTGAGCTTATTGCAGCTAAGTTTGAGGTGAGTTTTTAGTATCTCCAAATCCCCCAAATACAATAGTTTGACTTAGCCTTCAATTGTATATAAGATAAAGGTTATGGCTGAAAAAGTAATTATTAAAAACGCAAAAGCACAAGTAGGAGATAATCCTATAGTTCTATTTATAGAAGGTGATGGTACTGGACCAGATATCTGGAAAGCATCTCAGAGAGTATTAGATGCGGCAGTAGAAATAGCTTATCAAGGTAAAAAGAAAATCGAATGGAAAGAGATTCTTGCTGGTGAAAAAGCATTTAACCAAACTGGTGAATGGCTACCACAGCAGACCATTGATGATATTAAAGAATATTCACTTGCGATTAAAGGACCTTTAACTACACCAGTTGGTGGCGGAATAAGAAGTCTAAATGTCGCTCTTAGACAGATTTTCGATCTATACGCCTGTGTTAGACCAGTTCGCTGGTATAAAGGTGTTCCTTCACCGATGAAGAATCCAGAAAAATTAGACATAACTTTATTTAGAGAAAATACTGAGGATGTATATTCTGGTTTCGATTACGAAGCTAATTCCCCAGAGGCTTTAAAGGTTATAGAATTGATTAATTCTTTTAATCCTAAAAAACAGATTAGGGATTTTTCAGGCATAGGTGTAAAACCTATCTCTAAATCTGGCTCAGAGAGACTGATTCGCGCAGCAGTAGAATATGCTATTCAGAAAGGACTTAAAAAAGTTCATTTAGTTCATAAAGGAAACATTATGAAATATACTGAAGGTGCTTTCAGAGACTGGGGTTATGAACTAGTCAAAAGAGAATTTGCGAATGAAGTTATTACTGAAGAAGAAATCTGGGATGGCGCAAATGCTGGCGACAAGATAGTCCTAGGAAACCGTATTGCTGACAGTACTTTCCAACAGCTACTTTTAAGACCAGACGAATATCAAGTTATTGCGACGATGAACTTAAATGGTGATTATTTATCAGATGCGGCAGCAGCACAAGTAGGTGGTCTAGGTATAGCTCCTGGAGCGAATATCGGAGAGAACCAAGCTGTATTCGAGGCGACTCATGGTACAGCTCCTAAATATGCTGGACTTGATAAAGTAAATCCAGGATCTGTAATCCTTTCAGGCGTAATGATGTTTGAATTTATGGGTTGGAATGAAGCAGCTGAGCTTATTGAAAAAGGCTTAGAAAAAGCTATTGCAGATAAAACTGTAACTTATGATTTTGAAAGACTGATGGATGGTGCTACTTTACTTAAGTGTTCAGAATTTGGTGATGCGATTATTAACAATATGAGCCAGCTTACGGCTGTGTAATTTTCCACAACAAAGCCCTTAAAAATTACAAATAGAAAAAAATAAAGCCCTTAAAATTACCAAAATGTAATTTTAAGGGCTTTATTTTTAACAGAACTGCCATTTTTGTGGCATAATTCTTTTATATATTGGCACTATCGCCGAACAAGAGACTGCTCCCAAACCTACAAGTTTAAGACTAACCACTAATGGAAAGAAATATTGACAAGCAATTAAAACAGTGGCAAAAAAAAGAGAAGCGCAAACCTCTTGTGCTGCTTGGTGCAAGACAAATTGGTAAAACACATAGCCTAAAGCAGTTTGGGGATGATAATTTCAAAAATCATTTCTATATTAATTTTGAGAGGCAAAAAGAATATCAACAAATCTTTGAAAAAGATTTAAAGCCTCAAAGAATAATTAGTGAACTGGAAATATTATTTAATCAGAAGATAGACATAAAAACAGATTTAATAATATTTGATGAAATTCAAGACTGCCCAAAGGCGATTACCAGCCTTAAATACTTCTGCGAAGAAGTACCTAAGCTAGCTATCTGTGCAGCTGGCTCTTTACTAGGAGTAAATCTCAGCCAAGGCTCCTTTCCTGTTGGGAAAATCAACTCTATCAATATGTATCCCCTGAGTTTTTTTGAATTTCTTCAAGCCATTGGGGAGAATTTTTTATTCGAATATCTTACAGAGTGGTCAAACAAAGAAGATTTTTCAGAAGCAATTCACCAAAAAACTTGGGAACTCTGGAAAATATACTTAATCGTAGGCGGTTTACCAGAGGCGATCTTAGCCTATAAAGAATATAAAAAAAACTTAATTACAGCGTTACATGAAGTTCGTAAATGCCAAGAAACTCTTATCCAGACTCACCTTGCTGATATCGCAAGACACAGCGGTAAAGAGAATTCCATGCATCTCGAAAGATTATGGAGTAATATCCCAGCTCAACTAGCTAAAGAGCAAAATGGCTCAGCCCCTAAATTTAAGTTTAAAGGAGTAATCTCAAATCTCAATAGTTATGAAAGAATGTCTGGGACTATAGATTGGTTAGAAGCAGCTGGATTAATTCTAAAAGTTCCGATAGTAAACTGTGGTCAACTGCCATTCAAAGCTTATACTGAAGAGAATCGTTTTAAACTTTTTGTCTATGACGTAGGAATTTTAGGAGCATTAAGCGACCTTAATCCTCAATTAATTCTCAACTATGATTACGGTACCTATAAAGGTTTTTATGCAGAGAACTTTATAGCTCAAGAATTTTCTTGCGCAGAAGGACGCAGAGACAGATTATTTGCTTGGAAAGAAGGGGAATCTGAAGTCGAATTTCTCAAAGAAGTCTCTGGAGAAGTGATTCCTATTGAAGTCAAATCAGGAAACAATACTCGATCACGAAGTATTCAAATTTTTCAAAATAAATATAATTCATCGTATAAAGTTATTTTTCGTGCTAACAATTTTGGATCAAATGATGAAAAGAAGTTAAACCGTTACCCCATTTACATGGCAGCAAGATTTCCAATTGACAAGGTTAATGTGTAGCGGAACTCCAGTTTCTACGTTTTCGTCCTTCTCAGCCTGGTTCGTTCGGCTACCAACCAAATTCACTATAAAAGCTCTTAGCATAATCCAATCCCACAGCTGAATGTACGGCTTGAGCATGATTCATTTTAGTTAAATCATGAATCTGACCATCTCGCTTAATTAAAGCTGAATAACCAGTATTACCGACAAGAACTAAATCTTTAGAGTTTTCAGCAGCTCTAATAACCGCTACTGCTAGGAAGAGCTTCTTCATATTGTCATTTTGAAACCAAGAAAGATCATTTACATTAACAAGGAAATTCGCTCCATCACGAGTTTGCCTGCGAATAATTTCAGGAAAAAGTAACTCAAAACAGATAGAACTACCGACTTTAACACCATTAAATTCAAGCAGCTTCTGATGCTCTTTACCCGCAGAGAACCCTGTGCCAATGGTCGAAGTAGCTAGTTTACTAATAGTTTCAGGTAAAAGATTAATGAATGGAGTATATTCACCAAAAGGAACTAACTGAGCCTTATTATAAGTTCTTACCTTCTCTTCTTTAATATCTATAAGCTTTAAGCTATTAAACAGCTCACCATCTATATTGGAGTAAGTCCCAAAAATAAAATATTCATACTCCTTCTGTATTCTTGAAATCAATTTCATCACCTTAGCGCTGTGATTCATATTCGTAACATTCGTAGGGATGCTAGCTTCAGTCCAAATCAACAAATGGCTCTTTTTCTGAATCTGAGAGAGCTTTTCTTGAAGCTCCAAGATCTTATCTAAATTATCAAGATTCACTCTAGTATCTTTACGATTCAGATTCGCTTGAACCAAAGTAAAAGATAAGGCTTTAACAGGCTTTCGAGCATCTGCAATAAAATTAATATAAGCCCCAGTAAAAATGAATAGAATAACAATGCCGAGCATCGTTTTAATGTGACTATTTATAGATAAATTTTCGATAAACCCCGTGCTGCTTTGGTAAAACATTCTAGTCTTAGTATTTTTAAAATCATAAATATGAATTAAATTAGCGATAAGTAAATTAAATGTAACAATAATAATCTCAAGTCCCACTGCCCCAGTAACTCTTACGAGCTTACTTAAATCAGCACTTAAATACTGACCATAGGCTAGCTGATTTATTGGCACCGCAAAAAGCGACAAGAAACTAGTGCTAGCAAGTATCTTATATTGAACCAGAGACCAAATAAAAGCTAAGATGAGTATCTCTACGATACTTAGTTCCTCAAGCTTAGTCCTATCCTTAAGCCTATAAAAAATCCAAATCGAAAAAGAAAATATAAGCAAAAACACACTGTGATAGAGACTCGGGACTAGCCACGCTAAACTTGCAATGATAATACTAGGGAAACTCTCTATACCAAGCCACTTTAAAGGATGAATACTAAAGAGCCAAGCAAATGACAACAAATTATAAATCAAGAAAAAAATAAAACTTTCAAAAAATAATCTTTCTATTCTTTGACAGCTTTTATTTAATAAAACTAGCGGTATTAAACCGATCCAAGCCATTATCGGAAAATTAAAACAAGCTAAATTCAAACTCAATAAAAAAGCAGCTATTATTGATACCACCATCCGATAAAGGGGATTAGTCAAAATTTGGGATAGAGGTATATTTATCGGTCGAATCATTAATGTAAGTAAAGTCTTGCCATATAATTATAGTATTAGAGATTCAGCTTTGCGAAATCTTTGCTAAAACTTACGATAAGGAAGCCCATATTTATGAAAATACTTGGCATAGATCCTGGCACGGCTCGGCTTGGCTTTGCACTTCTCGAATCTTATAATTCTAATAATTTATATAAACTATTACAGTGTGGCATTATCGAAACGAGTAAATTCGATAGTGAGGCTAAAAGGCTTACTGAGATTCGCCTAGATCTTTTAGATTTAATAAATAACTTTAAGCCCGATGTACTTGCGATAGAGCAACTTTTCTTCTTTAAAAACCTGAAAACTGTCATTCCAGTGGCACAGGCTCGTGGAGTTGTTTTACAACTAGCTCATGAATCAAAGATGCAGATTTTTGAATATACGCCTTTACAGGTTAAACAAATAATTACTGGTAAAGGCAGAGCCGAGAAAAATGAAGTAGAAAGCTTTGTGATGGCTGATTTGGGGCTTACAGAAAAGATTCGCCCCGATGATGCAGTAGATGCTGTAGCAATTGCTTTATGTTTTTTAAGAAGTGATTATCAAAAGTTTGTTAAAATTCCTTAGATAATGGATTCCACCTCTATTTGGTATATTGTAGCTGGTTTACTCATGCTTGCGGAGGCTTTCACCCCCCGCTTATTTATTTTTATTTGCCTTGCAGTTTCAAGCCTAGCAATCGGGATCATAGATCAACTCAGCGGCATGAACTTTTATGTACTGCTATTAATTTTTATCGCAATCACTACGACTCTTGTTTTTACTCTCAGACCAGCTCTTAAATTTATCGTTAAAATACCAGAAAATAAAAATTCCAGCACTGATCTCATTGGTAAAGAAGCTATGGTCTTTAAACCAATTACAGAAACTGAACTTGGGACTATAAAAGTTTTTGATTTTGATGCCGTTCTGTTAGCGAAGAGCTTAAAAGGGGAATTTATAGGACAAGGGACTACGGTTAAAATCATCCAAAAAGATGGTGATATTGCTATAGTTGAGTGCCTGGAATGAACTCAAAAATGGGTAATCTAATAGTTTTTACAGGCCCTTCTGGGGTCGGTAAAGGTACTGTAGTTAAAGAGCTTTTCCAGAATTTAGATAATCTTATATTTTCAGTGTCCGTAACGACACGTGATAAAAGAAGCGGCGAAGAAGAGGGTAAAAACTATTTTTTCAGAACACATGTAGAATTTGATGAGTTAATCCAAACTGATAAATTACTAGAATGGGCAGAATTCGTCGGTAATAAATATGGCACACCTAAAGATTTCGTCTTTGAAAAATTAAAAAATGGTACTGATGTTTTTTTAGAAATAGAAGTGCAAGGTGCTTTACAAGTAAAAGAAAAATTCCCAGAAGCGTTGATGATATTTCTTTTACCTCCAAGCCTTGATGAACTAGAAGCAAGGCTTAGAAAAAGAGCGACAGAGCCTGAAGAAAAGATTTTACTTAGACTAGCTAAAGCTAGAGATGAAATGAAATATATAAATGACTTTGATTTTTCAGTGATTAACGATTCAGCCGAGCGTGCAGGCAAAGAGCTTAGGGAAATTATCCTAAACAGAAGACTCGAAAAAAAAAATCTCTTAAATGATTATGATGCAGCGACTAGATGCTGATCTTCTAAAGACTCTACATAAGCTATCGCCATAGTAGCAGCTAAAGATCCATCAGAAGCAGCTGTTACAGCTTGCTTTAAAACAGTATCTCTAACATCCCCAGCCACAAAAACACCAGGTAAATTCGTTTCCATCTTAATCGTCGACTTTATTTTACCGGCTTCATCTGTCTCGATTTTAGACTCTAAAAAGTCTACATTTGGAATCAAGCCAACATAAATAAAAACCCCTTCACACGGAAAATCATATTCTTCATTAGTCTTGAGATTCTTTACAGTGACGGATTCTACGCCTAAAACACCACCATTGATTTTAGTTACGACACTGTCCCAAACTATATCAGTCTTAGGATTAGCTTTAAAACGATTCTGTAAAATCCTTTCAGCACGGAGCTCGTCACGCCTATGAATCAAAGTAACCTTCTTCGCGAACTTGGTTAAAAAATTACCTTCCTCTACCGCAGAAGAACCACCACCTACAACAACGACTTCTCTATCTTTAAAAAAGGCTCCATCACAGACCGCACAGTAAGAGACACCCTTACCCCAGTTTTCTTTTTCCCCAGGCACGCCCAACTGTTTATGTTCTGAGCCACTAGCAATAATCAGTGTATGACCTTTAAATTCACCTTTAGCGGTCTTAACCACTTTAGGCGAAGATTCTAAATTTACTGAAACGACTGGGTCACCAGTAATAATCTCACAGCCAAATCTTTTAGTCTGCGTTTCCATGGCATCTGAAATCTGCGGACCTGTCATATGATCCATTCCTGGATAATTTTCAATTTCATGAGTAACCTGAAGCTGCCCGCCTACTATACCTTTTTCAAGGATAAGAGTCTTAAGGTTCCCTCTAGAAGCATAAAGCCCCGCAGAGAGACCAGCAGGTCCAGCACCGATGATTATAGTGTCGTATATAGTATTCGAGTTTGAAGACATGGTTTAGATTTTAGCAAAGTTTAAGAAGCTTCGGCAAAGCCAATGTCGCGGCAACAGAACGATGATCTGAAGCAGTATCTTTAGAGCCAATTTCATATTTCTCAAATGCTGACCATGGTTCTGAATTAGAAGAAGAGACAGCAACAACATCATGCTTATAAACACTATTACCCTGCTTATCCTTCCCATAAGTTCCCTCATGAAAAGGGAAAAGTGTTTCAAAGCCATATTTCAGCAATAATTTAAAAAGATTTTTATCCTCACCAGGGAAAATATTATTCATATCACCAGCCAAAACGATAGTATTTTTTTGATTTCCTTCTTTATTAAATTGCTTGCTGACAAGCTTATCTAGAAACTTAGCAAAGTCTAGTAATCTCTCCCAGCCCACACCAAAAGCTGGAGTATGCATATTAACATGCTTCAGTCGATGTACTATATCACCTGAATCATTATGGATATCAATAGTCGTCATTAGAGCTGGGTTCTCTCGATCCGAGCAGCCAAAAAGCTGCTGAATTATCGCTTGCTTCAATGGAACTTTAATGAAAGACTCGTAAATTTTAACATTCGGCTTTAGGCTTGGGTCACCATCTTTTTCTTTTAATTTATAAGCTAAATCTAACTCTAAATCACCGACTCGGCGCGGAATTACCGTAAGCAAGTAATGCTCACCAGCGCGCGCTAAACCTTTAAAATTAAAAAGGCATCCGTCTTTTTCTTGCAGAGTAAAATCTTTAGCCCAAACTAGCGTTAAATTTTCATTAGAAAAAATACCTACGGGATTATGCGAATCTACATTCTCTACAAGAGCGACATTTGGTGATAAGTCTTTCACTAAAGCATCTAAATCGTCTTTATGCACCTCTTGAAGACTTAAAATAGAATCTAGTAAGCCATTCTTTAAAGATTTGAGATCTAATACAGCTTTTAATGGCACCATAGGACCAGCGACGTTATGCGTCAAGAATTTTAATTTAATATGATCTCTTTGTAATGTCTGTAAAGGAGTTGAATTAACATCGCGAACCAGACTAATATTTTCTTGAAGAGGCTTTGGTAAACGTGAAACGGGAACTCTGCCTAACGGTCTATGCAATGGCAACACAAAACTTACACCCTTGCTCATGTCCTATATAATGCCAAAATTCAAAAAGGAGATTTATGAAAAATTTTAAATTTTCTTAAAACAAATACAGAAGCAGTCATTAGAGCAAAATTAAGAATCTTTGCTTGATCTATAACAGTAAAAGACAGTAAATGTGTAAAGCTTAAAGCTAAGCTAATATCTGGAAAACTAATAAAACCAAATGGTAAAAAGCCTAATAAATACCAAGAATGAAATTTCGGACTAGTGAATAAAATTAAGCCCACCATAAGCAAGAAAGTGTTATTAAGTAGTTCTTGAAATAAGGTTTCTGAATATTTATCTACACTAGGGGATTCTTGAGAAATATCAGAATGAATAAATAGAAATTTCACGTACAAATACGCAGCAAAAACTATAAAAACAGCAAAGAAAATATATTTAGCCTCACTTGGAAAAGAAAATCTAAAAAGCCCTTGGCTAATAGCATTCAGTAAACTAAATAGAGATTTATGGCTTAAGGTAAGGTTTTCTTGAAACCTAGAATGATCTACCTCTAAGAGCCTATAATGAATAATACTAAAAGCCGTTATTAATAAAGAAATTAAACCCGCATAAAATAAAGAACTAAAGAGCTTTCTTATATTTGATGAATGTTTAAAAGCCGCTATGAAAATCAAAGGGATTAAAACTATTGATAAATACTTTAGTAAAGTAGCTATAAGTATCATCAATAAAGCTAAACCAAATTTATTCTTCTGCATGTATAAAAAACTAATACAAATAAACAAACACATAAGTATGTCATTGTGAGCATTCCAAGCAATTTCCATAAGAAATAATGGATTGAAAAGTAATACTAATAGGAGTTGTTTTGAGCCGAAATGACTTGAAGCATTAGTCTCCGCTGCTGAATCTAGATTCCTATTCTTGAATAGAATCATTAAAACCTTTACTAAAATAAAAAAACTAATTATATTAATGAACTTAAATAAAAAGAGACTTATCCAAAAATTATTAAAAGAGATGAATACTATTCCCCTGCAAAGCAGCATAAATAAAGGACCATAAGGTGCTGGATTATTTTCCCAAAGCATATTCGTAAAAAATATATTCTGCCTCCAGCCTTCTACACTAGAAACGACTTCTTGATAAGGGTTTTGATTAAAAAAGACCTGCTGCGCTCCCCTTGCAATATAGCCATAAACATCAGAAGAATCATTAGGCAAACAGAATCCAGCAACAGAGAATAATACAGCTGAGTAAAAAAATATTTTCCGAGAACTTAATTCCCTAAATGCTTTAAGCCGAATAATAAAAAACCAAGAAACCCCATAGACGATAATTATGAACCAGCGACTTAATTCTTCTATTACCTTATAAGATGTTTTTAATTTCAATTGACTAAAACTTATATGAAAATACTCAAGATTGAGAGAGCTTATAGAAACATCAAAGATGTCAGCGAGAGATTTTCTCATTCCTCTAGTAATTTCAACAGGAAGAAAATAACTCTTAAGAGAATGATAAATTACGTCAGGGTCATTTGCCGCTTTAGAAAACGCTAGCCAAGAAAGAAGACCAATAATGATTTGGAATAATATAAGAAAAACAAATATATATTCTGGTTTAAAGAGTTTATTTTCGCAGTTTTTTGAATTCATCTAAGGCTACTTTTCTTTCTATATCATGGTCGACTACTGGATAAGGATAATTTTCGCCTAGCTTCATAAGCCTTAAAGCTCCAGCTATAAAAGGTGCATGAATGTCTTTAGAAGAACACCCTCCTAAAGACTTTACCCAACGCTTAATATATATGCCATCTGGGTCAAACCTCTCTGACTGAGTAGTAGGATTAAATATTCTAAAATAAGGTGCAGCATCAGCTCCAGAACCAGCTACCCACTGCCAGCCCATAGTATTATTAGCTAGATCAGCGTCAAACAGTGTATCCCAAAACCACTTAGCACCTTCAATCCAGTGGATTCTCAAATCTTTCACCAAAAAAGATGCTGCTATCATTCTGACACGATTATGCATCCAACCAGTTTCCCAAAGCTCCTTCATCCCAGCATCTACTATAGGATAACCAGTTTCACCTTGCTGCCACTTCTTTAACATTTGATGGGCAGTTAATTTATTAGCATTTTGATTCTCACTTCCAGCTTGAATATCATCTAATTTTCGCCAATTAAAATATTTAAACTCTTCTCGCAGAGGCTGATTTACAGTATGTGGAAAATGATACATCAGATAATGAGCAAACTCTCTCCAGATAAGCTGTTTTAAATAATCATATTTTTTTGCTTTTGATAGCGGAAAATCTACAGCACCGATAGCAGCCTTATTTTCAGAGATTTCTTTTCCTGAATCTAAATTATTTACAGCAGCGTAGACCTGCCTCACTGAGATCTCCCCAAAATGTAAATTAGTCGAAAGCTGTGAAGTTCCTTTCAGGAAAGGGCTATTTCGTTTTTCACCATAACTTAAAGCAGAATTAGTCTGAATAAATTCGTCTAAAGCCTCTCTAGCTTTAGTTTCACCAGCCTTAATGTATTTAGTCATTTTATCTACCCAAGGGTGATACTGCTCTGGAATTATGTTTTTTGTGTTTTTATTTTCCTCACCACGATCTCTCAGATTAAGATCTTCAATACTACACAAACTTTCAAGAGACTGTAGCTCAACTCCATTTCCTGCATTTTCTATAATTTTAGAAATATCTTCTTTACTTAAAAAGTTATCTGCACTTAGTTTATACTCTAGAGGTCTAATCCTATCTGCCATAGAGCCTTCAAAAAGATGGAAATACTGCTTGGAGAAAGGAGTGTAGACTTGATAAGGCTTGGACTGTTTATTTAAAAGCTCCCAGGGTTCTATCAGTAAGTTTCCTCCAAAACTTTTCACCTCTAGGTACTGTCGTGGGGCTTCAATTTCGGCGTTTTCGTCGTCCTCTTGATCCTCATGTACCCTCAGTACACTGCGGTCATTCGTCCTCCTCAGCCTTGAACTTGTACGCCCCGCAACAGTACCATCTTTAAGCTGTCGTGGAGCTTCAATTTCAGCGTTTTCGTCGTCCTCATGATCCTCATGTACCGATAGTACACTGCGGTCATTCGTCCTCCTCAGCCTTGAACTTGTACGCCCCGCAACAGTACCATCTTTAAGCTGCCCTCGGGCTTCAATTTCGGCGTTTCCGTCCGCCTTGTAAGTTAAAAACTCCTTTAGTTCAGTGTCTAGTTTAATATGATGTGGTTCATAGCGACGGTTCCAGTAGACTGAGCTTATGGAATTTTCGAATTTATCGATTAGGGCATTTAAAACCACTCTTTGATTACCTTTCAGGACTAGTAATTTAGAACCATATTCAGAGATAGACTCAGAAAGACTTTTTAAAGAATAGTGTAACCATAGCTTAGTTGCAGCTCCTAATCTTTCGAAATTCGCTTCATTACCGCTATCGAAATGATCTTCATAGATAAAAACGGGAAGTATTTTTTTTCCGTGTGATATGGCATGGTGTAGAGCTGGGTTGTCAGCTAATCTTAGGTCGTTACGGAAGAGGATTATGGCTATGGACATAGACAGAGATCATTATACTAATATCTATCCTCGGCTATCAGTTAGGATAGGTTCTTTTAGTCTTGGCTATCTAGTGTTTCTTATAGAACTCAATTCGTAATTTGCTAAAATTCCTGCTATAACTGCCTTACGCCATAAAATTTATACAACAGTTCCTAATCTTGAAATACAAACCAAAATGCAACAGGAACAGCAATTAAGTAAGCCGCTAGAACACAAAAATCAGGATAAGTCATTTAATTTTCCTTTTATTTTTATATAGCCTTCTCATCATAATTAAAAGAAAAGCTGCAATAAAGCTAATTATACTAATATTCCATCCCAGACTATCAGCACGGATAGGCTCTTTTAAAATATATCTGAGAATAAGCTCCCCAAGTGGTCTAGTCATAGCAGAAAAGATGATAAGAATTATCGAATCAGAAAAATTTATTTCAATTTCTTTTATAGTACCCACAAAAAAAATCATAGAAGAATTAAATAGAAAATTTTTCAAGCCTGTGGTTTTTACTGATTAGCACAAAGTAGAATAGAACTATGCCCCAACCTCAAAAAGTCTACGACTATACCATTATCGGCGCAGGTGTCGCAGGACTTGCAGTAGCAGCTTTACTCGCTAAAGATGGCTTTAAAGTAAAACTAATCGAGTCTCACAGCAAACCAGGTGGCTGCGCTAGTTTTTTTAGAAACGAAGGCTTTCGCTATGATGTCGGTGCTACCACCTTAAGTGGCTTAGAAGAAGGGCAGCCAATCGCCGAGCTAATTCAAGAATTAGAATTAGATAAAGTAATTTATAAAAATAAAATCGGCACTGAGGATAAAGAAACTTCACTTAAATTAAGCCACTCTGAAAGAGGCACTCAGATATTCCAAGACGGTAAAATCATTCACCGTTACACAGATAAAGAACAGTGGATAAATGAATCTTATGAGAAATTAATTTCAAATAAAAATATAGACACAGAAAAAAATCATCGTGCCTTCTGGAATGAACTCTACCGCATAGAAAAAAGTGCTTTTAAAATTCTTAAAACACATAAAAACCTTTTACCAAATAGCTTTCAAGATTACCTAAGCTGCCTTAGACCAGATAAGCTTTTAGCAAGCCTATCTGGCTTAACTCATCTTCCGCAGCTCTATTTACCACTTAAATATTTACTGAAAAAATATTTCTTAAGCGATGAAACTGCTTTTATAAAATTCCTTGATGAGCAGCTTATAATCAGCACTCAGAATAATACAGAAAAAACACCGATATTCACTGCCGCTCTAGGATTAACTTACGGCTCTAGTATCTACTACGTCTATGGCGGCGTGAATCAGCTTGCTGTAGCCTTACAGAAACGTGCAGAAGAGCTAGGCGCAGAGATTATTATGAGGCGAGAAGTTATAGAGATCAAGCATCTATCCAGTAAAACTTATTTAATAAAAGATAAAACCGGTGAAGAACATCTAAGTCAGAGGATCATCTCTAATCTTACATTCTGGAGCATGGCTAAACTAACTAAAGGTGAGACTCAGAAATTCTTTCAGGGCTTTGTTAATAAGTTTAATTATGATATCAGTGCCTTTACTATCTACCTTGGCTTAAATACTAATTACATCCCTTCCACTGACTATGCACAGATAAATCTAAATAAGCAGATTCAGCACTGCTGTTCCCATTCTTTCTATATAAGCTATTCACGTCCTGATGATCACACAAAAGCCTCTGAGGGAGGGCTAAATATCATTATCTCCACTCATACTAAAGCTGAAGAATGGCTTAATTTACCAGAAGAGGAATATCGCAAGAAGAAGGCAGAGACTGAGTCATATATTTTAGAAGAATTATTTAATACTATTCCTGAATTAGTAAAAGAAGGCGAAAACACAGAAAGTGGAGTTCCGCAACAGTGCCTGGATGAAGTTAGACCTAAAATCAAATCTTTAATTTCAGGAACTGCTAAAACTTTTCTGCACTATACGAAACGTAAGAATGGCGTGGTTGGTGGGCTGCCCCATTCAACCGATTATAGTTTTTTTGAATTAATGCCAAAGAAAGTTCCTAATGAAAATATCTACTTGGTGGGTGATACCGGATTTCCTGGGCAAGGATTAGTTTCTACAGTTTATTCAGCGCTTAGTGTTAGAGAAAGTCTACGAAATGAAAACTTGTTAATGCCTTAAGCTTCAGATGAACATCATATCTTTACCCTGAAATTTTAAAATCGAATATTAAAATTTCAGGGTAAATAAAAGCATGAATTCTATCAAAGCAGTTTATTGATAATCAAAGCAAAAAGAAAACATATTTTTTTGATTTAGAAAATCCACGAGATTTATCTAAACTAGAAAATCCACTTCTTAATCTTGAAAACCTAGAAGGATATGTCATCATCGACGAAGTTCAACGTTTACCTGAATTATTTCCTATATTAAGAGTCCTCGCAGACAGAGTTTCAAAGAAAACTAAATTTATTCTACTTGGTAGTGCCTCACCATTATTAATTAAAAATTCCTCCGAGACGCTCGCTGGAAGAATAGCCTTTATAGGATTAAGAGGCTTTGGCATAGAGACTTTCACTAAATTAAAAAAAACTAGCCATAAATCTGAGCAGCTAGATATCAATAAACTCTGGCTGAGAGGAGGTTTCCCACGTTCTTATCTATCTTCAAGCATAAAGGATTCTTATGAATGGCGAGAAAACTTTATAGAGACTTTTCTTGAAAGAGACATACCAAATTTAGGGATTAATATCCCATCCAGAACTCTCAGACAGTTCTGGACTATGCTTTCACATTATCATGGACAAGTATTCAATGCCTCTGAATTAGCTCGCAGCATGAATTTAAGCAGCCCTACTATTCAAAGATATTTAGATATATTAAGTGGAACATTTATTATTAGACAGTTACAGCCTTGGTTTTATAACGCAAAAAAACGCATAGTCAAAAGCCCTAAAATATACTTCAGAGACTCTGGTCTACTACATGTTTTCCTAAGCATAGACTCTAAAACATCTTTAAATGGTCATCCCAAGCTAGGTGCTTCGTGGGAAGGCTTCGCTTTAGAAGAATTTATATCTTTTCATCAATTAAGTGAACAAGAGTGTTTTTTCTGGGGATTGCATACTGGAGCTGAGCTGGATTTGGTTTTTCAAAAATCAGGTAAATTATATGGCTTAGAAGTTAAATATAGTGATGCTCCTAAAATGACTAAGTCCATGCACTCAGCCCTAGCAGAACTGAATCTAGAAAAGCTATTTGTACTTTACCCAGGTAAAGATACTTATAGGTTGGATAACAAAATCGAAGTTATTGGAATAGAGGCACTTTCAGCTTCAAGCTTAAAAACTACAGTTAACTAAAATACTGACGCTGCAAGCGTCACAGCCACATCTTCTATCTCAGGGATATGGGTACCCGGGAAAGCCGTTTTCGTAGCAGAGTCCACCATAATACTACAGTAAGGACAAGCCACGCTGACTTTATCTGGCTTGTGTTCATTTAATTCCTCAAAGCGCATTACATTAATATGGCTACCAGGCATTTCATACCAAATCTGAGCACCACCGCCACCACAGCAAGTGCTTTTCTCTCTTTCATTAATGATGCTCTTCAACTGCAAGCCAGGTATACTCTCAAGAATAAATCTAGGAGGATTAAACACACGATTATATCTACCTAAATAGCATGGATCATGATAAGTAACGGATATATCAACCGAATTCTTAGGTATCAAGCGAGACTCCTGAATTAATTTAGCTAAAATCTCAGTATGGTGATAAATTTCGATATCTTCTAAACCAAACTCGGCATACTCATTCTTAAAAGTATTATAGACATGCGGACACTGAGTAATAATCTTTTTAACCCCAAAGGCTTTAAAAATTTCAATATTTTCCATGACTATTTCTTGAAACATGGCTTCATCACCAGCTCTACGAGCGATATCTCCAGAACTTTTTTCCTCATTACCTAAAATAGCGAAACTAAGGCCAGCAGCCTCAAACAACCTTGCATTAGCTTTAGATACCTCTATATTACGAGTATCATAGGAACCTGGACTACCCACCCAATATAAATATTCAAACTCAGCTTCCCCACGGCTTAAGACTTTAAGTTCTATATCATATTCAGACTTAAGAGTATCTACCCACTTCTCTCTATCGCGAGGAGCCAGTCCCCAAGGATTAGATTTAGTACGTACATTTTTAAGTGTAGACTGTAAATTAGCTGGAGCTTGATTCATCGCAAGCAGTCCACGCCTCATATCTATAATAGTATCCACATGCTCTATTAATACTGGGCATTCTTCTACGCAGGCGTTACAAGAAGTACATGACCAGAGTACGTCTGGATTAATAAATTCATACAAACTCGGAGAGTGATCTTCGTGTTCAGCAGATTTACTATTAAAACCACTAACGTGGCTTTGAGATAATTTTTTTATATCCAAGAAAAGATGTTTTGGCGACAGTGGCTTATCAGTATTTTGAGCTGGGCAGACAACATGACAGCGCCCACAAGCCGTACAAGCCTCACTGTCTAAAAGGGTTTTCCATGAAAAATCTTTATATTCAAAAACACCAGCATTAAAATCTTCTTCATTAATTTCTAAGCCCTTTTCCTCAGCTTCGAGCATATCTGACAGCTTAAATGGAGTATAAAGCTGTCCCCTAGCCCTCTTCGAATGAAAGAACATAGAAAGTGGCGCCATGAAGATATGAATAAACTTAGAATAGGGTATTAAAGCAATAAAAGCACAAGTTAGCAGAGCATGAGTCCACCAAAGCGTCACATGAGCCCCTCTTAAATCAGCATCAGTCATAAATTGAAAAACTTGAGCTAAAGCATTACCAATAAAAGCATAGGACTCGTCCGCTGGAGTAGCGGCGATTCTCAGCCCCTCCACCATAAAACCAGTTACCACTAAACTCAATAGAAATACTGGCTGAATCCAATCCCTCTGAGTATTATCAAGTTTTTTACTAGTAAAAAGATAACGACGCAGAGCAAATATCGTGATGCCCAGAAATAAAAACAAGCCCCCAAGCTCCGCTGCGAAGCTGACCAACTTATAAAAGCTACCTTGAAAAAAATACACGGGTGAATGATCCTGAAAACCTACGATATTCGTGACTATCCAGAGGGTCATAAAACCAATAAACACACCAGCATGAGCAAGACCAGGAGTCTTCTTCTGAGAGGTTTTCTTATGTAAGAAAGCATAGGTGAAAACATAAACCAGTCTATTCCAGACATCACTAAAACGATTCTCACCCTTAGGAAACTTACCAGCGGTAATAATCGATATTTTCTTATAAACTCCATGTATAAGAATTCCTGTAGAAACAAGGATTAAAAAATAAAATAAAATTTTCGCAAAAGGCGCATCAATATTCCACCAGAGTTGGCGGGTTTCTAAGATAACAGCGTTTGGAACTATAAGTGCAGATTCCATTAAACTATAATATATCCTAGAAATATGCACTTGTCATTAAAGCCAAAACCTAAATTTCTTGAAATACTGGCCCAAAAAATTATTGTCTACGATGGTGCGATGGGAACTAATCTCTTTAATTACAGCCTGACAGCGGATGACTACGGTGGAGCTGCTTTTGAAGGCTGCCCAGAAATGCTGAATAAAACTAAGCCTGAAATTATTCAAGAAATTCATCGTAATTTTTTCAATGCCGGAGCTGATATTGTTGAGACTAATAGCTTCGGCTCTAGTAGACTCGTTCTTGGCGAATATGGTATCAGCGAAGAGAGCTATGAAATCAGCAAACTTGCAGCTAGACTAGCAAGAGAGGTCGCTGATGAATTCACTATTAAAGAACCAGAAAAACCGAGATTTGTAGCCGGCTCTATTGGACCAGGGACCAAACTTGCAACTTTAGGTAATGTTCACTTCGATGAACTTAAAAACTCTTACCTAGACCAAGTCCAAGGACTAATTGACGGCGGCGTAGATGTTATTCTGATTGAAACTTGCCAAGATCCTCTACAGATAAAGGCTGTACTTGTAGCTTGCTATGAAATATTCTCTAAAATAGAAGAGGAATTTAAAGATAAAACTGATGCGGAATTATTAGAAGCTTACCCAAGAGGAGAAATCACTCCAATTCAAGAATTCGAGGCATCTTCAAATTTCGAGACATTTTCAAATAAGGCAGTTGTTATAAAAAATCAAAATCGCACTAAAACTGGTCTATCAAAGAGATTTAGACTTCCATTACAAGTGCAAATCACGATAGAACAAACTGGCACGATGCTAGTCGGTACAGATTTAAATGCTGCACTTACGACCATAGCAGCTTATCCAATAGATATATTCGGTATGAACTGCGCTACTGGACCAAAAGAAATGCAGGAGCATATTCAGTACCTAAAAGATAACTGCCCAGTAAAAATCAGCTGTTTACCAAATGCTGGTATCCCAGAGAACGTCTGCGGGCACGCCCATTTCCCCTTAGGACCAGATGAATTTACTAACTATCTTTCTAAATTTATTACTGAATATCAAGTGAGCATAGTAGGTGGCTGCTGCGGCACTAGTTATCAACATATTAAACAGTTAGCTGATGCAGTGAAAGACTTACCAGCACCACCAAATGATACTAAAGCTAAAACCCAAGAAGCACGAAATTCCCTTTCCTCACTATATTCGGCGATTAATATGGACTTAGACACTAAGCCTATAATAGTAGGAGAAAGGACTAACGCTAATGGCAGTAAGCTTTTCAAAGACTTACTTGCAAACGAAGACTATGACGCAATTATAGACTTAGCTAAAGAACAAGTCGAAGAAGGTGCTCAAATTTTAGATCTCTGTGCAGCTTACGTCGGACGAAATGAAATACGAGACATGAAGGAAATACTCTTCAAGCTCAATACCGCAATCAGCATACCAATAATGATAGACAGCACTGAGGCAGATGTTTTAGAAGAATCACTTAAATTGATCTCGGGCAAAGCAGTCGTAAATTCTGTCAACCTAGAAGATGGCGAAGATAGAGTTGAGCTTATAGCTAAGCTCTGCAACAGATACGGTGCCGCATTAGTAGTGCTTACTATTGATGAAAGTGGCATGGCAAAAACTGCTGAGAAAAAAGTGAAAGTCGCTGAGCGACTATATGATTTACTAGTAAATCAGCATGGCATGAATGCTAATGACATTATTTTTGATACTCTAACTTTCACTTTAGGCTCTGGGGATGAAGAATTTAGAAAAGCTGGCATAGAGACTATCGAAGCGATTCGCTCAATAAAAGAAAAGATGCCTGGGGTAAAGAGCATACTTGGTGTTAGTAATATTTCATTTGGCTTAGATCCTAAATTAAGAACAGCCTTAAACTCTGTATTTATGCATGAAGCCACTAAAGCTGGTCTAGATATGGCTATCGTTAATAACAAAAAAATCATCCCTCTGCATAAAATAGAAAATCGACTCAAAGAGCTATGTCTAGATTTAATCTACGATAGAAGAATTTTCAAAGATAATGGTGAGTGCAGCTTTGATCCACTTATGGAGTTATTAGCTTTAGTCGAAGATATTAAATTAGATGATAGTGCTAAAACCAATCCTTATGAAGGTTTAACTGTAGAGCAAATACTCTCTCAAAGAATTATAGATGGTAATAAAACTAATATAGATAAGGATTTAGACCTAGCAAGAGAAAAGGGACATAAGCCATTAGATATTATTAATCAATTTCTCATGGACGGCATGAAAATAGTAGGTGAGAGATTCGGAGCCGGTGAAATGCAACTACCTTTCGTATTACAATCTGCGACGACGATGAAGGCAGCAGTGTCTCACTTAGAGCAGTTTATGGATAAAATTTCAGCTAATACCCATAAAGGCTCTCTAGTATTAGCTACCGTAAAAGGTGACGTTCATGACATCGGTAAGAACCTAGTTGATATAATACTTTCAAACAATGGCTATAAAGTTTATAACTTAGGTATAAAACAACCAATAGAAGAAATTATTAAAGCCATCGAAGAGCATAAGCCAGACCTACTAGCGCTTTCAGGCTTACTCGTTAAATCAACTCTAATAATGAAGCAGAACTTAGAAGTTTTAAATGATAGAAGCATAGACCTGCCCGTTATATTAGGCGGGGCAGCTCTTACTAGGCGCTTTGTCGAACAAGACTGTGCAAATATTTACAAAGGTACTGTCTTTTATGGCTATGATGCTTTTACTGACTTAGATATAATGGAAAGGCTCAGTAGTAATATCCCACTTGACGAGATTAAAAAAGAATTTTATAAAACCAAGCCTAGTGCAGAGAATAATAACAGTGCTTATCAAGAGGTAGGAGAGTCTGATGAAGACAGTTACGCACCGTTATTAAGTTACACTGAAAATTTATCTTCAGTCCCAGCTTTAAAAAATGATGACGTCCCTGTAATCCCCTTTTATGGAGATAAAATCATAGACTCTACAGAAATAGATCTTGATGAAATGTGGAGCTATTTAAATTTAGATGCGATGATAATCGGTCAATGGCGCATGGGAAAAGGGAAGCGGTCAGACGAGGAATATAAAACATTCTTAGATACTGAAGTCTACCCAGTACTTAAAAGACTAAAAGCAGAAACCAAGAAAAATCCCTGGTTTAAACCTCAAATCATCTATGGTTACTACTACTGCAAGATAGATGATACAAACCCAAACCAGCTCAACATTTACTCTGAAAATAAAACTAAAATTATAGACTCCTTCATCTTTCCAAGACAGAATAAAGATGAATATCTCTGCCTGAGCGATTACTTTCGCCTAGAGGATAAAAACTCTTTCAATATCGTTCCCTTCCAGCTAGTTACCATCGGTGTTTCAGCAGCTGAATTCGTAAATAAACTTTACCAAGCTGGAGAATTTTCTGAATACCTCTATTACTACGGCCTCGCAACAGAGAGTACCGAAGCACTTGCCGAATATGCTCATGCTCGCATCAGAAAAGAACTAGGCTTTAGTGCTGAAGATGATAAAGACACGAAAAAATTACTACGCGGCTCTTATCATGGAATGCGCTTTAGCTTTGGCTATCCCGCCTGCCCTAGACTAGAAGACCAACTCAAACTATTTAAGCTATTTAAACCAGATAGAATCGGCATGAAATTATCTGAAGAGTGGCAGATTCACCCAGAACACAGTACATCTGCGATAGTTATTCATCATCCTGCTGCGAAATACTATAATGTAAAAATTAACTAAATTAAGCAATGAAAAACGATTTTTTACCAAGTCTACTAAATATCATCAAAGCCTTTTTCGTGGGAATAGCCTACGGCTTCTATGATTTAATTCCGATAAAAAAAACACCACGAAATGAGCCTATAGAGCTGCATGACAGTAGCTGGAAAAAATATTATAAAGTGCCAGAATGGAGATATTTTATAGTACGAGAAATAACCGCTCAAATAGTTATAGTCTTAGTTTTACTTGTCATCGTGAGAACCACTGTTGGTGAATTCAGATACATACCCAGCGAAAGCATGTTACCGACCTTAAAAATCGGTGATAAACTTTTCGTAGAAAAAATAAGCAGACTTTTTAGAAAAGAATATCAGCGTGGAGATATTATTATTTTTTTTCCACCAGCTTCAGCAAGTGAAGGCAAAGAAAGTATATTAAAAGATCCAATCAGTTTATTAATTCGCTTAACTGGCCTACCGTTTCTACCTCAGCCAGAGGCTTATATCAAAAGGCTTATCGGCCTACCTGGGGATAAAGTTGAAATAATAAAAGGCGATGGCATATACATTAACGATAAAAAACTTTTAGAACCTTACCACGAAGGTAGCCCTGAATTTATTGCAGCCTATAGTTATGGCTCTGTCACGGTTCCAGCCAATAATTATCTGGTTTTGGGTGATAATCGTAACTTTAGTTATGACAGCCATTACTGGGGCTTCCTTCCTAAAGATAGGGTTATAGGCAGAGCTGCTTTTTTAATTTATAGAAGTCTTGATCAAAAACCACATTTTTTTGATGCCTCAATGTTATAAATTAAACTGAATGCTCAATTTCCAGCTTTTTCTAATTTTACTAGCAGCACTCTTAATTTTCTCGTTTGGAGTCGCTTCTGTGCCTATTGCTGGAGTTGATGAAGGCAGATTTACTCAGGCCTCTCTTAATATGCTTACTACAGGAGACTGGTTTATTCCACAAGTCGATGGTATTTTAAGGCTAGAAAAACCCATATTATTTTACTGGGAACAAGCTGTTTCATTTTTAATCTTCGGTACTACTGAATTTGCTGCTCGCTTACCTTCGGTTTTATCTGCTATAGGTTTAGTTGCACTAGCTTATTTTATGGGTGGCATACAGGGTACACCTTTAATCGCTGGATTAATTTGCTTAAGCACCTTATTCATAAACATCTTCGCTAAAATAGCTATGATCGATATGAGCCTATGTTTACTAATCTCTGCGACACTGAGTTTTTTCTTTCTATCTTATTTCTTTAAAACCAAAACTAATAATATTTTCAACCGGCAAAATTCCGATACTAGAATATATTTTTATCTAGCTAGTTTCAGTGCCGCTCTTGGCTTTCTCTGTAAAGGTCCTATAGCTTTAGTTTTACCGAGTATAATCATATTCATTTTTTTATTAAAAGAAAAAGAATTGATCATATTCTTTGCTCAAAAAAAATATGATTCATTAATTTGTGTTGGAATGTTTTTCTTGATAAATATTCCTTGGTATCTTTTTGCTCATATAAGAACTAACGGCGAATTTACTAAAAGCTTTTTCCTTGGAGATAATCTAGGACGTTTTCTAGAAACTACTAGTAATCATGGTGGGGCGATTTGGTTCTACATACCCGTAATTCTTATCGGATTTTTCCCTTGGTCATTCTTCTTGATCCAAGCATTATTCAACGATCAAAACTCAAGCAAGGTATCTAGGATTAATATTATTGATAATACCAATACCTTAAGAAGGTTTAACTTAATCTGGATTGCCGTGACTTTTATTTTCTTTAGCCTTTCTCAAACTAAATTAATCACCTATATTCTACCGATATCCTTACCACTCATCCTAACTATCGCTAAATACTGGTCAACTAAAATGAATGCAGGACGAGGTTTTCAAAACAGAAATTACGATATCTTAGGGGGTTTTCTAGCTTTATTTATTGCTTTCCCGATCTGCCTATTAATTATTTTAGATAAATTAAGTGACTCATTAAATACTCAATTAGTCGGAGAATTACAGTTTTTCCTAGTCGTGATAGGAATATTTTTTTCCTGCACCCTGATTATTACGATGACCTCTGTTAAAACGAATCTCAAATTATCCTTTGGGCTAATTCTTATTTTTTCACTAGGCCTGTATTTATTTTCTATGGAATTAATAGCTAAACCACTAATAAGAAGCTTAGATGGTGGTATCAAAAGCTTTTGCACCGAGATCTATGTCCCAGCAAAAGAACATGCAGGAAAGCATAAAATAAAAATAGCGAAGCTTGCTAGCTATAAATTAAATAGAGCGAGTATAGGCTTTTATTGTCATGATTCACTCAATAATCTAAATGACATAAACTCTTTAAATAAGTTCTTGGTTTCGCCAAGAACCTCTCATAGACCTGTTTATCTAATAGTAAAAAATACTGAATTTAAAAACATTTCGACTAAGCTAATTAGAATTAATAGAATATTGAGAAGAACAGAAAAATATACTTTCTTAAAACTAGCCTAAGCAATCAAAGCATAACTTTAAAGCTATGAAGAAGAATTAAGCTTACCACTTAATCGTCGCGAAAGAATCCATATCAATATTTATACGATTACGATAAATCAGTAGCAATAAAGATAAACCAATAGCCACTTCAGCAGCAGCAATCGCCATTACAAATAAACTAAAAGCCTGCCCCTTAACGGCAAGCGGATCTAAAAAATGAGCAAAGGCCACAAAGTTTATATTAACCGCGTTAAGCATAATTTCAATACTCATAAGAACTCTAAAAGCATTTCTTGAAATTAAAAGCCCAAAAAGACCTACAGAGAATAACAATGCTGAAAATGTAAGATAGTGAACCAGAGTGACCGTCATGATTTATTTAATATCCTTTTTACTTAGAAGAATAGTACCAACCAGCACTATTAAGAGAAGAACAGAAATTAATTCAAAAGGCAAAATATATTTATTTAGCATCAAGAAACCAATCTGTGAGAGGTACTTATCATCAACAAGTTGCACTAAAGATGATTGCCTTTCTGCACCAGTTAATTTCGCAATAGCTTGCCAATCTTGAGAACGAATAACAAAACTTAAAACCGCAAACACAAGAGAAGATATTAACATCGCAAATGTAACTCTTGCTTTAGAAGAAAATACTGATTCTTTAATATTATGAGCCTCTTCCTTTAAGGAGCAGAGCATAACCGCAAAAACTATGACCAAAACTATACCCACTGCATATATTAAGACTTGTGAAACTGCCACAAAATTAGCATTCAAAAGAAAATAAAGACCCGCTATCCCGATAAAAGTTCCTATTAAAGTAAAGCCCGCCCTAACTAAGTTAGGATTAAGTATCATACCCAAAGCACAAACTATAGAAATTGTGGCAAGAATATAGAAGGGTAAGGATGAAATAGTAGCTAGAAACTGCATCAAATTACATTCTAGTATAATTGTTTCGACAAGTAAATTTATGAGCTTGAAAAATTTAACCGAATCAAGAATTATTATTGACGGTTCTAATGGCAAACCTCAAATTAAGGGCACAAAAGTCAGTGTAGCTGAACTTATCTTACAAATTATCGAGGGGAAAGAACCTCCAGACATAGTTAGAGCTTATCGCAGCTTAAGACTAGAAGACATTAAAGCTTGCTTAGCTTACTGCTACTGCATTTCAGACAATATAGCTTTAAAACTTCAAACTACAGATGGCGCGACAAAAGATATACTGAAAGATCCTGAACTTGAAAGGGATAATAAAGAAAAAGCTTTTAATATTTTCTATGAAACTTTAGAAAACCAGGCTTCCGTTCAAGAAGACTTAACCAAGGCACATATAAAGAGACTAAAAGAAACCAAAAAGCTTCAAGTAAACGAAGAAACAAGTAAGATGTCCACACCAAATAAAAGGGCTTATGACCTTATCATCGAGCTAGGTGTAAAAGAAACTACTCGAATATTTACCGATCAAGATGCAATAGAGCAAAAGCTTGACATGAGCTTTGATAACTATCTATTTCAGATCAGAAAAGACGGTAAAGCTTGGCTAACTTATTCAGTAAAAGATAAAGTAGAAATAGATAAACAGATGCGACGTAATCTAAAAGTACGATTTATAAACCTGCAGAATGCAAAAGATGAAGGCATTTACGAAGGGTATCTAAGTACAGACAGAAAACATAAAATTTTTATAGAACGGAACGAAGAAGGTAAAACCTGTGGCAGGGCACTCTAATGGCGGATATTGGCGGTACTGGTAATTTTGACCCTAAAGCAAAAAAAATCTCAGGAGCAAAATCTACTAATAAAAAAGAGACTAAACCTTCCGCAAATGAAGTAGAGAATAACCACCGAGAGACCCACTTAAAAAAAATTCGTCACGAAAATCATGGCCGCTATTTAAATGCAAGTGATGCCCAAAAATTCGTCCCCCGCGCTTCACGAGAAACACATTTAGATGAATTTTCACCAGAACTCACACAAGACGATGATACTGATTTAATTACACCATTTAAAGCGAAAGAAGAAAAAGAAAAAGCTTTAATTAAAAACCCTCTACTAAAAAGTAAACTTGACCTAGTCTCTAAATCAAATAAATCAGACCTAAATGACCATCAAGATCACAACAAATCAAAACCTCCTAAACCTTCATTAAAGTCGCTACTTGCACCAAAAGGAAATGTAGATAGAAAAATGAATTATGAAGAACTCATCAATCTCAATCCTCAATTAAAGAAAGTTTCCAGTGTTCAGATAGATAACATGAAAGAACTAGTTAAAACCATGGAAGGAGAAATGCAGTATAACCTAAAAGAAACCGCTCTAGAAAAGAAATCTGCAAGAAAAGAAGAATCTATAAATCCCCCTCTTACGGAGCTCTTTGATTTTAATGAATTATTGAAAAACTTCAATTACAACGATTTACAGTATTCACTTGCAGCTTTATCCGATAGCGAGCTTGAGGATAAAGTTAAAACACAAATAGAAAATGTTCACAATGACCTAAGTGAAGATAATCCTTTACAGAATTTCCTACTATTAAATTTCCCATATCCGTTTCCCCTTTACTTTAAAGCAGTAGACGCAGAGTTTGAAGATATTCTAGATGAGCTTGAAGACGAAAATGAAAAACAGGAAAAGAACCAAGATACCTACGATAATGAAAGCGAAGACGAGAATGACGCGGAGGAAGATGATGACGAAGAATTCGTTCCAGATTCTATAGCTGCTCTATCCCTAGAAACTTATAATTTCGGCAAAATACTGGCCTTAGTTAAATACTCTAAAGACTTAAATAAATTCGAATTAAGTTTCAAGGGCGACATTAATGGTGAGGAACTAGCGATTGCCATTAATTCAAGTATAGAATTCACCTTAAGTTCAGACACCCGCATAAAAGAAAAACGCTTCAGAACATGGAAGGATAAAGCTTATGGTCATATAGCTGAAAATGAGCAACGGAAAATTCAAACTTTTATTGAAGGTAAAGCTAGTCCCGTCTTTTTAAAAACCTGCTGCACGCTTGTTAACTCTATTTTACGTAGTGATCAAGAGATAAGCGAATCTGAGAAACACAAAGGCGGTAAGATGTTATAAGCCATGGGGTCAAATGATTTAGAAAAAAGAATTATAGCAAAAGTCTCTTCTGCACATGGAATTAAAGGGGAAATAAAAATCTTCCCTTTGCTTGATTCATTTGAAGCACTAGAAGATATCAAGATGATCACCATCAACGACCAAGACTTTCATCTAGAGAGTTTTAGACCAGCAAAACAATTTCTCATAGTAAAACTCAAAGAAATTAGAGACAGGAATAGTGCAGAAGCACTATCAGGCTATGTATTTGCGGAAATTAAAAATAATTTAGAGGCTGATGAATTCTTTATTCAAGACCTTTTTAAGCTTAAAGTATTAAATGAAGAAGAAGAAGAACTTGGCATAGTTGAAAACATTAGTGAAGGTGCACAGATAAAAATTTTCGTAAAACTTAATGAAAGTTTTCAAAAGCGTAATTCTTTAATAATTCCTTTTGTACAGCAATTCATTGAGGAAATCAACACGGAAAAAGGCTTTATAAAAATTAAAGAAAGTGAATTCCTCCTTAGCTTGAACAGCTAGTCATACTTCTGCTAACATAGCAATTTGGTACTGCAATGAATATAATTGAAGGCTTAACTTTTGACGACGTTTTCTTAATCCCGAAATACTCTAATATTGAGCATCGGGCTGAAGTTAGCACTAAAACACAGATACTACCTAGCTTTACGCTCGACATTCCTTTCGTTTCTGCGAATATGGATACGGTAACTGAGTATAAGATGGCTTTTAGCATGATGGAACATGGTGGAGTCGGTATACTTCATCGCTACCTTAGTATCGAAAGTATGCTTGAACAGATTGAACTTTACAACACTGAAGTTAAAATTCATAAAATTGAGACTAATGTTCCTTTTATTGTCTCTATTGGTGCTAATGATTTTGAAAGAGTAAAAGCTGCTTATGCAGTGGGTATTAAAAATTTTTGCATAGATGTAGCTCATGGTCACCATCTGCTCGTTGAGAGATGCATCCAAAAATTAAAAGAAATTTATTCAGATATCGGAATTATTGCAGGTAACGTCTGTACCTACCAAGGTGCTTATGATTTATTTAAATGGGGAGCAGACTGCGTAAAAGTCGGTGTCGGTCCCGGTTCAGTATGTACTACTAGAATTAAAACTGGCTCTGGTTATCCTCAGCTCTCAGCTATTAAACTGGCTTTTCAGGCGAAGAAAGATTTTCAGCAGGTAAATCCTAATAGTCAAAAATTTATAATTGCTGATGGCGGTATTAAATACTACGGTGACTTAACCAAAGCGATAGCAGCTGGTGGTGATGCTGTGATGATGGGATCTTTATTCGCTGGCTGTAAACAAACTCCTGGAACTGTTTTCAGAAATGAAAATGAAGAAATGGTAAAAAGCTATAGAGGCATGGCCTCTATTCCAGCTCAAAGCGATTTTGGGATAGAAGATTTTAACGAAGAAGGTATTTCACTTACGGTTAAATATAGGGGTAATATAAAACACATTATCGAAAGACTCGCAAAGGGTTTAAGAAGTGGTATGAGCTACAGCGGAGCTCGAGACATTAAAACTTTACAAGAAGTAGCTGAATTCGTAAAAGTCACTCAGAGTGGCCATATTGAAGGACAGCCTCATAAAGCCTTTAAAAATTAAGCAGTATCTTTAATTGACCTGCTGGTCATGCGTTAAATTCAAGGCTAGAATCCCTCTTAATTTCTTGGTTGAAAGATAAGAAACTTTTATATCAGCAGTTTTAAAGCCTTGATATGTTATATAAATTCTCTTTTTAGATAATCTTAAATCTAAGGGCGTTTGCCAAGCGAGAGACTGCTCGCACTTTAATAAAGAATTGCTAAATAAATCATTCTTCACCTCTTCTGCGAAGTCTTCTAAATATGTGACTTTTTCACTAGCGACATTATAAATGCCACTGGCATTAGCTTCTACAAGGCGTAATAAAATTAAACAAAAATCACTTATATGAATGAAATCGCGAATTATCTGCCTTTCAGCTTCCGCATTAATTTTCACAGTAAATTGTTCATCTTTTGCACTACTCAAAAGCTGTTGCTTGAAATTTTGATATACTCCTCTACATTCAAACTCACCTCCATAAGGATTAGCCAACCTGATTATTAAAAAAGATTGCCTTAAAATCATCTCCATACCATCAGTCCTTACCATTTCAGATTTTTGAAATAATTCTTGAATAAATTTTTCAATTTGCATTTTATAAATACCGTAAGCACTTATTGGTTTTAAAAAATCATTTTCATCATTCGGAATTAATGGCTCTGAGTCATTTTCGCCATAAACAGCCGAGGAAGATAAATATATAAACTTAATTAGAGAATTAGTTTTTAAAGCGAATTCTTGAAATCCTTTAATGAAAAGCTTTTCTGCTTCTAAATTATTCAATGATGCGAAATGTAAAATTTCTAAATTAAATACCGAAGTCTCATCAAGAGCTTTACCCAAAGTCAATGAATCGCTCTTAGCACTGATAAGCAGGCTCTCTAGTGAGCAAGTGAATTCTTCCACCTGAGACAAGTCAAAAGCGATTTTTTTGATCTTATTATTTTCTAAAATGCCAAGATCCAACCTTGAAAGCTTTAAGTGCCTATCAAACAAAAAGATCTGATCATAAACTTCAAAAAAATCAGGACGAGACGCTTGAATAAAATTTAAAAAATTAGCAGCCAGATAACCAGTTGCACCAGTAACCAAAAAAACTTTATTTACTTTCAGCACAAATCAGAGTATAGCTAAATTAATAATTAAAGTGAAGCTATCTTATTTGTGTCTTTTTGCATTTTCTGCTGTTCTTCCTGTTCTTTATTCCAGTAAGATTCCTCTACTCTTAAAGCACCTAAAGATGCTTTTAAAACAGCGATGGCCTGCCTAGTAACAGCAGAACTCTTCGAGTCATTAGCGAACTCCGTCCAAGCACCATGCGTTTCCTTAATCAATCCAGCGTCGTAAGCGATAGCTCTAATAACTTCATGCTGATCAGCAGGACTTAACTCATCCTTACTATCCAAGTATTCATTAAAATCTTCACGAAGCTCGCTAACACTTTTAGCGGTATTCTTAGTCGTACTAAAATCACCAGCATTAGCTTTCTTTTTCGCTTCAGCCCCTTCCAATTCTAAAAAATCCGACATAAGACCTTCTAGCTGGGTTATTTCCTGCTGTACCGAGTCGATCAGTGACCTAGTCTGCGATAATCTTATTGTCGGATCAATAGAACTCATAATTTACCTACCTAATTAGAACGATTAGTTAATCGGCCCTTAGCCTGAACCACTCGCTAGTTTATTTGTTGCTTGAATGTCTTTCTTATTCTCATCAATCTCCGACTTCCAGAAAGATGCTTCGTTTCTCCAAAAACCAAGTAAAGACTTAGTCGTTGTAAGCTCTGTCCTTAAAGCCGCCGCTGATACTCTTCCAGCATCAGTATCGATAGCTAAAGCCTCTGACATCTGATTCTCTAAATCGGTGAGTATATCCTGATTCAATTCTACGAAAAACTCGCACTGTGCATGCCTAACCGATGGATTCACTGCATTTAACGCCATTTACATTCCCTCCTGTTTTCTCATTCTCTCTAACCTGACTAACTGCATTCTATACTCCTCCTCTGATGAATTAGTTCTAAAAGCTTTCTTTACAAGTGCATAATGATCAAATCTTTCTTCACTTGAAGAAGCATCCTTGAAAATTGCCCTGCCAAGACCCTCTAATTTTTTCTGTTGATCTTGAAGTTTTTCAATCTTTTCATTCAATTCCTGATCATTACGCATATCTTTTGCGGTTTTTCTAGCCCAAGAAGCGACATCACGTAAGGCATCAATACCACCAGCAGAAGCAACTTGAATTAATTGAACAAAATCATCTGGTATATCGATTTGATTTAAAATTGTTTTCTGTATTTTCTCAAATTTTTCTTTATACTCATCTTGCTTGCCCTTGTCTAATTCCCTTTTTTTAGCATCAGCCATATTATCTGCAAGAACGGCAAGCTGGTTTAAAGCAGAGATAAACTGAAGTGATGATTCAACATCTGTTTTAAGAGCTACATGCGATGACTCTAAAGACTTATACTGTTTTATACTCGCATCTTTATTCTTTTCATCCAGAAAATTATCAAAATTCTCATCCTTGAGCCTTGAAAAGGTTATTTCTCTTAAAGCATCTATATTAATTTCACTCATAGCTTTCCCTCAGATTTCCTCTTCTTAAGACTATGAGTAATAAATCACAAAAGAATTATGATTTAGTTAAGCTAAATCATAACTTAGTGACAAATATGAATTAGTTAAACTTTTTACCACGTAAAAGAGCAACAGAACCAGTTCTTGCTACTTCCTTAATTCCGAAAGGTGAAATTAATTGTATAACAGCATTAATCTTCTCTGAATCACCAGTAACCTCTACGACTAATGAATCTTCTGCGACATCAATAATGCGACTACGAAAAAGATCTGCAATTTCAATAATCTCAGCTCTATTTTGTTTAGAAGAGACTTTTATTAAAGCAAGCTCTCTATCAACATAAGGCATTTCACTTAAATCAGTTATCTTAATAACATTAATCAACTTATTAAGTTGTTTTTTAACCTGTTCAACATCATCCTGAGTGACAATAATCATGCGGCTCAAACCTTCTTGTTCACTTGGACCGACAGTTAAACTTTCTATATTATAGCCACGGCGACTAAAAAGACCCGATATTCGAGCGAGAACCCCTGATTCATTTTCAACTAGAACTGAGAGCACACTCTTTTTCATGATTTAAATATTTAATAGGTTCTCAATCAGCATCTATTAAATCTACCCTTTTCTTATGTCTTCCAGCTGTAAAATCAGCATCCAGCCAAGCTTTAACCATTCCTTTAGCTGAATCTTCATCAATAAATCTAGCTCCGATGGCAATAACATTAGAATTATTATGCTCCTTACTGAGTTTCGCATACTCAGCATTATGACAAAGTGCACATCTAATACCTTTAGTGCGATTAGCAGTAATAGACATACCAATTCCCGTACCACAAAGCAGTATTCCACGGTTTTCTTTATCAGACTTAACATTACGCACTAATAATTTTGCAAAATCAGGATAATCAACAGCTCGACTCGAATTACAACCAAGATCAATAACATCGAGTAAAAGCTCATCTTTTAAGAATTTAAGAAGAACCTGTTTAAGTCCGTAACCTGCGTGATCAGATGCAATAAATATGCTCATAAATTTGCTAATAAATCTTTTTTTATTGCTTGAAGAGCAGTTTTTATTGAAAAATCTATTCTTCTATCATCGATAGTAACACTTAAACCAGCGAGTAAAGTTCTATCATGCAAGACTTCTCCGAATTGAACCATCTTAGAAGTTAATCTCTCAAGTTCAGTCTTTAAAAAAACAAGCTCACCAGAATCTAATGGTGTTGGTGCGGAAACATTCACAATAACAATACCCTTAGCTTGATAATATATTTTTGTATAAACTTGACACAAAAATGGAAGAATATTTGCTCTATTTTTTTTAAGCAGTAATAAAACCAAGCTCTGAACAGGCTTCGATACATAATCGACAATAGCATCTAATAATTTCTCTTCCTTTTGTTTAAGCTCTATATTAGGGTCTCTTAAAAACGCTGCTATCGTGCCTTGACTCACTAAATTTTCGATAAAGCTCAATTCAGAAATTACTGACTCGTCAAGAGAAATCTCAGCAAGAGCACTCGCATATTTTTGGGCTATTTTTTTTAGCTGAATTATGTTCATTTGTAATCAATATTTTTTAAATTCGCAAATGCGGCTAAATGCTTACTGTCTTCACCCTTTTCAATTCTTTCAAGAAAACTAGATTGAACTGAAGCTGCTGCTTTTTCTATAAAATAGGCTTCCACCTCTTGATAAGCCTTCTTTTTTTTATCCTCTATTTCTCTATATGCAAGTGATTTCATCTTTTCTATCTCAAGCTCAGCTGACTCAATAATCTGTTTCTTTAAAATCTCAGCTGATTGCTCCGCAGAGTTAACAATTGCCTCAGCATCATTTTTTATAGAATCTATTCTTGCTTCTATCTTTGATAATTTTTCTTGATAACCTAATTTCTGATTTTCTAGTTCAACGGTCTCTTTATTTAATAAGATTTTCTTATCCTCAAGAGATTTTTTTAAAGCTCTAGGTAAGAAATAAAGTACTAAAAACAAAACCACCAAAAAGTTAATTAAATTACTTTCTAATATTATCTTCAGATAGTCATTTTCTAACATAAGCTTATACCAAACTATGATCCTGATTTCGAGATGCTGCAAGAGAATCTCGAGTCTTAATTACTAAATTTAACTTCTCTGATAGCGAAGCAGTAATCTGCTGAATATATTCAGTAGATGAATTCATTATTTCTAGTCTGTCATCTTCTACAGCATTAAGAAGCTCTTCAACCTTTACACTAAGATCTTTGGCCGAATTCTGAATTAAAGCCTCTTTTGCATGGCCAGCTTTAACCCTCGCCTCCAGCATAAGAGCATTCGCCTTAATTTTAGCTTCAGCAATGGTTTTATCTTCTTCTAAAACCTTAAACCTAACTGCAATTTTAGCCTGAAGTTCATTAATGGCCCCTCTAACTCCACCAGACTTCTCTTCTCTAGTTTTAATATTGTTGAAGACTGGCTTAAAAAAAAGCAAATCAAACAAGAATAAGAAAGCGATAAAGCTAACTAGAAAAAGAAAAGCGGTGAAGTCTATGGAGATCACTAATGAAAATCCTCTTTAAATTATTAAATCTTGCTGAAAATCAAGAACGAAACTAACCACGCAAGAATACCAAGAGCCTCAGCCATACCAGCGAAAATAATTGCGTTGGTAAAAAGAGCTGGAGTGTGATCTGGTTGCCTTGCTGAACCTTCAAGCATCTTAGCTGCAACATTACTTACTGCAATCGCTGGACCTGTAACGCCTAAAGCTGCAATACCTGCACTTAGAGCTAAACCTAGAGTTTCAATTTCTGCCATAACCTTATAACCATCCTTTTTAAGAATTAACTCAAGAAATTATAACAAACTTAAAACAGAATAATTGAAAAGCTTAACCACAGTTTAAAGTTTCTCGGTTTAAACATATATGTATGAGAGTGTAAAAAGGAAAAATATATGCAAGGACATAATTACGGATACATACCAATGCCTACAGAGGGAATCAAAGTTCCTAAACCTACTATTCATGGTGCGGCAGAGTATAACCTAGTAGAGGGACAGAGCTTTGGTCAAACATTAACCAATATTATAGGTAAGGCTAATGAAACAATAGGAGCACCGCAACAATTGACTATAGATGCAGTAACCAAAGGAAATGTAGATATACACGAAGTAATGGTGGCACTAGGTAAATCAGAAGTAGCCTTTAAATTAATTTCATCCCTATCTCAAAAAGTAATTGGAGGCTTTGAGAAACTTGTCAGTATGCAAGTTTAGCCTTATCTTTAATTAATCGTACGCATTTGTTATCTTACATCTTAGTGCGGGTATATCTTAGTGTACCTATACCTGAATGAGATAATGGTTTAGTAGTAATGGCAAGCGAAGTAGTAGCTGATAACGGAATGAACGAAGGAATCGGTGCTGGAAATGCACCTGTTAGCTATGCTAATGCTCAGTCAAGCCAAGGCTTTATCAATGACATAATCTCAGATCCACAGAAGCGGCTTTACGCCATCATCGGGGTCTCTGTGGTCGCAGTTTTATTAGTAACTTTTATTTATATAGGAGCTCAGCCTAAAAATGAAAATCGAGGTAAATTAGTACCTTTAGTTCAAGAATTAAATCAATCAAGAGCTTTTGAAATTATTGCTAAATTAAAATCAGTCAATATCGAAGCAAAAGTAGTAAATGGTGAAAAACCAGGTGAATACGTAGTTCAAGTCTATGAAAAAGCCATAGAGACTGCATACCTAGCACTTTCCAGAACTAATTTACTAGAGGATGAAGGCTATGGCCTTTTCGACCAAAATGACTGGGCTGCTAGTGATTATGATAAAAGAATAAAGCTCACAAGAGCTATCAATGGTGATTTATCTAAAATCATCAGCAGACTTGATGGCTTAAGAACAGCTATCGTTAGAGTGAACATACCAGAACAGCAGTTATTTACAGAACAACAAGCTCCAACCACTGCAACAGTACAACTAGAGTTAGAAAATGATGCAGAAAAATTATCTAAAACTCAGATACAGAGTATCGTCAATGTACTTCGTGGTTATATTCAAAACATCAAAGAAGATCATATCTCCATAGTAGACACGCAAGGTAATAACTACAGTGCCTATAAAGAAGAAACTGAATCAGATGTCGAAGATTACATAGATGAAGTAGAAAAAATAAATACCAAGATGAAAGAGAGAATCAGCAAGTATCTTGACGCTATTCTTGGTGCAGAAGATTACAAAGTCAGCGTAAGTGCTTCTGTTAGTAGGGAAAAGATAGAACAGCAAGAAACCACATACACCGAAGGAGCTGTAGGCTCAAGACAGACAGGAACAGAGTATCTTAATCAAGGTGAGAATGCAGCAATACCAGCAGCTGGTGCTGCGAATGGTAAAAACTATTCTCACCAATCAGTCAATGAAAGTCTTTTACCAAGCTTCGAACAAAAACATACGACGTATCTACCAGGCAGGGTCACTGACGTAACTGTAGCCTTAGCTTTAGATAAATCTGTACCTTCTATGGTCTCGTTAAAGCAACTTCAAGAAAGTGTAGCTGCCATTATTGGGCCAGACATCGATCCCGAAAATGTAAAAATTACTATCGCAGATTTACATGCCAAAGATCAACTAGAAGCACCAGTAAAAGCCGTCGAGACTCCTCAGGGATGGTTTGACAGTATGGGATTCTGGGGTAAAGCGATGACCATAATTGGCTTTATAGCTCTTGCATTAATTGCAAGTTTATTTGGATTAAGCTTCCTGAGTTCCTTTGCGAACAAAGATAGTCAAGCAGAAACAGATATTTATCCAGACTTAGGTAATGAGTTTGAAGATGATGTCCCAAACAACGATATAGAAGCAGATAATGATGGTGAGGATTACGGCGAGAAAGAAGCCTTAAGACAACAAGAAGCACTATTAAAAGAAATGATGAGCCAAAGTGCTCCACCAAAATACTTTGAACAAGAACAAAGTAATATTTATGATAAAGGTAGTATGAGCAACCCTGGTTTTGAACGCAGTGATACCAGACAAAATTCTCCGCTTTCATTGAGTGGCAGCGTTGGTAATTCAAACAATGAAGAGATTAAATTTGAGTCATTATTAAATAATTTTGAGAGCGTAGCAAATAGAAAACCAGATCTGCTTGCTAAAAAGATTGAAGTTTGGTTAGATGAAAAAGAATAATGACAGCGACAGAAGAAAAGAAAAACAAAAAATTAAAATCCTTAGCTTTAATTCTTAGATCGCTTGCCCCTGAATCTCAAAGAGCTATTTACAAACAGCTTCCAGATGAATTAGTCAGAAGAATAACTCAAGTAAGCCTAGATATAGATAAAGAATTAACTAAAGAAGACTGGGAGATTTTCACCCATTCTTGGCCAGAATTTTCACATTTAATCAGTGGCGTAGTACAAGAAACTCAATATGAACACTGCGCAAAATTTAAAAACAAAGAAAGACCAAAAGTACAGGAGTATCTAGACTATAGAATGGGGAATAAGAAAGGGAGACCTAATTTAAGTAGCTCAATTACCCGAATAATAGATAACTTCATAGCCCAAAATGCTAATTAAAGCACAAAAAAGAAAAGCCACAGCCCCAACAAGTTTCCAAAACCAATCAGCAGCTAGATTTGAGCAACCTGAGCAATCGGCGTTGCCATTACAAGAAGTTCAAATCCCTCAACAGTTACAAACTCCTGTTATTCAAATTGACCGAGCTGAAATCCAAAAGATAGTAGAAATAGAAAAACAAGCCATACTACAACGCTTTGAAGCAGAAGTAGCAGAAAAAAGAAGAGCCGCTGAAGCAGAAATACAGAGTAAGCTTGAAGAAATAGAAATTAATTTAACAAATATACAGAGACGTGAGCACGAGATTGAGAATATTTTAGCCACGGAAAAACAAAATCTAGAAGCTGAGAAAGCTGCGGAACAGGAAAGAATTCAGACTATAGAACAACAACTTCAAAGTCAGTTTGAAACAGCTATTCAGCAGGGCTTTGAGCAAGGCTACCAAGAAGCCAAAACAAATTTAGACAAAGTCAGCAATGAATTTGAAGAAATTATTCACAATATACATCGTTCCAAAGAAGAACTTCTTCTAGAGATAGAACCACAAATCACAAGCATAGCCCTAGAGGTAGCTAGAAAAATTTTACAAAGAGAAAGTAAACTAGATAGCAACCTGATTCTAGAACAAGTTAAAAGTGCTGTTAGAAAAGTTACGATTAGAGGCGGTCTCTTAGAAGTCAGCATCAATCCAGACGATACCCTGCATCAAACTGAGCTAGAAAGTGTTTTAGACAAAATGCTTGATAAAGAAGTTCGATTAATTTTCAAAGAAGATCCTCAAGTATCTCTAGGTTCTTGCATCATTGACACCCAAGGCGGTCAATTAAATGCAAATTTTAAGATTCAGATAGAATCTATTAAGTTAGCTTTTGAAAAGTACTTCGGCAAGGAAATAATTTTAATAGACGCTCCCGATGAAGAGGAAGAAATCACCTCTAATAATGAAATAGAGTTACAAGAAGTAAAACCAGAAATAGAGTTACATGAATTAGAAACTCTAATTGAGGCACTGCCGCTAAATACGGGCACAGAAGCAGAAGAAGCACTAGGACTTGAAGTCAAGCTAGAGTCTGCAATAGAAAATACAACAAATCCAGATAGTAACATTGAAATTAACAACTTAGAAACAGAAAAGATCGTAGAGCTTGAAACTGCCACCCTAGATTTAGAATTCATCTCAAACCAAGAAAGTGAAAGCGTCTTAGAGCTCACGCCTGAATTAGCAGATAATCATTTCTTTTTCGAAAGTACAGCAGATGCACAAAGTCAACTGACTTTAAATGAAGCCTTTTCAGCTGATGCCTTAGCCTTAATGAATGAACTCGATTCAGCTTTTAGCCAGAAACATGTTAACAATTCTACAGATGAATACATCGACCTTGAGACATTAGACGCCGAATTAGAATCAGTGTTAAATGAAGATGTTAATCATACTGAAATAAAAGCGACAGAAGATCTCAATAAAACTGAAAGCTCTAGTGAGATTAATGAAAACAGAGAAATTGAAAACGATAATGAGATTAAAAACCCTAATGAAACCGAGGATATTAACTTAGAAGACTTGCAAGCATTATTTGCAGGGGATAATGAAGCAAGCTTTGATGAAGAAACTAATGCCGACCTTGATTTTATCCTAGATCAGCTTAAAGAAAATACACCAATTGATCTAGAAAATGATGGGTCTAATGAGAGTAAAGTAATAAAGGAGACTGATGAATTAGATAAAATCATGGACAAATCAGATTTAAGTAAATTAGATTTAAACTTCGACCTTGAGTCACCTGACGAAAAGGATTTAGATGCTTTAGAAGAAAGCATGGACGCACTATTGACAGAAGTTGAGGGTGAAGACACGGATGAGCTCGAAGCTTTACTTGGTTCAAGTAGTATCAAGCTTGATTTCTCAGATGATAACAAAGAAGAGAATTTAGCAGAAATTTCTATTGATGATTTTGAAGAAGATGACGATGAAGACTTGCCAAAGATTGTCATTGACGAACTTGATGATGATGATGAAGCAATAACAAATCTTACCGATGAAGAAGAAATAGACTTCAGTGAAAATCCGAAAAAAGAGCCAGTATTTGAAGAATTCGATGAAGCTTACGATGATGATTACAGCGAAGGCAAGGACCCTCGCTTCCCAGATTACTAAAGATCCACTAAAAAATGCTTAAAGTAGCATTTTCCCTTAAATAGCAAATCTTTAGAGAAAACTATATAATTAACTTTATGAGTACATTAAATGTTACGGTAAGAGCTGAGTATACACCCAACCCTAATAGTTTAAAATTCATTTGCAGCGAAACCCTTTACCCATACGGAGGATCGCTTTCGTATGATTCCAAGATTACAGCTGAAGCAGCTAAAAATCCAGTTGCTATAAGACTTTTCGACATAGAAGGTTTAAATAAAATATTTATTATGTCAAACTTTGTCACTATTGATAAAGAAGACCATATAAATTGGAAGGATATTCACCTAGAAGTAAAAGAAGTTATTAAGGATCATTTATCTTCCTTTAAAAAATGGGCTGAAGAAAATGCTCCAGCCATCCCCGAAAGTGATGGTAGTGAAGGCGGTCTTAGATTAGAAATAGAAAGAGTACTTGATAAAATCAGACCTTCTTTAATGGCCGATGGCGGAAATATAGAACTCGTAGACGTAATCGGCACAGATGCAAGATTAAGAATGGTCGGAGCCTGTGGAACCTGTCCTAGCTCTTTAATGACGATGAAAATGGGCGTAGAAAGAGCTTTACTCTCTGAGCTACCTGGTAAAGTTGAAACAGTGACACAGGTTTTTTAGGTTTTTTTCAATTTCAACTCAAAGCAATAGACTCGATAATATAATCCCTAAATCACCAATAAAATCACACCCAAAATAATTCGATAAACCACAAATAAAGTAAAAGTATTCTTACTTAAAAACTTAATTAAAAAATCTATAGAAATTAAACCAGCAAGGAAGCTAGTAAAGAAGCCTACAGCGAAATATAAGCCCTCGTTCATTAAATCAAAACTCGCACCAGCAGCGGTATATATTTCAAACAGATCTTTAGTCGCAAGCAAACCAGCACCCGCAATGGCTGGGCTACCCAATAAAAAAGCAAAGCGTACAGCAGCAGCACGATTCAGACCAAGACTCAAACCCGCCAAAGAACAAATCCCCGAGCGAGATACTCCAGGAAATAATGCAAGGCACTGTGCAAGACCGATCAAGAGAGTATCTTTAAAAGAGATATCCGAAATTTCTTTTTTCTGAGGAAAAACTTTATCAGCGATAAAAAGTAATACCGCCACAATAAATAAAGTAAAAGCTATAAATTTCGTAGAGCGCAGCAATAATGAATGTTCAAAGAATGGCTTACAAGTAAAACCTATTATCACAACTGGTAAAGTAGCCACAACAATAGCAAGTAATAATTTTCGCTGTGATTTATCTAGAATCAAACCTAGAAGATCTTTTCTAAAATAAATTAAAATCGCAAATAAAGTTCCTAAATGTAAAAAAGCATCAACATTAAGCCCTGGGTCCTGCCAGTGAAGCAGCTTGGGGAAAAGAATTAAATGAGCAGAACTGCTAATCGGAAGCATTTCAGTTACACCCTGAACTAAGCCGAGAATAAAGATCTGGAAAATATCCATAAATAAAATATTACAGCAAATCAGGGCGATATTTTTTAGTCATTTTTAAAGCCTCTTCAATTCTCCAGAAAAGAATTTTCTTATGATCACCAGACTGCAAGAGCTCTGGGACAGTCTTTCCATGAAAATCTTTAGGGCGAGTGTAATGTGGATACTCTAAAAGACGTAAAGCCAGAAAGCTTTCTAGGGATTTAACATCATAGTCCAAAAGCAAATCCTGAAGGCGTTTCAGCTCAGCTTTAGTAAGATCATAATCCTTAAAATGAAAAAGCTCTTGAGCCGTGCTAAAGCTGTCAGCCGCATGGCTTTCAGTAGAACCTAAGACATTAGGCAGCAAACGCGAAACCGAGTCTATCACCGCCATAGCAGCAAGCTCACCACCCGTTAAAATAAAATCCCCCAAAGAAATAACTTTAGTCGCTAAAGAATAAATCCTCTCATCGAAACCCTCATAGTGACCGCAAAGCATGATGATTTGTTTTTTCCGTGCTAGCTCTGAAACGAGCTGCTGATTTAAGACTTCACCTCGTGGTGAAAAAATTATCACCTCTGGGGCGTGTAGCTGAACTCCAATTTCTGCGTTTTTGTCGTCCTCATGATCCTCATGTATTCGTGATACACTGCGGTCATTCGTCCTCCTCAGCCTTGAACTTGTTCGCTCAGCCACACGCCCCTCTGAGGAACTAGACGATATAACAGATTCAAGACAGTCATAAAAAGGCTGCGGCGAAAGCAGCATCCCAGCACCGCCTCCATAAGGCGTATCATCAACTTTTTTATGCTTATTCGCAGAGAAGTCTCTAGGGTTATGCACGAGAACCTCACAGGCATTAGATTTCTGGGCATTCGCCAAAATACTAGCGTTACAGTAAGACTGAATTAATTCTGGAAATAAAGTCAGAACATCAAATCGCATTAAAAACTTCCCTGTTACACATAAAACAGCTTAGGATTTATAAATTCCTTATCCTTAGTATTAGCTAAAAGATATCCAGCTGCTTCCAAATAATTATTAACAACCTTATGCGGTATAGCATAAAAATCGGCAGGATCATCAACGACAGTCTGATTATTAAGTACCGTCAGCAATTGAATTTCAGACTTATGAGCTTCTATCATTGGAACACCATTACAGCAATCATAAGGCACAACCAAATTAGATAAATCAGCCACCCTAATATCATCCTCTTTAGGATTTAAATCCCAATCAGCTGGATTTACATATTCAGACTGAAGCAGTTTATAAGAGTGTTTCAGGGGAATAATTCTCGGCGAAAACTGAAGACACTTAAACACTGATGGCAGAAAGGTATGTGCGAGCTGCTCAGCTGCTACCCGTGGGTGAACTACCCCTTCATGCTGAATAGGATAATCGAAGACTGGTGCATGGGCAGAAGGAATTAGAAATTGCTTAGAGACCATATGTGAGATTTTCGCTTCTATAGAACCGATAGGATCTACGCCAGCTCCATCTAAATATTCTTTAGAATTTTCTGAATCTAAGGCTAAAGGTAATTTAACTAATAAAGCTAAAGCTGTCGCCCCAGCTTCTACAGCCTGCTTGCAGGCATTTAGCAGTGGAACTATATTCCCGAGCCCTTCTAGGCTAACATTTAGAGGAATCTCCGTATAAAAAATATTTTCTAGCACATCCAATCCGTAAACATTCTCTGCCGCATGGATAGCATTTTCAGTAACTTCTTTCTCTCTTAAAGCCGCTCCAGAATCCATAACTACTGCTATTTTATGCTTCACGTTCAGGCGCAGGCATATTTGGTTAGCAAAAAATCTATCTAAAAGATATCCTTCCAGAACCGTCACATTCTGTGGAATATCCGTAAGTGCAGCAGCATTTATAACATTTGGGTGAGTGATAAGCAGATCAGATGCTTTCGCTAAAAGCTTAGCCACAGGCGTGCCATCACCAGCATAACCACCAATTTTCGCCCCAATTCCAGTAGGAATAATTAACGCATTGATGTTTCTATAAAGTTTCTTTACCGTCATTTAACTTATTTATTATAGTGAATATTAATGGGTAAAGGCTAATTAACATGGATCTTTTCAGCTTTAATCTAAACTTGTTTGGTCCTGACGAAGTAGTACCTGAGGTTAAGATTGATGATATTCAGATACCTACAGTAGTAGAACCACCCAAGCTTGAGATTCCAGCTCCAGTTGTTATTGAAGATACTTTTTCATCTTCTGATCAACTGCCCCCTCCCCCAGCCGCAAATTCTACAACAGTAAAGCCGAAACAGCCAGAAACTTGCACAACGCCTATTACTGATACTTTTAAATTTAGCCCAAGTAATCCAATCACCCCAACGATATTCACTCAGCAATCTACTTTTGACTGGACTAAAGTTACATGGGAAGTGTCTGATATATCTATAGATGCATTTAAAACTGATACCACTTATAGTGCAAAGTTTATAGAGCATGATGCTGCTTTGAAATTAGCTTTCGCAGACCCAAGCAAAAATTTCACAAGTATTTTTAACTCTGATAATTTTCAAGGCTACATAATTGATGATGGTAAATGGTCATACAGTGAGTTAAAAGACTTCGAGAAAAAATTAACTGATCTTGACACTAAAGGTCAGTTAACACCTGAACAAAAGAAGGGCTTAGAATCACTAAGGAAAGAATCATCCCAAATAGAAGCCACAGTAAGATCAGGCTCAAATATTGACCCCAACAGCATTATAGACTCAAGACTCAAGAATGGAGGACAAGGCTTCTATGATAATCTTACTAAATTATCAAACACCGTTAAGGAGCAAGAGGCTAGGAACTCAGCAGCTAAAATATCCAATGAAAATATTTTCATTAGAGACACGTTCGCTAAGGAAAACAAATCAGAGACAAGAATTAATGAACTTGCAGATAAACTAATCAAGAATGATTATTCCAGCAAAGAAGCGAAACAAAAAGATCTAGAAGAATTTCTGAAACTCTACACTGAGCTAGGCAAAGCAGAGAAGTCAAAAATGAAGGACAGTGGTATTTTTGAGAAAATTATGAATAAAGCGGAGATTCAAACTGCTATTAAAAACATTATTGATGAATCTCAAAAAAACTTCCTTGATCGATATAAAGAATTAAAAGAGCTCGAAAGAAGTGGCAATATTTCAGCTGCAGATAGAGAAATTTTACAAAAAATGGAAGAACAGAAAAAGAACATCTTAGAATTGCAAGAAAAAATTAAGAAGAATCCAGAAGAAGCTTATAAATATTATCAAGAATTAATGATCGCTTATGCTGAATCTGGTGATTATCAAAAAGCAGCTAACATGGCAAATGGTACAGTTACCGCTACTGATGTCGCAAACATGCAAGAAAGAATGGCCACAACAGAAGAACAAAGAGAATCCGCAAATATTTATACAAACATACTTTTATCTGATAAAGTCTTACGTGCAAAAAATAAAATAGATACACAGGAATTAGCTAGCTGGATAGCACAAAAAGGTGGATCAAATAAGGTTCAGCATGAATATAATATAAGTAATGATGTGATGGATAGCATAGACAGTGAAATGCATGAGTTTTATATAAATGATCAAAGTACTTATAGTCGATATGACACAACAAGCAGTTATTACTCAAACCACGAAGATGAAATACGTCCAGGAAGTCCTGAGTTTGATGCATTACCGAAGGAAGAGCAACGCTCAAGACTAGGTCAATTAAATACAGAAATTGCACAGAAGAGCGCAGTAGAAGAACTCACATCTTGGGGAGTTCCTAGAAATATTGCAATTGCTATAGTAACGAATAATATCTCATTTCTACAAGCCCAAGCCCAAGATATGCCAATTGAGGTAGCTTCCAAATATTTAAACTTAGCGGGTTTAAATGTCGCAACCCCAAACACCAGGTCAAATGATGTAAATAATTTTATAGGCTTAACTATAAGCTAAAAGCCGCCCTCTTTTCGACAGCCGTCCCTAAAAACTTAAGCAAAAAACTTAGCTTCCTTAATCTTAAACAGATCCACAAAGAAAAACAGCAGAGTCTTAGTCACGAACAACGAACTAAACAAACTAATCAAAACACCAAGAAGCAGTGTCACGGCAAAGCCTTTCACTATCCCAGTTCCAAATATAATTAAAACCAAACTAACGATAGAGGTATTCATATTACTATCAAAAATACTGCTATAAGCCTTATCAAAACCATCTCTCATCCCAATAAGAACAGACTTACCAGTCGCCATCTCTTCTTTAGCACGCTCGAAAATTAATATATTAGCGTCGACAGCCATACCGATACTTAAAATGAAACCAGCCACCCCAGCAAGAGTTAAGGTTACTGTATCTTTAAACACTGCAAGAGTGAGGAATACATAAATGAGTAGAGCTAAACTAGCTACTGCACCAGAAAATCTATACATAGAGATCATAAAAATAACGACTAAAGCGAAGCCTAAAATTCCAGCCCAAAGGCTCTTGTTGATTGACTCCTGCCCCAAAGTAGCACTAATAGAGCGTTCTGTAAGAATTTTAACCGGTACGGGTAAAGCACCAGCGTTTAACTGTACAGCTAGATCCTGAGCATCTTCTACTGAAAAATCACCAGAAATCTGTCCAGAACCTCCAGAGATAACACTTTTTACAGTAGGTGCAGAAATTAAATTTCCATCTAAAAAGATCGCAAGCGGCTTGCCTATTAACTTAGCTGTAAGCTCCGAAAACTTCCTAGCTGAATCTGGTTTTAAATCAAAATTAACAGCCCAGCCCATGCCACCATCAGACATCGCCTGTGCTTTTTTAAAATCAGCCCCAGTAATACCAGTAGAAACCCACTCTCCCTTTTCATTCATTTGAGCAAATTCAAGAAAAGCAGTAGCCAGCAGTCTTCTTTTGACCGCTTGTGGATTAGCTCCTGGAACTTCCACTAAGACTCTATCCTTACCGACCTGCTGTACAACAGCTTCTGTAGTACCTGAAGCATTAACCCTATTTTCAAAAACCTTCACTAAACCAGCCATAGTCTCTGGATTTATTACAGGAACAGCTTCTGAGGGCAGTGCCTTAAACTCAAACTGCGAACCACCGATTAAATCCAAACCCAGTTTTATATTACTGTAGACATTAAAATTTGCGACTGTGCAAAATGGCTTTCGGGGAGACTCTAAAGGAGCATTAACTAACTGTTTTTGAGCTCCAAGCTTGGCAGTAGGCTGATTAATTAACTGAAAACTAAAGACCGAAAAGAGCGCCCAAAGCATCATTACACCTATTACAATAAGCCTAAAATTACGTTTTACAAATTCCATGCTCTAGTTAATTTAGCATGGGATCTAAAAACTTACTTTTAAATACAGAATAATTTTTAGATTCGTAGGTTTCCTTAACTTTCGCAAATATTTGATTTAAATTACCAACATCCTTGGGGTAAAATGCCACCATAGTCGAGCCAGAACCTGCTAATAAAACCTTCTTGGCTGCAAATTTAGAATACAAAGTATCTTTAATTTGAATCAATTCCGGATAGTCATCTTTAATCGCTTCCTCAAAGCTATTATAAAGATCTTCGATAACATCTTCTTTCTGAGCAGATAGTAAAGGTCCCTCTCGATTAAAAACTAAACCTGTAATTTTCTTTAAACGTTTTTTCTCCGCGAATCTATCAACAGCTCTATAAGCATCTGATGTAACGATGCCGAAATTAGGTCTAACCATAATTAAATTAGAGATCTCATTATAATTAATATTTGATTTTCTATCCTTAAAATCGTCCCCAATTCCTTCAGCATAAACACGAGGCTGAAGAAGTGAATTTAAGCAAAATGGTACGTCTGCACCTATTTTTGCAGCTAACTCGAAAAGAAAATTCGAAGAAAGCCCAGCATTAAAATTCTCAAAAAAATATCTATTAATTACTCTTAAAATCGCAGCAGCGTCAGCACTTCCGCCAGCTAAGCCAGCTGAAATGGGGATTTTTTTATCTATATAGATGCTTAGTTTGATTTTCTGAATTTGTTCTAAAACTTTTGGGTCCAAAGCAGTAAAATAAAGCATCAAAGCTTTATATACTATATTCTTTTCTCCAAGCTTATCTATTTCAGGCACATTCGATTTAATGATCACTTCATAGCTAATTTCATCGGATTTAGCAACTAGAGACTCTATCTCGACATTTAATTGATCTGCCAAATCGATAGATTGAAACAGGGTCTTGATATTATGAAAACCATCCTCGCGTGGATAAAACTTACGATCAAGGACATCAAGATATAAATTAATCTTAGCTGGAGCTTTTTCTTGGTAAACGGTCTTTATTATCACTTCTAATATTATGGACGTTTTATATTAAAAAGCAAACATAAAATACAAAGGATCACTTTGAAATCATACTTTAAGGGTAGTTTTCAGCTAAAAACTTTAAGAGACAATTACAAATCATATACAAACCTCTTGAAGACTAGAAAATTTTAAACAAACTGAAAACTGAATAATACCTAAACCTCATTAATGAACACTCCACTAACAAGAACTGAGTTTTAATTGAAAACTTGTTAGCTTCACAGTGATCGACCATAGGACTGGTGTCCTACTCCTTAAAAGGAGGTGATCCAGCCACACCTTCCGGTACGGCTACCTTGTTACGACTTCACCCCAGTCAATGGCACCACCTTAGGCGGCTTCCTCCCAAATGGGTTAGAGCACCGACTTCGGGTGTTACAATCTTCCGTGGTGTGACGGGCGGTGTGTACAAGACCCGGGAACACATTCAACGCAGCGTGCTGATCTGCGTTTACTAGCGATTCCGACTTCATGCAGGCGAGTTGCAGCCTGCAATCCGAACTGAGACCATTTTTGAGAGATTAGCATCTTATCACTAAGTAGCGACTCGTTGTAATGGCCATTGTAACACGTGTGTAGCCCAGGCCATAAGGGCCATGATGACTTGACGTCGTCCACACCTTCCTCCGGTTTAACACCGGCAGTCTTGCTAGAGTGCCCAACTAAATGATGGCAACTAACAACGTGGGTTGCGCTCGTTGCGGGACTTAACCCAACATCTCACGACACGAGCTGACGACAGCCGTGCAGCACCTGTCTTGTAGCTCCCGAAGGCACTCGAGTGTCTCCACTCGATTCTACAGATGTCAAGGCCTGGTAAGGTTTTTCGCGTTGCATCGAATTAAACCACATGTTCCACCGCTTGTGCGGGTCCCCGTCAATTCCTTTGAGTTTCACACTTGCGTGCATACTTCCCAGGCGGAATACTTAATGCGTTAGCTACGATACCACAGGGGTCGATTCCCATGACATCTAGTATTCATCGTTTACGGCTAGGACTACAGGGGTATCTAATCCCTTTCGCTCCCCTAGCTTTCGTTTCTCAGCGTCAGAAATGTCCCAGTGAGCCGCCTTCGCCTCCGGTGTTCTTTCCAATATCTACGCATTTCACCGCTACACTGGAAATTCCACTCACCCCTAACATTCTCTAGTTCTGTAGTTTCAAAAGCGTGTATGGAGTTGAGCTCCATTATTTCACTTCAGACTTACAAAACCGCCTACAAACTCTTTACGCCCAATAAATCCGGACAACGCTTGCACCTTCCGTATTACCGCGGCTGCTGGCACGGAATTAGCCGGTGCTTCCTTTGAATGTACAATCAAATTTTTCCATTCTGACAGTGGTTTACACCCCACGAGGCGTCATCCCACACACGGTATTGCTGCGTCAGACTTTCGTCCATTGCGCAAAATTCCCCACTGCTGCCTCCCGTAGGAGTATGGGCCGTATCTCAGTCCCATTGTGGCTGGTCATCTTCTCAGACCAGCTATTGATCGTCGCCTTGGTGAGCTATTACCTCACCAACTAGCTAATCAAGCGCAGGCTCCTCCCAGAGCGAAAAAACTTTCAGCTCACGCCATATGGGGTATTAGCCAAAGTTTCCCTTGGTTGTCCCCCACTCTGGGGCAGATTCCTACGTGTTACTCACCCGTCCGCCACTTGAGTATCTCCGAAGAGACCTTTCCGTTCGACTTGCATGTGTAAGGCATACCGTCAGCGTTAGTCCTGAGCCAGGATCAAACTCTCCATGACTTTTGATATAGTAATATACTACGTCTTAAAGTGTCCTGCAAAACTCAATTTTTGGATATTAACGAGATTCTTGTTGGTATTATTCAGTTTTCAGTTTACTTCCTGCTGACCTCGTCATCAGGAATTACTATCTTAGCAAAAGAACCTAGAACTTGCAGTACCCTTTGCTAAAAAAATCTTAAGATTCCCCCTCCAAAGAAAATAAATACTGAGAAGATACTAACTTTTCTGCTGCGTAAAGCCTCTTAAACGAGCTACTGGCCAATAAAAAACATAAAAAGTACCTAAGCTTGCAAAAAATATAAACATTAAAAAGACTGCGTTAAAGGCTGCAAAAATAGTAATTAGAAGAGCCTGCTCTCCTATATTAAACCTGAGAATCGGAACCCTCTGATAGACCTGTTTTCCAAAAGACAATATAAGTGTAATTAGCGGTAACTGAGACTGATCTTTCACATTCGGCTCTGATTCAGATCCTATTTTTAAAGTATTTCCAGAAAGCATATTATTAGAAGAATATTCTGAACCTGAATTATCCGCTGGTAAAGAAACCACTTCTGGAGACAGTTTCATATCCTGATTCACGTAATAATCTATTAATAGAACAGTAAAAAGAGCAAGCATCGCCACAGGCCAAATTAGCCAAAGTTCAAAACTTAGATTAATACCCCCAAAATGATAATTAATATAATTTATCGTCGATGAGCCAGAAAGATTAGATAAATCTCTAAAATTTAAAGCATATCTATGCTTTAAGAAAAAACCTAAAGCCAAGGAAAAAAAATAAAGAAAGTCTTTAACCCTATCTGCGATTCGATCTAGCCATGCTCCTAAAACAGAGAACTGCTGCCTGTAACGAGCAAGCTGCCCGTCCATACAGTCAACAATAAAAGATAACTGAACCAACAATGCTCCAAGTGTCATGAATAAAGGGCTTGCAACAACAAAACAAGCAGAGGCTAAGACGCCAAGAAAAAGAGCAAATAAAGTAACGTGGTTCGGAGTTATCCAATTTATATCAGCGATGTACCTTAAAAGATAATTTGCGACAGGACCCGAGAAGATACTTGCCCACCAACCATCTATTTTCTTTATAGCTGCTTTTAATTTAATTTCATCTACCATATAACTTCAGTATAATCTCAAAGCTTGATTCTTGAAGACGCTGTGCTAGATGAGTTCTAACTTCGCAGCGCTAGGAGAAGTTTCAATTTTTTATAACAAACAGTCGAAAAATGCCAATTTAAGCATTTTTCAGCTAATACCTAAAGAAATACTATGAGAAGATTAAACTTAATGCCAGAACCAAAAAAAAACCGTGAAGATTATTTACAAGATAAACCCTCAATAGAGGAAGACGAAAACGCGGAAATTGGAGTTCAGCTACACGCCCAAGAATCAAGCGGTACAACAGATGCCATATATGACCCAACCCCAAAAGATATTACAGAACATCTTGAAGAAATAAGGAATAGACTTTTCCTAGTTCTTGGTCTTGGAGTATTAATTTTCATTATCTGCTTCAATTATTCAGAATTCTTTATAAGCCTGCTTGAAAAGCAAGCCCCACAAGGATCGAGTTTTTTCCAATTAAAGCCAGGTGAATTACTCTTTAGTAGTTTTAAAGCCTCTGGCTTTGTGAGTTTAATATTAATCAGCCCAATTATCTGCCAGCAAATCTTAGCCTTTATCAGATCTGGTCTTAAAGAAAAAGAATATAAAATATTAAAAATTATTTTCTTAAGCATACCCTTACTTTTAGTGTCTGGGATTAGCTTTGCGTATTATTTCATACTGCCTCCTCTTCTAAGCTTCCTACTCGGTTTTAACAGCACAGTGATAGAAAGCCGCTATGGTATAGAACATTTCGTAAACCTCTGCTTATCACTACTGATGATCACTGGGATCAGTTTTCAAATTCCCATTTTAATCCTAGTTCTTAGCTTCTTTAAACTAATTACAATCAAACAACTTTTATCTATCTGGCGTTATGTTACAGTGGGAGCTTTCGTGCTTTCAGCATTCCTAACACCCACACCAGATCCTTTTACTATGTCGATTTTAGCTTTTGCTATTTTAGGGCTTTATTTTTCTACCGTGCTTACCGTTAAGATTTTTAAGATTTGAGAGACCACGGCTAAATCAACAAATCCCCTTCCTTAAGCCTAAAACCATTCAAGCAGTCACTTGCCTTCATCTCTGCTTTACCACTAGGCTTAAGTTTATCAATCTGTAAAATTCCATCAAAAGTCTGCACCCAGATAAAACCCTCTTTATGATTCACTTTCACTATAATCCCCGGATCTGGAGACTTGAGTTCTTCGCCTGCAACAGTAGTCTCTAAAATAGCGACCTTTTCGCCCCTAAACATAAAGTAAGCCCCAGGCCAAGGATAAGTACCTCTAACTAAATTATGGATATTCTCTGCTGAATTGGGTTTCGAGAATTTAAAAAAGGCTTGTTTAGAATTAGGTGAGCTGAAATGCAACTCTGGAGAGAAGAAATCTATTAATCCTAAATCCTTAGTCATAAATGGAGCTAATTGCTCAAAGACAGCTAGCTCCGCAAAGCCTTGCTGAACGTAGCCTTTAGAGAATCCTTGTCCTTCATTAGAGGGCTGCCCTCCAATCCCACTTTCTACATTTTTATTATTCTGCTTATTAAAATTCAACTTTAGAAGAGTGCTTAAAAGTAAATCTGCACCGAAGTGTGACATCCTTAAAGTTAATTCTTGAGCGGTTTCATTCTCCACATACAGCATCTCAGAAGAAAGCAAAACTGGACCAGTATCTACTCCAGCATCACTGAGCATAGTGGAGACCCCGATCTCCTTTTCTCCGTTAATTAGCATCCAGTTTATAGGAGCAGGCCCTCTATATTTAGGTAATAAACTAGCGTGTAAGTTAATTACCCCGAGAGGGCTTAAATTCAAATAATTTTCTTTTAAAATCTGCCCGTAAGCCACGGTGACTAAGGCGTCTGGCTTTAAATCACTTAGCGTCTTAAATAAAAGCTCATCTAGATTTAATTTCTCGGGCTGGAAAACAGGAATACCATACTTTAAAGCTATATCCTTTACTGGCGGAGCTGTTAATATCTGCTTGCGTCCTACTGGCTTATCTGGCTGAGTAATTACAGCAAGTACCTCAATATCATTAGAGTTTATAAGCAAATTCAAAGCAGGAACCGCAAATTCTGGAGTACCAAAAAATACAAGCCTCAACATACTTAATCTATAATAGAGCTGTTAAAGCCTTTTATGCTTAATTCATATAAAAAATCTAAAATTAATCAAAAACTGAAATCAGTATCCATCAACCCTCGCCTCTCTAAAGCTGCAATATACTTAGGCTTAATACTTTTACACTGCCATCCTGTAGTAGCAGAAAACTTCGTCAAATCTTACAAAGATGATTATCAAGAAATAGTTCCAGAGTTAAGTCTTAAAGCCGAGCTATACTCGGAACCAGAAACTCCTAGTGTCAATCTCAAATCTGAATATGTTTTAGACAATATAGGAATAGATGATTTTTTCTATAAAGCTCACATAGAAACTAATTTCTATCCGATTAAACTTGATACTTCTTTTAAAAGCCCGATAGAGATTGGGCTAGAAGAAATATTAGAACAGTCCATAGCAAACAATATCAATCTTAATATCGCAAGGCTAGACAGTAAAATCGCTAAATGGCAGTTCTGGAAACAGTTCTCTGACAACTTACCTGATTTTACAGTAGGACTTGGTAACAGAAATTTAGATGGAACCTTTTATCTTAACTCTAGAGTTCAGGGACAAATTAATGAAAATATCGCGAATACCTCCATGAGACTAGACTATCGGGTATTTAATGGGGGAACCACACTGTTTTTAACCCTTGCTGAAAAATTCTATAAACAAGCCACCGAATTGCAGGAACAAGAAACCTATAACAAAACACTTTTAGATTCAATACATTTTTACAATAATTTGCTTAGTTCTCAATTGAAGCTTGCAACTGGAGCCAAAGCCCTTGAAAGCATGAAAGCTAATTTAGATTTAAGTTCTAAATTTTTTAATGCTGGTACCGGTACTAAACTCGATCAGATGATAGCTGCGGCAGAATTAGCCAAATTCCAAAAGAACCTAATAGACAGTGAAGCTGCTTTCAGGACTTCTGAAATTGATTTAGCTCAACATCTCAGAATAAATTTAGATAGTGCTTTACAAATCAGAAATGAGAAAATCCGTGTCTTTAATTTAGTCCAAGAAAATTTAAGCATAGAGGAATTTCTCGAGACAGCTTTAAAAAAGAATCCACAGATTCTCAAAAGCCTTGCTATAAAAGAAGCCGCTGTGAAAGAAGGTCTATCTAAAGTCGGGAATTTATTACCAAAACTAGATATTTATGCTGATAGGAGTGGAAATGGTGGTGAGTTTAATAACCTCTTTCACACTACTACACTTGCTTTTAACGTAAATGTAAAAGTAGGAGAAAATCTCGGCTTAGGTAATTTCAGTGATATAGCTAAAGCTAAATTAGATATAAAGAAGGCTAAGCTCGTTCTAGAACAAGAACAGACCAGAATAGAAAAAGAACTTAGAAAATCTTATATAAAATTCCAGCAAGCCAAATCTTCCATAGATGCGATTAACAAAGAGCTTGAAGCCTCAGAAGAAGCTCTTAGATTAGCTAAATTGCGTTACAGAAATGGAATCGAAGTTTTCGCTAATTTAATTCAAAAAGAGAGCAGCTATTTCAATGCCCAAAGTAAATATATAGATAGTATAAACGCCTACAACAGTTCCCAAGCGGAAATCGCCTATTTTATGGGAAGCATAAATGTCTCAGATCTGCTTAAATTAGTAGATAATCCTTTAAGCTCTGAAACAGGCCAAATGTAGAATATTTTTAAAAATACACTGTACAATATGCATCAATCTCAATACTGTAACTTTATAATACAAGAACGTCTTGAATGATTTTTTCTTGCTCCTTGCCTTCATTTTGGGCAAGAGTGTCTAAAACCTCACCCAGTGCATTATGCACTGCATACTGGTAATTTAACTGAGAATTTCTCTGTTGAGCTGTCGTTAACTGCTCATTAATTACAGCATGATCCTGTCCATAATAACGTTTAGCCATAACGTTACCGATATAACCACCAATAGAACGACCGACCCCGAAACCAACGACAGATCCTAAGGGGCCACCAAGGGCACCGCCAGCAATACCTAACATACCACCAATGCCCTGAGCCCTAAATCTAATCTTATCCATCTGTAATCTAACTTCACCAACTCTACGAGTTAGCTGGAAAATATCTTGGAAATTGGCCGCCATAATATACTTATGTGCATTATCGTTATTCATATGCTGAATACGCCAGTTAATAATATTTGGTGCTTCTATCGTCATCGATTTAATTCCTAGATATTTTTAAGTCAAAAAACAAATTTATTAAGATTTTTTGATTAATTCCATTTCTTTTTTGTACTGATCTTTGTCACCCTTAGCGACTTCTAACCAGAACTGCTGATTAATACGAGCAAGACCCATTAACTCACGAGTAGTACCCATGAGCTGTCTTGCAGCTTCAGAGTCACCGTTCCCGAGTATAGCCTGTTGCATTAATTGCTCAGCGAAAGCGTTATCAGAAGCTGTTTGAGTGACTAGTGAATTAGCCTCAGTCATCCGCTCTGATGCATTAACAAATGGTACTGATGAAAATGTTGCCATTATATTCTCCTTTTTTTACGAAAAACCGGACCATTTGATTTCTGGTCTTTTAAAACTCTTTTGGTTACCCTTATCTTCTGAAGGAGGTATACAAGATCTAAGTTAATTTTTGGTTAATGAATAAAAATTTAAAACAGAAAATTAATTACCACAACTACTTTAGCAATAAGAATTATTGATAAGCTCACCAAGACCACCAAGACCAGGAACTATATACTGAATATCAGTAAGCCCACTTTCTTCATCTAAAAATTCACCAGGAATCGCAGCTTTAGCCTTCGCAGAAGACGCCCCTCTATCCACCCTAAAAGCATAAACAATAAGATCTGGAGCTTCTGCCTTCATCTTTTTAATAAACTCTGGACTAACAACAAGGTGCAGACTAATCAGTTTACGAGCCTTAGCCTCTCGTTTATAAAAATTAATCGCTTCTAAAAGTGAACTTCCTGTAGCCCCCATTGGATCAGGAAAAAGCACTATAGCATCTTCCACAGAACCACCAACTTTATTACCACTAAAATCCACCCCGATCACCTTCCCCTCAGCGTCGGTTTTACGAGCCATGTACATATGATCTTGCCTCACAAGATCTGGATTAAGAATAAAGTTACAAGCATCAAAACAAATCTGACTAGGTAAAGAACCAGCCCTTGCGATATTAACAGAAACTAATTTAGTATCTGGGTCTATAACAGTCCCCTCCCACTCCCCAAAAGGGCTTAAGGCTGCCATTCGCGTTTTCACCTTAGTGCTAATAGTCGGAAATTCATGGGCTATAACATAACGTACTAACTGATAATACAGTTCCGAAACTATCTGATTAAATTCTGGCTGTTTACATTCTGCCTGAGATAACCACGCTAAGCGTGAACGGGAATAAACATCATCAACTATATGAAAAGCTTCACCATAATAATGAAGTAATTCTATAGAAGAATTTAAAGCATGGTGATGAACAAGCACAGGGCTAGTCAATCACAGCTCCTTCAGTACGTAACCAATCTTCAAAAGCGATAATATCAGGGATGTATAAATCACCACTATCATCATTAACGATAAAACCTTTAGTTCTCATACGATCGAAGCTCTTAGAAACCTGCTTAGCATTAACTTCTGCCATTTTAGAAATCTTCTTAGTGCTTAAAAGAGGAACTTTAGTACCTTTTTTAGTAACTACACCTTTTTGCATTACGTCTAAATAAAGTGCAAGTGCTACCCGTGCTTCTTCGCTCAAATCAATTACTGCATTATCAATAGTTTCAGACATTTTGGGACTATGATAGCACAGGAAATAACTGATTGCTCAACTTTTTAGAACATATCCGCTGGGCCAAAGTTAAACATAAAGAATCTGGACTGAGTTAAAGCTTTAACTAAAGGGAAACCAACATCAACTCTTACTCTACCGACAAAAGGTAAGGCAACCCGAACTCCAAAACCAACAGCACAAGCACGGCTGAGCCTTTCTGTAATCTTGTTGAAAGTCACCTGACCACTCGCTAAACCAGCATCCGTAAATACGGCAAAATCGATCTTCCTAAATATCTTAATATTTTTTAGTGGTGGAACTATATTATAGATAGGTGTTCTAGCTTCTATAGTGGTGAGTGCAATAGTATTACCAAAACCAAGCTGAGAAAGAGTTCTATAGCCTCTAACTCCACCTATGCCGCCTAAACGATAAAGATCAAAACGTGGAATACTGCCAAATAATTCATGACCCACCCTTGCATTTACAAGTAAACTACTGTCTTTTACAAGAGGAATATAACGTGAAACATTCGCCCTGAGCTTCGTATAAGAAGTGACTTCAGAGAAACCTAAGACTGGTTCGAGGATAGTATTAAATTTCCAACCATCACGAGGATTAATACGAGAATCTAATTCTTGGTAAGAATAAGAACCCCTGAAATTCCAGAAACTACCTGATATAAGCTGCTGCTGACGAATCAGACGAGCTGTTTTAAGAGCATTTTTTCTACTAATACCCTCTTCTTTAATCAAATTTTCAACTAAATTCGGAATATATTTCTTATCATCAATCCCCTGTAAATCAATAACATTAAAACCAGTACTAGTAGATAAATCATGTTCATCCTGCGCTCCATAGAATCTCGACAGCCCTAATCCCGCTCCGTAAGAGAGCTGCTCTGCAAAGTCAACTTGAAAACTATTACCCTGAGTATAATTCGCGTAAGCTTTAAAAGTATTTTCACTTCTCATAAAATATGGAATAGAGTAATTAGCTGCAATTCTTGTCTGAGTACCCTGCCTAAAGAAATCTGTATCATTAAAGGATGAGTTAGAACCAATACCTGTACCAAAAGTAGCATTAACATCAAAGTTCTGACCATCACCATTAATATTGCCCACCTTCACTGAAGCATTTCCAAATACACCAGAACCTGAATTAACACCACCACCCATGCCAAGCTTAGTATTACGGTTTTCTTCTAAAAGAACTTTTAATTTATATTTTTCGCTGCCTTCTACCGCTTCGATTTCTCTTTGAACATTTTTAAAATAACCAGTCCCCTTAACGCGGCGGAAATCTTTCATGAATTTCTTTTCGTTATAAGGCTCACCCGGTTTAGTTCTAGCAACTAACCTTCTTAAATATGTTTCTTTAGTTTTACGGTTGCCTTCAAAGACAATATCCGAGAGTTCACCCTCTGCGACATAAACACTTAAGATTCCCTCTTGTTCATTCCATTTAACGTCTACGACTCTAGCTAACACAAAGCCTTCAGTAGCATACTTCTCTTCAATTTCACGCAATTTCTGAGAAGTTACCACCACACTCTGAGGTCTTCCTAAAAGATCTTTTAGAATGGCGTAAACATCAACGGTCACAGTCTCGGATTCATTACCATAGACATAAATGTCTTTGACCATAGGGTTTTCTTTGAGAAAATAGTTTATTTCAACTCCATCTTTAACTAATACAGGCAAAGCTTCAATAGAGGATTTAACGAAATAACCAGTCTTATAAAGAGCTTCAAGGTCAGCTACTATATTCTCTCGAACGAAGTCATTACCAGATCTTGATTTTATTAGTTCTAATATTTCAGCTTCTGATATAAGGCGATTACCCTCAATACCCACTTTCAATATTTTAGGGGTCACTGAAGCAGTGCCAACAAAGCTCTCTGCTTTAATCGGTAATAAAAACAGTAAACCAGAAATCAAGTATAAAAAAGGTAGAAGGCGGTAGTAATGGCGAGTCGCACTGAAAGATTTATTATTTTTGCGAGCAGTCTGCATGAAATTTAGTATTAATAGGCTGCAAATTTTCTACAACTCCCTTAATCATAATCAAGAATTGAAGAAATAGCAGAGGAAAAATTGTATCATTATGGAAAATGTCAGATAATTCAACAAAAAAAAAGATAGACATATTCGACACCACTTTAAGAGATGGCGAACAGTCGCCTGGTGCCTCTATGAATCAAGAGGAAAAACTAGAGATAGCGAAACAGTTAGCTCAACTGAATGTAGATGTTATCGAAGCTGGTTTTCCAGTATCTAGTCAAGGTGATTTCGATTCAGTATATGCTATCGCAGAACAGGTACAGGGACCAACTATCTGTGCTCTAGCTAGAGCCTTAGAAAAAGATATAGAAGCCGCTGCTAAAGCTTTAGCTCCAGCCAAGAAAAAAAGAATTCATACCTTTATCGCCACCTCACCTATTCACATGGAATTTAAGCTGAAAATGAATCCAGAACAGGTTTTAGAAAAAGCTGCTGCGATGATTAAATATGCAAGGAAATTAGTAGACGAAGTAGAATTTTCAGCAGAAGATGCCTGTCGCAGTGAAAAAGATTTTTTATTTAAAATTATAGAAACAGCTATAGATGCTGGTGCCAGCATTATTAATATCCCAGATACAGTTGGGTACACTACTCCAGAAGAATTCGGAGCTTTAATCGCAGGCATTAAAGCAAATGTAACGAATATCGCTAAAGCTAAAATATCTGTTCACTGCCATAACGACTTAGGACTAGCTGTAGCTAACAGCTTGGCTGCTGTGAAGAATGGTGCGGAGCAAGTGGAATGTACCATAAATGGTATCGGTGAAAGAGCTGGAAACGCAAGCCTAGAAGAGATAGTCATGATACTTAAGACTAGAAGTGAGTTTGGTTATTACACTGACGTGGCAACGCCACAAATTATCCGCAGCAGTAAGCTTGTCAGCAGCATTACTGGAATTATGGTTCAGCCTAATAAAGCTATAGTAGGGTCTAATGCTTTCGCTCATGAATCTGGCATACACCAAGATGGCATGCTGAAAAATAAAAAGACATATGAAATTATCGACTTAGGTGATATCGGTCTAAAAAGTACACAGTTACCGCTAGGCCCACGTTCTGGCAAACACGCTATCAAGAGTAGATTAGAGCAATTAGGTTTTAAAACTATAGAGGGTGATGATTTACAGAAAATCTATGAACGATTCATCAGACTGGCTGACAAGAAAAAACGTGTTGATGACCGAGATCTAATTAGTTTAGCGACTGATTTATCTATTACGATGAAAGATTCTCAGAACACCTTTAATCTATTACACGTTCAAGTTACCTGCGGCACTTCAGGCTTACCTACAGCTAGCATCTGCCTGCAAGATCAACGCGACAAAACGAATATCCTTAAAGGAGCAGCTCTAGGAACTGGTCCGGTAGATGCAGCTTGTAAATGTATTCGTGAACTTACTAAGGCTAACTGTACGCTTACTGAATTCAGCATTAAAGCCGTTACTGAAGGTATCGATTCACTAGGTGAAGTTACCATCAGGATTATGGATAACGATTCAGGTCAGTTATTTACAGGGCATTCAGCGAAGACTGATATTTTAGTCGCTTCAGCTCATGCTTATGTAGATGCGGTGAATAAATATTTTGCGAAAAAAGGTGATATGAAATTTAATCCACAGACTTCTAATGAAGCTGAAGAAGAGAAGGCTGTTATATAATAGCTTTCTCGCGAAGTTCACATTCGCTGAGATTAAGCATAGCTTTCAGATTAAATATAGGTTAAAGAACTTTCGATCAAAAAGTTTTTAGTTTTTTCATTTAAATTATATGGAGATATTCTTAATTTAGTGATTTTGATATTACAGAATCACAGGAAGGTAAAATAAATGGGTGAAGTAAATACTATCGGTGCGAGCAGCACCTTAACCGAAAAAACACTAGAAGCTAGCATAGCGGCTCAGACCGATGTGTCGCCACAAACTTCAGTTGAAGCTCAGAAAAAGCCTCTTGATGAAAATAAAGACTCTTTTGTCTCAGCAGAAGAATTAAAAAATAAAGTCAGCACCTTTAAAACAGCTGATGCCAATCCCAAGCCGATTAACGAAACCCAGCAAGCAAAAATAGTTAACTCCACTTGGCAAGAGGTCGCTAAAGCTTCAGATGAGCTTATTCCAGAACAAGAAGAAATCAAAATAGGAAAACAAACCGTAACATTAGGTAGCGAAGAAACGATAGCTACAACTGGCAGTGGTTCAAATAAAACCGATATTAAAATTAATTCCCTAACGACTGAACGAGAAATTACAGAGTTACAAAGAGGCATCAGCGAGGAAACTAGGAATATAGCTCGCACTCAGGACTCAACAGGAAAAGCAATTCCAGCAGTTCAAGCCCGCATAGATAAAATGCGTAAAGAGGTAAGAGAAAATACAGTACCCGAAGCTGAACAGAATCAAGAAAGAGATGTGGAAACTAGTTCTAACACTAGCGTGCAAAAACTTGACACCAGCAGAGCAGCTCTTAATGAAAGAATTTTAAAGCTAGAAAAAGCGACAAAAGATGATAGTGAAACTTTCAATGCCGCACAAAAAGCTAAAATTCAAAAAGAAATTACAGCTCTGCAAACAGAGAGGAATCGCATAGATAAAGAGACTAAAATCGTACAGCTCTCAAATGGTGCCATGATTAAATATAAAGGTTCTGACCTTGTTGAAATAGGCTCTGGAGACGCTCAAGCGTACGAACAGAAACTTAGTGCTAACTATAAAAATAACGTTAGAAAAGTAAAAGACGATGGGACTCTTAGCACCGACACAGAGACAGAAGCTACTCGTGCAGATGCTTACAAAGAATTTAAAGCTAGATATAAAGCACAGACAGGCAAAGAGCTAGAGCTTAAAGAAAATCAAAGACTAGTAATGTATAAACGAGCAGATGATGTTATTTATCAGATTATAGAATCTAGCCTAGATGATAAAAATAATCGTACTACCGTTATAAGTAATGAAATTAAAGAAGCTAAAGCTAAGAAGAATGGCACTGATAAAGAAGTAGAAGGCTTAAGTGGCATTAAAGATCAAGGAAATATCGAAGTTAGAAAATTTAGTTTCGATGATACCAAAGCTGGAAAAAGTGATGGCGAGACAGGTGTCGGCTCTAAATATACAGCCTCACTTGGCTACAGCCTAGCTAAAGAGTTTTTCGTTAATCTAGGAATACCAGGAGCTGAAGTTTTAGAAGATAATGGTAATTACAGAATTAATTTAAAAGATAAAGACGCTTTTAAACTTTATCTAGAATCCTCTCGCAAAGAAGATTACTATGATTTTTTAAAAGAAATTCTAGACTCTGATAAGAAAACTCTAAATGAAGCTAATCCTAAACCAGATCAAAAAATTAAATCAGCACAGAAGAATCAAGACGGCTCTTACGAAATCTTCGTTAATAAAAGAGAAGACATCGCTGTAATGAATAATAATATAGATGAGAATAAATATTTAAAAGATATAATAAGCGTCTACAAAAGCGGGAAGAAAGAAAATTCAGCTTTTAAACCTGAAGATATAAAACCGATTGGCACCAAAGAAGAAAGCTCAAACACTGACCTAGATAGCTTTTCATCAGAAGAAAAATTCAATGCAAGCCCAGAGTATAAAGCAGAAGCAGATAATCTTAGATTCAGAATTATTAATCAATATTTACTATCAAATCCTAACTCAGAGGATTATGATGAAAATAAAGCAAAGCTCGACAAGATCAGCAATGGTGAAGCTTTAAACAAAGCTGATCTCAACTGGCTTAGAAGTCTTATGAACATGGAGCCTCTAAAATAAGCTAGCGTATCAACAATACGAAAACCACTCACCGACGCAATCTTCAGCGAATACCAAATCTCGAAATACCTATTTAAGGCTCTGTTAAGGGATTTCTTGTCAATTATGGGTTTTTTAGGGCTATTTATAGGTGTAATTAAACAATCATTACAGGTGGGAAAATATGACTACAGTAACTCCGATAGCTAAAGACCAAGGTATTAAAAAAAATATTTTTGAACAGGCTCTAGACAAAGCAAAAACAGTAATTACTGGTGAAAGAACAGACGCAACAGCGAAAGCAAAAGTAGAACCTGCTACGACGCAAATTAAAAGCAACATTAAAGCAGAGAATCCAGATGCTTATATTAAACCAGAACAAGCGAACCAAGCTCCCGCAGACAAACCAGCAGATACTAGTACTGTTAAAGAATTATGGAATAAAGCCGTAAAAGTTATCAAAGAAGACGTAGTGAAACCTATAGAAACTACCGTTAAGAAAATCACTGGCTTAGAAACAGATGGTAAGCTCAAAACAGAAGATATTAAATTAAAGCTAGGAAATACTTCCACCGTAAAAAATGCAGATGGAACAGATACAACTATAAACGAAGTAGCTTCAGCAGAACAAATAGAAGCAGTTCGGGCAGAGGTTAGCAGAAATGCAAACACCATTCTAAGCCATGCAACTGCAAACAACAAAGCAGTAGAACAAAAGCAAAGAACTTATGCGGAGTTACAATCTGAACTTCAGACAGAAGCTGATAAATCTAAAACTACTGGGAAACCTAGCTATGAATCAAATATAGACTTAAGCTCTGATGATACAAAAGTTAAACAACGTAATGAAGAAATTAAACAAGCTTGGGCAAATTTAGAAGCAAATCGCAAAATGATGCAAGAATACAGAGACTCTTTGACTAAAGATAAGGACGAGCTTACAGATATTACAGCTCAAGAAACTGAAGTGGACAAGGAGCTAGCAGAAATACAAAAACTTCAAGAAAATCTTCGCCAAAGCGTCGGCTCTACAGTAAACCTCACCAATGGGGCGAAGTTAACCAATGATGGAGTAGAAGACAATGGTAAAGGCATTAGACAGTTAAACAGCGAAGAATTAAAAGCAAAAGGAATTAAAGATCCAGAGAAATTACTCGGCAAAGATAATGCTTTTATCGAATATGAAAGCAAAAATAAAGATGGAAAAGCTATTATCAAGCAGCATTTAGTAAATAGCAAGCTAGAGAATAATACAAGAGTAACCAACATCACAACAGATGCTCAGGACTTAAATAATGATGGAACTATTCAAGCAGAGGAATTACCTTCCGAGAGTAATAAACCTTTAGAAAAAATTATAGGTAATTTCAATAATAACCAAGATCTAAAAAATCTATATCTTTCATCCGTGCAATTTAATGGCGACAAAGCAGTAATTCCACCATCTGCTCAAAACAGAATTGGAGACAAGTACAGTGATGTCTATGGCAGTATCCCAGATGGTCAATTCAAAACTCTTCAGTTATCTAAAGGAGATACAGGCATGACCGTGGAATCTTTGGAGGGTAATGAGTTTTGGAAAAAATATACAGCAGAGAATAATTTAAGTAGTATTATTGCGAAAAACTACACTGTGACAGAAACAGAAGCGACCCAAGGCTTTGCATTGAAAAACATAAAGATTAGCAAAGGTCAGCAAAAAGGAAGCGAACGTCAAAGCTTTATCGCCTATGAAATTAACCCTACAGACGAACAGCTTAAATTACTCCGTAGCACTAGTATGCGTAGAGCATTTACAGAAAACAAAGATGAACCTTATGCCATCTCCAAGCATGATTTAGCAACAATCAATAAAGAATTAAAGCAACCAATGTATGAACCTGTAATAACTCACTTAAACAATGGTGGTAAACTCTCCGATATTTTGCTCAATAGTGCAATTACACGAGGTCAGTTAATAGACACTAAGTATACTCCAGAGATAAATAACCTTAGATATAAAGCTCTTATAACCTATATAACAAAATCTGAAAATAATGATGGCAGAGCTCTTATCCGTGCATTACAAGAGAACGGTGAAATTTTAGCACCTTGGGTAGATTTGATTAACGATGGTATCAATACCCCATAGACTCATTCGCCTAATTTCCCAAAACCATGTAAAAATGATCATATATGATCATCGCAGTAGACGGACCAGCAGGCAGCGGCAAAAGCACTATCTCTAAATTAGTAGCTAAAGAGCTAAACCTTCTATATATAGATACTGGAGCCATGTACCGAGCAGTTACTTTTATGTGGCTGCAAACTCAACTGCTCGGCAGACCATACTTGGAAGAGAAGCTAATCACAGACAATGACGTAAGAAAAGCTATTAAAAAAGAAATCCTTTATAAACATCACGAAAAAGCTCTACAAATAATCTGCGACAATATAAAAATCAAATTAGAAACTTCTGACTCTGGCTTAAAAACCTTTCTTAATGATATAGATATCAGTGAATATATTCGCACGACTTTAGTTACTCAGAATGTCAGTCACATAGCAAGTTACAAAGAAGTGAGAACTTTCCTCGTAGATGAGCAACGCCGAATTTCCCAAGGCACTAACGTAATCTTAGATGGCCGGGATATAGGGACAGTGGTCTTTCCTTTCGCTGATTATAAGTTTTTCCTCACAGCCTCTATAGAAGTACGTGCTAAAAGGCGTTTAGAAGATATGAAAAAAACAGGTGAAGAAATAAGCCTAGAAGAGCTCTGTGCAGACTTGAAACGTAGAGATCACTTGGATAGCACCAGAGAAGAAGCTCCACTCCTTAAAGCTCATGATGCATTAGAAATAAATACTGATAACTTCACTATAGATGAAGTTAAAAATCAGATTTTAAATATTGTTCGCAGCAATTGAAGATCTTTTTGATAAGATCAAAACTTACGTAAAATAAAAAAACTGCTAAAATCTTTCCCATGACGACTACTCAGACTTTAGATACTTTTTCGGCAATCACGCAAAGACGTTCAGTTAAATACTACGATCCAGACTACAAGATGAGTGAAGCTGAAGTAAATAAGCTTTTGGAATTAGCTTTACTTTCACCAACCTCTTTTAACATGCAAAACTGGCGCTTCGTCGTCGTTCAAGACCAAGCTCTTAAAGAGGAAATCTGGCTGGCATCGTGGAAGCAGAATCAGGTAAAAGATGCTTCTTTACTATTAGTTATCTGCGCAGATTTAAACGCTCATGAAAGAAATCCTGAACGCTACTGGGCAAACGCACCAGAGCAGGTTAGTGCTGCGATAGTTCCTATGATAAAAGGCTTCTATAAAGATAACGCTCAATTACAAAGAGACGAAGCTATGCGCTCAACTGGCATAGCCTCTCAAACTCTTATGCTTGCAGCTAAAGCGATGGGCTATGATTCTTGTCCGATGGTCGGCTTCGATCCCAAGAAAGTAGCTGAAATTATCAAACTACCTGAAGATCACATCATCAGCATGCTACTGCCTATCGGCAAAGCCAAAGAGCCAGCACGTGAAAGAGCAGGGCAGTTACCCTTATCTGAAGTAGTTATCACCAATACATTTTAAGAGACCGCTGCACAACTCGATTTTCTGCGTTCTAATAACTTCCGCTATATTTTAAATAAGTATATTTCGCATTTATAAATGCGAGTTGAACTCCTAGACTTCCATCTAAGATTCCTGCGCGAATAAAATATTTATAGAAAAATGCGTAAACTGCTTTCAGAGAGGCAAATATAGAACTCGCTTTCTTACTACTCAAACGAGCATAATTCATAAAAGCAGCTTCTAATTCCTCAATAGAATTATAAGAATAATGATCCAGTGGATAATTTAAATTCTTGATAATTTTCCTTTTAAGCTTCGGATTGAAAAATTTACTTAAAATATCAGCAAAAGAATTTTTAGTGACATAATTTTGACGAGTTTCATCCCACAGCTCAACACTTTCATGCACGGGTAAATCCTGAAAACGCCCAAAGCTTTTCTCAAAGAGCCTCAACTGATAGTCTGGATAAAAACCACCATACTTAACTAACTGCTTACCAATAAATAACCTACGTGGAATTTTAAAAGCTAAGCTCTTTTTATGCTGCCCTGATTCAAATAAATTGTTTATTTCCTCAATTAATCTATCCGTTAAAACTTCATCAGCGTCCAAACTAAGTACCCATTTGTGCTTACAAAGAGATAGGGCATAGTTCTTCTGTTTTGCGTAGCCAAGCCACTCTTGTGTATAAATTTTAGTGGGATATCGCTTCGCTATATCAATAGTCGCATCAACACTTCCAGAATCTACCAAAATAATTTCATCAGCCAATTTAGCTGCCTGCCTTAAGGTATCCTCAATAATATGAGCTTCATTTTTACAGATAATAAAAATGGATAAAGGTAGTAAATTATTTTTCACAAAGCTCTAATATTCATCCTCTAGACGGCTTTCCTTATACTGCCTCCAGATATACATAGATAATATCATCGCCATCTTATAACCTAGAGCTCCGTCAAGAAAACCTAATTGAAAAATAAAACGCTCAACGAAACAAGCCACCGAACCAACAAGTGCTGATAAATAAGATATTTTTTTTCTACCGATCTCAGCATTAAAACGATAATAATTCTTCATGTCATTAATAGTCTCAAAAGCATAATAATCTACAGCCCCCTTAAAAGAAAATATACGAGGTGATTCAGTGAGATATAATCCTTTCTTCGCATCCCAGACTTCTACGGATTCCTCAAGAGTGCCTGTTTTAAAATGTGCAAGCGATTTTTGGAAAATTCGCAGCTGTCTATCTGGATAAAACCCACCCCAACGCACAAAATTTCCACCTACATAATATTTTCGAGCTATTTTAAAGCCGATTGCACCTTTTACCATTTGCTTTACAAATTTTTTATTCATTTCTTCAATCAAAGCGCTAGTTAAGACTTCATTTGCAGATAAATGCATAACCCATGAATAAGAACAGATAGATACAGCAAAGCTCTTCATGCGACTTACACCCAGCCATTGCTTCTGATAAACCTTATCGGCATGCCTTTCTGCAATTTTCATGGTGTTATCTACACTTCCATAATCAATTACAATAATTTCTTTAGCAATTTTCTTTGCTTGCCTAATAGCTTGCTCAAGATGCTTAGCGTCATCACGCGTAATCATAAATACAGATATATCTGGCAATGTCTGTACTTTTATTGACATGTAAATATTATATGCCCTATTTGCGTTTTAGCAAGCTTATGAAAATGATAGAATCTATTAACGATGGAGAAGTGACCGAGTGGTTGATGGTGCAGTCCTGGAAAGACTGTGTACTGGTAACGGTACCGGAGGTTCGAATCCTCTCTTCTCCGCCAGTAATAAAAGAAAAAGAGATGGGGCATAAAACCCCATCTCTTTTTATTTACTAGGGGGGAGAAGGGAGCATCCATTGGTAAAAAAACGATACTCTGAAATCGTTTTTTTACGTTCCTCCGGGGTGGGTGCGATGAGCTTATAATTCTGTCTGTGAGAGCATCCCCTAAACCTCTCTTCTTTGTTCTTTTGTTTGCTTAGAGCCTTTGGCTCTAAGTTGTTTGGGGGAGGATGTTTTACAATGGAAGTAATGGATATTGATGCCATCGTTGCGAAGATTGAGGGAGAAGCAGTTTGACACTTGAAAATAGTAAATCCACCTCACTGATACAAGCCCCAGACGGTTACTCTGATTGGCTGGCAGAGCTGAAAGTGAAAATTCACAATGCACAACAACGTGCAACACTGGCGGTGAACCATGAATTAATCTTGTTATACTGGCAGATTGGGCGTGATATTCTAAGCAGGCAAGCAGAACAAGGTTGGGGTGCAAAGGTTATAGAAAGGCTCGCTCATGATTTACGCAATTTATTCCCGAATATGAAGGGATTTTCCCGTACTAATCTACTTTACATGCGTTCTTTCGCTGAATCTTGGGCTGATAAGCAAATTGTCCAACAGGCTGTTGGACAATTACCGTGGGGACATAATTTGGTTTTACTAGACAAGCTGAGTACGCAGGAAGCACGTATTTGGTATGCAAAAAAAACCATAGAAAATAACTGGTCTCGTAATGTACTAGTTATGCAAATTGAAAGCAAGCTCATTGAGAGACAAGGCAAAGCAGTTACTAATTTTGAATTGCGATTACCAAAACCTCAATCTGACTTAGCGATTGAAAGCCTTAAAGACCCTTACCGTTTTGATTTTCTAGGATTGACGGAAGAAGCTCAAGAGCGAGAAATAGAAGACGCACTAGTTAAACAGGTTACTGAATTTTTATTAGAGCTTGGTGCTGGCTTTGCTTATGTTGGTAAACAGGTTCATATCGAAGTAGGTGGCGATGATTTTTTTATTGATTTGCTGTTTTACCATCTTAAACTGCGCTGTTACATCGTTATCGAGCTTAAAACGGGTGACTTCAAGCCAGAACATTTAGGGCAACTGGGCTTTTACCTCACTGCGGTAGATAAACAAATAAAAAACGATCACGACTCTGCCACCATCGGACTCTTATTGTGTAAGAACAAAAATAAAATCGTAGCAGAATATGCTCTCAGCGATAAAACCCAACCTATGGGCATAGCGGAATTTAAATTATTGGAATCGCTACCCGTTTCTCTGCAAACTCAATTGCCGAGTATTGAAGACATTGAGCGTGAATTAGAGGAAAAGCAAAATGGATAAGGTGAGCTAAATGAAAGTATTGAAATTTTATATTAATAAAAAAGCCTTATGAGCAAAGAACTTCTATTTTTAATTTATAACACTCCACAGGAAGATGTTAAGGTCGATGTGCTTGTGCAAGATGAGACTATTTGGCTTACACAGAAAGCTATGGCGGCATTGTTTGGCACATCTACTGATAATATAGGTCTTCATCTCAAAAATATTTATACAGATGGTGAGTTAATCGAAGAGGCAAGTACCGAGAAAATCTCGGTACTTCAAAAAGAGGGAACACGGGAGGTTCGCCGCAGTATTAATTTCTATAATCTTGATGCTGTCATCTCAGTTGGGTATCGGGTAAATTCTGCTAAGGCGACGCAGTTTAGAATCTGGGCTACTAAAACCTTGAAAGAATTTATTCAAAAAGGCTTTGTGATTGATGATGAGCGATTAAAGCAAGGCACTAATGTCTTTGGCAAAGATTATTTTCGTGAATTATTAGAGCGTGTTCGCTCTATCCGTGCAAGTGAACGGCGAATTTGGCAACAAATCACAGATATTTTTGCAGAATGTAGCTTTGATTATGACCCACATTCAACCACTACAAAAGACTTTTACGCCATGATTCAAAACAAGTTTCACTTTGCTATTGTGGGGCAAACTGCTGCTGAAATCATTTTTACGAAAGCAGATAGAAGACTGGAGAATATGGGATTAAGCACATGGAAGAATTCACCAGATGGGCGTATCCTAAAATCAGATGTTACTATCGCTAAAAATTACCTTTCTGAAAAAGATATAAAACGCTTAGAGCGAGCAGTCTCAGGATATTTTGATTATATTGAAGATTTAATAGAGCGTGAAAACACTTTCACCATGCAGGATTTTGCAAATAGTATAAATGAATTTTTAGTGTTTAGAAAATATACGATTCTAAATGATAAAGGTAAAATTTCTAAACAGCAGGCAGAAGCACATGCAGAGACAGAATATGAGGCATTTAATAAAACGCAGAAAATTGTTTCTGATTTTGATAGGACGATGAAGATACTTGAGAACAAGGATAAGCTGCATGAATAAGGTTTAGGAGCTGATTGGGAGGTATTGTCCTAGTGGAATTCTACTCATGGAGCTAGTTCAGAGATAATCTTAATTGAAAGGTTTTTATCGCCAGCGTACCAGTAATTTTATAAAGTACAATAATGTTTGAGAGATTAGTTATTGTTATAAAATGGATATAAGCATTGAAAACTGTAATAATATCCAGAGCGGATCAATTCATATTTCTGAATCAAAACTTAATATCAAATTTGGAATTAATGGAACAGGTAAAAGTACAATAGCTAAAGCAATCAGATATGAATTGGAGTCTCCAGATAAATTAACTGAACTGACACCTTTTCGATTACAAAAACAAACAGATCTAAAACCAAAAGTATGCATACCTCAAGAAATCAAAACAGTCTTTATCTTTAATGAAGAATATTTAAGTCAGTTTTTATATAAAGAAGATGAATTAATTTCAAATAGTTTTGAGATTTTTATTAAAACTCCTAATTATATTGAATCCATTAAAAAGATAGAAGATATTCTAGAGAATATTAAGAAAGTGTTTTCTGAGAAAAAAGAACTTGAACAGATAATTAGTGATTTTGACAGCTTATCTAAAAGCTTTACTATGACTAGCAAAGGAGAACTTTCTAAGTCTTCTGCACTCCACCACCAAAGATGCTTCCTTAACCGCAGAGAAGGACTAGGCTTCAAACTCAAGTACGAAGCGAGTTTGAGTACAATCATTCATCCTAATCAGCCTTAAAATTACACGTTGTGCAGCGGTCCCTTCTTTACTAGTCCCGCGCCATCAAAGCCTTCCAAGGCAAAGCCAGCACTTCATCATTAATACTGTAAGCTTCCTCACCAGTATATAAAATAAGTCCTTTTTCTATATTAGCCTTGGGATAGGATTCCTTAAAGGCTAAAATGCCTCTCGCGTCATGTTTTGTGAGATTAGATTTAGCTTTAATTTCTATTGGGTAGAATTTAGCATCTATTTCCAGTAATAGATCTATCTCTGCACCACCGTTAGAACGCCAGTGATAAAAAGAAGGTGCTATTTTTAATGATTGAGCTAATCTGAAAATCATATTTACGCAAAAAGTTTCAAATAAAGCTCCCCAAAGTGGATGAGCCGCGAGGACTTCTGCTGAAGAGATTCTTTGCAAGTAACATAGTAAACCAGTATCCATAAAGTATCCTTTAGGTTTTTTAGAAACTCGCTTAGTGAGATTATTAGAGTAAGCTATTACTTCACGCCATTGATAACCACAGATTAATATGTCTAGCCACTTAGAAGCCTGTTTGGGAGAGAGACCTAAATCTCTTCCCAACCGTGATTTATTTATTTCCTGCGCGCTATACGCTGCTATTAAAGAGACGAAGCGCGAGAATAAACTTAGATCACTGATGTCTGCAAACATACGAACGTCTCTTTCTATATAAGTTTGCATATAAGATTTGAAGTAATCTGAAATAAATTCTTCTTCAAAGCCTAAAGTAGCAGGAAAGCTGCCCTGCCAGACTGTTTGATATAAAGTTGTATTTAGTTTTAGTGTGCTACTTACTTTATTTTGAAGACTATTCGGGCTTTTTAAATAAGCTTTCAGCCAATGCCTTTCCCCTTGATCAGCTATTTCATAAGCAGTCATACCCTCCAACTCAAGAATACCAACCCTACCAGCAAGGCTTTCAGAGATATTTCGAATGATAGATATATTCTGTGAGCCCGTTATAATGTACTGCCCCTTTTGAGATGACTTATCAACTTTTCTTTTAATCGCTGGGATTAATTCCGGTACATATTGAATTTCATCTAGAATAAGTGGAGCAGGGAAATTATCTAAAAAGCGGTCGGGGTCTTTTCTTGCCTCAAATAAATCTTGCACTGGATCAAAGGTAATAGATTTTAAATTCTTGAAAACCTTTTCTATTAAAGTCGATTTACCTACTTGCCGAGCTCCTTTCAGCAAAACTATCTTAAAATTTTTGCTTAGCTTTAATAATTTATCTTCAAGATGCCTATGGATATAAGTCATAATTACCTAACAGTTTATCCTCCACAGGGACAAACTGCAAGGTAATTTTCACACCTATTTATTCATAACCTAATTAACGCCTCTGAAAAATCGAATTGAATATCATTACTTTGAAAATGAATTATGCAAAAAAATAGAAAACGAAACTGGGTTAAAAGCTTTTACCCAGAAAGATTTCTTCCTCAAGACCATGGCTTACTGGGCACAGAATACTGGTATCCCAATAAACTTTGGCATCACTGTAATTCTTGGAATAATTATTGGCATAGCTATTTCAATTCAAACCCTCTACACATTTATGGTTGAGAATATGAAGCAGTTTGGTACTTTTAAAGCCATAGGTATTAGTAATGGTGAACTTGCCATGATGATATTTTTACAAAGTAGCTTTGTCGCTGTCATCGGCTACGGCATAGGAGTGGGTTTAATGGCGATAATGGGTTTAAATGTTCCTCGCAATGGCGAACTAGCCTTCTATACCCCTTAGCAGCTTTTAATCATCGTCTTAGTTTTCTTTTTCTGTACAGCGGCTAGCCTTGTCAGCATCAGGCAAGTATTAAAAATAGAACCAGCAATAGTATTTAAAGGATAGAAATAGAGAGAAAAATAACTATGAACAATGCAGTTATCCTAAATTCAATCAACAAATCCTTTGGTGAAGCCGAATACAAGAATCAGGTGCTTTTCGATATTAATCTAAATATTCCTTTGGGGAAAATAAATTTTATAGTAGGACCCTCTGGCTGCGGTAAAACCACGCTTATCAGCATAATCGCAGGCATATTAAATCAGGACTCTGGGAAAGTTAAGCTCCTAGATAAAGATCAAAAAGATCTTACAGAGAAAGCTAAAAGTTCATTTAGAAAAGAAAATATCGGCTTTATTTTTCAACAATTCAATCTAGTACCGACTATTTCAGTTATAGAAAATGTTGCTATACCATTATTAATTCAGGGAAAGGGTTTCAGTGAAGCGCTAAAAAGAGCAAGTAAGATTCTAAATAAAGTTGGTTTAAAGGATAAAGAGAAATCACTGCCAAAAAAATCTATCTAGTGGTCAACAGCAAAGAGTCGCTATCGCAAGAGCTTTAATTAATAAGCCTAAAATTATTATCTGCGATGAGCCAACGGCCTCGCTAGATGGTCAAACTGGAACTACTGTAATGGAACTACTTTCAAGCATAGCGAAAGAAACAGCCACTACTGTAATTATCGTTACTCACGACAATAGAATTTACAATTACGCAGACAGAATCATAGAGATGGAAGACGGGAGAATTAAAAATGTTCGAGAAATTAATGGATAAACTAGTTAACTTTTTTAGGGATTTTAAACATCTGAAACTCCCAGTTTCTACGCTATTTGCCGTTCTAGGAGTACTGCTTGCACTTTTTTACATAAGCACTAAGGAATTTAAAATTAAAGCCAAAGCCCCAATTACAGCTGCGGCAAATAAACCCTTCACCTCAAGCATCAGCGGCACTGGCATCATAGAATCAGTCGGAAAAAATATAGACATCGCCCCTTATTACGCAGGCAGAGTAGCAGAGGTTTTTGTAAAAGAAGGTGACAGCGTAAACATTAACAGTCCACTATTTAAATTAAACGACCTTGAAACCAGAGCTGGATTAGCATCCATCAAAGCTGAATTAGATGCTCAAAATGCTGTATTGAAAAACATTCAACAACAATATTCACGATTAGAAAACTTAGAAAATAAATCCGCAGTCTCAGAACAGGACATAAGCAGCAAGGCGCTTGAATTAGAAAAGGGCAATGCTGATTTCAGAAAGCTAGAAGCACGAATAAGAGAACAGGAAATACTTTTAGAGCATTCTATTATAAAATCTACAGTAACTGGCAAGGTCTTACAAGTAAATATCCGAGCTGGTGAATACATAATTCCAAGCTCAAACCCAGCACCCGTAGTATTAGCAGAAGACAAGCAATATCAAGTAAGGGTAGATATCGACGAAATCAATTCATCACAGATAAGACCTAATCAAAAAGCCTATGCCTTTTTAAAAGGTGATACTTCTAAAAAATTTCCTCTAGAATTCGTTCGCATAGAGCCTTATATGGTTCCTAAAAAAGACCTAACTGGAAATACCGCTGAAAGGCACGATATTAGAGTATTACAGATCATATATTACTGTAAAAAACCTGAATTCCCTATTTATATAGGTCAGCAGTTAGAAATTTATCTAGAAAAAAGTTAGAAGGAACTGCTCGCAAACGTGCAAGACTGAGTAGGACGCAAGCAAAGAGGAAATATGAAAAAAATACCCATACTGATAATTTCATTTCTACTAATTACACTAAACTGTAACGCCCTTACAGCCCGCACCTTAACTCGCATTAAAACGGATGACGTAAGACAGGTACGAGTTCATGAATCAAGCTTTATAGAAAAGCCCGAACCAAATACTATCTATAACTTAAGCCTAGTAAGCTTTGTAAGTGATGAAGAGTTAGAGACTCAAGACTGGTGGTTATTATATGCAGATGAAAATCTAAATAATTTAATAGAAAAGGTTAGCCAGAATAATCTTGACCAGAAAATAGCTTTAAATAGACTCGAAGCCAGTTATTTTCAGGCTAGAGCTAGCCTCGGAAGAGAGTTTCCGAATATTAGTATCGGCAGCCAATATAATGGTCAAAAAAATCCAGAAAATCTAACAGCATTTCCTGTCGGCAATCTTAATAGAGCCGGGCCGAGAATTTTTGCACCAGGAGAATGGGTCAATATCTATAGCTTACCTATCAACCTTAGTTACGAACCAGACTTTTTCTTAAAGAATCATCTTAAAACTAAGTCGAAACAGCTTCAAACAGAAGCCACTCAGTATGAAGCAGAACTCAATAACCTTAATATTAGATATAAAGCCACAGAACTCTATTTCAATTTAAGCAACATCGAAAAACAGATACAACTTCAATCAGACATCATCAAATTAACTAAAAGAAACGCCTCACTAACTAAAAACTTAGTGGATAGCGGTCTCAAAGACAGGATTTCATTAAACATAATCAATGAGAATATTAAAAATCAAGAAATAAAATATAGAGCTTTAAGAAATACTAGAGATATTTTACTTAGTGATCTGGCTTTTCTTATGGGTGAAAAGCCTTATATTACGAATATGACAAGCGACCTTGAACTTATAAAGGAACCAATATTAAACCCAGAGAATCTCAGCTCAGAGCTACTTTATAACAGACCCGACATTAAAATTTCAGAAAAGATTCTAGCAGCCTCAGATATAGATATTCAGGTCGCTAGAAAAGCTTATCTACCAAGCTTTAGCCTAACTTTACAAAATAGTTTAAGCTCCGTCAATATCAGTAATTTAGTAAGCCCCGAAAGCTTACTTGTAGCAGTAGTTGCAGGCATGACTCAAACACTATTTACGGCTGGGGCTCGAGAAGCTGAATTAAACTACACTCAAGCTAAAAATAAAGAACTTTTAAATTCACATAGTAAAACTATTCTAAATGCTTTAAAAGAGGCTGAACTTGAGCTAAAAAACTTAGATAAATCACAGAGCATACTTGCGTTAAATCAAGAAAAAGAAAAACTCGTCCAGGATAGACTTTCACTAAATCTTGATAAAAATAAACAGGGTATTATTTCGGAATTGGATTTAAATTTAGTTAAAATAGAGGCCCTCGAAGCAGAGGCTTTAAGACTAGAGGCAAAAACTAGAAAATTAATTTCTTTTTCCATGCTCTCTAAAATACTTGGCGGTAAAGCTTGCAGAGAGCAAGAAAATTTGCTATAATGTTAAAAATCAAGCTTAAATTAAATCTTTTGAGTCGAGCGCAAAGCTCGATTTTTGCTTTAATGGCTTACATATTTCTAAGATATTATTAAATAAGGAGTTCTTAATTATGAATAAAATCATATCTATATTTTCTTTGGTCACTGTTTTAACCTTGCTTTATAGCCCGGTAAACGCTGCTCAGATCAATAAAACTGGAATCAGTGGAAAAAGCGTATTAGCTAGCGTTCTTTCACTAATTATTTGGCCTGGCATCGGACAAGCTGTAAATGACGAACCAGGTAAAAAAGTGGTGACTCATGCAGTAGTGGGATTAATACCCCCATTTAGATTCTGGTCTGCTTACGATGCACTAGTGGATCGTCATGGTGGATACTGGGAAGGTAAAGTCTAAATATATCTAAAACAGATTAACTAATTGATATTAAAAACAAAGGGACTTGTAAAAATTCACAGGTCTTTTTTGTTTTTAATATTAATATATTTACAATAAAGACCAATGCTCAAGATAGTTTCAAGTTAAGGAGAATTAATGTCCGTAGCAATATACCAAAAGTTGCTAATCCTGATATGCTTAATAGCCTTATCATCGCTTAACACCCTAAAAGCTTCTACTGATAATGAGCTAATGGCTTGGGGATTTATTGACTTAGCTATACCTCTTGATAAAATACGCCCAGGTTTACAATTAACAGAAACTCTGAGCCATCGCTTCAATAATGAGTTTCAAGAATTAGATGTCACACTATTTCGCTCCGAGCTTTCTTACAACTGGAATAAAAACCTACAGAGTTCTTTTGGTTATGATCATTTCATAATTTACAATCGAGATAGTAATTTTGAAAACAGATTATGGCAGCAAGTTTTACTCAGAAAAAATGTAAACATTTTAAAGATACAGAATAACCATAATGAGATTAATGATAAAAAAGCTGAAGGCTACAGTAGATTTAGGTTTGAGCAAAGATTTATTGACGATACTGAACTCACCCTAAGATTAAGAGGCAGATTAGGCTATATTCACCCCATAGGAAAAACCTTAAGCTTAGATATCAGTGATGAGCTTTTCTATAATTTTTTACGCAACGAAGGATTAGAGCAAAATCGCATAATGCTTGTTCTTCGAAAAGACTTTAATAAGCACTTATCACTTAGTACTGGCTATCAAATTCAGCATTTTTTCCTTGACCGTGATCTTATTAATCATGGCTTAATCGCAAGGCTACAGATATTCCTATAAAAAACACTTTAAGTCAATAATTCATGCGGGACTGTAACTGGCAACTCAATACCGAAAACCTTTTTGAATTTTGCGATAATCAGCGTTTCCACCGCATTACCATTTGGCTTAATCAAGTAAGATTTACCATTAAAAACCTCTTGAACTAGTAACATCTCAACCCTAGGCTTATCTGCTTCGAAAAAGCTTATTTTACCCGCAGCACAGTATTTCTCAAGATCAAGCTTAGCTGGTAGCTCAAACTCCATACCATTTACTTCGGTTAAAAAATAGGTGAAAGATAATTTACCTAAACTAGTCTCAAAAACATCACCACTAGTCATTATTAGCTGATCTTCAAGAGCATTAAATTTAACGAAAGCCGGACTCTGTGAAAAATATTCGTTTTCCCATAATTCTGGATCTTTAGCTCCGTCTAAAAAAGTTAATTTTAAAGAGCCATCAGACTGTTTATCTAAAGCTGCTAAAACTCGACCACCTTCACTCGGATCTATAACGGTATAGCCGACCAGATCGCCTTTTGCATTATTTTGTTGATAGAGTTTAAATTTACCAGTCATAATTTTTAGATTTTAAGCAAAATTACCCATAATTCCCAAAAGTCTCGAAGTGTCTGGTCCCATATGTTTCGCAAGAACAGTCGTTATATCCTGTTTTTGTTCTTTAGTTGCTTCTGTTGGCTGACGAGAAGTCACTGCATCAGACTTCACAACAGTCCCCAAAGACATCCAACCATCAGCAGCACCATCAGCAGCACCAGCAACATCATTACTTTTCGGTGATGTAAGACCTAAATTAGCAACAGCAGGATTCTCAGTACTTTTAAAGAATCCATCCTCTTTAATAAGAGGCTTCTTATCAGGAAGAGTAGGAGGAGTAGCACCCGATGTTTCCATATCCAGTGGTACTGATTTAGGTGGTATAGATCTAGAAGGTACATCGCCGCCCCAACCTGGGCCTCTAATATTCATAATGTCTTTCGACTCCTATAGATTTACTACTGTTTATAAATTAAGAACAAGTAAAATGATTCAACTTTATAATTCTTAATAAATAGACCCGCTCAGTATTTTTTTTGCTCATAGGAATAGCTTATTTTTATAAACAGCAGTTATCCATATAAACACTGAGGGCTTATCTTCTTTAGGAGATTAGCAAGAAATTAATTTTATTCATGGAAAAAAACGAGGCTGCTGAACTTTTAAATAGCTTTAAAAATAATTTACAAGAATTTAAAAAATTACTTATTAGTTCTAAACATCCCACTATGTCAAAAGTCGTGACTAACCATGAATTAATAAATGAGCTTAGAGAAAAACTAAAAAGCCCCTATCAAGTATTACAGAAAATAATTTTTGAATTAGGTGATAAACCTAGCATCATGCATGGCATGCCACCTGCACCCTATGATGCTTATGAAGCTGCCTTAAAAGATGACAATGGAGTACTTTTCAAAAGCCTTCCAGCCCTAGAGCTGATCAACAAAGACTTAATTAAGGTTAAAAAGAAACTTCTTTTAGTTGAGAATGAATCTTTTAAAAAACATTTTGGTGATAAACCTTCTCACCAAGCAACTAAACATAAAAATCTCTGGGAAATGTTCTTTGAGTCTTTTAAATTCCTGTTTACATTCTTTAAAATCCCTTTTCAATTCCTGTGCAATTTTATACTTCGCCGCCCAATCACCTGCACTATACTTTCAGCACTCATTCTAGTTTTAGTATCCTTCATAATTTAAAGCCTGCTTGGTACTTTTATACGCCTAGCGAGAGTGCCCTGTTATTATTATCAAGATGGCTATAGATAAATTTATAGAAACGATTAAAGCCTTGCGAGATCCAGTTACTGGCTGCCCTTGGAATCGTGAACAAACTCATGCTTCATTGAAAAGATATCTCCTAGAAGAACTCTACGAGTGCCTAGAGGCAATAGATTTAGTAGAGAACAGCTCAGATAAAGCCTTAGCAAATAATAACTCCAACTTAATGCTCAAGGAAGAGCTTGGTGACGTACTTTTACAAGTCGCCTTACATTCTCAAATCGCAGAAGAGCGTGGTGCCTTCACTTTTAATGACGTAGTGGAATACGTAAATGAAAAAATGATCAGGAGACATCCTCATGTCTTTAAAGACGCTAAAGCTGCAAATGCAAGTGAAGTAGATACACACTGGGAAAAAATCAAAAAAGCCGAAAAGAGTCACAGAAAATCTATTTTTGAAGGTATTCCTAAAGAGCTGCCAGCTTTAGCTAGAGCGTGGTTAATTTCCAAGAAAGCTGTCAGAGAAAGCTTTGAATGGGATGAAGAATCTAAACTTTGGGAACAGCTACAGAGTGAAATTACTGAATTACAGGAGATAGTCTTAAATAAAGAGTCTTTAAATGATACTGAAAGAGCTGATGCTGAATTAGAGCTTGGTGACATATTATTCACTGCAGTAAATGTAGCTAGATGGTTTAAAATTGATCCAGAAGATGCTTTGAGAAAAACTAATAATAAGTTCACTGAAAGATTTGATCTTATGTTGGAAATAGTAAAAGCTCGCGGTGCAGATAGTTTGAAGGGTTTTAGCCCAGAAGAATTAGAAGCCTTCTGGAAAGAAGCTAAACATAAACAAAATGAGCTATGGAAGCAGAAGACACTTTCTACTTAGCTATCGCAGCTAAACTCGCTAAACTTGGTGAAGCTAAAGCCTTTCCTAATCCTATAGTCGGTGCAGTTATAGTTTGTAACGATACTATAATCGGGGAGGGCTTTCATCAAAAGTACGGCGAAGCTCATGCTGAGCCTAATGCCATCTCCAATCTAAAAAGAAATATTCTTATATTTCTTAAAGCAGAGATGAAAACAGAAAAGTATTTTGAAGTCAATCCTGAATTTAGCTATCTTGGCAAGGCTGAGGAATTAAATATTCTTTTCAGAAAAACTCTAGAAAACTGTCCAGTAGACGAAAGCAAAAATATTGAAGATATTATAGATGAACTGGTTTTAAATATTTGCCGTAAAGCCACTATTTATGTAAGCCTTGAACCTTGTAATCATTATGGCAAGACAGCTCCCTGCACAGAATTAATTCACCGCCTAGCTTTCAAGAGATTAGTTTATGCCTGCCCTGACCCAAACCCTTTACTAACAGCACACAACAAGTGTTCGATTCCATTAAATTCCTCTGAAATCAAAGCCCCTGCGGTTAAGCGTTTTTACTTAGATGATCTCAAGAAATCAGGCATGGATGTCTTGTGTTTAGAAGATTACGCTGATTATATTAAATTTGATAATCGTATTTTCTTTGAATTTATAGATAGAAAAAATAAAACTGACTCTGAAAAAATATCGAAAAATTACTGGCTAGCGCTGAAAGTTGCTTCATATCCTGATGGCAGTATGGAAACAACCGAGGTGGCAGATTGCAAGCAATCCCATGAGGGGCGTGTAGCCGAACGAACAAGTTCTTGGATAACCAATTCTAATTCCAGAAAAGACGTACAGAGACTTCGTGCTACACATGAAATTTTAATCACTGGGATTAATACTATAAAAAATGATAATCCTCTATTAAATGTGCGTCTTTCAGCTTCAGAGCTTAATTTGAGTGATATCTGTGATAGAGAAATTGTAATCCTTAAATCGAGTCAAGATTTTAATGCTATAGAGAGGCAGAGCTTGAAGATTTTTGATTCTACTTATCAGCAAAAAGTCACAGAATACATTATCAGACCTTTAAGTAAAAATATTGATGGGGTAAATACTGGTTCAAGACTAGATGAATCTCTTCAATCAGCGAATGTCTTCCATAACCTTAGCTCTCTACTAAATCACTTAAGTTCTGAAAAAAAACTAAGAATAATGATAGAAGCTGGTCCTAATTTAATGAAAAGCTTTTTAAGAGAGGGGTTAGTCGATGAAATTATTCACTATGAACCATTAGAGATTCAAGCTGAATCTTTCAATGCTGCGTTAAATGAAAATGATTCACTAGATTCAGCTTTAAGTCGATCTCTAAATAATATTCTGGAGAGATACCAAAATTTACTCAAAGAGTCTCCTCTCAATACCGATTTATGTTTTCCTCGTTCTAATGAAATTTCAAAGAAGTCTCAAAAATGCTATCTAAGCCAGTATGAAATTATTGAAGCAACTAATATTAATGAAAGAACAGATATTAAAGTACATATCAGGCTAATTTAATCAAGAAGTGATTTAGTCTGATATCTGTGACTCTGTATATAAGCTAGAAGCTGGTTTCTCACATCAACAGCAACACCAACCAAGATAATCAAACTAGTAGAACCTAAACCACCAAGTGTATTCACTTGAAACCACTGCTCAGCGTGAGTAGGAAGCACAGCTATAAGACCAATAGCTAAAGCACCTATTAAAACTATCCTCGAAATAATCTTCTCAAGATATTCAGAAGTTGGTCTTCCAGGCTTAACTCCTTCAAGAGTGCTGCCTGATTTCTTTAAATTCTCTGCGATCTCTCTTGGATTCAAGACTATAGAAGAATAGAAAAAAGTAAAAGCTATTATCATGAGTAAATAAGCTATAGAATGCTCTACTTTAGAATACTGGAAAATAAACTCTATTCTTTCAGCGAGCCAATTACCGAAAGTAGCAAGAAAAGTGCCAGAAAGAGCAGTCACACCAGGAAACTTAGCAAAGGTTTCTCTTATTAACATAGAGATAGATTGATTCTGAATACCAGCAAATGTAAGAATCTGAACAGGCATAAACAAAAGAGCACTTGCAAAAATAATAGGTAAGACACCAGCTGGATTGATTTTAAGAGGAAGAGTATGATCTTTATTCATCATATTATTTCTCTTCGCACCATATATCATAAGATTCCTAGAACCTTCCTGAATATATATGATCAAAACGGTTAAAGCTAAAAATAAAAGCACAAGAGATATGACTCCCCACTGAGGACTAGAACCGACTCTCACAGCAGTGGCGGTATCTTTAATCATAATCGGCATCTTAGAAGCGATACCTACGAAAATAAGTAAGCTCGCACCATTACCGACACCTTTTTCAGTAATAACTTCACCTAACCACATAATGAATAGAGAGGTTATAGTCAGAACCACTACAGTCCTAACGTAAAACACAGAATCCGCTTTAACAGCTAACTGAGCAACATCCAAGAATCTTGCTAAAGCAAAGCTTTGAAATAAAGCAAGTAAAATAGTAAAAAATCTAGTTATGCGTTGAAATTTCTTTCTGCCGTCATCACCTTGATTTCGTTGCATCTCTTTTAGATTAGGAATGATTTCCACCAAAAGCTGCATGATAATACTAGCGGTAATATAAGGTCCGATACCTAAAGCAAAAATCGATAAAGCACTTAAAGCTCCACCAGCGAACATATCGACTAAGCCAAGTAAACCCGAAGAGAGCACGGTGCTTGATTTTAGAGCATTTTGGTCAACACCATAAAGTGGTATATGAACCCCAAACCTGTATACCGCAAGGAGAAGAGCAGTATACAAAATCTTCTGTATTAAACCAGAAGATTTGCTTATTTCTTGAAAGCTAAGAGTACTGTTCTCAGACTTCAATTACCTTTCCACCCGCTTTCTCAATTGCTTCCTTTGCAGAAGCACTAAACAAATTAGCTTTCACCGTAACTGCCTTAGACAGTTTACCTGAAGCAAGAATTTTCAAACCATAAGGCTGAGCTTTCTTTATAACATCATTCTGCTCAAGAATCACTAAATTAATTTCAGAAAGACCCTTCTCAGCAAGCTCTTGAATCACATCTAAATTAACAATAGAATACTCTTTTCTATTAACTCTCGTGTTAACCTGTCTTTTAGGTAATCTTCTATATAGAGGAGTTTGTCCACCTTCTTTAAAAGTCTTAGCCCAACCAGATCTACATTTCTGCCCTCTGTGACCACGTCCACAAGTCTTACCAGCACCAGTAGCTATACCGCGACCCTTTCTGTCTTTAGATTTTATAGCACCCTCTGCGCTTTCAAGATTTTTCATGTTATCTGCCATGGTTCTAACTCCTATATAATTATTCTGCGTCCTGTACTTGGACCAAGTGACTAACTTTCTTTATCATTCCTAAAATAGTAGGAGAATCAAAATGTTCTACAACTGCATTAGTTCTTCTCAAACCTAAGGCTTCAAGAACTTTAGCTTGTTTACCACTCGCAGCAGAGATACCTCTAACTAACTTTATAGATATTTTTTTTCTTTTCGTTTCTACCATTTTTATTACCTCGATTAAGCAAACAACATTTGCTTAACTGTTAAGTTTCTCATTTTAGCGACTTCTCTAAAGCTTCTTATTGATTGGATAGCATTAATCGTAGCTCTAGCAACGTTTAATGGAGATTTAGAACCCATAGACTTAGAGAGAATATCTCCTAAACCAGATAATTCTAAAACTATCCTTGCTGTACCACCAGCGATGATACCAGTACCATCAGAAGCAGGTTTCAACATAACTTCAGAACCACCAGCAAAACCATGAACTCTATGAGAGATAGTACTGCCTACCATAGGAACATCCACTAAGTTTTTACGAGCATCCACTAAAGCTTTTTTAATAGCATTCAATACTTCCGAAGCTTTACCAACACCAACGCCAACTTTACCTTTTTCATTACCAATAATGACAACTACTCTAAAAGACAGTTTCTTACCACCTTTAACAACTTTCGTTACTCTTCTAACTTGAACTACTTTTTCTGTATATTCAGATTCAGTAACTTCAGTACGTTTCTGTCTGCGAGGTCCACCAGAACCTTCTCTTCTTTTACCATTATTACTAGCACCGCTATTATTATTTCCAGCGAATTTTTTAAATTTAGGTTTAGCTCCAGCATCAATATCAGCCACAACTGCCACTTCAGAAGCAAGCTGTTCAGCTTTGCTATCATCAACATCCACCACAACTTCTACTTCACTATTCTCAACTGGATCTATATTTTTTTCTTCTGACATTCTATAAAACTCCTACGATTAAAACTCTAAACCTGCTTCTCTAGCAGCATCAGCAAGAGCTTTAATACGACCATGATAAAGATTACCACCCTTATCAAAAACAACCTTAGTTACACCTTGTGCTTTCGCCAATTCAGCAATTTTTTTGCCAACAAGCTCAGCAGCTGGAATATCCGAACCAGTACCTAGCTCGCCTTTAAGAATAGGTGAATAAGTCGCGATCCCACAAATAGTCTTAGAACCAATCGGCTCTGAGCTAGAGGGATCAACATCAATTATAACCTGTGCAGATATATGTTTATTAGATCTGAAAACACTCAATCTTGGTCTAAGTTCAGTACCAACGATTTTCTTTCTCGCTCTAAAATGTCTTTTCTTTCTTTGTATATTTCTTGAAACTACAGCCATAAAATCACCTCAATTATTTACCACCAGACTTACCAGCTTTCTTACGAACAAGTTCGCCCTTGTATCTAACGCCTTTACCTTTATAAACCTCTACTGGTCTTAACGATCTGATTACCGCAGCTACCTGCCCTACTAATTCTTTATCAGAACCTTCAACAATAATCTCAAGACCATTACCTTCAACTTTAAAGCTGATACCTTGTGGTGGTTCAAAAACCTCTGGGTGAGATTTACCTAATTGAAAATTAAGATTAGCACCTTGTTGTAAAACTTTATAACCAATACCTTGAATTTCTAAACGCTTGGTAAATCCAATAGTAACTCCAACAACCATATTATTGATAAGGGTTCTATACAATCCAAATAATGCAGCAGCCTGCTTAGTTTGCTTGGCAACAGAAAGTTTAACTGTTTTATCTTCAACAAGTACCTTAATGTCAGATCTTAAAGTTCTTTTAAGCTCGCCCTTAGGACCAACGACCTTTACAAATGTTCCAAGATCATTCTCCTGAACCGTTAACTGAACATTCTCTGGGATTATAATTTCTTTCTTTCCAATTCTTGACATGTTTCTATCTCTCTATTACCAAACTAGGCAAAGCATTTCGCCGCCTACTTTCTCCGCTCTTGCCTTTCTATCAGTAACTAAACCAATATTAGTACTTAAAACACAGATCCCAAGACCATTTAATACTCTCGGAACATACTTAGACTTAACATACTTTCTGAGACCTGGTTTAGATACTCTCTTGATACCTTTAATAACTGATTGACCTTGATAATACTTAAGTTCAATAACAATAGACTTCATAGCTGGATTATCATTGTTAATAATCTCGTATGATTTAATGAAACCCTCTTTCTGAAGCAATTCAATAAGCTCAGCTTTTAGTCTGCTGTATGGCACCAAGACCGCTGTCTTATTGACAGTGATGGCATTACGAATTCTAGTCAAGCAATCCGCTAACGGATCACTCGTCACTCTATTATTCTTATTAGTTTTAATTTCTGTTTTTAATGACATATTATTCTAAATTCCTAACTACCAACTAGCCTTTGTTAAACCAGGGATCAAACCTTGGTGGGCCATCTCTCTGAGAGAGTTACGACATATTCCAAGATCCCGGTGATAACCACGCGGACGGCCAGTAAGCCAGCATCTATTTCTGTGTCTTATCTTAGCTGAATTCAAAGGTAAATTCTCTAATTTTTCTTGAAGAACCATTCTTTCCTCTAAATCTAAACTTGGGTTAGACATCTTATCCTTAAGTTCAGCACGCTTCTTAGCGTACTTCTCAATAAGTGATTTTTTCTTTTTAGTTTTTTGAATACAAGACTTTTTTGCCATGATATTACTGTTTTGCTCCTGCTTGCTTTTTAAAAGGCATTCCTAATTTAGTTAAAAGTTCTAATGCATCAGCATCATTCTTTGCCGTAGTACAGATAATGATATCCATACCTCTGATAGCATCAACTTGATCATATTTAATCTCTGGAAATATAATCTGCTCCTTAATTCCCAAAGAATAATTACCTCTACCATCAAACGCCTTTCTAGAAACACCCTGAAAATCTCTAATTCTTGGCATAGCGACGTTAACCAATTTACTCAAGAAATTATACATTTTCTCTTGTCTAAGAGTAACTTTAAGTCCAACTGGCACATCTTCCCTAAGCTTAAAACCTGCGATAGATTTTTTTGCGCGAGTAATAATTGGCTTTTGACCAGAGATATTAGTTAAATCTTCAATCGCTTTCTCAAGCGTCTTCGAATTAGAACCAGATTCACCCAAACCAAAATTGATAACAATCTTGATAAGTTTAGGTATCTCATGTACATTTGCACAGCCAATCGACTTTTGAAGGTCCTGCTTTAGCTCTGTATTATATTTTTCTTTTAAACTGCTAGTCATTAGTCTAAATTATCTCCGCTTACTTTTGAAACTCTTACCTTAACACCATCTGCTTGGATTTTCTTTGCAATTCTTGTAGCTTTCTTTGCTTTTTCATCCCACACCATAACCTTAGATGCAAATATAGGAGTTTCTAATTTGATAATCTCACCTTCGCTACCAGGACCTGCCGCTTTTTTATGCTTGATCTTGATATTAACTCCCTCTACGAGGATTTTTCCATCTTGAAATACCTCAAGAACTTTCGTGATCTTACCTTTATCAGAACCACTAATCACCACAACCTCATCACCAGTCTTAACATGGGATTTAACTCTTGGATTAGAAGCACCAACTTTATTTAATGCTCTTGAAAGAACAAGCTTAGAACCCTTTTTAACAAAAGGTTTTATCGCTGCTTTAGTATATCTTTTTAATTTTTTTGGTGAATTACTCATTAAACTACCTCCGGCGCAAGGGATACAATCTTCATAAATCCATGCTCTCTAAGCTCTCTTGCTATAGGACCAAAAACACGAGAACCTATTGGATTATTTTGTTTATCAATCAGAACACAAGCGTTATCATCAAACTGAATCCAACTACCATCCGGTCTTCTCTTACGTTTTCTCATACGAGCAACAACGCCACGCACAATAGCAGACTTCTTAACAGCCATATTAGGAGTAGCATCTTTAACAGTAGCAACGAAAATATCGCCTAATTCAGCTACCATGCCATTAGACTTAAGAACTCTTATGATCCTTACTCTTTTAGCACCGGTATTGTCTGCAACTATTAATTCACTTTCTTGTTGTAACATCTTTCTATATCCTTAAATTGCCTTCTGAAGAACATTTAATAGAGTCCATTTCTTAGTTCTAGAAATAGGACGCGATTCTTCGATAGTAACTTTATCACCCTCTGTAGCAATATTTTCTTCGTCATGAGCCACAAAAGTTTTAGAGGTATTGATAATTTTATGATATCTCTTGTGTTTCTTTCTGCTAGTAACAAGGACACTTATGGTCTTATCACATTTAGCACTCTTTACAACTCCGATTAAGGTTCTCTTAGGCATTAGCGTTCGCTTCCTTTTGCTTTAATATAGTTTTTATCCTAGCTATAGACTTCTTTAACTCTCTTAAAGAAGAAATATTTTCAAGCTTTCTTGAATGAAGAGCCATCTTCACATCAAATAAATTAGTGTAAAGAGAATTAAGCTCTACGTTTAGCTCTTCGACTGTCATTTCAATTAGTTTCTTTGCTTTAAGAATCATGATTGTAAACCTTCCTTAACAATTACCTTGCATTTACAAGGGAACTTAGAAGCAGCAAGCTCCAAAGCTCTCTTCGCTAAAGCAATATCAACACCAGCAATCTCAAATAAGATCCTACCTGGCTTAATAACAGCTACCCAAAACTCTGGACTACCCTTACCAGCACCCATCCTGGTTTCAGCTGGTCTCTGAGTAACAGGCTTATCTGGGAAAACTCTAATCCAAATACGTCCACCTCTCTTAATATGACGAGTAAGAGCACGCCTAGCAGCTTCTATCTGTCTAGAATTAATCCATTTTGGCTCAAGTGCCTGAAGAGCAACTTCACCAAAACTCACAGAAGCACCACGAGTTTCTTTACCGGTCATACGACCTCTTTGCTGTTTTCTATATTTAGTTCTCTTAGGTTGTAGCATTAGAATTAGCCCCTCCGATATTACCTCCAGCAGCAGCTTTAATATTAAGCTTCGCTTTCTCACCCGGTCTTAAAATCCCTTTATTAACCCAAACTTTTATACCGATGTTTCCATAAGTAGTCAAAGACACCGAAAAACCATAATCAATATTAGCCCTGAAAGTATGACAAGGAACGCTTCCCTCTTGAGCTCTTTCCGATCTAGCGATCTCGATACCGCCAAGTCTTCCAGAAACTTCAACCTTTATACCAACAGCACCAGCCCTCATAGCTCTTTGGATAGACTGCTTAACCGCTCTTCTAAATGCTATACGTCTCTCAAGCTGTTGACCAATACTTTCAGCGATTAACTGAGCATCAATATCAATCTTATTAACTTCAAAAAGATTAACTTGCAAAACTACATCTGGTCTGTTAATTAAAGACTGTAATTCCGATCTCAAAGCATCTAAACCTTCGTTAGCTTTACCAAAAACAAGACCAGGTCTTGCCGTAATGATGTTTACTTGAAGTTGCCCAGGCTTTCTTTGCAGAATTACTTTACTGATACCTGCATTCTTAAGTTTTTTCTTAATATACTTACGAATAAGAGTATCTTCTTGTAGAACAGCTGCAAATTGCCCAGCTCTAAAATCAACGAAAGTAACTGAATCCGCAGTTTCAATTATTCCAAGCCTATTTGCACGTGGTGGTACTTTTTGTCCCATTATTTATTGGACTCCTCTTTCTTCCTATTTTTCTTATTACGTGGAGAAACATCCCACACGTGAGCTGCATATTCAGCTGGTTTTAAATCGCTCAATACAACACTCATTTGAGAGCATCTCTTATAAATAGAGAAAGCTCTCCCCTTTGATCTTGCTCTAAATCTTTTTAAAATAGACTTATCATCTACCAAAAACTGAGAAACATACAAATCATCAGGATTCTCAACCCCATGATTAGCCTTAGCGTTCGCCATCGCACTCAATAAAAGCTTTTTCACTGGATCAGCAGCAGCATAAGACATGAAGTTAAGCGCTTCACGAGCCTCACCAGCTTTCATTTTTCTAATAAGATTAACAGTTCTACGCAGCTTTCTCGCTGTCTGTCTGATAAATCCAAGCCTCGCTGTAATTATATTTTTTTCTGTCATTATCTGCCAACTTTTGCCTTCTTAGCCCCTGCATGTCCTCTAAACGTTCTAGTTAAAGAGAACTCACCTAAACGATGCCCTACCATAGATTCTGAGCAATACACAGGGATAAATTTCTGACCATTATAAACAGCAATAGTGAGACCAACCATATCAGGGAGTATCATAGAAGCCCTCTTCCATGTTTTAATAACTTTCTTATCGCCTTTAAGCTTAGATGCATCTACTTTCTTCTTGAGAGAATGATGGATATAAGGACCTTTTTTCGTTGAACGTGACATATGATAAACCTTTATAAATTAGAGAGCCGAAACCTTCTTACCTTTTCTATTCGTAATGATGTACTTAGCAGAAAGTTTTTTATCTTTTCTAGTCTTACGACCAACTCTCTTGCCAGTAAACGTCTTAGGAATACCACCGATAGGACACTTACCTTCACCACCACCATGAGGGTGATCTACAGGGTTCATCGCAGAACCTCTAACAGTAGGTCTGATACCCTTAAGTCTATTAATACCAGCTTTACCTATAACAGTATTTTTTTGATCAGCGTTACCAAGCTCACCAATCGTAGCGATACAATCCATATGAACTCTTCTAAGCTCACCAGAAGGCAACTTCAGAATCGCATAATCACCATCCTTAGCAGAAAGCATCGCAGAAGAACCAGCTGTCCTAACCATCTGGGCTCCCTTACCTTTAGTAAGCTCGATATTATGGATATTAGTACCTTGAGGAATATCTCTTAAAGGAAGCGCATTCCCGACAGCAATTTCAGAAGCTGGACCAGACTCAACTGATGAACCGATAGTCAAACCCTTAGGAGCGAGAATGTAGCGCTTATCTCCGTCTTTATAAAACAAAAGAGCTAAATGTACATTTCTATTCGGATCGTATTCTATAGCCTTAACAGTAGCTGGTACACCAAACTTCTCTCTTTTCCAATCAATAACTCTATATTTCTTTTTAACACCGCCACCCTTATGCCTGCAAGTGATCTTACCAGCGTTATTACGGCCAGTAGATTTCTTCAACTTAGACAGCAAGGCCTTTTCAGGCTTAGACTTAGTTATATCTTGCCTGTCAAGAGTAATACAACCTCTTGTGCCTGGTGTTCTTGGATTTTTTTTCTTTAGGGCCATGATTATTCTTGAGCGTATATTAATTACGACTATTAGCCGTAAAAACAACGAACTAATATGATAGCAAAGTATTTATGGCTTTTCTGAGATGGAAGAGAAAAAAATACTAAAATTTTAGCTTTACGATAAGCTCTTAACCATTTTTTAAAGTTTTGAGCTTAATATCAGCTTAGGTAGTAGAAGCAAAAATAGGATCAGCACCTTTACGCATCAAGGAGAAAAAATGTCAGCAAACCCTAATAAAAAAATTAAGCTAAACAAAGTTAGAGAAATTATAGTTACGAGGTTAAGAGACGACCTAAGGCAACCAACCTTACTGAAATCTGCAATAGAACAAGGAAGAAAAGAAAGAGATACTACCGTTCCGATATTTACAAAAAAAATCAATCCATTCCCTCAGCAAAGATTTGATCTTGGAGAAGAAGACGCAAGAGAAACTAACCTTAGATTAGAAAGCAATCTGAAAAAAGCTTCTGAACCAAAAGAAGAAATAAAAAACAAGAGAACAAATTTATTTAAGCCTGTATCTATATCAAAAATGATAGGCTAAAAACATGCTTATACTCCTTTCTGGAGATGATGAATTTAAAAAACAGATTCAGCTAGACGAGCTAATTTATGGCTATTGCTCTGATTTAAATCAACTTAAAACCATAGAAGATCCTAGCTTTTCTGAGTTAATTAATTTCCTAAATCGCCCTCAAAGTCTTTTCAGTTTTAATAACGAAACTACTAAGAAAGCTTACCTTATTAAAAATTTCTATCTATTAAAGCCAAAAGATAAAGAAGAGGACAACGAGCAGTCTGCTAAAAGCAAAGATGACGAAAAGTTAATTGAGTTTTGCTTAAATATCATCAAAAACACTCAGCAAGAGAGCTTGGTGATATTTATAAGTAACAGTATCAAGGGGACATTGAAATTCGTTAAAGAATTAAAGAAAATTGATAACTGCAAACACTTAGAATTAAACAAATTTAAAAACTGGGATTTAGAACCCTGCCTAATTTATTTAAAGAAATTAATTAAAAAATGTCCAGAGATTAAGATTTCAGATAAAGATTTAGGGCAATTTATTAAATATCTTGGCACTGAAAATCTTGGTGAAATATTTCAAACATTAGAAACCTTGTCACAGTCTTTCGATAAAATAGATTTTAATTTACTGAAAAAATATTCCCAGCCTAAATATGACTTGTTTAACTTCGCTGAGGTTTTAGTATCGGGCAAAAAAGCTGAAGCCATTCAGGAATTAAGAAAAATTAAAGCAGATCCTGAACAGAAAAACAACCTAGGCATAATTGGTTTATTACATAATCAACTAAATCTATATCAAAGTATCAAATTACTAGAGATCGACAAATTCAACAACGATCAAATAGCCGAGAAGCTTGGAATTAAGTCTGGCAGAGTGTATCACCTCAAACTGAATTCTAAAAACATCAAATTAACTAGATTAGAAAAATTATCGGAGCAACTATTTGGATATGAAAAAAAAATTAAAACTGGCGAGCTTAAACTTCTTGAGGCTCTAAGTCTACTGATTCACTCTGAGGAAGATCAACCCGCTTTAATTTAGTACCAATACGCAAACTTTTATCACTAACATCCTTAATGGACTGGCTAGCTTCATCTAGTTTCTTTTCTGTTTTCTCCAGAAGAGTGACAAAATTAAAGAATTCTTTTTTTATACTAGCTAAAAGCTTCCAAACTTCACTAGAGTGCTTCTGTATAGCAAGAGTTCTGAAACCCATTTGCAGACTATTCAATAAAGCCGCTAGGACAGAAGGTCCAGCTACGATCACTCGACAATCACGCTGCAAAATTTCAAGCAACTCAGGTTTGCGAGCGACTTCAGCATACAAACCTTCAATCGGCAAAAAGAGAATAGCAAAATCAGTGGTATGTGGCGGATGAATATATTTATCACGAATCGATCTCGCCTCAATTTTAATCCTAGTCTCAAGCTGCTTTAAAGCTTTGTCAGAAGATATTAAATCGCCTTGCTCACCTGCTTCTATTAATCTTAAATAATCTTCTTGAGGAAACTTTGCATCTAAAGGCAGCCATAGCGGTTCTGGACTATCTCCTTGACCTGGGAACTTAATTGCAAAATCTACAATTTCAGCAGATTTTGGTCTAACCTTCACATTTTTCTCGAACTGCTCTGGAGCTAAGATCTGCTCAAGTAAACTACCTAACTGTATTTCACCCCACACACCGCGAGTTTTTACATTATTTAATAAACGCTTTAAATCACCGACTCCGACAGCAAGATTCTGCATTTCACCCAAGCCCTTATAGACTTGCTCTAATCGTTCATCAACTCGCTTAAATGATTCTCCAAGGCGTTTATCCAGAGTTCCCTGCAAGCGTTCATCAACAGTTAATCTCATCTGTTCAAGCTTTAAATTATTATCCTCTTGCATTGCCATTAAACGTGACTCAAGAGTAAATTTCAAAGCTTGAAAATCTTGACGACTACCACTATCTAAAGATCTAAAACGATTTTCTAATCCCTCTTGAAATAATGAAAGCTGCTTATGATTAAGAGAAAAGCCATTAGAGAACCTAGATAATTCCACTAAAACATAGATAGATAGAATTATGGATACAAAAGAAAAAATCAGAATAATAAAATCAAGAGTCATAGGCATAAAATTAAATATACAGCTGAAAAATCATCTAAAGTTTACTGTGGTTCTTTAATAGCAAAGCTTCTAATAAAATCATCTAAATTATTCTCCTCGCGCTTAAGCTCTTGAGCTGGTCCCAATACTTTAAAAAACCAAGTACCAAGCTCCGTTTCAGCCACGATAATATAAGCAGCCCAATTTTCACGTAAAAGCTTTTGGGCAGATGGATTAAATGGATCTTGAGATTCCAAATAATTACCATTTAAATATATTTTAGTTACTGGAATAAAACGATAATTAAACTGCGTGTTTTCTAAGATTTTAAACTCTTCATCTTGAGAAAACTGATTTTTCCAGCGCTCTATATTTGCCTCCAAACCACCAGCATTACCTGGCAAAAACGAAACTGAAAGATTAGAATTATCAGCTATCTTGTACTGCTCTAGGCGCATAGAGTTAGAAACTGGTTCTTTAATCCAAGTGTTAAAGACTTTATAAGAGATAGCTCCCTTCGCTAAATGCCGAGTATCGTATTTAGTCATTTCGTTAACAGCAAGATTAGAGCAAGCCGCATTTAGCAAAAAAAACAAAAAAATGGAAAAATAATATTTCGATGTCATAATGAAATTCAAACTCACACCTTATTTATGTAAGTATAGCAATTTTTATTTTCCGCACAGATTATTAATTAAAACTTAATAAGAATTTCATATACTACAAACTAGAAAATTTGCAAGGCAAATATATATGGAAATTAGCAACAAGAAAGATACTGGTATAGATAAAAACTTAGGCGTAAAATCAGCAGTTGACGGATTAAAAACAGAAGCAACTCAACAAGCAGATAGTCAAAAAATACAACCAGAGGTAAAATCAATGAGTTAAGAGCGAGCATTGGCGACTTAGAAAGTTCAAAAATAGATTCAGCATCTGGCAGCATAGACTCTTTAACAGATAAAACTCAAGTTATTTACCAAGAAAATACTGGGCAAAATGCAAACAGATCTGCACTTCGAGACGAAATTACCATGACAATATTGGGGCAAGAAAATGAAATAAAAAATCCTCAATATACAGCTGATATTAAAGAAACTTTTGCTAAAGAACCTAATCTTGTGTTTAAAGGTTCCTTAGAAACGGATAATACTAAGATAGATGCTGCTATATCTCATCTAACAGGAAAATTAGACGAGAAAACTCAAGAGTTAAATTTACTCGAAAGCAGCAATTCCGTTGTTGAAGTTTTTAATGGTATACAAAACGAAATTCTTGATCCAGAAAAAGTCGAAGAAGAAATTCGCAGCGAGACAAACAGCTCCCAAAAGAAAACTGATGACTTAGGTAAAGATAAAGATTCAAGTCAAGAAATCTCTGGATCCATTATAGAAAATGCCCACAGTGCCATTAATATACTTAATGAAAATATTAGGGAAAGAGCTCAGAGAGAATAAAGTTATTACTGGAATTTAAAGTTTAACTTAAATTTACTTAACAAAAACTTAGATACTAGGCTAAAGCCTCACAAATCGTGATACATTTATTCCTTGACATGTCTACCAATATCACTAACATACGTAATATCGCTATCATAGCTCACGTTGACCACGGTAAAACCACGCTTCTAGATGCAATCTTAGATCAAACCAACTGCTTTGCAGATCATAAAGAAAGAGTAATCTGTGTCATGGACAGTAATCCTTTAGAGAAAGAGCGCGGGATTACGATATTTAGTAAAAATACTTCCGTAAAATTTGGTGATAAAACAATAAACATCGTAGACACACCAGGTCACTCAGACTTTGGTGGTGAAGTGGAAAGGGTTCTAGGTATGGTTCAGGGCTGTCTTTTACTCGTAGACGCTTTTGAAGGACCAATGCCTCAGACTAGATTCGTTTTAAAGAAAGCTTTTGAGAAAGGTCTCAAGCCTATTCTTGTTATTAACAAAATAGATAAATTAAACGCTGATCCAGCAAGAGTTATAGATGAAGTTCTCGAGTTATTTATAGATCTAGGCGCTGATGATAGTCAAATCGAATTCCCTATCATCTATGCTTCTGGCGTAAATGGCATGGCTAAAGCTAGCCTTGAAGATAAAGATGCTGGCATGGAAGTGATTCTAGAGACCATTCTCAAAGAAGTACCTGCACCGGCTGGAGATATAGAAGCACCATTCTTATTCCAAACAGTGAGCTTAGATTCAAATGAATATTTAGGTAGAATGCTTGTGGGCAGAATCCTCAATGGTAGTGTCAAAGTTAATGATCAAGTAAACCTTATCAAAATTGAAAATGGTGAAAAACAAATTATGAAAAAGAAAATCGCTAAGATTTTTGGTTTTAATGGTTTAGAGAAAGTGGAATTAGAATCTGCTTCAGCCGGAATGATAGTCATGCTAGCTGGTATGGTTGAAGGTAATATCGGAGATACGGTCTGTGTACCTACTCTTACAGATGCTCTTCCAGCAATAAAAGTAGATGAACCTACTCTAGAAATGATTTTCTCAGTAAACTCAAGTCCATTTGCTGGTCAAGAAGGTAAATTTGTTACTTCTAGACAAGTAAAAGCAAGACTAGAAAAAGAATTAGAAACTAACGTAGCGATGCGTGTCACTGCTACTGACAGCACTGATGCTTTCTTGGTCGCAGGAAGAGGTGAATTGCATTTAGGTATACTTATCGAGACTATGAGACGTGAAGGCTTTGAATTTCAGGTTGGCAAACCAAGAGTAATTCAAAAAATAGTAAACTCAAAAGTACATGAACCTTTTGAAGAATTAATTTTAGACGTAGAAGATGAGTTCTCTGGTGCTTGTATCGAGAGACTAGGAAAAAGAAGAGCTGAAATGACCTACATGAACACTCTTCATGGCAGAACCACACTTAAATTTATGATCCCTACTAGAGGCTTAATCGGCTTTGCGACTGAATTTGTGAGAATAACCAAAGGTACTGGTATCATGAGTCATTCATTTATAGAATACAGAGAATATGCTGGTGACATAGACAAAGTAAGACCTGGCGTATTAGTTAATTTAGAAGAAGGCGTGGCTACCTCTTATTCACTAGAAAACTTCTCCGATAGAGGCGTTTTCTTTATAAAACCTGGTACTAAAGTTTATAAAGGCATGATAGTCGGCGAAGCGAATCGTGCTCAGGATATAGAACTTAACCTTACTAAGGAAAAAGCTCTTACTAACATGCGTTCAGCAGGGGCAGATGTTTTAGTACAGCTTAAATCCACTCGTGATATAGGCTTAGAAGATGCTCTAGTTTATATAAATGATGAAGAGTTAGTCGAAATTACTCCTCTAAATATTCGTTTCCGTAAACAGGTTTTAGACAAGAAAGCTTTTAAAAAGCAGACTATGAGTTAAGAGGCTCTACAATGGTCTCCACAGCGCGCGCACCCACTGTAATAGACCTAATCGCAAGAGCAGCTTACTCTGATGAGCCACCAGTAGGAATAAAACAAAGCCCTCTCACTTCAGGAAATCCTCTTCCGGATTTTAATAGGTCTCCTTCTAGTCAAAGACTGGAGTTACATCAAGTGGAGCAAGCACCGTCATTTGAGGGAACGATAAACTTAATTCGAGAAAAATATGATAGCTTAAAACAACTTATTCAAAGCCCTATTTTTAATCAAAGCGAATTCGAACAAATCGAAAAGCAGCTCATTCAAAGCTACAAAACACTTACTAGAGAACACTTAGATAGGTTAAGAGAAGATATTGATATACCAAGGGCACGAGAGAGGCGCCAAGAGGCAAATAACAAGCCTATCCAGCAGTTTAAAAATCAAATCACCATATTAGAAAATATAAATAATTCTCTAATTGATAATATTGAAAAACTAGAAAAGAATTTCAGTGATTTAAGCTTAACAGCAGAGGAAACAGAATTTTTAAGAAGAACCTCTCTAGGCAAAGTATTTAAGCTAGAACCCACTAGCACTGGACTATTTACCGAAATTATCGCTGAGCAAAAGCACCGAGTTTTAAAAAATTTAGCAAAGATATTCTCATCATCTATTTCTTCAGAAGATGAACGCATGACTAAAATCCTTCAAGAAAAGAGATTTAAAGGTCTCTATCATCAGATACTAGATATTTATGAAAACCATATACCGACCAAAGGAGAAATACCTAACCCTTTCGAACAAAGAAATTTTAATGATGGCTTAATTGAAAAAGAAATCTATCAATCGAATTATCACGACCTTGACCCTTCTGGAAAAGCTTCTCTCAATAGACAAATCGATACAAGCACAGATCCAGTAGAAAAGAATAAATTGAATTTAAAAAGAAAAGATTCATTCTACGCTGTAGGCAGGAGAAAAGCTTTAATTAAAAATCTTAATGCCCTTTATAAAAATGATTTTCGAGAAACAGTAAATATCATAAGATCCTATGTAGAAAACTCTTTTAAAAATGAATCCAAGATAAATCATCGAGAATTGATGCCAGATGGTGCTATAGGTCCCCGTGACCTAGCCGTTCTTGGCTTTAGCAATGCTGCGCTCAGAGAAAAACATGTTCACGCACTGGGTCTTAGATTTACAATCGGTAGTATTAACGAAACACGTGTTTCCATAGCAGCTCAGTTTCTAAATCAACTTCTTGAAACTGGTGGCATAAAGAATTACTTAACAATAAAAAAGAATCAATACGAACAAATAGGACTAGAAATAGAGAAAGACCTTAACTTCAATACAAACTTTAGCATCGAAAGAATAATACACTTTTCGCCACGGGGACCTTTTGATATAAGCGGCTCAGATATAGGCTTCTTAATTAAAGAAAAAAGAAAAGGTCTGCGAACTGGGTCTCAAGAAGAGAATTCCAAGCCATACAGCTATAAATTCATCAGAATACAAGTTAAAAGCTCAGAGCGAGCAGCAGCTAAGTCAATGGGTAGTAAATATCCAGATATACACGCTATCTCAGGCACTCAACACAAATTAAATCCTAAAACAAGAATCCCTTTAGGGGACAGGGTTACCTCACTTTACACAAGTGGAGAAGAGCTAACTTACCCCAACGTAGAATCTGCGAAACTGACCAGGAGAGCTATTGACCCTGATCTCCCTTTAAAACTTCTCACTGGTATTAATAAAGATAGACAAAGAAATTTTTTAACCATAGAAGAAGAGCAATATCAAGAACTAGAGAAGCTTTTCAATGATGAGACTCTTTTCAAAAACCAAGGTAAAAATACAGTACCCGTAGATGATACAGCTGAAATTCAATTAATGAATGCCCTTGCAGCACAAGGCTTCTTATCATCTCTATGCCTAGCCTATCAAAAATACCCCTATACTCTTCAACGGAAATTAATTAACGAACTACCCCATCATTTCGCACAAGCTTCTGCACTTAGCAATCAAATACCTATTGAATACTTCAGCTCAGAAGTAAATAAATTAGTAAAAAGTTTAGCTTCTAGGCTTAACTTGCCAAGCATTACAGTGTCACAGGCATTCAAAAGCGATTTGTTCAACAGCATGAATGAGCAAAAAATTGAGATGAGTTATCTAAAACCAATACTCTACAAAGCTCTCAGAGAATACCAAGCTAAAGCAAACTGGGCTGAAATAAATTTAGATGAAATCTTAAAACCTTACGCAAACGAAGCAAGGGAACAGAAAAAGATTCTTGGTCATAGGCTAGGGGGAGTTAAGAAACTACTTAAACTATATTTAAGCAAAATGCTAGAGACTTCAAATCCTCAATTAACTCAAACTGATAGACAAAGTGTTTTAAAGATTTTAATAAATAACAAAATCGCCTTTAATCCAGCTTTCTTTCATAGAATCAGTAGTCCAGAAATTAAAACCAAGGATGATATTCTGCGCTGCCTTGATGAATTTCCTAAAAACTTCAAAACCAAATTTGAAACTGCACCCATAGACCTAAGTAAGGAAAATAAAACCAAACAATTAAAATTAAAACTTCGCAATCATCATATTATCCCTTTCCAGCGCATTACTCAAGAATCTTTAAATCCAGCATCCGCCTAAATCCCCCCTCATCTAAAACCCTCACGCCAAGTGAATTAGCCTTCTCCAACTTAGAACCAGCTTCATCACCACACAATAAATAAGATGTGCTTTTAGAGACACTTGAACTAGTTTTACCACCATTATCCTTAATTAGTTTCTCGAAATAGGATCTACTCTCAGACAGAGTTCCCGTGATAACGAAAGTCATCCCTGAAAATCTATCAGAGAGCTTACGCTGCGTTACTTCTGTAAAATTAAAACCAAGTTCATAATAGTCTTTTTTTATTTGGGCATAAATCTCAGACTGGAAAAACTGAATTAAAGAAGCTAGAATCTTCTCCCCAAGACCATCTAGCTTTAAAAGCTCTTGCCCATTATTTACTAAAACTTCATGTTCAAGCTCAGATAAATTAGGAATTAAAGAAGCTATTAATTGAGCTACATTTAAACCTACATGTTTAATACCTAAAGCGTGAAGGAATCGGTGAAAAGCCTTTCCTCGACTAGCTTGAATCGCTGCAAGTAAATTATTAACGGACTTATCAGCCATTCTTTCTAAATCTATTAATTGCTCATATCTCAGCCTATAAAGGTCTAGCGGATTAGAAATTAATTTTACTTCTAACAGCTGCTCTATAATAGAAGGCCCTAGACCAGAGATATCTAGAGCGTTTCTAGAAACCCAATGTTCAATACGCCTCTGTATCTGAGCAGCACAGCCCACTATATTAGGACATCTTAACGCGACATCCTCCTGTTCCAAGACACTGTCACAGATAGGGCATTTACTAGGCTTCTGTATTTGGCTGCGAATTTCATTTTCTAAAAAAGACCGCTGCACAACTCCATTTTCTGCGTTCACATCATCTCTAATTACAGAAACTATCTCTGGGATTATCTCACCAGCCTTACGTACAGAAACCTTATCTCCAAGCCCAACTCCGAGCCTAGCTATCTGATCAAAGTTATGCAAAGTTGCACGCTTCACAGTAGTACCTGCTAAAAGTACTGGCTCTAAATTAGCTACTGGAGTGATTATGCCAGTACGGCCAACTTCATAATCCACTGAAATCACTTTAGTTATAGCCTCTTCAGCTGTAAACTTTAAAGCCATTGCCCAACGTGGGAACTTACTAGTCACCCCAAGTGTTTTCTGCAAGTGAGTTTCATTAATTTTAACGACAGCTCCATCTATCTCTAGATCTAAGCTGTCTTTCTTCTCTTGCCATTCATGGTATAAATTAATCACCTCTTCAATACTAGTACAGAGATGATTACCCCCTTTATTTACATGAAAGCCCCAATCCTCAAGCTGCTTTAATGCATGCCAGTGCGTGAACACCTTATCATCAGAGTCAGCAGTGGAATTCTCAGATACCTCAGCACCTGTATCCTTGGCTAAATGTAAACCATAACAAATAATATCTAAATTTCTCTCAGCTGTAATTTTAGGGTCAAGCTGCCTAAGTGCTCCAGAAGCCGTATTGCGAGGATTTGCGTAAAGATCTAATCCTTGATTAGCCCTAGCTTCATTTACCTTTATAAATTCAGCTTTAGGTAGGTAAACTTCTCCACGAACAGTAAAGTCACCCAAACCTTGAACATCTTTAGGCAAAGACTTTATAGTAAAAATATTAGGGGTAACATCTTCACCTACTCTTCCATCACCACGAGTAGCCGCCCTGTATAAGTTACCATTCTTATAATCTATCGTTATACTCAAACCATCTATCTTCAGCTCAAATACATAAGTCCTTACTGTTTCAGCCCCTATTATTCGATTAATTCTTTCTTCCCAAGCACGTATATCCTGCTCCCCAAAAGCATTAGCAAGGCTCATCATCGGAATTGCATGTGCAATTTTATTAAAAGATGTTTTATATACTCCCGTTCCTACAGTCTGCGTAATACTGTCAGCTTCCATTAAATCTGGATAAGCAGCCTCTAAAGCTATCAGCTCTTGTAAATGAGCATCATAAACAGCATCAGCAACTTCGCTATTATTTTCTATATAATACTGATGGCTCCAATGTTTGAGCTTGATTTGAAGATCTTGGTATTTAGCCTCAGCTTCCTTGTATGTTTCTTTGAGCACAAGAAAATATTATAGCCATAAGTCAGTTAAGACCGAAAGCAAAGCAATAACCACAACAGAAATAACTGTCAAGTAAATAGCCACCTTTAAGCCAAATGCCTGCTTATAAACAAAAACCGTAGTTAAATTCACCGATGGACTAGCCGTCATAAAAGCAAGCACAGCTCCTATAGGCACTCCCATATTTAAAAATTCTTGGCTCATAGGAATATCGGCTCCTGCACAAAAATAAAAAGGAAATGCTATAAGTGAGAAAATCCAAGGTGCCAAATATTTATTAGTTAGCACAGCTTGGAAAGCAGTCAGGGATTCATAATTAAAATGAAGCAAGCTTGCAAGAGCTACAGACAAAAGTACCCACGGTAAAAACTGTTTTATCGCAGCGATAAGATCCTCTCTTATATGTGCCAAAACTTCATTAGTCCCTAATTTATGCTGATGATCTTCATCATTATGCTCATGCACAGCAGCGTGATTTTCATTATCATGATGATGATCTTCGCCACTATGCTCATGCACAGCAGCGTGATTATCATTTCCATGATGATGATCAGCTTCGCAACAAGATTCCTTAGATGATCCACCTGGAGCTAATTTCAACGCAATAAAATCTGCAATTTTCGCTTCTCCAGAGAAGATAAAAACATAGGTAACTAAAACAGCAAAAGCTATCGCCATTAATAAACGATAAGCCGTAATCTCTAAACCAAAAATTCCATAATTAAGGATTAAAGCTGGGACACTACAAGCATTTCCAGCAAGAAGAAAAGCTAAAATTATTTTCCAGTCAAGCTGCTTACGATACAGTCCTAGAGCAAGTGGAATCATCCCACAGGTACAAATAGGAATTAATGCACCAAGAAAAGCTGAAACTAATATCATCAAAAAAAGACGTAATTGATAGCTTAAGAACTCTGAAAATTTCCAGGAAGGATTAACTCTAGCTAAAGCCACTAATCCTATTTTTTCAAAATAACCATCTGGTAAATAAACTTCTATTAAAGATGAGCAAATAACCGCAATGAAAAATACAGGTAGTATTTCAAATAGTATATGGCTAAAATGCTCTATAAACACGAATTAATGATGTTCGGCATCATGCACAAGATGCTCAGCATGCTGCACTGCGCCACCGATATAAACACAAGTAAGAATAGCGAATAGAAAAGCTTGTAATAATCCGACAAACATTTCAAAACCAAGAACAACTACAGGAATAATTAACGCCACTAAACCAATAAAAGTAGCAAGCAAAGTCTCACCAGCAACAGTGTTTGCAAAAAGTCGCAATGTTAAAGTAAGCGGGCGAATCAAAAGATCCATAAGCTCAATCAAACACATTAAATTTAAACTCAAACCTTTTTCTTTAGAAAAGTTAATCGGCAAGAACATTTGAATATACTTCCAACCACCGATCATGGCTCCGGCAGCAAGATAGATAAGGACTACTAAAATAGAAATCGCAGCAGGAACATTAATATCAGCACAAGTACTAGCTCCATGCCAAATATGAGCATGCTCTTCACCATGGCTTGGCAAAGTAGGCCACCAATGGAAAAACTTACCTAGCTGCCATGGTAGTAAACCAGCATAATAATTTACCAGAATGAAAATAAAAATACTCCCGATCAAAGGTACGAACTGATCGCCTCGTTTACCAATTTGACCAGTAGTTAAAATTCTAAAAAAAGACACAACCGACTCTGCAAGATGCTCTTTCATACCATATTTCGAAACTTCCTTCTGCAAAGAAGATCCTAGATAAGCTGCTATTACTAAAACCAAAGCCATGGTTCCCCAAGCATAATAGAGAGTGTCTAGATTGACCTGCTGCCCGAATATTTCACCTGTTATATGTTGAGTCATAATAGTTTAAAGCGAGGGTTAATTCAAGATGCCTGAAAACCCCGAAATCAGAATAAGATTATAGCAACTAGATACAGTAAATATAAAAAGCCAAGAAAAGTAAGTGTCGCAGCATGAACACGCTTAAATACTTTCAAAGAAAGCAGAAGAATAAAAGCTGAAAGTAAAGCTAAAACAAAACAAAACATAGTATGTGAATCCAAATTCCAGGGAGTCAAACTTACACCTACTGCACAAGGAATAGCCGACTGAAAAACCATAGCTCCAGTGATATTTCCCATCGCAAGTCCATCTTTACCAGAACTTGCCCAGAACCAACTATTCACTTTTTCAGGAAGCTCGGTCGCTATAGGGGCAATAATTAAACTTAAAACAAGTGGACTTACATTCATCATCACCGAAGCTTCCTCTATAGAAATAATAAACCTATGAGCGAAATAAATAATCCCGAGTAATGAAAGTAAAACCTGAGCAATCATCCAGAATAAATTTGAGGGTAAACGGAAACCAGCTACCGCAACACTAGATATATAAAGTGCATCAACCCCCTCTGCATCCTCCTCAGTGTGATTATGATCAGACCCCTCTCTTAAAGTAGTCACAAAATATGTCACGTAAATTCCTAGAAGTATTACCGTAAAAACTATTTTAGATATAGCATCCGGGAAAAGGGTAGCGAACATAGCTACGGAGAGAGCCACTATAAAATATGTCAGATCTTTACTAACATGGCCATGAGCTGCTCTTAAATTCAAGTCTTGTCTTTTTTTATAATTTACTAATATCGCTAAACCTAAAAGAGCCATAGCTAAGGTAGATAAGAGAAAAGGTGCACCAACAATAGATCCTATCGCGATATCAGTCTTCGGATCCCCATGGGCAGACCCTGCTAAAAATATAGCGATAATAGGTAAAAGAGTTTCCGGCAAAGCCGTTCCTATAGCCGCGAGTAAACTTCCAACAACTTGTTCACCTAATTTCAGGCGTACTCCAATATTTTCTACTGCATTCGTAAACCAGAGGCAGACAAATAAAATAGCTGCAAGCAGCAGAATAATTTTTCCAATAACAATGATCATATTTAGTTACCTTTCTCAGAAACCTCTAACAGAGACTCTTTCTCTAATTCTTCAAAGCATTCCACCGCCACTGGAAAAACTCTTTTAACTAACTGTATTCCAGCCTTAGCATACTGCTGTATCTCCCACTGAGCTTCTTTCGGAGCTCTAAGATTATACCAGTGCATAAAATTTCTTAAATTAACTGTAGTAATAAATTCTGTATGCGAGCCTACGGGAAGTACTCCACGAGCCTGCTCCCTGCATACTCCTAGCTCTATTAGTTTATTATATGCCTCTATAGCTGTTTTAGCAGCGTTATCATATATTTCACCCGCAATAGCCTGATCTAGACTCTCACCAGCTTTTACACTCGCTTGTTTATTAGTCTCGGCCTGCTCTCTAAACTCATCTGGTCGATAAATAGTGTTATCAAATTTCGTATATCTAGCACTAATTTCATTAAAAACCCAGCATCTATGCTTCATCCATTGACGTGCAATATAGATCGGACACTTAACTCTAAAAGTAATAGAATTTTGTTCAAAAGGCGTCCAATGCCTATGCTTAGCTAAAAACTTTATTAGCTTTTTATCTTTCTCCTCAAACTCCGCAGAATATTTATTGTAAGAGACTCTTGCTGAATTCACGATAGATAAATCACCACCCATCGAATCCATAAGCTCCATATAGCCAAGAGAGCCTAAATCAGCTTTATCTTCAATAATAACAATATTATCTTTTTCAAGAGTGTCTGCCATAAAGAAACATTCTAACATCTGCGTTTCAAGTCCACTATCTACAAAATAATAAGAAAAAAATTAAACTCCTTTAAGACCCTTGCAGAACCATAGGCGGCTTGCTAAGATATTAAATCTAGCGTTCCAAGCGACTGAATCACACTCGTTCCCATCCCGAACACGACAGTTAAGGCAGTTTGCGGTAACAATACTTGGCTGGAGACGGCCTGGAAAGATAGCTAAACGCTAGACTCTATTTTAATTAAAAAAGGAAGCACTGTTGCTTCCTTTTTTTTCGTAATCACAATTAGCTTCATCACAGAAACCATATCTCTTTTATAGGCACTATGAATTAAATTAACAATGAGAAAGGAGACTATTCCTTAAAACAGCCTCCTTTCTCAAAAATATAAGATTATTAATCTACGCCACTGGCTCTTCAGCCCTCTGAGTATTTTCCAGTAAAGCCTTGATCGATAAAGACATTCTACCTTTAAAATCTAGACCTTGAACTAGAACTTTAGTCTTATCTCCGACCTTGAAGAATTCATGAACATCATCAACTCTCTCAAGTGCGATCTGAGAAATATGAACTAAGCCGCTAACGCCTGGTATTAATTCAACGATAACACCAACACCGTCTAAGACTTTAACGACCTCACCTTCCCATATCTCGCCCTGCTTAGCACCTTCAGCATTTACAGTAACGTACTTTTTCGCAAGATTCGCAGCTTCTTCAGATACACAGTACACACAGACAGTACCATCATCAGTGATATTGATCTCAGTACCAGTAACTTCTGTAATCCACTTAATGTTTTTACCACCAGAGCCGATAACTGCACCAATTTTATCTGGATCGATTTTAAATGAAACGATTCTCGGAGCATTTGCTCTAAGAACATCTCTTGGAGCTGCTATCACCGCTGTCATCGCAGATAAAATATGCAATCTACCTTCTCTTGCTTGTTTAATAGCGGTTCTAATGATTTCTAGTGATATTCCTTTAATCTTAATATCCATTTGTAAAGCTGAGATACCCTTATCGTTACCCGCTACTTTAAAGTCCATATCCCCAAGGAAGTCCTCTAATTCATGAATATCAGTAAGAACCACAGTACTCGCTTCCTCTTTAATAAGACCCATCGCGATACCAGCTACTGGAGTAGTTACTGGAACACCCGCATCCATTAAAGCAAGTGAACTTGCGCAGGTAGCTGCCATAGAAGTAGATCCACTAGATTCAAGGACTTCTGAAACGACTCTCATCGCATAAGGGAAATCTTCTCTCTTTGGTAGTGAAGGCTGTACAGCTCTTTCAGCAAGAGCACCATGACCTATTTCTCTACGACCAGGTCCTCTGTTTGGCTTAGCCTCTCCTACAGACCAACCTGGGAAATTATAGTTATGCATATAGAATTTCTGTGTCTCTGAATCTATACCATCTAATGATCTCGCTAGTTTTTCTGTACCTAAAACAAGTAAAGCCAGAACTTGAGTATTACCTCTTGTGAAAAGACCGTCACCATGAACTCCTGGATAAGAACCCACCTCGATGTCGAGTTGTCTAATCTCAGTATTTTTTCTTGAATCAGCTCTCACACCAGTCTCTGTAATCTGCTTACGTAAAAGTTTTTTCTCTAATTTTTTCAATTGTGCAGATAGCTCATGTGGATTATCTAAAAGATATTCATGTAGCTCATCGTCTTCTGCTAACGCATCTAATGCTGCGTCCACCTTCTCTTGAGCTTTTGCCACCCACGCTCTTCTAGATTCTTTATTCGCGTTCTGCATAGACTCAATTAAATCTTTTTTAGCATGCGTTTCGAGTATCTCTATCAATTTAGAATTAGGTTCTGGATTAATAAATTCTTCTTTAGTCACACCAACTTCTTTGGCAAATTCTCTAATTACGGCAACTTGTTCCTGAATACGGGCATGAGCATAAGCTATAGCATCAACTACTTTGTCGTCTTCAACAAAATTAGCACCAGCCTCTACCATCATGACCGAATCCTCTGTACCAGCTACAACTATATCCAAAGGAGAACTAAGAATCTCTTCCTCAGATGGATTCACAATAAAATTAGCATCCGCATCTAGAGATATTCTTACAGCACCAACTTCACCAGCAACAGGCAAACCAGATAATTCAAGTGCAAAGCCCACTCCTAACATCCCCAGAGTATCTGGCGGACATAGCTGATCCACGGATAAAGTCATTACATTTACCTGAACTTCATTTCTATAAGCATCTGGGAAGAGTGGTCTTATAGGTCTATCTATTAAACGAGAGGTAAGGACAGCTTTATCACTAGCTCTTCCTTCTCTTCTGTTATAACTACCAGGTATTCTACCTACTGAATAAATTTTTTCTTCAAAATCAACCATTAAAGGAAAGTAGTCTAATTCTTTTTTTGCTTTCTCAGACTTAGTTACAGTAACAAGAAGAATAGTATTTCCAGATTTGATTTGTACTGATGCTGTTGCTTGGCGAGCAAGCTTACCAGTAGAGACCTCTATCTCTTTTCCAGCTATAGTAAATTTTTTCTTCTTCTCATTAAACATATATTATTCCTTCTCTTAATTATCTCTTTTAATTTATCTATCTTCAAAACAGGTATTCGCAAAAACCACAGCAAGCCCAGAAACTAGGAATCAAGAAAAGCAGTGGCTTTAGACTAAAGCCTTATTAAATAATAACCTATAAGTATCTCGCACATTAAGGAGATTTTCTAAACTCTATATTTTCAAACTAAAAATAGAATATTAAACAAATAAATTATTTACTTACGCAAATTAAGCTCAGTGATTAATTCACGATATCTCTTAACATCTCTTCTCTCTATATATGAAAGAAGTCTCTTTCTACGCCCAACAAGCTTTAATAGACCTCTTTTCGTAGAATAATCTTTTTTATTAGCCTTCAAGTGTTCTGTAAGACCGATGATTCTTGTCGTTAGTAAAGCTACCTGCACGGCATCTCTACCAGTGTCAGTCTCATTAAGACCAAACTTTACTACAATATTTTTCTTTTCTTCTTTGTTAGACATTATATGAAACGATCCCTATTTTTAAAATAGACGAAGTAATATGATAGCATACGAATATCAATAAATGTTAAGATTTAATGTAAGCATTGCAACAAGTAGATATTAATTTACAAGAGTTACTGAAAAAGTATGGCGGGGCGGTGCCTCGCTATACTAGCTATCCTACTGCCCCAGAGTGGAAAACGCCTTATAGTGAAACTGCCTTTGAAGCTGCCATTGAAGCTTCAAATCTTGAAGGAAATAATTATTCTCTATACCTTCACCTACCTTTCTGTGAAAGTCAGTGTTACTACTGTGCTTGCAATATCATCATAAGCAAGAAGCACGAAATTAGTAAATCTTACATAAAGCGTATCAAAGAAGAGATTGAGTATATAGGCGAAAAAATCTCCCCCAACAGAAAAGTCATACAAATGGCTTGGGGCGGGGGTACTCCAACATTTCTGCACCCTGATGAGCTAGAAGAAATTTACGAACACCTTGCTAAATATTTTAATCTTTTAGATAGAGCCGATGAGCCATTTTTCAATCACGAATATTCTATCGAGATAGACCCAAGAGTCACAAGCACAGAGCATCTAAAAACCTTATCTAGGTTAGGTTTTAATCGACTCAGTATGGGAGTGCAAGATTTTAATGAAAAAACTCAAGAAGCTATCAATCGTATTCAGACATATGAATCAGTAGAAAATATACTAAAAATTGCTCGTGATAATAATTTCAGTAGCGTTAATTTTGATTTAATTTATGGCTTACCGCATCAGAATTTAGAAACATTTAAAAAAACTATTGAGCAAGTCATAAAACTATCACCAGAAAGAATTGCGCTCTTTAATTATGCTCACATACCAGATTTTTTCCCTTTTCAGAAAAAATACATTGAAGAAGAGACACTACCAGACCAAAAAACCAAGTTAGAGATATTTGAATTTGCAATGAGATCTTTTATTGCAGAAGGTTACGAATTCATAGGCTTAGATCATTTTGCAAGACCCGAAGATGAACTCTCTAAAGCTCACAAGAGCAAAAAACTTTATCGTAATTTCCAGGGTTACACCACTCATGACGGCTGCGATCTATTCGGGATAGGACTAACCGCGATATCCTCTGTCCAAGGGACTTACAAGCAAAATAAAAAAAAATTGAGTGAATATTATAATGAAGAAGAGCCTTTTGCCGCAGAAAAATTTTTCATTTCCGATATGCAAGATATTGAACGCAAAGAAATTATTAAAGAGATAATGTGCCATTTCTATACTGAGTTAGATTATAAAAAATACAAAAAAGAATATTATTTATTAGAATCTTTTACTCAAGATGGATTAATTGAACTTAATCATGTCACACCTAACAAAAATCATCTTGGTAATAAAAAGTTTTCCATCACCGTAACTGAGCTTGGACGCCTGTTCGTGCGTAATATCGCAAGTGTTTTTGATTATTACCTAAACCAAAAAAATGCCCATAAGCTTTTTTCTAAATCACTTTAAGATGACAAGCTTAAATCTTGGCCGCAGCCTTAGGTTCCGAATTAATAGAATTATCAGAAACCCTTTCAATAGTCGCTCCAAGCGACCTAAGTTTATCTTCTAACTCTTCATAACCCCTATCTAGGTGTATAAGCCCTCTAACTTCACTAGTACCTTCAGCAGCAAGAGCTGCGACAACCAATGCAGCAGTAGCCCTCAGATCACGACCCTCTACTTGAGTAGCTTTTAATTTATCTACACCAGTAATTACCGCTACTTCACCATTTACATCAGCCCTAGAACCCATCTTTTGCAATTCTTCAATGTGTTGAAATCTTGAATTATAAATATTCTCAACTACAGTACTAGTACCATCACATAATGCAAGCAAAACTGAAAAAATTGGCTGAATATCAGTAGAGAAACCTGGATACCACATAGTTTTCACATCCGTAGCTTTCAAGATTCTATTTTCAGCAGATACCTCTATATCCACCAAGCCCTCTATCTCTGATTTAAAAATAGTTATATCAACTCCAATATCCTCAAGCTTACTTAGCAGTGCTTGTAAATCTTCCTCAACCACAGAATTAGCTCTAACTCGACCCTTCGTCATCGCTCCTGCAATTAAGTAAGTCGCAGCCTCTATTCGGTCTGGTAAGCACCTGAAATCTGAGCCATGTAATTCATCTGGAGCGACCCCCTGTATATGAATATTACTAGTACCAGCGCCCGCGATCTTACAACCAAGTGAATTTAAAAACTTAGCAAGATCAACTATCTCTGGGTCTCTAGCAGCATTTTCTATAATAGTGTCACCCTCTGCCATAACTGCAGCTATCATAATATTTTCTGTAGCTCCGTTACTTGGCAAATCCAAATAAATTTTAGTACCAACAAGCTTATCAGCACTAGCAAAAACGTAGCCATGCTCTTCTGTAATCTTCACTCCTAAGGCTTTTAATCCTTTAAGGTGTAAGTCAACTTTTCTTGCACCTAAGTCACAACCACCTGGAAGAGCGACTTGGGCATTTTTAAACCTTGCAACCAAAGCCCCTAAACAAACAAAACTCGCTCTTAACTTACGCGCCAATTCAATAGGCACCATATCACTAGACAAATTAGTACTATCTATTTCTAACACTTTATCTTTAAAACTAATCTCCGCTCCGAGTAGTGCGAGTATATCTATCATCGCGTAGACATCTGATAATTCTGGGACGTTCGATAATCTAACTTTTCCTTTCGGTAAAATTAAGGCTGCGGCCATTTGTTTCAGTACAGCATTTTTTGCACCAGAGACTAAAACCTCACCATGGAGAGCATTTGAACCTTTGATTTTTAATTTTTCTTGAGGCAATCGTGTTTCCTTTTAAAGTTGGGAGGGCCAACTATCACATAATAGCCTAAATCCCAATATTTGGGGGGCTCTAACTAACATAAACAAGTCCAAAATGTCGATTTTTTTATTAAGTAGTCAAAGAACCTGCACGATCATCGGTATAAAAATTCAACCCCGCGGTAAGCCTCTTCACTTCAGCTTTAACAAAGCTCTCAGTTTCACAATCCAAAGCAAGATTATTTACGGCCATCGACTTAATAAATCTTGCAATCAAAAGAGCTAAATCCTCGAAATCTTTCTCTTTAAAACCTCTACGAGTCATAGCTGGAGTACCAACCCTAATTCCACTAGTAACGAAAGGACTCTGAGGATCTTTTGGGATACCATTCTTATTAACAGTAATCTTGTACTGATCTAAAAGATTTGCTAAATCTTTACCAGTAATACCATACTTAACCAAGCTAATTAAAACTAAATGATTATCACTACCACCGCTTACTATCTCTATCCCTTCTTTAACTAGACTATCAGCAAATATACTTGAATTTTTTATGACTTGAGTTTGATATTTTTTAAATTCTTGACTTAAAGCCTCTCCAAAACAAACAGCCTTAGCTGCAATCACGTGCATTAAAGGTCCGCCTTGAGAACCTGGAAAAATAGCAGAATCTATTTTTTTAAAAAGATCTTCATTATTAGATAAAATTATGCCGCCTCTTGGACCACCGAGCGTTTTATGAGTCGTAGAAGTTACTATGTCTGCATAGGGTAGAGGATTAGGGTGCAAACCAGCTGCTATCAAACCCGCAATGTGAGCCATGTCTACAAGAAGATAAGCGCCCACACTATCAGCTATCTCACGAAATCTTTTAAAGTCAATAATTCGAGGATAGGCAGATGCTCCTGCGATAATCAACTGTGGCTTTTCTTGTTTAGCTATTCTTTCAACTGCATCATAATCAAGAAAACCATTGTCATCAACACCATACTCAAAGGCTTGATAAAACTTACCTGAAAAATTTACAGAAGTTCCGTGAGTAAGGTGCCCACCTTCTTTAAGGCTCATGCCAAGAATCTTGTCACCTGGTTTTAACATCGCCATGAAAGCAGCAATATTAGCATTAGCGCCAGAATGAGCTTGTACATTAGCATATTTAGCGGAGAAGAGTTTTTTAACTCTTTCAATAGCAAGGATTTCTACATCATCACAGTTTTCACAGCCATTATAGTATCTCTTACCAGGGTAACCTTCTGCATATTTATTAGTAAAGCAGGAGCTCATAGCTTGCATAACAGCCTTACTAGTGAAGTTTTCACTTGCAATAAGCTCAATGTTCTCAGATTGTCTTTCTAATTCCTTCTGAATAGAGTTATAGACTTCTTGGTCTGAAGTTTGGAGATCATTGTTTAAATCAAAAAATGCCATCAATTATTTATTGTAGCAATTCACTTTTCAGTAAGTGTCAACTCAATGATTGAGTTAATTTAATCGAGATACGTCAAATATATAAATCATACAAATTAAATTAAATAATTGAGTTCCAGTTACCATGGAGAAAAAAATGCAAAATACCAACCCTACCAGTACTAGTAAAAGAGCTTTAGACACCATTAAACTTATAGGCTCTCAAATTATAGAGATTAGAGAAATTTTAAATAGGCAAGTGGATACTATACAAATGCTTGAGCAGGAAGTAAAAAAATTGAGAAGCCTCGGCAGAGATAATGAGCAAAACATAAAAATTCTACAAATTGATCAAAGAGATATAGTGAAGCAACTCAGAAAAGTTCGTGAAAGCTCAAGTCAAATGGGGCAAGTCATAGATTCAGTTGAAATAACACACGAAGACGCGACTGATATGCTATTTGGCAAAAAACTAGATTTAGGCGATGAAGGAAAACTTTCTCGCGGTCATGTCGATCAGCTTTTAAGCTATGACGAAAAAGAGGTTGCAGAGAGGTTTTATCCTAACTATAGAAACAGTAAAATTATCGAAAAACATGAACGAAATCAACCACAGTCAAATTCAATTAAGCACAAAATTAACAAAAAAGAACTGTCTCAAAGAGTAGATTCTCGTTTAGAAATGTTGGAAAAAGAAGCAATGGAAAGAAAAAAATCAGAGCGTTTTTCTTTTGATAGAATTCCACGGTTATTAAACTTAGACTAATGAACTCCCCAAACTATCCTAGCTAAAAGATAGTGAATTCATTAAATAAAAAAGAGGGCTTTAAAGCCCTCTTTTTTATTTCCCCTCTCTAAATTTTCAAAAATTACTTTTGAGTTGTAGTTGCAGCAGGAGCTTTAGCAGCTGGAGCAGCTGTGTTAGCTTTAGCAGCAGGAGCTTTAGCTTCTGTTTTTTGTTCAGCTTTAGCTGGTTTTTCAGCTTTAGCTGGTTTTTGCTCAGCTAAGTTAGCATTAGCAGATAGAGTAGCTACAACTAGTAAAGCAAACAATGCAGATATTTTTTTCATTTGATATTTTCCTTTTACAAAGTTAATTAATTTACAAACCTTTGCAACTCTAAATCATAAAAAAAAAAAGCAAAAAAAACTTCACGAAAAAGCCCAGAAAGATTAAATATTTCTTAAACTTACTTTAAGGCTACAATTCTTTCTTGGATAGAACCATGGCTCAAAGCGAATTTAATATATTGTCCGTGATCACTTTGCTTGGAGGTGCATCGTTACTACTCTTTGGCTTAGATTTAATCTGCCTAAATTTAAAAAGCTTAGCTGGGCCTATTTTCAAAACCACAGTAGAAAAAGCTACAAAAACCACTTTTCATGGAATTTTCTTAGGGACAGCCCTTACGGGCTTAGTGCAAAGCAGCACTGCTGTAACATCAATCCTAGTCTCACTTGTGCAAGCCAACATTGTGAGTTTTGAAAGAACCATAGGTGTAATGTTAGGAGCTAATATTGGAACTACTGTCACAGCCCATATTATGGCTTTTAATATTATTAAATGGTCTCTAGCAATAGTCTGCATAGGTTTTTTAATACAAGTCACCGCAGCTAAAGATAAAGTTCTTTACATAGGAAACTCTATTCTTGGATCAGGAATTATGCTTTTTGGCTTACAGCTTATGTCTGAATCCATGAAACCTTTACAGCACTCTGAAATGTTCTTAGATATGATGCGAAATTTCCAAGATCCTCTTATTGGAATATTAGTAGGAACTCTCTTTACCGCAATAATTCATTCAAGCAGTGGTGCTTTAGGTGTAATGATAGGTCTTGCTCTACAGGGTCTAATCACACCAATGGCTGTTATACCACTGATGCTAGGAGCTAATATCGGCACTTGTTTTACAGCCGTTATAGTTTCGCTTAATACCTCATTCCAAGCTCGCAGAGTGGCTGCTTCTCATATACTTTTCAATATTTTAGGTGTCTTACCTTTTGTATTCTTCATCCCAGAATTTACTAATTTCGTAGAACAGTTTACACCGCAGGATAATGTACCACAGTTCATCGCTAATGCTCAGACCATCTTTAATATCATCACAGTATTGATTGCCATTCCTTTTGTAAAACAGCTCGCTTGGCTTTCTTGTCTTTGCGTGCCCGATTCCAACAAAGGAAAATATCAAAAATATACTATTCCTGAAATAGAAAAATTCTCTAAAGATATAGACGTCGCTCTAGCCGAAGCTAGAAGTGCATTGAAATCTATGCGAAATATAATCAGAGAAATGCTTTTAGTCGCTGGTAAGTATTTTATTAAAAGACAAAGCTTAGATGAAAAGAAAATCAGAAAATTAATCGAGGATCACCATGATTTACGTTTAGGCTTAGTTAAGTTTTTACGTCAATTGAAATCTTCTCACCGTAAGACTTTCACCGTAGATGAAGTCACTGAACTTTTAGATATACTTTTGATCATAAATGAATGTGAACAAGTAGTCCACACTCTCAAAGTTGGACTTGATCATATGGATGGTAAAACACCTGATTTTGATGAAGGTTTTAAAGATTTAGATAAGTATTTAGTTGGCACTATAAGGTCATTCAATGCATCCTTAGGCTCTTTTATTAAAGATACTCAATGCAATGCCCAAATAGTGAAACAAAAACTTGAAGAAGCAAGTTCTTTTTATGAAAAATTTCGAATGCGTGCAATTGAGGATATTTGCCAAATCAATGAACAAGAAAGAGATAGGCTCAACCTCGAAGTTTTAGACACCCTCAAGTCTATTAATGGCATCTCAGAAAGAATTTGCGAAATCAGTATCGGAACTAGAAATTATATTCAAAACCCACTGGGAAATGCTTGAAATAACACTTCTAGACCGTGACCAAAGAATCTTGAATAATTCACAAATTATGTGTTACAATTTTTTTTCATGCAAGTTCTGCAAAAAAAAATAAAAGTTTCAGAACCTTCTTCAGATTCGATTGAGGCTGCTCAGCAGAACCGTCTTTGTTGTTGATGAGAAAAAAAATTCATCTATAAATTCAGATCTTGAACAGTCTTCAGCTAAAGAAAATATTCAAGAAACTAACCGTACTCAAAGCTCTCTTTTAGCTAAACTTGAGAACAATTATAGAGCCTCACAATCTTTTGATGGATTCGAAGGTGTTCCGCTAGAAGTAATTCCAGCAAGTGATTCCAAAGATTCAATTTCAGATTTCATTCGCAATACGCTGCCCGTAATCGGCTATGCGGCAGCTTCACTAGGTCATTTAACTGCTGGAGCTGGAGGGGTGTCAAAATTCATTCCTGAACCACTTGCAAAGTTCCTAGATCAAAATATACTTAGCTTTTCTAAATTAGTTAACGTCGCAAATTATACCCATAAAGGCATAGAAGCCGTAGCTGACAAACGTGCTTGGGAAGGTTTATCTAGACTAGCTTATTCAGCAGTAGTGCCATTTATGCCACTAGAATCTGTGTTCACTGCATCTGGTATTAGCAGTGGTCCTACCATGTTTGAGCAAGCTCAGAGACATAAAGTTAAATTTTCTAATGCGACAAAAGAAAATCCACAGGGTACACCAAGTTCAGCTCTAGAAGATTTACAAGAAAACGGCAAAGCCTTTTTAAGCATGTGCCAAGAGACTTTCGGTAATTTATTCGGGGCTAACAGAAAGGTTTTCATTCATCCAGATAAAGAACAAGGGCATACAATGTTTCTATGCGCTTGGGGGAATTTTCTCGGTGCTATAGGTGGCATGCTAGCTGGCTCTAATCATCACAGTCCTCTTGGAAAAGCCTCTTCAATAATACGTAATGTAGGGGGAATAGGCTGTGACTGGGCTAAATTTATTCATCCCGACATTAACAATAAGCTCTCAGCTATTTTCTATGGTGTCGTCTCTATATGTGATGTAGCTAAGTCATTTACACCAAAGCATGTCTCACACATACTTTCACATTTCAGTATGGCTATGAATAATTTTGCTAATTATTATTATGTGAATACGACTAAAGCTACTACTGATAAGACTTTTAAAGATTATGCTGCGGTTGCGGCATGATATAGAGAGAATGTGCTTGCGGAGGCTTTGCCATTGTGAGGGATGATACATCTCGGTAATAACAGAAAAATATCACATATTTTTCCTTGGTAAGTAGTTACTTGCAGCAAACTCAAACTGTTCAATAAAGAGCTGTTTTAAATAACTTAAATTATTCTGCTCATAGAAAAGTAAAACGGCTTTCTTATATTCATTTTCATCAATACTCCTAAAAGAAAGAGGGCAGTAACCATCAGCAAGCAGACATGCGTTTGCAGCAAGCCTACTAGTTCTCTTATTACCGTCTTCAAAAGCTTGGATGTATGATAAAAGTGCCAAGGTCGCCAAAGATCTGTCCAAGCCTGATTTGAATTCATTAATCAGCTCAATAAATTTATTAAGGACCTCTTCTATTTGCCATTGATTATCTAAAGGTTTGTAATTCGTACCAGTAATAGCGATTTGATGAGGGCGTGGTTTATTTTCTATTCCTAAGCCTTTCATTAAGAACGAATGTAATTCTAATATTTTTTGTAAACTCCATTCATTATAGTGAGCAGGTTCTTGCAATATATAATCAAAAGCTTCTTTATGATTTAGTATCATAAGCGCTTCTTCTTCACTTTTATCATCAGCTCTCTGAGCTGATTTGATTAAAGCTTCAGTATCAAGAATACTATAGGTATTCCCCTCTATCTTAGACGATTTCCAGCTCAGTTCTATCGTGAACCTTTCAAGCTCTTTATCTCTGGTAATTTTACTTGCTTTTAAATACCTTTGTTTATAGGCAGAGTTGAGCTGTTCTAAGTTTTTCCTCTCTGCTTCTGTGAATAAGGATTTTGCCTCTTTAAAAATCTGAAAAATTTCTAAGTTAAAGCTTGCTTTGATTTTTCTTTCATCAATATCATTTTTAAAATACTCTATAACATTGATGGGTATTAATAAATTTGATACTTTAGCTATCTGATATTTAGTGGCTCTAGCTTGACCCGTCTTTTCAATCAAGCCAAGTTCTAAAAGGAGTTTTAAATCTCTATTTAAAGTGATTTTTTTAACATCACTGAAAATTAGCTGTAAATCAGCAATGGACTGGCTTTGTTTTTGAAGCTCTAATATTATTTTATTTTGCCTATTATTCAGTCCTAGAGACATAGCTAAAATCATATCATTCAAAGCCGGAGAATCGTATCATTTTGATATGATTCTCGGCATCTGCATGATTCGATATCAAGTCCCTAATTTAATTTAAAAAAATGGCGGAGACGAAGATCTGTAAAAGCGCCAGCTTTTACAATATAAAAAATCAACCCCAGGTTCAAGTCCCTTCGTCGACGCTAATTGGGACTGCTCGCAATCTTCAATTTCTGCGTTTTCGTCGTCCTCATGATCCTCATGTACCTTTAGTACACTGCGGTCATTCGTCCTCCTCAGCCTTGAACTTGTGCGTTTGTGAGCAGTCCCTAATTTAATTTAAAAAAATGGCGGAGACGAAGATCTGTAAAAGCGCCAGCTTTTACAATGAAAAAGGCAACCCTAGGGTTCAAGTCCCGTAGTCGACATTATTTTAATTTATTAAAAAATGGCGGAGACGAAGGGACTTGAACCCTCGACCCCCTGCGTGACAGACAGGTGCTCTAACCAACTGAGCTACGCCTCCGCGAGTCGACTTTTTAAAGAGAGATCACCTCTTACACATCCAATGCGTTTAAAAATCCTAGCATAAAAAATCTAAATTCGTGCCAAGATTAGACTAGCTTGCGAATCAATTTCACAAATAATTTAAGATTCCTTCCTTCGCTTCTATTATTACAGGGCTTATCTTTCGCTAATGTTTATGCTCAGCCCATTGGTGTTTTACATTCTGCTGTTAAGCTCACTGAGACTGGATCTTACTCACAGTACCCGCAGGGATCTTCTGTATTAAAAGGCTACGCCTCTATTGAAGAGGAATCTAAACTTGAAGATGAAACCTTACATTTAATTAGCCTTGAAAGCTTCGATCCACGCTTAATTTTAAGTGGTGATAGTTTAATTTTCAGAGCTACGCCTGAAGTAGGGGAACTTTTTAAAATTCCAGTGAACACTTATATAAAAGCGTCAATAGAAGGGGACTCTACGAATAATAGGAATTTTCTTTTTAGAATTACCGATCTTATTTCTGAAAATGGTTCTAGCACGGCAGCTTCAGGGCTTTTTAAAATAGATACTAAAGAACAGGATAAAAGCTTAGAAAATAAAATTAGTGAAAATGCTTTTCTTAGAACTAGCTCTAATATGGTTCTTGGAAGCTTAAGTGGTAGTTTGAAAACTTTAAAATATGGTGGTTTACCATTAATTATGTTAACTGATGGATTTTCAGTAGTAACTGGAGCTGGTCTAGGAGCTGTTTATGGGATAGTAAATTCTTTTGTGGCTGCCCCACAGCCATTTTATTCAGAGCCGAGTGGTTCACAACTTAAGGTGAAATTTATAGAACCGATAAAAGCTGACCTGTATTCTTTTATAAAATCTGCGCCTGAGTTTCCTCAGCCTCTACCAGTTGACGATATTAATCTTGAGGTAAAAATTACTCAGTCGAAAAAGTTTTATTCTTATAATTTTGGTGATTCTATATTTCTGGAATTAAAAATAGAAAATGCTTCAGAGAAAGACTTTGATTTGCAAGATTTTATTTTAGTAGATAAAACTAATTCTCAGGAATTTTTACCAAATCCATTTTTATTTAATTTTAATTCTGAAGAGCTTTCTGAGATTAATTCAGATACGACACGCACACTTAAGCTCTGCTATTCGCTCGGTAAATTTTCTAATTTAGATAATTACAATTTAAGAATTTTAGATCCTGTAACTGCAAAGCATTTATATTATGTGCCTATACAGATTTAAAGAGACTAAAACATATCAAAAATTTTTTAATAATTTAGTTTTAAGGTTTTAGAAACCTCGCCATAAAGTGTTAGAATAACTCTAGTTTATGTACACACCTACTGATTTCAAAAATGGCTTAACCCTAGAATGGAAGGGGAATTTATACCAAGTCGTGGAATTTCTTCACGTTAAACCTGGTAAGGGAGCAGCTTTCGTTAGAACTAAATTCAGAAATTTGACGACTAAAAAAATTTTAGAAGAATCTTTCAGAATGAATGAACAATTTAAACCAGCTCATGTAGAAAGAAAAGAAATGCAGTATCTTTACCAGAGTGGTGATAATTATGCTTTTATGGATATGAAATCCTATGAACAAGTTGAATTGTCTAAAGATGATTTAGGTGATAACGTTACTGATTTCCTAAAAGAAGAAATGGTCTGTTCAATTATGTCTTGTGATGGAAAAATCTTAAGTGCAGAATTGCCTAACTCCATTGAGCTCATAGTACAAGATACGGCACCGAATGAAAAAGGAAATACCTCATCTGGTGGTTCTAAACCAGCGGTTCTTGAAACTGGTGCTACTATTGATATACCTTTCTTTGTTAATATCGGGGATAAAATTCGATTAAATCCTCAAACGAGAGAATATCAAGACAGGGTGAAAGTATAATGAAAACCATTGATAAGGCAGAAAAGAGTATGAATAATGTAGAAGTTCCTTTAACAGCTATAAATCAATTAGCTGAAATTCTTAAAACTCAAGAATTGAGCGAGATAGAGCTTGAATTTGAAGGACAGTACCGTATTAAGGTAAAAAAAGAAATTACTGGAACTGTGTTTAGTAGTGTATCTGCACCAGCAATGCACTCCACTGTAAATGCTGTTTCTGAAACAGCTCCTGTAAAGGTTACTGCACCCAACAAAAACCTTTTTGAAGTAAAATCACCAATGGTTGGTACCTACTATGCATCTCCATCTCCAGATGCTGATGCATTTGTAAAAGTCGGAGATAGAGTTAAGAAGGGTGATACCCTCTGTATTATCGAAGCTATGAAACTGATGAATGAGCTTCCTTCCGAAGTTTCAGGCATAGTAAGAGAGATTTCAGTAGATAATTCTCAAGCTATATCTTTTGGCGAAGTAATTATTAAAATCGAAAAAGATGCCTAAGCGGATTTTCTCCTTAACTTCTTTCTTAAATCATTTAAATTTACCATCTAATAGACTTTTAGAGCAGGCCTTCACTCATAAATCCTGTTCTAAAGACGATCCTAATCTTCTAAATAATGAAAGATTAGAATTTCTCGGTGATGCCGTCTTAAAACTCGTCTTCAGTGAATACCTTTCCGATAATTTCCCAGAGGAAGATGAAGGAAATTTATCTAAATTCAGAGCTAGACTCATTTCGGATGACTTGCTTGCGGAACTTGCTTTAGAAATGGACTTCAGGAAACTTATACGCATAGGCAGAATGTTAAAAGGACAAAAAAAGCTACCCAATTCTATTTACGGAAATGCCTTAGAAGCCTTAATAGCAGTTATATACAAAGAAGCTGGTTATGATAAGGCTCGTGAATTTATTTTAAATGCTTGGGAGAATCATATCGAAAGAGCTATCACTGAATCCATCGCTCATAACTATAAAGCCTTGTTAATAGAAAAATTTCAAGCTAAATATTCTAAAGCACCAGTCTTTGAAACAGTTATGACAAGTGGAGAAGCTCACGAAAGAAGTTTTGAAATAGCTGTACTCTTCGATGGCAAAGAGCTGAGTAAAGGTACTGGTAAATCTAAAAAAGAAGCTGGACAAAACGCGGCCAAAGCCGCTTTAGACAGGTTATCATTTTAAGTCATGCCCGATTATGCTAACACCGACAGAGTAAAAATTCTTTCTGAAGCTCTGCCTTATATTCAAAAATTTCACTCCAAAATATTTGTTATTAAATATGGCGGTTCAGCTCTAACTAACCCTGATATAGAGAAGAGTACCATTAAGGATTTGGTGCTTTTAAATAGTGTCGGTATAAAAGTCGTGCTGACCCATGGTGGCGGCCCTGAAATCAATCAAATGCTCACTAAGATAGGTAAAGAAATTAAATTCGAGAATGGACTCAGACACACTGATACAGAGACGATGGAAATAGTCGAAATGGTTTTACACGGTAAAATACAAAGGCGTATAGTAAGTTCTATCAACTGTGCGGGAGCAAGAGCTATAGGACTTTCTGGTCGTGATGGCAGAATCATGGTGGCTGAGAGAGATTCACGTATTGCCGAAGGCAATATGGTAGGTGAAATTAAAACTACTAATCTAGCTTTAATTCATGAAGTTTTTAAATTAGGTTTAATTCCAGTAATCAGTTCTATTGCACCTAATGAAGCTGGTGAGGCTTTTAATATTAACGCTGATACGATGGCAGCTGAGCTTGCTATAGGGCTTCAAGCTGATAAATTAATTCTTATGACAGATATACAGGGTATACTTGCAGATAAAAATGATCCAGAGTCTTTAATAAAAGAGATGAATCTAGAAACAGCTAGGAGATTAGAGTCTAAGGGAATTATTCAAGGTGGCATGATTCCGAAGACCGACTGTTGCATTAAAGCTATAGAGCATGGAGTTAAAGAAGCGATTATTCTTAATGGCTTAAAAGAACACAGTTTACTTTTAGAGACCTTTACTAATGAGGGGGCTGGGACTTTAATTCGGAATTAATTTATCTGAGCTCAAAAACTAAACCCTTAACTTCTTTTATATAATCTTGCGCGAAATCCTTACGCCCATGCATATCACTATTAGCAGAACTAATAGCTTGATTTAAAAGATTCAGTAACTCTATTTTACGAAACTGTAATTCATTTGCTAAAGCAGAATGTTTCACCCCAACTATTAATTTCATATCTTTAGTAACTCTGTGAGCGAAAGTTCTTTTTTTAATAGAATCTGGCATTTCTAATTCTTGCCAAAGCTGAAAAATAGAGTAATGTCTCTGCTTATCAATATTGCGCGCAACACTATCAAAAAGTTTTTTTATTGGTAAAAGATCTTCTTGTTTAGCTCTTTGCATATTCGACTAAGGCTCCAGCTTTAATATTTATAATTTGAGCATTTTCGCTCCATTTTTGCAAATGCTTACCTAAATGGGTCGTAGTAATTATGACCTGTGTATCATCTGAAATCGCTTCTAGCAAGTGATCCTGCCTCGCTTCATCTAATTCCGCTAAAACATCATCCAATAAAAGAATGGGCTTTAATCTATGCTCTTCCTTTAATAACTCTATTTCTGTAAGCTTAAGGGCTAGCACTATACTCCTTTTTTCTCCTTGGCTTGCAAAATCACTAGCTAACTGTTCTTTAAGCATAAAATTAATATCATCTCGCTGCGGTCCATGACTAGTACAGGCTCTAATAAAATCTAATTTATGATCTGCTTTTAAATCTTCAGGACTTAGCACTTTACCTAAATATTCTAATCTTAATGAAAGTGCCTCCCCTGCGATATTTTGGTAATATTTTTCTACCAAAGGGCTAATTTTAGTAACTAGTTCATGTCTATATTTAGTAAGCTCATTTGCCGCATTTATAAACAGCTCATCCCATATAGAAAGCTGCTCTTGGAAAGCTGCTGCTAGATTATTATAAAAAAAATCTTTCTCTAAACATGACTTAATGAAGCTATTACGCTGACTTAAAGCTTTCTCAAATTTAGTTAAGATCTCAGCATAAGGTAAATAAAGCTGTTCCAAGATAGTATCTAACCAGTCTCGACGAGAACTGGGGCTGCCAGAAACGATATTTAAATCATCTACCATAAAAGATACAGAATAAAGCTTATGATTGATATCTTTGGGCTTCATATTAACTTCATTAATTTTCAGAGTCCTTCTACCAGAACGCCTTATCATCATCGCTATATTTAAATCATTAGCATTTTCGCGTAAAATCTTAGCGTGTATAACAGCATTTTCAGCATTAAAATTGACTAATTGAGCGTCTTTAGCAGCTCTTTTAGATTTACCCGTACTGAATATCTGCACCACTTCTAATAAACTAGTTTTACCTTGCGAATTATCCCCAAGAATAATAAGCTTAGGACGCTCAATATTTAAAAAGAGTTCCTGATAATTTCTAAAATTTATTAAATTTATGGTTTTCAAGAACATAGGATTTAAAGGTCTAGAATTTTATAAGTATAGCGGGATTTTTTTAGTATATGATTATTCTAGCTAGTGAACCTGCAATTAAAAGATCTTTTTAAAAAAATTTTTTTGCTATTTATTGCAGTAAATTTTTGTATTTTAGAAATCGAGGCGAAAAAAAAATCTGACGAGTCTGTCAATAGAAAAGATAAAAAAAATCACGAAGTTAAACTCTTAGAAGTTAATCCAGATGAATCTGCTACGGATTCTAGCCCTAAGTCTGATTTAATAGTAAATCCAACTAATCCCTCCATTTTCACAGAAGCATCCTCACTCAGCGAAGAGGTACTTGAAGAAGTCGGGAATCATCCAGAGAATGAAACATTTGTAGAGATAATCGCAGATGAACTACGCTATAACGAAACTCAAGATTTTTACGAAGCAGTTGGAGAGGCTATAGCCACTTTCCCAGAAAAAAATATAATAGTCACTGCTGATCAAATGAATTTTGATGGGCTAAAAAAACTTTTAATCGCAGAGGGAAATGTAAAAGTCACCCAGAATGATACTACTGCCTTTGGTGAGTATGTAGTCTTTCATACTGATACGAAAACCTATAGCATGGAAGAACCAAAAATATTCAGCCCCGGAATACGCCTTAAAGCCCGTAGCAGTACTTCTGAATTTGAAGAACGAAAAAAGCCAGATGAAAAGGATAAAGTCACTGTAAATTTCAAAGATGGTTTTATCGCATTAGATAAACCAGTTGGTGTTTACTTTTCAGGGAATCATGAATGGACCAGATATACTCGTGAGCGTAAACTCTACTATCAGAACCGTGAACTCAGATGGAAGGATATTCCACCTTTACAGAGCGATATTAAATATAGCGCCAAACGCATTACCTACGACCAAAACAAAAGAATGAACAACCTGAAAATTCAGGGAGCAAGGCTCTGGCTAAATGATAAATTAAGTATCCCTTCTCCAATAGAACTCACTACTAGTGTAGGAGAGGCTGCAAACACTAGATTCAGGGGACCAGTTTTAGGTCAGCAGGAAAGAATCGGTGGTTTTGCTGTTGGTCCTAGATTCTTTAAATCCTATAAAAATTCGACTTTTGCATTAGCTCCTATAATCCAAATCGGTAATGATGGTGGCTTCGGAGCAGGTTCTATTGTCAGCTACAATACACCAGGTGACACCACTGCCGTTATGGCAGGCTACGGCTCTCTCTATAATAGATTTATATTAAATGCCCATCAAGAACTGCCATATAATTTCGAAGCGAATGCACTGGTTAATCAATTCAACCGTAATCTCTTATTTGGTTCGAGCCAAGTTGGTCAAAATTACGAAATAGCTCACAAATTCAGACTTAAACATGAATGGTTCGATAGACGCGGCATACAGTTTAGAACTATTATGGGATACGCTGCGGATAATTTAGATCTGTTTACAGCAAGGAATAAAGAACTTCTTTTTCAAGCGAGAAGAGATAGAGGCGACAATAGTACTGATGAGCATAGCGGTTTTAGATTTGAAGAAAACATATCTTTCTATACAAAGCCCTTATATCGAGTTGGAAATGAAGCCTATAATCTAACTCTAAGATTCAGAGAAGCTGGTTCATTTGCTTTTTATGGTACTGGCGATTCCTATCTTGTTAATCGCATAGGTCCAGCTATAGAGGCGACTTTTGATAGGCTTAGCTTTGAGGTAGATTATTTATATGCTTTAATAAGCGGTGAATCACCATTTGTCTTTGACCAGTTTATAGATGGCTCTAGTGCTATAGTCTTTGACGGTGATTTAGCAATTAACAAGTGGCTTTCCGTAGGCACTTTCGTAAATTTCAATATTAATGATAGTGAAATTACAAGGAATCAAATAAGAGCTGAAGTTGGACCACCTGATTTTAAGTTCAGAGCGAGTTATGACACCGTAAGAAATCAAGTCGGCTTCGGCGTTAATATGACATTTGGTGAACCTATTCGTTATGAACAACTCAAGGTAAACCTCTAAATAGTATCCCTCTCTGGCTTGAAGCTCCAAGCGGCAAGGCTTTTAGCCTAGTGACTTATCTTGAAATTAATATTTTCTCATGAATTAATGAGATCTTAACTTGATATTAATTTTGTTTGTCTCTAATGGGTTTATACATGAAAGAAAGGACCCTAAAACTTAGCCTTGATAGCATTCTTGCTCTTGATACTCATACTGAGAAAAAGTCTTTCTTTGATGAGGTTTCTTCAAGTTCAGCTAAAGTGGGAACTTATAGCGATGGCGCTGATTTTACTTTAACTCGAATCAATCAAGTAATTCCGAGACCTAGTGCAGATAATTTCCTTGAACCTTGGACTGATATATCCAAAGAAAAAAAAGCAAAAATGATTTCTGAATATTTTAGGAAGAATCCCTTTGCACATTTGAAAAATTTCCCTAAAGCAAAAAAAATCTTTTTAGATTTTTTTGATAACATCGAAAACATATCAAAAGATGTTGAATTTTTACGCGAAGAATTAGATAAATCGACTGCTAGTGGTGATCAATATGGAAAAGTTATAATTAACTTCTTTTGCGATAAGAACAACTCCGCTAAGTTTAAATTACAATTTTTCAGACCAATGATGGAAGAAATAAAGCAGTTTTTTGTTTTCGATTTAAGTAAGCCTAAAGATAGTCATGAAAGACTTCATACTGTCACCCAAAATGAAAAGTCTAAAAAATTAATCATTAATCGTTCACTAAAAAATACTAATAAAGCAGTTAGGAATTCACTAAAATCGATAGCTTTTGATGCTGAGGTCTGGAAAGGTTTTATCCAAGGAAAGATAGAACCAAGTCAATATGACATGGTCATGGACTGCCTTGAAAGAAACCACATTAACTTTGAAGATTTCGTTAAATTGGTTAATAGTAGGGATAATAAATATTGGAAATTTTTACACAAAGATTTCTTAAAAAATATTTCCATTAGAACAAACAGTAAAGATACTAGCTTTATTAACTTTAAAACAGAGTCGAATCAACAGGTTGAGCTTAAATTAAATAAATATGCTTTAAGTTTACAGCTTTCCTAGCTATAATCAAGCATTGATGCAAGCTAATTTAAAACGAGCATTTGCTGAAATATCGCAAGTATTAGGACTTATCACTAAATTTGTTTTAAATTTTTTTGAAACTCTAAGCTATCTTTTTAAAAACAAAATTTTCCAGCCTAACTTAGTTAGTTATGGAGCAAGATTCATTAGCTCTGTAACCCTGCCAACCATAGTAATCGCTATCGCACTAGGCGTGGTAATCGGTGTACAACTAGGACCACAATTCGTTAGTAAAGGCGTCGGTTCTAAACTTGGTATACTTGCGCTTTTAACTATGAGTCGTGAATTAGTACCGATCATGGGTGGTTTTATGATAGCAACTCAATACGGCACTGCCATTACTGCAGAAATTGCAAATATGCAAATTACTGAACAGTTAGATGCTCTGAAAATTTTAAAAATCAACCCTATCTATTATTTAGTTTTACCCGCAATGCTAGCTGGACTAGTTTTAGCACCATTGGTTTTTTGGCTTGCAGTAATATTCGGAACTTATAGTACCTTCCTTACAGTCTGGATTAATGAAGGACTTGTGTGGAGCAGCTTTCAATCTGGCATAATGAGTTTTTTTCATATAAGTGACTTACTACTTTGCTTAATAAAAGCTTGCCTATTTACAGTTCTTCTAGTTATTCTATCTGCGACCATCGGAATGAATGTTGGCAAGGGTGGAGCAAGAGAAGTTGGAACCGCTACTACTACTACGGTTATAGCTGGCTTCATTACCGTTATAATTTGTGATTTAATTTGCACGATGGTTTATCTTGAATAATTTAAAACTTATAAATAAATACTCTAATGATTTCCAAAAGCTTTACAAGCTTTACAGTGACTTTATTTCACACACAAACATCTCTGCAATTACCAATGAAGGAGATGTCTATCATAAACACTTTGAAGACTCATTAATCACTTATCCATTTATTGCAGCTCAATTAAAAGTAAATCCATCTCTAGAAATTATTGATATCGGTACTGGAGGGGGTTTCCCAACCTTACCTTTAGCTTTAGTCGCAGAGCGAGAACAGTTAAATCTTCATTTTACGGCTTTAGACTCTACAGCTAAAAAGCTTAAATTTATTGAAATAGTCAAAGAAAACTTAGCTTTAAAAAATTTAGATACCCTTGCTGCTAGAGCCGAAGAAATCGCAGAAAATAAAAGAGAATCTTATGACATAGCTCTATGCCGTTCAGTAGCAAGCTTACCAATAATTTTAGAAATCTGCACCCCACTAATCAAACTTGGGGGCTATTTCCTTGCTTACAAGCAACGTGGAACAGAGTCCGAGAGAGCAGCTTCAGCCATGCAAGAATTAGGAGTTGAGCTAATGGACAGAATTATTTATTTTAATAACGAGAGAGAAATACTAGTTTTTAAGAAAAATCAGAGTACGAAAAAGGTTTACCCACGCAGTTATTCACTGATTAAAAAATCCCCATTATAACGACAAACCCTAAATTACAACTCCATATTTAGCCCCCCCATTCACCATATTTCAAATATAATTAAAATATGGCTAGAAATACTCTTCTCTCTAATGCAAAAATTATTAATGAAGGGGAAATTTATTCAGGGGAAATTATTATCGAGGGAGATTTAATTAAAAACATCATCAGGCACGACTCTAAGGATTATCAAGAATTTCGTAATCATGCGATGAAAGACCAAATGGAGATTCATGATCTGAAATTTAAGTACGTGATGCCTGGAATGATAGATGGGCAAGTGCATTTCAGAGAACCAGGTCTTACTCATAAAGGTGACTTAGAAACTGAATCTAGGGCTGCTGTCGCTGGCGGTATAACCTCATTTATGGAAATGCCGAATACGCACCCACGAGCTCTTACACAGGAACTTTTAGCTGAGAAGTTTGAACTAGCTAGTCAGAAGTCACACGCCAACTACTCTTTCTACATGGGGACTTCGAATGACAATCTAGCAGAAGTTTTAAAGACAGATCCTAAAACTGTGTGTGGCGTTAAAATATTTATGGGAGCCTCTACTGGAAATATGCTCGTAGATAACGATAAAACTTTAAATGATGTTTTTTCTCAAAGCCCAATGTTAATAGCAACTCACTGCGAAGAAGAATCAGTTATTAATGCAAATGCCAAAAAATTTATAGAGTTGCACGGTGAAGATCTCTCAGTAGATTATCATCCATTAATCCGCAATCATGAAGCCTGTTTTCGTTCATCCGAGAAGGCTGTTAATTTAGCTAAGAAATATGGCACTCGCCTTCATGTCCTACATCTCACAACAGCAGATGAATTAAAGTTGTTTGACAATAAATTACCAGTTAAAGAAAAAAGAATAACAGCAGAAGTCTGCTGCCATCATCTCTGGTTTTCAGATGAAGATTATGAATCCAAAGGTGCTTTAATTAAATGGAACCCTGCAGTTAAAACAAAAGGGGACAGGGAAGCATTACAGAAAGCTGTCAGAGAAAACATTCTAGATATAATAGCTACAGATCATTCACCACATACATTAGAAGAGAAAAATAATCCTTATTTTAAATCCCCAGCTGGAGCACCAATGGTGCAACACGCTCTGAATGTACTATTCGAATTACATATACAAGGTAAATTAAGTCTTGAAAAAATAGTAGAGAAAGTTGCTCACAGTCCAGCTCATTGCTTTCAGGTTGAAAATCGAGGCTTTATTAGGAAGGGTTATAAAGCAGACTTAACCGTGTTTAGCTTAGATAAATCAGAAAGAGCTCCGAGTTGGACTGTAGATAAATCTAACATCCTCTATAAATGTGGCTGGTCACCGCTTGAAGGAACTAAATTTCACTCTAAAATTCATCAGACTTTTATTAACGGTGTTTTAGTTTATGATAACGGTGTATTTAATGAGGATTTTAGAGGCGAAAGATTAACTTTCGCAAGATAGACTAAAATTTTGGGGAAAAATGACCCCTTATAATTTTTATTCCTACTAGATAAATTTAATAAAGGACTTCGGAATTAAGACTGAGTCCTCTATTAAAACAAGGAGTAAAATTAAATGTTCAAGTACGATACAGAGAATCTTCCACGCATTACCTTTAAAGGAAAGAGGCTTACTGAAAAGCAAATCGCAGTTCTAGAGTTTTTAGCACAGGGGCAGACGAATACAGAAATAGCCGAAAATCTTTTCCTCTCTGTAAGAACCGTAGAATCGCACATCTCTAGAATTAGAGGAATTATCAGTGAGCATATGCCACAGTCACAGAGAATAAGTGATAGGCAACTCGTTTTATTCGCTAAAGATCTAATTGATGGCTTTAAAATTTTCGACATACTGAAAAGCGGCATGAATGAAGGCTTTGAGCTATCAGAATTTAAAACTTATCAAAAAACAGTAAGCCTGAATAATGATAGATATTATATTCAATGAGGCGGGCGAAAACGCAGAAATTGGAGTTGTGCAGCGGTCTCTTTTGGGCGTGTAGCCAAACGAACAAGTTCAAGGTCTGAGGAGGATGAATGACCGCAATGTATCAAGCATACATGAGGATCATGAGGCGGGCGAAAACGCAGAAATTGGAGTTTCGCTACACGCCCCTGTTACATTTTCTCTGGTGCAGAAATGGCAAGTATACTAAGAGCATTTTTTATAACTATCTTAGAAGCTGCCACCAGAGATAGCCTAGCCTTCATAACCTCTTCGTTTTCACCTATAATACGATTTTCATTATAGAACTGATGAAATAAGCTAGCTAAATTCTTTAAGTAGACTGAGATTTTATAAGGTGCCCTGATATCAGCAGCATCAATAACAAGCTTAGGTAATTCAATCAATTCTAAAACTAAGCTTCTGATAGTTTTCAACTGCTCTTCACTATGATATTCATCAGAAAAGAGTTTCTTGAAATTTGCAGAAAATGTTTTAAACTCTTCATTTAATAAACGTTCCAGCTCATCTACTTCAAAAATAGCAGCTTCTTCCGTATTATCAACTATATTGATACGAGGGCTTACTAAATTACGAAATATACTTGCCGAGCGGGCATGTGCATACTGTATGTAGTAAACTGGATTATCTTTATCATGTTTTTGCGCTAAAGCTAAATCAAAAACCATGCGATTATTGGCTTGGCTATCCACGAGAAAGAATCTCAGAGCATCTTTACCGACTTCAGCTAAAAGCTCATCAACGTTAACTATAGTGCCTTTGCGCTTAGACATTTTTTTCTCAACGCCATCTTCTTTAACGGAAACCAATTGAATAAAAATCAACTCTAACTGATCTGAATTATAGCCAATAGCGTGAATCGCCCCCCTGATACCAAGCTCTTGTCCGTGATGATCACTGCCCCAAACATTAATTAACTTATCAAAGCCTCTGTCAAATTTATCTTTATGATAAGCGATATCACCAGCTAAATAAGTGAACATGCCTTGAGATTTCCTAAGGACTCTATCTCGCTCATCACCAAAGGATTTCGCTCTAAACCATAGAGCCGAGTCTTCTTCATACACAGCAGAGACCTCATGGGCGTGCAGCGGAACTCCAATTTCTGCGTTTTCGCCCGCCTCATGATCCTCCGTCACATCTTCTTGCTTTACTTTTGCTGCTTTAAGTGTTTCACAGATTAACTCAATTTTATTTTTATCATTAATTTTTACTTGATGTAGATTCTCGTTCTCCGAGTACCACGTATCGAAATGAACTTCTATGTCAGCTAAAACTTTCTTCTGTAAATCAAGAAAAAGACTTTTCGCTAATTTACCAGCTATTTCTTTTGCTTGATCACCAGCAAGGGAAGCCGCATCCAAATAGCCTTCTAGCTTAGATTTATAAATCTCCGGCTTTAAAACATCTAGCATAGAATCCAGTGGATAAGCATCCACTGGATAATTTTCCTTAGTGATGTGACCCTCTTGAATTTGAATTGCAGCTTGAGCAGAGAGTGAAAGCTTTTCTATCTGCACACCAGCATCATTAATATAAAATTCACTAGATACATCGTAACCAGCCCAGTCAAGTAATCTTGCAAGAGAATTACCCAGAACTGCTTGCCTGCCATGACCTAAATGTAGATTACCAGTAGGGTTCGCTGAAACATACTCTATAAGAAAGCGATGCGGCTCCATATTAGCCCGAGCTTCTTTAGATAAACGACCATAATTATCTTTCTCTTGATGAATCTCTATCAGAGCAGATTCCAGAAAATCCCAATTCAAACGAATATTAATAAATCCAGGACCCGCGATAGATATATCACCAATGGCAACTACATCCAAATGCTTAACTATACTTTGAGCTATCTTTACTGGTGGTAGTTTCGCCTCACGAGACAATTTGAGGGCTATACTTACGGCGATATCGCCATGATCAGGGTTTTTACATCTCTCCACATCTATATAATCAGAAAAACTTTTCAGCTCACCTAAGTCAGATGCCGCAATAGCTTTATTTATAGCTATTTGGAATAAATTACGAATCTTGCTGCTTAACATTATAATCTTCTAATTTTTGAGCGAGAACACTGATCGGATTTACGAAGGATTTTAAAGGCTGATTAAGAGCAATAGACAATGGACTGAAATAATCATCCATATAGTTTACAGCTATTTGATCAACGAATCTAGATCCTCTCGCAAAAGATAATAGTCCCGCACTCAAGGCTCTAATAATAGCAGAATGATCAGCTTCTTTATGTCTCTTCTTCGCATAGGCAAAGACTTCAGAAAAACTATTATTTTTCAAAAGCATGTAGCTAAAATTCGGCGACTCCGAAACACTTAGGTCAACAACGAAAAGAGGTTTATTTTTTTCAAACTCTGGTATATGCGTTAAAAGATCCAAGTCATTAATTAGGATTATAAAATCAGAATTATTCGAATCTGTTTCAGTAATATCTAAGTGATGTAATATTGATTTGACATCTAATTGGACTTCCGAGCTCAGTTTTTTTGAATTAGAGATTATACTTCCCCTAAGGTTTTTAAGCTTATAGTCAGAGATAATATCTTTCGCGAGAAAGAATAAAGCACTAGTTAGGCAAGAAGGTGAAATTGAGCAAATATTGTGTGCATGATGATCTTTGATAACTTTATTTAAGTAAATCTCCTCCGCAACATCAAAGCCAAATTCACCAATCAAAGGATTATCCTTACGATTACTTGCAAAAATAATACGATTAAAATATGTATGATTTTTAATAATATTGAGATAAACAGATAAATTAATTTCACGACGCGCCTTAAACTCTGCTAGTTTATTCACATCTAATTTATCTTCAAATTTATGCCACTCATCTAGTGCTTTAATGTCAGTACCTTTAGAAGCCGTATATTTATGACTATAATATGACCAATAAAATAAATCCTCATCTACTGTCGATTTTATATCTACCAAATTAATTCGCAAAATTCTATATTGCTTTTCTCGATTGGGCTTAGCATCTATATCGCCTAAAGTTTTCAGCAATTCATTTAGTTTAAACATTAAATCTTGGATTGGGTAAGGGTGATTACTTTGATTAAGCTTCAAATTACTTGAAAACAACAATGTGTCCAAGTCAATATAAATATTTTTAGCACCCTGCAATTTTGTTGTTTGAGGCAGCTGCAAATACTCTAGGTAAGAGTCAAATTCTTTTTTTTGAAAATTGGTATAATACATTCATTAATTTAAGTTATAGTTCTTAGTATAGAGATAAGGATATCTCATTTGTGTTCCAATGCCTAGTATAGCCACTAGCTCCGACATCGAAGTCAAAGCAGCTTCTATTTACCTAGATGACTATTCTGCTCCAGCTAACAATAATTTTCTTTTTTGCTACAGAATCGAAATTCAAAATAAAAGCCCTAAAGAAGTGCAATTACTTAACAGATACTGGCTCATTATTGATTCTGATTCAGATAAGTCTGAAGTTTCTGGAGAGGGTGTCGTAGGCAAAAAACCTACTCTTGCTCCTGGAGAAACGCATGTATATTTTAGTTTTTCTAACCTTAAAACTAATTTCGGAACAATGGAAGGTACTTACGGCTTTGTTGACCAAGATGGTAATAGCTTTAATGTTGAGATCCCAAGATTCTATCTATCCATAAACCTTAATGAATTTCCTAAAAATCGCTTCAATAAAGGTCAAGTGCTTAAACATAAAGAAGAAGAATATTATGGACTAGTTGTTGACTTCGACATGTATTTTCTAAGCAATGCCGATCTAGACACAAGTAAATTTGATAAAAATTTTGAAAACAAGCCTTGGTACTATGTTTTAGTGCATGATACAGATTTAATGCTTTATGTGCCGGAAGAGTTTATGCTCCCGATAGAAGATGATTTCATTATCAATCATCCTTTAGTAGAGGTTTTCTTCGACAAAAAAAATGGACATTATCTTAGGAAAGCTAATTCCGATGAATAAGCTCGCCAGTAAATATTTTTTTGCTATTATAAAACAATGATTAAATCTGTTGTACTTGCAGCAGGCAAGGGTTCTAGATTAAAGTCTAGCAACGCTAAAGTCCTGCATCGAATATTCGATAAGCCAATCCTAGCTTGGGTTCTGGATTCACTTGCAGAAGTTGACCAAGATGAAATCATAGTAGTTTGTGGTCACCAAGCAGAAAAAGTAAGAAGTTTTTTACATGCATATCCCGTCACAATTGTAGATCAAGCTGTACAGATGGGTACTGGACATGCACTCATGTGTGTCCAAGATGAACTTGATGATTTTGAAGGAACTGTTTTAGTAGTAAATGGTGACTCTCCACTCATTCGCTCAGAAACCTTAAATGACATGCTTAATTATCACGAGCAACGAGAACACCAGATTACTTTACTAACCAGTCAAGTGAATTGTGCAGATGGCTATGGGCGTATAGTAAGAAGAAATAATACGATAATCGGTATCAAAGAGGACAAGGACTGCTCTGAAGCAGAGAAAACGATTAAAGAGGTCAATGCTGGTGTTTACTGCTTTGAATGGCAATTTATTAAAGAAGGCTTAGGTAAACTTAAAAGCAATAATGCTCAAGAAGAATTTTACTTAACTGATTTAGTAGCTTGGGCTTACAGTCAAGGTCTTAGTATCGGTAATTTTATTTTACAGAATCCGAATGAAGCCTTAGGTATTAATAGCCGTGCTGATCTAGCAGAAGTTTCAAGATTAAAAAATCAAGAAGCACTAGAATCTCTTATGGATGCAGGTGTGACCATTATAGATACTAACAGTACTGTCATTAGTCCAGAAGTAGATATCGGACCAGACACTGTCATATATCCTGGTACTTACATACATCGTCGCGTAACTATAGGTTCAAACTGTTCTATTGGTCCGAATACCTCTATATTTGGGCCAGCAGAAATAGGCTCTCATAGTACAATAATTCAGTCTCATATAAATAGAAGCTCCATCGGTGAACACTGTAATATTGGTCCTTTTGCACACATTAGAGATGGCAGCGACGTCTACAATAAAGCACGCGTAGGGTGTTTTGTTGAAGTAAAAAACAGCACTATGGGTGAAGCCTCTTCGGCAGCCCACTTAAGCTATCTTGGCGATGCCCAGATTAAATCTAATGTAAATATTGGAGCGGGTACTATTACGGCTAACTACAATTCCTTTACTGGTGAAAAATCCACCACTGTCATCTGCCAAGGAGCCAGTACCGGAGCGAACTCCGTCTTGGTAGCTCCGATAACCATACACGAAGGAGCCTCTGTGGCAGCAGGTTCCGTAGTCACCCAAGATATTCCAGCCCAAATGCTAGGTATTGCAAGACCTAGACAAGAGATTAGGGGTTTGCCAGTAGCGAAAAAAGTGAGCTAATAATGTTCCATCGATTACTCTACATTCTTTCGGCTTTAATCCTTATGCAGACATCGGTTCAAGCCGATCTAATTTCTGTTAAAAAAAATAAAGCCATCGAACTTAAAAATGGGCAGATGAATATGCTGTTCAAAGTTGACTTTCGTGAATTCGATAAAGATAGAATTCTAGAGTTTCGCTTTTATGATCAGCCTTTTGTAAACATCACCGTCCTTCATGATCCAGGAAAAAATAATCCTAAATTTACTAGCTTCTCTTCCAAGATAATCAGTCTTGATAAAAATCAAATCGCTGCTGTAAGCAAGATTCATGACCAATTAAAGGTTTTGAAATTTAAAAACACCTTTCCTTGGAAAGAAAACTTTAATAAAAGGGGTGATATCTATTACATCCACAGCCTGCAAGAGTATCTCCCAGTAACTGATTCAACGAGCTCAACATCTAAATTAATTTCAGTGCCACAAGTTTTCGTTTTCTACAAAGGGTTTAAAGATGAATACCCTACGGTTTATGCAGAAATCGTTGATCTAATAAATAGTTTCTAAGCCCCCTGCCTCACTAATGACTCTTAGAGTTTTTTTATTAAGGCAAAGATATCTCTGCTGCTTTCAGGTCTTGCAAATCGATACAAATTTTTCTTCATCGCCGATATTTTCTCAGGGTTCTTAGCTAAGTCTAAAAGCAAATCAGCAATCTCCTTTTGCGGAGAGTATCGCGGAATTCCATTTTCTGCATTTTCACCACCAGAAAAATTATCTTGCCGAATCATAAAACCGCAATCCGCCTTAACTAAAGCCTCTGCATTTTTAGTCTGATGATCATGAGCAGCCCAAGGTAAAGGAATTAGTATCGGTACTATAAGCGACACTGCCATTTCAGCACAAGTCATAGCACCAGACCTACAAATAGCGACGTCAATAGTTTTAGAAATATTCGCCATTTCATGGGTATAACTTAAAACCTTATAATTAGAATATTTCTGAGGATCACCATTTAAATATTTATTTACGTGTTCATTAAAAAGCTTAGAGCCGGTAATGTGCGTAATAGATATTTCTTTGCCTTCAATCGCAAGTCTTTTATTAAAATCCTCAAAATCTTTAAGTAAAATGCCTATACTATCATTAACGAACTGGGAACCCTGACTACCACCAGTTACTAAGACCCTCAAATGATTTTCATCACGGGGTTCACGCTTGGCAGCAGCCCCATAAGCGGCTTCCCTATAAATATTAATAAAGTCCTGCGAAACTGGATTACCCGTGTAACGATATTTATCATTAAAACTTATATTTATCGGAAAGCCTAAGCTCACACAACTCGCAAATATTCTAAATAATTTGTTTACTAAACCAAAATTACTATCAAGATTATGAATTAAGAATTTAGTTTTTGTTGTTACGCAGGCAAGAAATACTGGCGCTGCCACATAGCCACCAGTACCCATAACTACGTCGATTTTATTCTCTCTTAGATAATTCACTGAGCATTTATAAGCTTTAAAAAAAATGCTAAACCATTCTAGATTTTCTTTCAAAGAATTATTTCGAGAAGGAAGCTTAGGGGAATTAATCGGGAGAAACTTAATATATTCTTTACGCACACACAATTCCTGCTCAAGTTTTCCTTCACCACCGATATAATATAAAGCATTTTTTTCAGCTCCGAGGGACTGCTCGCAATCTTCAAATAACTCAGCAACAGCAAGGCAAGGATAAATATGTCCCCCAGTGCCTCCTCCCGTAAATGCAACTCGCACAGCAATTTCCTTTATCGACATTAGCTAAAAGCCTGTTGTCAATTACTAAAAAATATAATAGCAGCTAAAATTAAACATTTTAATCTTGGCTTATTTTTTTTATGAGATAATGACTTTATAAGTATGACAAATCGAGTTTCAAGAGAAAAGATAAATTGGGGTAATACCATTTATCTAATAATCAGCCCTATCATTTCAGCTTTAGCTGTCAGCTATTGGTTCTACAAAGGATGGTTTAACTGGAAGACTGTAATCCTATTCCTAGTCTTAACTTCACTAATAGAAATAAGCATTACCGCTGGCTATCATCGACTATTTTCACACAGAACTTATAAAGCAAATCCTATCGTTAGTATGTTTTTCTTGTTTTTCGGAGCTGGAGCACTTCAAAGCTCTGCCCTCCTATGGTCATTAGATCACAGAGTTCATCATCAATTCGTAGATCACAAGGATAAAGATCCATACAGTATCAGTAGAGGGTTCATGTGGGCTCATATTACTTGGTTGTTTTATAAATTCGATGATCAAGTTAAGGATATTAAACCAGCGGATCTTTATCAAGATAAATTGGTTGTTTTCCAAGATAAATATTGGGGATATATAGCAGTTTTATCTGGATTCATTTTACCTACATTAATCGCACATTTCGCTTGGGGCGATGCTTTCGGTGGTTTTTTCGTAGCTGGCGTATTCAGATCAGTAGTGAATCACCATGCGACTTTCCTCATTAATTCTGTTTCACATTGTATTGGGAAACAGACTTATTCTGACACTCACAGTGCAAGAGATAATTGGTTTACAGCTTTACTAACTTTTGGAGAAGGTTATCATAACTTCCACCATGAGTTTCCTTCCGATTATAGAAATGGGGTTAGGTACTATCAATACGATCCAAGCAAGTGGCTTATTTATAGCTTATCCCTTATCGGCTGGACTTATGATCTAAAAAGAGTTAGCGATAATCTTATTGAAAGAAAACGCTCAGCTATGACTAAAAAAAGAGCAGCTCAACAATTACAAATTGCTACTCAATCAAAAATTCCTCAACTCCAGCCTGCATGTTAAGCCCCGAGGAAAAAACCGAACTCACTCATTTTTTAAATCGCCTTCAAGGCAAAGAAGTCAGAGTAGAACTAAGTTCTAGATTTAATGTCGGCTATAGGATATCCTTTGCCGTTAAAGTCGAAGCATTGGGTGGGAAAACCTATAGCTTCGTGAGCGATAGCGGTAACGCCTCTGTATTTATAGACCCTAGCGAAGCAGAGGCTTTCAGTGCGGATAGCAGCTCAATTAGCTTAGTTTATGGTGATGATCTCATAACAATTCGTTATGGGAGAATTCGATAAAAAATGCTAGAATTATAAAACACCGTGGTAATGACAGCTCCAGATACAAAGAATAATTATTCTGCTCAGAATATTGAAGTTTTAGAAGGGCTAGAAGCCGTTCGAAAGCGCCCAGGGATGTACATAGGTGGTACAGACCATAAAGCACTGCATCACTGCGTCTATGAGATAGTTAATAATTCAGTGGATGAGGCTCTAGCTGGTTACTGTGATACCATAGAAATTTTTGTTTACCCTGATGGTTCACTGTCCGTAGAAGATAATGGTAGAGGTATTCCAACTGACATAGTCGCAAAGACTGGTCTCTCTGGTGTAGAGACTGTTTTTACCGTGCTTCACGCTGGTGGTAAATTCGGCGGTGATAATTCTAGCTATAAAGTGTCTGGTGGGTTACATGGTGTTGGAGCTAGCTGCGTAAACGCTGTTTCCGAAAAGCTTCAAGTTGAAGTTTATCGTAATGGTGTTATTAACTTTGTTGAGTTTCGAGGTAGATCAGAAAACGGTCTTAAAGTGGGCGATCCAGTCGAACCGATAAAAGTAACTGGAACCACTGATAGAAGAGGTACTAAAGTTAGATTCTGGCCAGATAAAGATATTTTTATCGAAACTAATTCTAGTGGTCTTAGCTTTACTCCAGAGTTTAATAGAGAAACTTTAGCGAAAACCTTTAGAGAAATGACTTTCCTTAATAAAGGACTGAAAATCACATTTACAGATCTGAGGCTCGCTGAAGATGATGAGAGAAGATTTCAGGTATATCATAATCCTGAAGGTCTGATTAGCTATGTTAAGTATTTAAATGAGCCTAAGCATCCACTACATAAAGAAATTTTTGACTGCCATGCTTCTGCTAATGAAGTAGAGGTAGAAGTTGCTCTTCAATATACAGATAGTTATCACGAGACTATTTTAACTTTTGCAAATAACATAAACAACCCAGATGGTGGTACTCACATGACTGGCTTTAAGAATGTTATGACAAGAGTCCTTAACGACTATGCACGTAAGGTATCGATGATCAAAGAGAAAGAGGAAAATCTTACTGGTGATGATATTCGTGAAGGCATCACTGCCATTATCTCGGTTAAAGTAAGGGATCCTCAATTTGAGTCTCAAACTAAAGTTAAGCTATTAAATAACGAAGTGGTATCAGCTGTTCAGACTGTACTTGGAGACGCACTAGAAGACTGGTTCGATAAGAACCCTAAAGATGCCAAAGCGATAGTAAATAAGTCTTTAATGGCTCGCAAGGCAAGAGAAGCTGCAAAGAAAGCTAGAAATGCTGTAAGAAGACAGTCTGCTCTAGAGGGCAGCACTGGTATTCCAGGAAAGCTATCTGACTGCTCTAATACTGACGGAGATTTATGTGAAATATATCTAGTAGAGGGTGATTCTGCGGGTGGTTCAGCTAAGCAGGGTAGAGACAGGAATTATCAAGCCATACTGCCACTTAGAGGTAAGATTCTAAACGTCGAAAGAGCTACTATAGATAAGCTTTATGATAATAATGAAATCCAAGCGATGATTCAAGCGATAGGATTAGTTCCTTCAGAAGAAGAAATCGATGGTAAAAAATCAGAAGCTGTTTTAAAAATTGATGGTACGAATCTTGATCTTAAAAAACTTCGCTACAAGCGAATTATAATAATGACCGATGCGGACGTTGATGGCGCGCATATTAGAACCCTCTTACTAACTTTCTTCTTCAGATATTCAAGACAATTAGTTGATAATGGTAATATCTATGTCGCTCAACCGCCTCTCTATAAAGTGGAGTATAAAAACAAAGTTAGATATGCTTACAATGATGCTGAGTTAGAGCTTGCTTTAGCTGAATTAGGTGGTAAGCCCAGCATACAGAGATTTAAAGGTCTAGGTGAGATGATGCCAGATCAACTCTGGGAAACTACGATGAACCCTGAAACTAGAATCCTGAAAAAGGTTTTAGTAGAAGATGCTGAAGAAGCTAGTAGAATATTTGATGTACTAATGGGAGATATAGTTCCACCACGCAAGAAGTTTATTGAAGAATATTCTGGGCTTGCGGTATTAGATGTTTAACTTCAGTCATTTAACCTATATCCTTTAAATTAAGTAAAAAAATAGGTATTCTTAACTGATTCTTAACTGCTAATCTAGATAAAGAGTATATGGGTTTAGGAGGATTACCTTCAATTGGCGGACAAGGACCAAATATAGGTCCAGGTAATAATGGTCCTTCCCAAAACAAAGGTGGAGCAGAGTTTTCACTTGAACAACAGAAGTCTAATTTAGCTCAAGCCCAAGCCGCACAAGATAAAGCTAATTCTGCACTTTCTGGTGCTAAATTAATGAAGATTATAGATAAGAAAAAGAAAAACCGTAAAGGTGCTCCCCGCACCATGCTTATAGATGGAGAGATCTATGAAGTTTACCTTCTAGCGATAGCGTAACAAGGCTCACTTGTTAGCGGGTAGCATAAAATCACCACTGTATAGGCACATAATTTCGAGAACTACATTCAGGGCAGACATAAACTGGATCATTTCGCTGTGGTAACATCTTTCGAGTAAAATCACCTTCACAATGCCCGCAAATTAATTGCACATAATGCCCGCGAATCCCAAACTGTGACGGCAATATAGCCCTACGCTGCTCTGCATTAATCCGCCACTCTCTTAATTCTTCTGGATCTGGCCTCTGCATAAACCTTAATAAGCTTTAGCTATAAGTATTTCACGATTCTGAGGAGAAACTGTACCTGAAATAATACAAGGATGATCACTTGGCAACTCCGGTCTGAGTGGCATACAGCGAATACTTGCACTAAATTTTTCTTTTAAAATTTTCTCTAACTCTAGATCACCGTTCCACATCGCTCTAGCAAAACCTAATGATTTAGAATCTAAAACTGAATCTAATTCAGCGATATTTTTTACTATTTTCGTATTCTCTTTTCTGTATTCTAATGCACGAGTGAGAAGCCCAGACTGGATTTCATCTAAAAGCCTAATTATTCTTTCTATTAGACCTGCTATCTGAATATCCTTCTCTTTACTACGAATATCACGGCGATGGAGTTCTACGCAGCCATTCTCTAGATCTCGCTCGCCGATTACTAATCTTAGTGGCACACCCTTCTGTTCATATTCATTAAATTTAATCCCTTGGCTAATCTGCTCCCTGTCGTCTAGCTTCACTCTTAGACCTAAATCAGCAAGCTCCTTATGGAATAATTTAGCTTGATTAAGTACTTTCGTATTATCAAGATTCTTTTTCAGAATAGGGATTATAACTACCTGATAAGGAGCTATTTTCGGAGGTAATATCAGCCCAACTTCATCATGGTGACCCATAATCACAGCACCAATAAGTCTAGTACTCACTCCCCAAGAAGTCTGCCAGACATGAGCTAATTTATTCTCTGAATCTGTAAAAGTAGTGTCAAAGGCTTTAGCAAAATTCTGACCCAAATCATGTGAAGTTCCAGCCTGTAGAGCCTTACCATCACGCATTAAAGCTTCTATCGAAAATGTAGAAACAGCTCCAGCAAACCTCTCAGACTCAGTTTTTTCACCTATATGTATCGGCAGGGCTAGGTAATTATGCAAAAGGTCTTCATAAACATGGATCATCTTAATTACTTCTTCTTTAGCTTCTTCGTGAGTCGCATGACAAGTATGGCCTTCTTGCCATAGAAACTCTGAAGTCCTTAAAAATAAACGGGTACGCATCTCCCAACGCATAACATTCGCCCACTGATTCAGTTTCAGAGGAAGATCACGATAGGAATTAATCCATTTAGAAAACATGTGATTAATAATCGTTTCAGAAGTTGGTCTAATTACATATCTCTCGGAGAGTTCTTTCCCACCAGCATGGGTCACTACAGCACACTCTGGTGCGAAGCCTTCTACATGCTCTGCTTCCTTCTGTAAAAAGCTTTCTGGAACTAATAACGGGAAATAAGCATTTTCATGACCAGTATCTTTAATCATCTTATCGAGTATTCTCTGAATATTTTCCCAGATGGCATAACCATAAGGTCTAATAACCATACAGCCTTTAACGGGGCTGTAATCGGCAAGCTCAGCCTTAATAGCTATATCAGCAAGTAAACTCTCTGCACTATTCTCTTTAACTGCATTATCAATAGACATATATATAATCCTACAAAATTATTCTTGACTAGGCTGACTCTTAGCTCTTAACTTAGCCCCTAAACTTGATCTAGAGACCTTTCTACCAGCAGAACCGCGATTACCTGTAATATTAGTATTTAAAGGACTGTTAGCGGTAGTCACGACTTGAGCGGCAGCTTTCCTTTCCTCTGGAATTATAGTCGTATCAGCTAATCTTTCTGGATTCATAGAGCCATTAAATAATTCTTGGAGAGCAGCTGTAGCCTTTTTTAATCTCCTAGAAACCTGCATCTGAGAGATACCTAGAATATTAGCGACATCAGACTGTGGCGTATCTTGGAAATATATTAAGTCTATAATTTCAGCTAAAGGCTCTTTTAGCTTAGTAATCATCTCCTTAACAGTCATAAAGTCCTCACGGACATCATTTCTGCGATACTCACGCATATCAGCTAAGGTATCAACCAGCGAAGTGTCATTCTCAGAAGGATTTGGACTTATAGTTTGATCCAGAGATACCAAAGTCTTTCTTCTATCTACTTCATAGGCTTCTTTTATCTTCGTCTCTTTAACATCAGTAAGCACGCTTGCGATTTCTAAATCAGTCGGATCTCTACCAAATTCAGCTCTTAACTTTTGGACTACTTTATTAATTCTAAAACTTAATTCCTGAAGCTCTCTTGGAGCTCTAATCATCGAAGTTTTATCACGAAGATAATGACGAATCTCACCAGTAATAAGGTGAGTCGCGTAAGTTGTAAATCTTGCTCCAGCGTCTGGATTAAAATAATCTATAGCCTTAATAAGACCGATAGAGCCTATCTGTATCAAATCATCTACAGGGTCAGTGCTTCTTCGAGCAAGACCATGGGCGATCTTTTTAACAAGGATAAAGTTAATATTGACAAGCTTGTCTCTAACCTTCTTGTCTTTAGTTTTTGCATAATCAGCTAGAAGCTTGTGAATTTCTTCAGTCTTTTCTTTTTTCTGCTTTTGCTTTTCCATTGATAAACACTCTGAGTTCAAAAAGTACCTTAAAACAGTGTATCATCAAGTTATTTCTTTGGGGAGTCTAAAAATATGACACAATTATCAGCTTTTTCTGACAGAGATGTCAGTTTATTGGTATATTTATATTTAGTGAACTTATTATGAATATTGGATCAAAAATACTGGCCTTTGGAAAGGCTCTACCAAAGAAGGTAGTAACTAACTTTGATTTAGAATCACTGATGGATACTTCCGATGATTGGATAACTCAACGCACTGGCATTAAAGAACGTCGTGTCGCCGATGAATCTATCGGGGAAAATTCGACTAGTTTGGCTGCAGCCGCAGCTAAATCTTGCTTCGAGCAGGCTAAAAAATTAAACCCTGAATTCGATATTAAGCCTAGCGATATAGATTTAATCATCTGCTCTACAGCCACTAGCGATAATCTTTTTCCATCTACAGCATGTATGGTGCAGCCATTACTTGGGATAGAATCCTGTGCAGCATTTGATATCTCTGCTGCTTGCACTGGCTTTATCTACGCGCTAAACATCGCTGATACCTTTATTAAAAGCGGCCAATATAAAAACGTTTTAGTTCTTTCTGTAGACCTAATGTCTAGGTACGTAGACTGGTCAGATAGAAGAACGGCTGTAATCTTCGGAGATGGTGCTGGAGCCGTACTCTTAACTGCTGTACCTGAGGCAGATGCATCATTTAAAGGTTTCTATCTAAATGCTAAAGCAGATAAGGATCAGGCTCTTTATCTAAAAAATACTCGCTCACACTACCCAGTAAAAGCTGAAGATATTGACACTAAACCAGAAATGGTCAACATGAACGGTCAAGCCGTCTATCATTTCGCAGTAAAAGCCCTCCCAGAATCAATTGAGCAAGCTTGTGCGAAAGCAAATGTAGATCCATCTACCATAGACTGGGTAGTACCACACCAAGCTAATTACAGAATTCTCGAAAGTGCTGCTAAACGGTTCAATCTACCAATGGAAAAATTCATCTGCAATATTGAAAAATATGGAAACACCAGCTCTGCCAGCATTCCTATTGCTTTTCATGAAGCCATAGAAGAAGGGCGTATAGTTAAAAATGGTAAAAAACAGACTATCGCGATGGCTGGTTTCGGAGCAGGGATGACTTGGGGTGCGACGGTTATTGAATTCTAGAAACTATCATTGATTAGCCTTTTAATATTATCCCTGATCATGGCACAGCGACGATTCAGGGCGCAAAGAAGATCTCCACCAGAAGCTTTAAGTTCGCCCTGACCTACTATACAACCCCGTTTACCCTTAAAAGCAAAATGTTTATACTTTAAAAATAACTCCTTCAGTATATTTGGATAACAAGTAGCCTGCTCTGAAGAAAATAAAATATTTTTATCTCTGTATTTCCTAATATCCATAAGCATTTCTTTGATTTTTTTCTGATTTTCTAATTTCATTTAATTGGGGCAGTTTTAATGATTTTAATTATCTTCTTTGCCGCATCCCCATTCCCATAGAGGGACTTTTTACCCTTTTCAATTTCTGTTTGACTATTATTAAGTAAAGATTTAGTCATTAACTGAGAGATAAGACTCTTAATCGCAAATTTAATACTTTTGGAATCAGGACTTAGTCTCTCACTTAGACCCTGTTCTAAATATTCCTCTCTCTCTGCCTCCTCTCGCATAACAAGAGTATATTTATTTAGATAAGCCGCCTCTTCTTGGACGCCGCCACTATCAGTAATTATAAAGAATGCATTCTGCATTAACTGTATAAACTCCCAGTAAGTCACCGATTCCAGCAAACAAAGACCTGAAATATTCATAGATAATAGCTTTTCAGATAATTTTAAAAAATTTTCTTTTGCATGCGGGTTATTATGCAGGCATATAGTAAATTCTATAGTTTCTTCGCAGTGTTTGGGAAACTTAGTTTCTGGTTTTTTAAGATTCTCCCTACTTTGTTCTTGAAGAATCTGAAAGATACTTTCACAGAGTGTTGCTTGAAATCCACTGCTGATGTTTTCTCGTCTATGACTAGTAATTAGAATATACTTTTTCGCATCTAGCCTAGGTTCATTTCTGGAGCTCTTTTCAACAATAGTAGAATTACCAAGCTTTAAATTCTTATTATCAATTATGCTGTGAGCTTTAAAAAGAGCATCTATGCCAGTGTTTCCAGTGTTAAATATATTGTTAGCAATAGCAAATTCCTTTAAATCTAGCGAAAGTTTAAGATTAGGATGATCAATATTCAATTGTGATATAGCTATATTCTTTAAAATCATTTTCTCCTGAATAAGCCTTCTGTAAACCTTCTCACTGGGGCAGAAATGATAGTCAGCTATCTGACTAATAACACGCCTAGAGAGTTCTTCGGGAAATGGGCTTTTTGGGTTAACCGTTCTTAGACCAGCTTCTACATGAGCTACCCTAATATGATTATAAAAGGCTGCTAAAGCAGCCTGCACAGCACTTAAAGTATCTCCCTGCACTATAACTAAATCTGGTTTTTCTCTGCGAAAGAGCAGATCTGCCTCAGTAAGGAGCTTTGCTGCAAGCTCCGCTAAGCTAAGTCCTTGATTTACTAGGCTAAATTCATAATCTGGCTGTATATCCCAAAATTCCAAAAGATCACTGAGAATGAGTTTATTGTGTTGATTGGTGTGTACCCACTTAATCTCAGGGATTGCTTTAGGAGACCGCTGCACCACTCCATTTCCTGCATTTCCCTCGCCTTCATTTTCTACGAGTTTACTTAAGCTTTGGAATTCCAAATATACGGGTGCTAGTTTTATATATTCAGGTCTAGTACCGACTATAATAAAAATTTTCATCGAAACTCCTAGTCTTATATAATACTAGTCAGTGGTTCAAGTTTCTTTAAATAAAATATCTAAAAAATATGATGAGAATTACATCATCAAAGATATCAGCCTAGAATCTCAAGATAAAGAATTTATAGTTTTAGTAGGACCTAGTGGTAGCGGTAAGAGTACGATTATTAGAATAATCGCAGGCTTAGAAGGTGATTTTGAAGGTGAATTAAAATTCGCTGGTGAAACGGTAAAGGACTTAGCAGCGAAAGATCGTAACCTCAGCATGGTTTTCCAGAATTATGCGCTTTATCCCCATAAAACAGTTTTTGAGAATATCGCCTTCCCTTTAGTAATTAAATCTGAGCCTAAAAATCTAATTAAAGAAAAAGTACATAAAGTAGCCGGGAAGCTTGATTTGATGAAATATCTAGAACGCAAGCCTGGGCAGCTTTCTGGCGGGCAGAAGCAGAGGGTCGCTGTGGCTAGAGCTTTAATTAAAGAACCGCAGCTTTTTTTAATGGATGAACCCTTAAGTAATCTTGATGCGAAGTTAAGAACCTCTACTAGACAGGAAATACGCAAGCTCTATCAGGAATTAAACAGTACTTTTATTTATGTAACTCATGATCAAATCGAGGCTATGAGCCTTGGCGATAGAATCGCCATATTACATGAAGGTAAGATACAGCAGTTTGATACTCCATCCAAGATATATCATGAGCCCGCAAATACTTTTGTTGCGAGCTTTATCGGCTCCCCCCCGACTAATTTATTTGAACCAAACTCAACTCTATTTCAAGCTTTAAAAGAGGAACTGATCCCTAAACTCAATCGCGAAGATTTAATCATCGGCATTCGCCCAGAATATTTTTATTTAACCGCAGAAAATTTAGATCATGAGGACAACGAAAACGCAGAAATTGGAGTTCCGCTACACACCCTTGAGGCAGAATTAGTTAATATTGAGAACCTAGGTGAAGAGATTCTAGTTTATGCAAAGCTAGATGAAAATTCAGGCAAGCTAAATGGTAGCGAATACTTGATAGCTAAAATTGATAATGCAGAGTATATTAAATTACTTAATGGCAAATGCAGCGCCTTAAGTCCTGAAAACCCAGTAAAATTACAATTATTCTTTGATCCTAAAATGATTTACCTTTTTGATAAGCGATCTAGTATGCGAATCAGTTAGAATATAAAGATTATGGCGATTGGCTCTGAAACATCAGGAAAAAAAATAGACCTTAACTTAAATCTAGCTGAACACTATGGCTTAGGTAGAGAAGCTCTAGAAAGAGATTTATTACCTTTCGCAAGCTCTGTAAGTATAGCTACTGGCGCACATACTGGAGATATTTTCCAAGCGAATCTTGCCTTAGAAGCTTGCCAAGCCTATCCTAACACCAGCATAGGCGCTTTAATCTCTTATCCTGACGTTATTGGCTTCGGTATTAGAAAAGTTCAGCTCAGTAGGGAGGAGCTTAGAGCCACTATTCTAGCCCAACTAGGAGCTTTAGCAGCTTTAGCTAAACAGTTTAACTATGAATTAAATCATGTCAGAATTCATGGATATCTTTATCACCAAATGCTTACTAATTACTCTGTCGCAGAGACAGTAGCTAAGACTATACAAGACTTTAGTCAGTGGTTAATTGTTGTAGCACCTTCTAGTAAAGTGCTTAAAGAAGTTATCTCATGGGTTAATCTCAGAGTAAGCTACGAAGCTAGAGTGGATTTAAGATACGATAGTGAAGGGCATCCTATAGCTTATGAATATGATAAGGATGGGAATTTAGATATAAATATAATCGCAGATAGAGCAAGAAAGCTTATCTATGATTCTAAAGTAGTCTCTGAAGAAGGCGTCGAGAATAAAATCCAGTTCGAGACTATACATTTACCGAGTTCTCCTAAAAATGCTCTAGAGATAGCTAAGTTACTTAAAGGTATGGTGCCAGTATTAAGCTCTTTAAAAGAATTTGATTATAGTGTTTATCTGCCAGAGTTTTTGTAAAAAGATCCGAGTAGGACTAAGCTTTTTCCTACACTAGAAATCCTAATCCTTTTTTCAATTAGCTGAAAAGCTGAGGTCTTTTTAATTTTATTAAACAGCTTTAAATATAAAGAGTAGGCAGCGTAAACACCTAAACGCACACCTTGAGGGAGTTCTTTGATGCCTATAGCAGCAGCATTAAAGTCTTTTTGAATATCTGCTTCTAATTCTTTTTTAATTTCAGTACTGAAATTTTCTAAATCCAAGTCTGGAAAATAAGTTCTACCCATACCTTCATAATCAGCTTTTAAATCTCTTAAAAAATTTACTTTTTGAAAAGCTGATCCTAAGCTCATCGCAGGGCTTTTAAGCTTCTGATATAGCCTATCATCACCTTCACAGAATACTCTTAAACACATCAGTCCGACTACTTCTGCTGAACCAAGTATATATTTTTTAAAGCTATTTAAATCATATTCCTTCTTTTCTAAATCCATCGCCATGCTCTCTAAAAAGCACTCTATAAGCTCATTATCTATGTAGTACTTATTTACAGCCCACTGAAAACTATTAAGGATGGGGTTTAAACTAACTTGATCCTTAATGGCTTTATAGGTATCTGCTTTAAACTCACTCAATAAAGCTGCTTTATCATGCTCATGAAAAGTATCGACTATCTCATCAGCGAAACGCACGAAGCCATAAATGGCATAAATAGCAGCATGGTATTTTCTGTCTAAAAGATAAATGCCGAGCGAAAAAGAACTGCTATAAGCATTAGTCGTAAGTTTACTGCATTTAAGACAGGTCTCATTATATAGAGCTAAATTAGTAGACATTAAGCACCTTATTCTAGACTAAAATCATAACTCAGTTAGAAGTAGCTTAGGTGAATTTTACTTAGAATATCTATGAGCTATTTCCTTTGCCACTATTTCACCAGAAATTATAGAAGGAGGAATTCCTGGACCAGGGACAGTAAGCTGCCCAGCGTAATAAAGATTATGCACTCGCTTACTCTTCACCCTAGGCTTTAAAACTGCTGTCTGCTTAAGAGTATTAGCTAGACCATAAGCATTACCTTTAAAAGCATTATAGTCCTGAATAAAATCAGAGTGTGCATAAGTCTTTTTATAAACTATATGATCTCTTATATTCTGCTTGCAGAGTCTTTCTAGTCTATCCATAATTAAATTAAAGTAAGATTCTCTAAGAGCTTCATTATCATTTAGCAGTCCAGACGCTACTGGCATTAATATAAATAAATTTTCATGACCTTCTGGAGCTACACTTGGGTCTGTTCTTGATGTACAGGATACATAGAAAAGAGGTCTAGTCGGCCACTGTGGTTCTTTATAAATCTCACGAGAATGTTCATCTAATGACTCATCAAAGAAAAGATTATGATGTTCTAAGGCTGGAATCTTTACATTAGTACCTAAATAATAGATAAGCCCAGATGGTGCCATAACTCTAGAATTCCAATACTCTTTAGAATAGGACTGGTATTCTTCTAGTAGTAAATCTTTTTCAACATGAGCATAATCAGCTCCAGCTAAAACCACATCAGCATTAACTTCTAATCCTTTCACGCTAATCGTATCGACTAAACCATCTATTACATTAATTTTTTTCACTGGACTAGATGAATACATCTCTACGCCTAGGCTTTCACAGACTTTTACGAAACCTTTTATAATCTCATTCATTCCACCCATCGGATACCAAGTCCCTAAAGCCATATCAGCATGATTCATCATGCTGTAAAGAGCTGGAGTCTCTTTAGCAGTGGCTCCTAAAAAGAGAATAGGGAATTCGACTATGCTTCTTAGCATAATATTTTTAAAATGTTTTTCACTATAAGATCTAAAGGAATTAAATAAATCACATTGAAGTAAACCGCCGATTATCTCTAAATCCATAAATTCAAAAATACTAAGACTTGGTTGCGGAATCATTTTCCTTAGAGCTATTTCATAACGATACCGAGCTTCTTCTAAAAATTCCCTAAGCTTATCTGCTGAACCTGTTTCATAACTCTCAAAAAGAGTGTAAATATCATCAAGATTACTAGGCAAGGAGATTTGATCATTTTCACTAAAGAAAACTTTATAAGAGGGTTCTAATCTTTTTAATTCATAAAAATCACTGGTTTTTTGCCCAAAATCTGCGAAAAATTTATCAAATATTTCTGGCATCCAATACCAACTCGGCCCCATATCAAATTTAAAACCATTTTCCTCTAAAATCCTTGCTCGGCCACCAAACTGTTCATTTTTCTCAAATAATTTGACGTTAAAGCCATATTTAGCAAGATAAGCAGCCGCACTTAAGCCTGCAAATCCCGAACCAATAATTACTGCTGTTTTAGACATATTGAAGATACAGCTATAATCATAACTAATGAGAATTTTTATTTTTGTTTTTTTCAGTCTCTTCTTCTTTAGTTCACTATACTTTAATCATCCAGCTTATAAACTTGAAGCTGAGCTTGATGACGAAGTAGATATAAATGATCTGAACTCAGATAAAAGATATTATGAATTAGTAAATAAAAGATTTAAACCAGATCAAGATGAGTTTTACTTAGATTCTATTTATTCTTTAGGTGATAATAACTGGGCAAGTATATCTCGTTCAAAGGAGGTCAGAGCAAGTGATCTACATAGAAGTGGCTTAAGCTATACAGCAGGTAGTCCACTTAATGATTATTTAGTAATCGAAGAAATTATACCCTCAAAAAAATCAGTTATTATCCGTGATACAAGAAATGAAAAATTTTTCCAACTGAGAATGAGCTATGGCTCTGCTAAGTCAAGATTAATTCCTATCATAAACAAGAACTGAAGTGATTCTATATTTACCTAATTTTTTAGAATTGGTAAAAACTGCTAGGTAATAGGTTCCAGCCGCTACTCTTCTTTCTATATTAAAATTCAAAGGAGCTAAATCTGCCTGTAACTCACGACCCTGATAATTATACAGACGTCCTTGTATTGATAGTAAAGTCTTATCCCGTGTCTTAGATGGTCTTGCCATTAAAAACAGCTCACCTGGCTTATCGACTGTGATTTTAATAATATCTACATCACCGAGATAATTAATGCTGGACTTTATAGATTTTTTATAAGTATTTTTCTGAGGATTCCTTATGGTAATAATTTCTTTTCCCGTAAAATTAATGATTGAGTCAGAGTCTTCATCAACAATGGCTCCCGTATGTATAATGGATAGGGTGTAATTTGCAGAAATTTGCTCTTCACCCTGAATTACTATAATATACTTCCCGGCAGCTAAGTCATGAAGATATTGCTTAGCAGCAGAAGCATCAGCTTCTTGAATTAAATTATAATTTATGTCATAAAGACTGAATTTAATAGGAAAACTAGAAGCTTCAAGTGAAAAGTTTATTTTACCTTCTTGTTTTAAATCAAAACTAAAATAATCTGCATCACCATAATAGTTAATAGTCTTGTTGACAATCACACTTGGGCTAACCTGTGGATTGAGCGTAACAACTGAGCTCGGATTTATATTATTAGCGACATCGTCACTGAGTGTTCCTAAGGCTCGAGTAGTAACTTTAAGTGTATAAAAACTATCTATATCACTACGGTTATCTAACACAATAAAATAAGTCCCTGCGCTAAGTTCATAAACTATATGAGAATTAGCTTTCGCACCATTATTATTATCAAAAGCTAGTAATTTTTCATTCTGGGTATACAGCTTCAAATAAGGATCTACATCTCCGGAGGTTTCTATATCAAGGTAAGAATTGCTAGGTATAACGACTCTGTAAACATCAATATCATCAGCTACTTCAAATAAGCCTTGAACCTGAAAGCTAGACTGTAGATTAAAATTAAAATCCACTTTACTATTAGGAGCTATATAATCTGGCTGATCCAGAGCGGCAAAAGACGTCCCACAACTAAGAAGAAAAAATAAAAATAGAGTAAAAAATCTTACTCTCATGCAAGTTAAGTCTAGTATATCAAAATTATAATTTTGTTAAGGGCGTGTAGAGAAACTCCAATTTCTGCGTTTTCATCGTCCTAATGACGCTTCTGTATAATCTCCACATAAGGCAATGGTAAGTATAATTTCTCCCCACTACGATAAAAAGCCTTAATTCTCGAATCACCCGATTTCCCGCCTATAACTTTGTACGATGGTAGTGAGGGATCGCTTAAAAAAGTCTCTAGATGAGGGTCTATCTTTAAAGCTTTTATATAATGTGCTTTGGCTTTCTTAGAGTCTTGGTTCTGATAAATTAAAGAACTAATTAAAAACCAGTAAGCATCATTACCAGTGTATTTTAAGGCAAAATCTACAGATTCCCTTGCTTCTTTTAAATGCATATTACTTAATTGTGCGGCAGCCAACGCACCTCGAATATAAGGCACTGCTGGAGCTAACTCTACAGCTTTTAGTAAATCCTGTTCACTATTTAGTAAATCTGATTCTATGGTTTTTACACCACGCATAAGAAAATATAGAGGATGCTTAGTATCTATATTTATTGCTTTATCTAAATCGCCTTGGTCGTAATAATAATGCCCCACAGCACTTGGTACTAAAATTATTAAACTTAAAAATAAAAAACTTATCTGGGCTGGTTTTCGTAAATAAAAAGGTAATTTTTTAAAAATACTTTCAAAAAACATATTATCAGATTTAGGTAAATAACACAGGGGCATTATGATTAGCCCCATAAGCAGAAATTGATTAAATGACTGTAAGTTGCTATCAGCAGCACCAATCAAAGCTAGGCAGGGTAAGGCTTGCGGTGCTTTAACTGCTACTAGATAAAATAGAGCTGTTACTAATATTAAACCTACTAAGCCAAGCTCAAAAGCATAGTGGATAAAAAGATTGTGCCCGTGATTTACTTGCTCATTAGCATGAGCGCCTAAGACTTTTTCCAAATGACGATATACAGGAAAATCTAAAACAAAAGTTCCGAAACCATGACCGAATAAAGGTTTTTTCAAAAAACCATGGAAAGCTCCCTCCCAGATTAATATACGTGGTTGAATAGATTTTTCAATAAAGTGAATTAACTTTTCTTTAAATACGAAACTTAACCCAACTAAAATAAAAGCTAAAATATAAATCAACCTAGAACGCAAATATACTCTAAAGCTCAATACCTGAGCTAAAAAAGTTATTTTTTTATTTAAAAAGAAAAGCATGATAAGAAAACTTAAGTAAATAAAAGTACCTAAGCGCACGCCCAAAAATTTTCTTTTCAACTTAGGTACCAGACTATCATCATCTCTAAGGTAAATAACGAGGAATACAGGTACCCACATCAGTAAGCTTCCAAGCTCTGAAAGTGAGAATTTGAAAAAATCACAGATACTTAAAGCGATAAAAACTACTAATAATATTCTGAAACGCTTTCTCGTATCTAAATCTAACCAAAATTTAGATGCACCAAAAATTAAACAAGCAGAGGAGATTAATAAATACTCTAAGCTCAATCTAGAATTAGCTGCAAATAAGTAAGTAATTAATAATAAAAACCAGATTAGATAATATTGAGAAATTTTAGAAACTTGAATAAGTGTAAAAATACAAGTTAAGGCATGCGTGAACCAGATACTCATCGCAATTGGTGAACCGATAACAAAAATCAATAAAAAGATTCCTAAACTCAGCATCTGCTAGTCAGCGGCAGTATCTTGTGTAAATTTAATAGTGAATCTTCCTCTAGCTAAATTGGCTTTAGTCCCTAAACCCTCTTCATTTAGAACTCTAATTAAATCACCTTTTACTGTAACAACATTAGGAGTACGAAGAGTTCTTACCGCTCCTACCCTAGATGTTTTAAACTTAAGAGTTACATCTTCTATACTCTCTATACTTTCTACACTTTTCTTGACTTTGAGTCCCTTCGCTTTTAAAGCTTCGACTACAGAGCTAGAAAATGCTCCTACTATTGAATCAAGAGATTTAAGATTTACTGTTATTTTTTTCTGTCCTTTAGCAAACTCTGTATTAAAGAGGTTCTGAACGGCATCTGTTAGTATCCCAGATAACAAGAAAGAATATTTTTTCTCTTCATCCGTGTCCTCTTCAAGAGTTATAGCCTCGCCAGATTCTCCAACTACGCTAGCTTCTAAGCTAACTAATTTAGAAGGCTTAGGATTTTTATCGTTTCCTTTATAAAAAGCATCTACTCGTGGTGATATTTCTTTATTAAATGGCGTTAAAGTAAATTTTGCATCCGCTTGAAAAGTATCAGCTGGTAATGATAAAGCATTAACCGGTGTTAAACTAATCCAAAACGATAAAATCAGTATTAATGAAAATTTTAAAATCCCTCTAAACATAATAAGTCTCCCATGATTTTTTACCCATCTAGATGAAAAGATTTATTAAAAAAACTTTACATTTAAACGCTACAGAAGTAGGACTAAGCCCAGCAAAGCTTTAAGCTATTTAATAAAAGTTTAATTTATGAAAAGATCAGCTTAAAGGATTAACCTAAAGATTAAGCACAGAGATGCTGAGTGGGGCATTAATCTTGATTCGGAACACGTAATACTGCTCCAGTGTCAGCGCTAGTTACGAAATACGTATAACGTGCAAGCCAACCGTGCTTGATTTTAGCTTCAAAAGGTAATTTCGCTGCAAGTCTCTTAGAAATCTCTTCATCAGATAGTCTTACACTAATGCTTTGTTTAGGAATATCTATATCAATAATATCGCCATTCTGAATAATACCAATAGGACCACCAGAAGCAGCTTCTGGTGATATGTGCCCGATACAAGCTCCTCTAGTCGCACCACTGAAGCGTCCATCAGTTATTAATGCTACTTTCCCGCCTAAACCAGCTCCCATAATCGCACTAGTCGGAGCTAACATCTCTGGCATACCAGGTCCGCCTTTTGGTCCTTCATAGATAATGACAACTACATCGCCCTCGACTATTTGATTTGCGTATATGGCTTTTAAACATTCATCTTGAGAGGTAAAGACTTTCGCTGGCCCACTGTGTACCAGCATCTCAGCTACTACACCTGCGGATTTAACGACTCCACCAGCTGGAGCGATATTACCAAATAAAGCGACTAAGCCACCAGTCTGTGAATAAGGGTTATCTAATCTGCGAATAATTCTTTCATCGAGAATGTCAGCAGTGGCTATATTTTCACCAAGAGTTTTTAAGGTAACAGTCGGTTTATCTAGATTTAATAAGCCTGGACGCTTAGCAAGCTCACTTAAGATAGCTGAAACGCCGCCTGCACGGTGTACATCTGCCATATGAATGTCTGGTGAACTAGGACTTACTTTACAGATATACGGTGTGCGAGCTGCTATAGTATTTAACCTTTCTATAGGATAGTCGAATCCCGCTTCTTGAGCTATCGCTAAGGTATGTAAAACTGTATTAGAAGAGCCTCCCATAGCTACATCTAGAGTGAAAGCATTATCTATACTATCCATAGTGATAATATCTCTAGGCTTTAAATCTGCTTTAAAAATTTCCAGAATTTGGCGAGCAGCACTGCGAGCTAATTCTAAGCGTCCATTATCTGTCGCTAATATAGAACCATTTCCAGGTAATGCCATGCCGATAGCTTCTAAAAGACAGTTCATGCTATTAGCAGTAAACATCCCAGAACAACTGCCACAAGTCGGACAGGCATTGTCTTCTATCTCTTTAAGTTTTGTTGCGTCGATATCACCTTTCGCGTAGGCACCTACAGCCTCAAAAGCAGAAACTAAATCGACTTTAGTACCATCACTAAGAGTGCCAGCTTCCATAGGGCCACCCGAAACAAAAATGGTAGGAATATTTACCCGAGCGGCTCCTAGCATCATACCAGGGACTATTTTATCGCAGTTCATTATACAGACTAAAGCATCCAGCCTATGAGCTTCCACCACTGTCTCTAAGCAGTCTGCTATCAACTCACGGCTAGCAAGACTGTAACGCATACCGATATGCCCCATCGCAATACCATCATCTACGCCAATAGTATTAAACTCAAAAGGCACACCACCAGCCTTGCGAATCTCTTCTTTAACAACTCTACCGAATTCTTGAAGATGTACATGCCCTGGAATCAAGTCTATATAACTATTACAGACGCCTATGAAAGGTTTATTAAAATCACTATCGTCTTTAATTACTCCAGTAGCCTTAAGAAGACTTCTGTGTGGAGTTTTATCAAAACCTTTTTTAATTAGATCGCTGCGCATAACTATGATTTTACAAAATATATGAAAAGAATCTCATAATATCTGCTTCTAGTATTAAAAAAAGTTACTAATAGATGCTGACTATCTTTAGTGAATTTGTTAGGATTTATGAGGTAGTGGAAGCTGATTCGCTGTAGTTTTGGTAGTATGTTAATTTTCGATAGTTCTGAAGGAGAAAGTGGATCATCACAGTCTGTAGGAGGAAGTCTAGGACCAGTACAGTCTGTAGTAGGAGGAAGTCCAGCATCAGTAAAGCCTGCAGCACGAATAATTCCAATATCAACGCCTGCAAATACTATTAGCCCCTATAGAATTCCTAAAAGCTTACTGCAGCAAGCGATGGGTGCACCTGGGAGGGTCGCAAACAGTATGAAAGGTGTACCTGATAGGGTCACAGCTAGACTTCTTTCAAATGTTCCTCTTACTGTAATATATCCTACAGTAAACGCCGCGAGGGACACAGGTAAGCGCTTACTGTTCTTTTTCTCACTTGAGCTGCTCTCAAAAATACTCTCCAAAATACGAAACTAAATTTAGAAAGCTTAGGCTTCATAATCAAGATGATAGATTATACTCTAGCGCCACTAGTACTTACTGGGGCTTTACTTATTAACAAGGCTCAACAAGGGAGAGATACAGCTCATCTAACTGCTCCTGATCTACGTGCGAAGGGGCCGAAGTAAGCTGACAGAAAGCTGACTGATTTTTAGGGAAAGCGATAACGTCTCTAATGCTATCCGTATTAGAAAGTAGCATAATAAACCTATCTAAACCTAAAGCTATGCCACCGTGTGGAGGAGCGCCTAATTCTAAAGCCTCTAATAAAAAGCCGAAACGCTCTTGAGCCGTTTCATCATCTATGTTTAAAGCTTTAAAAATTTTCTCTTGGACTTTTTTATTATGAACCCTTATAGACCCGCCCCCGAGCTCTATTCCGTTGAAAACTATGTCATAGGCATAAGTCTTAACAGCGGCTGGATCAGTCTCTAATTTATCAACGTCTTGATTATGTGGAAGCGTGAATGGATGATGGTTAGCCTTATAGCGATTAGATCTTTCATCATATTCAAACATCGGGAAATTCACTACCCAAACGAGTTTTCTATCTTTAGGGTCTATAAGTCCATCTTTTTTAGCTAAAAATATTCTTAATTTAGCTAAAACATAGTGAACAATCTTCGCTTTATCAGCCACGAAAAGCAATGCATCCCCTGGTTCTATTTCTGCCTTCGCTTGAAGTTCTTGCATCTGCTCTTCAGTAAAGAATTTCGCGATAGGAGAACTAATTTCAAATTTACCTTCACCGATATCTTTAAAAGCTATCCAAGCAAGTCCTTTCGCTCCCATCTCTTTAGTAGTAACGAAATCTTTTAGATCATCAAAGTCTTTTCTACTCAGCTTCGCTCCACCTTTATAATTAATAGCTTTGACTAAACCACCACTATTAGCGACGCTCGCAAACGCCTGAAATTCAGACTTAGACATAAATTCAGTAAAATCTATTAACTCCATACCGAATCTTAAATCTGGTGCATCAGAACCGAAGCGATTAATCGCATCATCATATTCTATTCTTGGGAATGGGGTCTCTACCTCTACTCCAACAGCCGCGAAAGCCTTTTTAATAAGACCTTCTGTAACAGTGATAACATGCTCCTGATTAATAAAACTCATCTCAATGTCTATCTGAGTGAACTCTGGCTGCCTATCGGCTCTAAGATCCTCATCTCTAAAGCATCTTGCGATCTGATAGTATCTATTAACTCCGCTCATCATTAGTAACTGTTTATAAATCTGCGGTGACTGTGGTAAAGCGTAGAAATTATTCGGGTGAACCCTACTCGGCACTAAATAATCACGAGCTCCTTCTGGAGTGGATTTAGATAAAATCGGTGTCTCTATTTCAAGAAAACCTTCATCGCTAAGGTAATTACGCACAGCGTGAACGACTTTATGTCTGTTTTCTAAATGCTTACGTTTATGTTCCTGTCTTAATTCTAGGTATCTGTATCTTAATCTTAAATCTTCATTAACCTCTTCTACCTTATCTAGAGGGAAAGGTAAGACTTTAGATTCATTAAGTATTTCTACTTCAGAAGGATAAATCTCTATAGCACCCGATTTTAAAGAAGTATTCTCTGAACCATCTGGTCTAACACTTACTACACCCTTAACAGCGATTACATATTCGGCTCTAACCTGCTGAAAAATTCTATGCACATCTGGGTTTTTATCAGGGTCAGCTACTAACTGAATCTGCCCTTTATGATCTCTAAGCTCTAGAAAAACTATGCCACCTAGATCTCTGCGAGTGTCTACCCAACCAGCGAGTACCACTTCTTGATTAACATTAGCTTCTACTAGGGTGCCACAGAGGTGTGTTCGGGTTAACCTAAAATTTTGTTCTACTTTACTTACAGTTTCCACGAATACTACTTTATCATGTTTAGAAATTCATGACATTAGGGTAACCTAAACATCCAAAACTCGAATAACACTCTCCACAGCCTTAATCGAAGGTAACTCCTGAATCTCTTTAAGCATCTGTTTCATCGACTTCTCGAAAATAGGATCTATCATAAAATCAGCCAGGGCAGAATCTCCCTTAACTTCATACTGATCTATAAACCTCACATTAGCGTTATTACGCTCAGTAATTAAGCCTAAGTCTTTCAATACGCCTACTTTATCATGCATGGAAACTCTTATATAGAAAGGGTTTTTAACATCATTGATGGATTTTAATTTAGCTTCTTCGCTATGGGGAGCTACCATAAACTGTGAGCTAATATTATCTCCCTGATTCATTAACATCAATAGATCACCAAGAACAGAGCTTGCAGTGGCAAGCGAACCTGCACCACGACCGATAAAGGTAAGCTCACCCACCGCAGAACCATCTATCATCACCGCATTATTTTCAGCATTTACATTAGCTAAAGTTTTTTCTTTAGGCACGAATACTGGGTGAACTCGAATATCTAGTTCATCACCCTCATTAAGAGCTATAGCCAAAAGTTTAATCGCATAACCTCTTTTTTCAGCTGACTTAATATCAGCTTGAGATATATTACGAATTCCTTCACGATAAATTTTCGTCATGTCGATTTTCTTACCTGAAATAATCGAAGCTAAAATAGCTATTTTATAAGCAGCGTCATGACCATCTACATCATTAGTCGGGTCGGATTCTGCATAACCCAGCTCCTGAGCTTGAGCTAAGGCATCAGAGAAAGAAGCCCCCTTTCTTTTCATTTGATCAAGAATAAAATTAGTAGTTCCATTAATAATCCCAAATAATCTCTTAATCACATTACCTTTAAGACTCTGCTTCAGATTAGTGATGATCGGAATACCACCCGCCACGGCAGCTTCATAAAATATAGTTTTACCATTCGATTTAGCTATGACGAAGAGCTCTTCACCAGCTGTCGCAATAAGATCTTTATTCGCTGTAACAATATGCTTTTTATTATTTAATGCCAGTATTAAAAGTTTTTTAGTAAGCTCTATGCCGCCCATTAATTCGACGACTACTTCTACATCTGGGTCAGTGACTATCTCTTCAGGGTTATTAGTAAATAATGCTGTATCTAGTAATCCTAGATTGTGAGCCTTGGGCAGGTCTCTTACAGCGACTTTTTGAACTTGAATTTCAGGATAATTCTTCAGTAGCTCAAGAAGCCCAGAGCCGACAGTACCACATCCTAGAATACCGATTTTAATTACCACGTGAATTAGTTTAGCTTATTAATATACGAGTCGAATAGATTTTAAAAATAAATTTATTAAGGAATGACCATCAAGAATATCATTTAGTAATTATTAATGGAAATTAGGCAAGTGCCATGGCTTCTTTACTCATGTTAAAACTCTGTGCGTAAAAATTTATAACTTTAGTGAGGCTACCCTGAAATTTAATAAGCGCCATAGGACCTATATCTTCCTGAAACTTATTACCTAACTCAATTAATCTTTCTTTTGGCACTCCCATTTTATTAGCGACTTCTTCGCTGACGCTTGCCATTTTTTCGGCTATCGCGCGAATTTCAGGGGGGATTTTCCCTATGCCTAAGAATTTTTTCTTCATTTCGGTCATATAATCTAATACTTTTTTAAATTCTTGCGCACCGACTGGTAAGGAAATAGCATCATGTCCATTCACATTTACTGGCTGTGATATTCCTTTAAGCTCTTTTCTAGAAGAAGATGCAGAGATAAGAGGTCTAGCAGGATTTCTTGTTGGAACTGCTCTCGCAGCACCTAAACCTGGTATAAAACTAAAAAAACTTTTAATAGCATCTAACATGCCCAAAAATATCTCCCAAAGACTCTTAAATTCATTTACTTTTTAAATTAGAGTCTATTGAAACTTACAAAGATCTAATTAATCCTGATTTGATAAGTAGTTAAATCTTCTACCACCAACCTCTTTTCTTAGCTTCAAAGTCAATAATGTCTAAAATCTCACGTTTTTCTTCTTGTGATTTATTTTCTTGTCTTCCGCCCTGAGAAACATCGATAATACATACTTCTCCATTATTGCGAATAATGTAATTTTCTATGCCTCCCGCATCTCCATGGTATAGATCCCCCATTTTGTCATACTGTTCTGCCATGTTCTCTCTTATCTGCAATAAGAAATCTTTACTGGTATTGGGATCTTGTAAAACATCATATAATGTTTTACCAGTAATTTTTCCCATTTTGATGCAGTACTCGCCATTTACGTATCCATGATCAATTACCTTAGGAACATTTACGCCTTTATCGTTGAATGCATTAAGCATATCGACTTCATTGGGATCGACCCCTTCTCCTCTTTTAATTATCTGTTGGTTTCCAATATCCTCAACTCTACCTTCACCACCACCACTGAATCTTACTCCATCTGGAAATCTATCCCTTCCAGAATCATCAGATACCATCATGTAAACCTGCACTCCGTTCAGCGTTGAAAGTGCTAAATATCTGTTTGATAATGGGTCACAAAGATTTAAACTCTGATTAATAACTTGATCGACTCTCCCCGCAAAATTAATAACTGCTTGCTTCAAAGGCTGCAAATTTTGAAGCAATAGATTCTTTTTATTATCAAATTCAAAAATTCTCATTCAAATACAAAGCTCTAAAAATAAAATAATTGACTAATTTACCTGCAAATTCGCCACCCCAGCCTGAATAGAAATAACTTTATCTGCATTTTTAATAGTCTCAAGCCTATGAGCTACTACTAACAGTGTTTTATTTTTACGAAAATGCTCTAACTCCTCTTGAATAAAGGCTTCTGTATTAAGATCGATCTTCGCTGTGGCTTCATCTAAGATTAAAAGCTGTGCTTCGCTTACTATAGCTCTTGCGAAATTAATTAACTGTTCCTCCCCAGAAGAAATATTAGTGGCTCTTTCATTAAGCTTAGTATCTAAATTCATATTTAATTTATTTAAAAAGGGCTTAGCTCTATCTAAATTAATATCTTTGCGGCCTAGTTCTATATTAGAACGCAGATCACCTGCAAATATATATGAGTCTTGATGAATCACTCCAGTAAGTCTTCTTAAATCAGCGAGTGGAATATCTTTTAAATTATGACCATTAATTTTAATTTCACCTTGCTGCGGCTCATAGAGCCTAGTTAAGAGCTTGATTATGCTACTTTTACCTGAACCAGTGGCTCCTACTATCGCCACAAATTCAGAAGGTTTAATTTTAAAATTAACTCCTTTTAAAATCCAAGGACTATCTTCTGAATCACTGTAACGAAACCAAACATCGTTAAACTCAATTAAATATTCACTCTTAACATCTCTAGAATTATTAATCTTGCTTTCTGCGTTTTCATTATCTTGGATGGCTCCAGCTTCTTTTAACAGTTCATTTATTCTTTCCGCAGCAGTAAAGCCAGACTGAATGATAGTAAATCTATCACTAAGATTACGCACTGGTTCAAATAAGGACTGTGCGTATTGTAAAAAAGATATTAGTACACCTATAGTTAAAGCTTGGCTCAGAAGGATCTCTTTACTTAAAAAAAGTAGAGCAAGCACACTAAGTATGCTTACTAGCTCAATCCCAGCGGAGAAGCTTGCATCTGCCCAAATGCTTTTATCATTTGCTTTAAAATATTCTTGATTAGAAACATCAAAAATCCGCTTATTTTTATCAGCACAGTTAAGCATCTGCACGACTGAGATCCCGACTATATTTTGTTGTAAAAAAGAATTTAAAACAGAAAGCTTTTGCCTAGCTACATGATTCGATTTACGAAAACTATTCTGAAAGTGCCTAGCGAGACAGGCGACTGGAACTAAAAACGAAACGACACAGAGACAGAGCTTCCAGTTAATCACTAACATGAAAACGATGATAGTTATTATATTTAGGCAGTCTATAATTACTGAAATCATACCACCAGCAAAGCTGTCAGAAAGCTGTTCCACATCACTAGTTAGCCTAGTAACAGATCTGCCTACTGGATTTTTATCAAAAAAAGTCATCGGTAGCTTTTCTAGATGATCAAAGAGCTTAAGCCTAATATCTGTAATAATTTTCTGAGCAGTACTATTGATGACATAAATTTGCATCAGGTGAATAAAAAAATTAAAAAGAATAGCGCCCAAGAAAACCACTATATACATCTGCAATTCAGCATAGTTGCCAGCTTTTAAAGGGCCATCTATAGCCCTCTGTATTAAATATGGTTGTAAAGAAAAAGCTATAGAGCTTAATGGTAATAAAATTAAAGAGAGTAAAAGTACCTTTCTATAAGGCTTAGCGAATTCAGCGATTAATTTCAGTAGTTCAAGGTCTGTATTTATCATTAACTACCTCTATCTCCCTTACTCGTAATCATCCCATTTTCCATTACGAAAATCTCATCACAAAGCTCAGCTATCTGTGGCTTATGTGTAATAAATATAGTAGTCTTGCCCATTCTTAATTTATTGATATTAGTAAGAATAGTAGAAGCTATAACATTATCCACGCTACTTAAAGAATCATCTAGGATTAAGATTTCTGGGTTAATCGCAAGTGCTCTAGCTATCGCTATGCGCTGCCTCTGCCCGCCTGAAAGAGTTATGCCGCGCTCACCTACTATAGTCTCATAGCCATTTTCAAACTTCATAATTTCATCATGTATGCCCACAGCTTTAGCTAAAGCTTCTATCTCTAAGTCACTAAGGTCTTTAGCATAAGATATATTTTCTTTAATGCTCGTAGAGAAAAGGAAATTCTCCTGTGGCACCATGTTTATCAGTCTGCGCAAGTCTTCTAGATTAATGTTTTTAAGATCCACACCATCTATTAAAATTTCAGCCGTTTCTAACTCTCTTAGATGCATTAGTTTCCTTGCTAATTGGCTTTTACCAGAGCCGATAGCGCCGATAATCGCTATCTTTTTACCTTTTAATATCTTTACTCCTAAAGTTTTAAAATCAATCTCAGAGTCAAAAGTAATCTTATGTACTGTATCTATAGTATCTGCAATACGTGGAGCGGTATTTAAAATATTTTCGATACGATCAGCACTCACTTGAACTCTATAGACTATCGTTATTAACCAACCGAGTGTAGTAATAGGCCAAATCAGCCTTTCAATATAAAGAGAGAAAGCTGCAAAATCTCCAAAGCTAAAAGTCCCTTCTATAACAGCTTTACCGCCAAGCCAAAGTAGTAAAATAAAACCGATACTTGCTATCACCTTCATTACTGGACTGATAAAGCTTCTCGCTTTTATTAAAAGTAGGTACTCTTTAAGTAAGCCGTTATTCTCCTGTGAAAATCTCTCTATCTCAGCAGTTTCCTGCCCAAAGGTTTTAATAATATGAATGCCACTTAAATTCTGTTCCATAAAATTACTTATTTTCGCGAGTATCTCTTGGACTGCTTCTTGATGTGCTTTAATACTTCGGCTACATAAAGTTACACAGATTATTAAAAGTGGAATTAAAGCAAGAAAGCTGATAGTAAGTATATTGTTAGTTTTATACATCAATGGAACTATTATGGTAAAAGCAATCGCACTGTTTAAAATATTGAGTATCGCAAAGCCAGCGACTGCTCTAAAAGATTGAACATCATTACTAATAATAGAGATTAAATCTCCAGCTTTTTTCTTTTCAAAAAAAGCTGGTTCTAAATGCAGCACATGATTAAAGATCTGCTTTTTTAAATCGAATTCGACTTGCCTACCTACCCCAAAAATTATATGACGTGATTTTGCTCTTAAAAGTGCCATTAACACAGCTGATCCACCAATTAAGAATAAAATAGAATTTAATTTACTTGAAAGCCCTTTAGCATTAAGTATCCCCGTGGAATAAGCTTGTAATAAATCTACGGAATCTTTGACTAGATGTGGAATATAAGCACCTAGGACATTTACTGCTATAAGGAAAACTGTACCCAAAAGATAGGTAGGTATGTAATTAAAAATATGCCTATAAGGCTTTTTCATAAAATATCCACTTCGACTTTAACTTATAATATCTCAGATAATTCACCAAAATCATTAATGACCTTTCTGGTTCTCTCAATAGCACTACTGTTAGGTGCTGAATTATCAAAACTTACAGCATCTTCGAGAGCCTCTCTTATTACTTGTACCGTTAGTAATCCAGCCTCTTCACTTGCCTTACACTCATCTTTAATATCGGTTAAAAATAGAATATGCTCAGGGCTTACTTGAATATCAGTAGCTATTTTTAAATAGGATTCAGAATCTTTCTTTGAGCCTATTTTGGTATCATAGAAACCAGAAAATAAATAACGAACATCACCGAATTCAGAAAATTCGAAGAACAGTTTCTGTGCTTGAACAGAGCCAGATGAATAGACATATATCGGTAAGCCTTTGCCTTTCATGCTTAAGAAAAACTCAAAAGCATCTTGATATAAAGGTGCTTTAAATAAGCCATTCCTGAAACCTTCTTCCCAAATCAATCCCTGTAAATCTTTCAATGGAGTGATTTTTTTATCTTCCTGAATCCAAATTTTTAAAGCTTCAATGGCTGTATATACTTGCGTTTCAAAAATAGCAGATTCTTGATTGGATTTATAAGCAATCCCAGTAATATTTCCTTGCTTAATCTCCTCTAAGGTAGCCTCAATAATAGAGAGTAAAAATGGACTATGCTCATAGTTAGTTAATATAAAATCTTCTAATCTTTCTTTGGAATAGGGAAAAAGAACCTCTTTAACAAAGCTAATAGAACTAATAGTCCCTTCAATATCAGTAAGTATGACTTTAGGCATGGTATTAGATTATTGTATTTGAATCTTATTGATTTCAGTTTAAAATATAAACCCAATTGTACCTATTAGATTAAAACCAGCTTCTGGTCTAACACCGTTAAGATCATTAATAAGGGGAAATCCGGCTAAAAATCCAAGGATGATTTTATCTTCAATTGCAAGTTTGACACCATTCATCCAATTTATAAGTAAACCACCATGGGCATCATCTTTTATGCCATCGTATGCGGTTTTCTCTTGCCACATGCTATTGATCTCACTAACTAAGCTCCAGCGAGTTTTCTGTCCAAGAATTTCTTTAGGAAATATTTTTTGAAATTTATTTGGTTGTTCTTGATCTATGATGTAATTTGCTGCTAGATTGAAGTTGACGATATCGCCCACTATGGTATTTTGTGAACCTTGATTTGAGAGTTTGTAGAGGATATTTGAATGTAAGCTGAGATCTTCTAGTTTTTCACTTTTAAAGTTTTTACTAATGGCAATGCCCATTAAGGGGTCCCAAGACCCAGACCCCGGTTGATGATCAGCAGATAATCTATAGCCATCTTTATCTTTTTCATTAGTAAAGCCTGTTGGGAACTCTAGTCCAGCGATTAGGGCTGTATGTAAATTTATCTTTTCTATTTCTGGTAACTGATACTTGAGCATTATACTCATGTCTCCTAGTCCAATTGAATCATCTTCATCATAGGTAAAACCTTCATAGGTGTATTGTGAGTTAAAATTGCTTTGAAATGGATAGCTGATTATTACGCTAAGATCATCAGTTATTCCATAGAGTAAGTTTGCTGAAACTTGCATGGTTGCTGAGTTTGAGTGTGCATGAATTCCACGACGATTAATGGCCTTCATTTGTGAAATGGTAAATTCATCGTAGTTTTGATAGTTAATCCCTGTGCTTAAAACAAATTTACCTTTAGGTAAAGTGTAAGCTGGCATGGTCATAATGGGACCATCTATGCTACTTCCACCAAGGGCTCCAGAACAAGCACAGCTACAGGCTGAGACTTTAGAGCTGTATAGCTGTAGAAGAAGGGCTGCAATAATGCCAAGTGAACACATGATTAAGCTTCGAGCTGGCTTTCTCTTGAAAAAAATTTTTAATTTTGTTTTAGTTTTAGCTATTATGGAATTCAGCATGGTGAAAAAGAATATAGGGCAGTTATCGGAAGAGACAGGCCTTAGTATACAGACTATTAGATATTATGAAAGTTTAGGACTTTTACCAGCACCAGATCGTAGTGATAGCGGTTATCGAAAATATGATGAAAGTTATTCACAGCATATTAATTTTATAAAGAATGCTAAAAATATGGGTTTTAGTCTTGATGAAATTAAAGAACTTATTTACTTGAAGTCTTCGAATGATGCTCTAGGGAAAGATGTTAAGCATATGGTGAAACTTAAAATGGAAGAGCTTGCAAAGCAAATTAAAGAATTAGAAAATACCTATAATTACCTTGCAAGCCTTAACCAATCTTGTAGTGGTAAAATGCAGACTAAAAATTGTCCCATACTGAAGCAGCTTTCAGACTGATTTCTTTTAGAGACCGCTGCCTGTGTGATGCCTCTTAAAAGTCACTTAGTCTTGAGCTACTGCATCAACTTGTCTGATGATAATGTTTTCAACAAGTACAGTCCTATCTTCCGTGCCCGTAGAGTAAGTAACTCTTACTCCAGAATTATCTTCGCCGTCTAATTTACTAAAATCGGTCCAAAGAACATAGCTAGTATCACCATCTTCAATAAAATAATACAGAGACTTATCATTATCATAAGTCGCTAAAACTCTTGTAAATGTTTTAGGTCCTGCTTCAAGGTCAAAAGTCGTTCTTAGTCTTAGGGCAGTTTTACTTCTATTAATTTTATTAATAGTGAAGTTGCCTTTATTTTCACTATTAATTAATATCTGAAAAGTTTTTCCAATAGAATCACGAATCGATGTTTCTGAACCATGGTCATGACCAGCATGCGCTTGCACAGAATTAGCAAAGCCAATGAATAAGGCAAGTCCAAGTATAAAACTAATTACTTTTTTCATATATTATTTCTCCTTAAATTTAAACTAATAAATTTATTTCTATTGTACTGTATAGTTGGCTATAGAGTTTATGGCTGAGTGGAATTTAATAAATATATTCTATTTTTCTGTACAAATTCTCTGCCACTAGGGAGCCTTCCCTAAGTAACCCATCCTCACCCCACACTGCGTGGCGGTACTCCAAAGCCAAAAGACAGGACTTTAGAAGTCCTGTCTTTTGGAGTGTGTGGGGGGGGAAACGAATTATACTTCCGTATCTGCCTATATATAGTTTTGACTCAGATTTTTTTGATAAAGGAATTTGAATGCTTTACAATCAGTTTGGTTAAAACTTTCATAAATTTTGTTATTTAAAACACTAGATAAGCATATATTTTCTGAATTTTGGTTCCCTTTCGTCAGTGGCGCCTGCATTATGACTGGTGTTTGGTTAGGTATAGATAAGCTTAAAGTCATTTTTAAACTGCTTGCCATTTCTGGGGCTTCAGTCTCTAAAGGTTTCGTGATTTTAGGATTAGAGGTGCCGCATATGCTTGCCTTAACCATGCCTATTAGTGTTCTTTTTGCCTTTTTTTTAGCTTTCCAGAAATTATCTTCTGAAAGTGAAATTATTGCACTAAGAGCTACAGGAGCTAGTTTGAGACGAGTTATACAGCCTGTTATTTATCTAGGTATCTTTTTTGCGGTTTGTACATTTTTTATCAATGAAGTAGTAGTCCCCTTTACTAGTCCCCTTGCTAAAAGGATTTATGCATTAGCTTTATATAAGAATCCCGTACCCGATAATTCTAATCATTCTTTTACTTATATTGAAAACGATGAAAATGGTGTTATTCGTCGTATTTTTTTTGTTAAGAAAATAGAAGATAAAATTCTTCAAGATCTTTTGGTAATTGAGTTTGGTGAAGAAAAAATGTTACAGGTCTATACGGCAGCTAAGGCTTGGTGGGACCCATATAATGGTGGCTGGGAGCTAAGGAAAGGCAAAAGTAGTTATATTAAAAGAGACCCTGAAGGCATTAATAAAGCGACTCAGCATTTCATTTCAGATTTTAAATCGACTTTTATTCCCACTAGTCTTGATCCAGGTAAAGCTATGGCTAGCTTAAGTCAGGTTAAAGAATTAAACTTGTTTGCACTTGCTGGATATATAAAGCAAAACCAGAAAAAATTAATTGATAATGATGAATTTAATTCAGCTCTGACTAGTTTTTATAATAAGCTTGCTTACCCGCTTTCTTGTATATTGCTTGCCGTTATAGGAGCTTGTCTTGGAATCACTAGGCGAAGAAAGGTTATTAATTGGGGTTACTTAGCTTTGGGAGCTGTGGTCTTTTTATTTTATGTCTCCCAGACTGTATTTGATGGCATGGGTGATTCTGGTACTCTTGCGCCATCGCTTGCAGTTTTTGCTCCTAATATTATTTTTGCGATAATTGCTTTAGGAATATTTCTCTATCGTGCAGAGAATTAAAGTTCTAGCTCCGATATTTTTTTTACTGCTAGCTTTTTTAGCTTTAAGGCTGCTTATGCCTCATTCGCTGAATAATGATGAAGCGGAGCAGGTTCTAGCCGCTAGTGAATACGTTTTAGGCTACCCTAAGCAGCCTCCTTTGTATAGCTGGATAGTTAGATCTGTGACTTTATTATTTAGCATGGAATATCCGAATATTTATATTCTGAGTTTTTTGAAATATTTCTTTTATGGAGTTTTTATATATTTTCTGTACCTAAGTGCTGAACTCGTTTTTGGTACTTCGGTCAAAAAAAATAAAAATGCTTACTTGCTTGAAAATCAATCCAAGTCAGGGGGCAAGCTCAATCCAGCTTTCTTAGTAGTTATCAGCAACTTACTTTTTGTAACTTATTTTTATGACTTTGCTCGCGATTTAACACACAGTATTTTGGCTACGATGTTTGCAGCTATAGGCTTCTATGTCTATCTTCGGCTTTGGCTTAAGCCGAGCTTTTTAGGCTATCTGCTTCTAGGTATAGTTTTTGGTTTAGGGTTTTTAGCTAAATATAATTTTATCTTTTTTGCTTTAAGTATAGTCGCAGCCAGCCTTTTAGAAAGAAGGGCTTTTAAAATACTTATAAATCTTAAAACATTCCTGAGCATAGGTGCTTGCCTACTGGTGTTCACTCCAAATCTTATTTATTTAATAAGGGATAAATTAAATGCTGTTAATTACGCCTTAGATAGAAGTGGCTCTAATGAAAATCAAGTATTCTCGTTCATAGATATTCTTAAATCATCTGTCGGAGCTTTTTATGAAACGATTTTAGTTATAACTATTTTGCTGATATTGTTTGTGGCGTTTATTCATAAAAAAAGACTGCGCAGTTTCATATTTAGTGAAGATATTTTTAATAACCATAGGATACGCCGTTTATTCTTTTTTGCTGGAGTTTTTAGTATACTGATCCCACTTTTAATCATGCTTATTATGAGTGCTGATAAATTTTATGCGAAGTGGCTCTCTCCAAGCTGTTTTCTTGTGGTGTTTGCTTTTTATAGTTGTATTGATTTTCATAAAAAGGCGGGCGAAAACCCAGAAGTTGAAGATGGCGAGCAGCCCTCTAAAACTTTTTTATTAAGAAGAAACTTGCTCTATGTAATAGTTTCGAGCTGTTTTCTGGTCTCGGCTTTGGTGTTGTTTATCGGTGGATTTTTCCCAGATTTGATTGGGAAAGTTGCTAAAACCCAGTATCCATACGATAAATTATCTTCGATTCTTTATAAGGAGTATCAAGAAGAATTAGTATTAACTAAAGATGGGAAATTAAAATTAGTTCTTATTACGAATGGAGATCCTGTTTTGAAGGGGAATTTGGTTTTGGCTTTAGAGAGAACTGAATTTAAAAAGCTTTTGGAAAGTGGTGATTGCCCGTTAAAGTCTTTGAATGAGATTAAGGATCGTGAGGGTGGTGAGAATGTAGAAAGTCGACTTGATGAGCCAAAGGCTCTCTCACTGTATGTTTGGGATGCTAAGCTTTATGGGCGTTCTATCCCTAAAGCGTTTCAGGCTGTTATTGGTAACGCTGAGGATGACGAAAACGCAGAAATTGGAGCTTTACAGCATGGGACTGCTCGCAAACGTACAAGTTCAAGGCTGAGGAGGACGAATGACCGCAGTGTACGGGTAATTTCTAGCGATGCCGAGAATGCGAGTCACGTAAGTGGCTCATATTCGAGCAAGCAGAAATACAAGCTTGATTTATCAAGCTTACATGAGGATCATGAGGACAACGAAAACGCAGAAATTGAAGATTGCGAGCAGTCCCATAAATATAAATTGGTAAAGGTTAGATATATCAATTCCGAGAAGCAGTATTATGAGCTAGGTATATTAGCTCGGAAGTCTTTTTAATGCCTCTGTTTGGTGGCGGTCACTTAATTAATGAGTTAATTTGCTAGGTCAGAAAAAGCCTTAACCCAGACTAGTTATCGAGATATTGAATACTGATTAAAAGTATGCGTTTTATACATAAAACATAGGGTATAATCCTATATATTAGGTATGAAACGCAAAACTATAGGACCTAAATCTGCATTATTTCTTGAAGCATTATCTCAGGCTAATAAGCATTTTTTTGATACTAATGAAGCCAGCAAACTTACCAAAAGTAGCCTTGCAATAACTAGAGATTTTTTGAGTGAGCTTGTGACTAGAGGTTTAATACTAAGAATTAAACCAGGTAAATTTTATGTTATACCCTACGATCAAGATTCAGAGACCTATTTACCAAATTGGCATTTGATTGCCAAATATTTAGTAAGTGGTGAAAAATATGTGGGTTATTATAGTGCATTGGAAATTCATGGGCTAATCACTCAGCCTTCGCTTGTTGAGCAGGTTGTGGTAAATCAGACTTTAATGAAATCAGAGACTAAAGTTAAAGATATAAGGTTTCAATTTATCTATCACAATGCAAAACATTTTTTTGGCTTCAAAGATATTTGGATAGATGATTATAATCAGGTCACAGTCAGTGATCTAGAGAAGACACTGATTGATGCTATCTTCCAGCCTAAATATGCAGGTGGTATTGTTGAGATAACTAAAGCGATCTATAAGGCTAAGAATAAAATTGATTGGATTAAATTAAAACAATATATTGCACTTTTTGCTTCAAAGACTGTAAACAAGAGGCTTGGCTATATATTAGAAATACTTGAAATTCAGCCTGCGATACAAGAATACTTATATGAAAATATTGGTAAATCCCACACTCTGCTTGACCCCACTATATCTGATCGCGGTATTTTTATATCTAAATGGAATCTCTATGTGAATATAGATAGAGACAGTTTACTGAGTTCACTTTATACATAAGTATGATCCCTCAAGCGACACTACAGAAGATAGCCAATGCGAAGAAAGTTCGTGATAAGCAAATTGAAAAAGATTATATTCTTTCATGGGTACTACATGGGCTAAGCCAAGAATCGTTTCTGAAAAATAATTTGGTTTTTAAAGGTGGGACTGCTCTTAAGAAATTTTACTTTCAGGATTATCGATTTTCTGAAGACCTTGATTTTACCCTTATTAATAGCAGTATCAAGCCTGAAGAGATTATTAGTAGATGCAAACAGATATTTTCATACATAAAAGAAAAATCTAATATCAGTTTAGAAATTAAAGATGATGAACTAAGCAAGCATGGAGACTTACGATTTTTTATAGATTATATTGGTCCACTCAGAGGCGAAATTGGCAGCCGCGATGTTAAAGTCGATATAACCTATGGTGAGATTATTATTAATGAAACCCAATCACTGTCGATGCTTAACGAATATGAGGATCTAGCAAGTCTTGATACAACTCTGCAAGTATATTCTTTAAAAGAAGTATTTATAGAAAAACTATGTGCATTAATTGATAGGACTCAACCCCGAGATCTTTATGATATATGGCATCTCCTTGAAAACCAAAATATAGTTGTTGAAGAAGAGTGGACGAATTTTTTACAGAAAGCAAAATCAAAAAATATTAATGAGCCTAATATTCTTAACTCGATAGAGAAAAAAGAAGCGACTTTAGAAAAGATGTGGGATACCTACCTCGCTCATCAAATGAATGATTTACCTTATTTTAAAGAGGTAATAAGATCAGTGAAGCGTTACTTTAGATAGGCTTGCTGCTTAATTTTAGTCTTGTGACTGGGCTTATCCATTTTTGAAACCTAGATAAAAACAAAAAAGACTCAGTCACCTGAATCCTAGCTAAAACTTTTAAATTTGTTCGATAGAGATATTATGCCCAGTTTTGAAGTTTTCTAAACGTGGTTTTTAAAAAAAATTCTGAATTTTAAAAATAATCTGCTCAAAAAATAGTGTTTTCTTTACATGTTATGTCGCATATGTAAAAAAAATGGCGTTTTCTTTACATGTCATGTCGCATGTGTAAAGAAAATAGCGTTTTCTTTACATATCTATTTTTCTTCTGGTAAAGATTCCTTGATGGTTTTCGCCCCAACATTATGAAGCAGGTTAAATAAATCATCATTGATATATAAATTATGCTTACCGATCTTATGCATGCTTAATATGCCAACTCTCGTTAATTCGCCCAAATAACGAGTTACTGTAGGTCGTGTGATTTTCAACTCCTCTCCTAAGAACGCAGGCTTGGTATAAGGGTGATTAAATAGATGGTTTAGCAAATCTTGGCTATAAAGCTTAGGGAGTTCATTTCTCAGTTTCTCTTTATGGACCTGCATAAGCTGGCGAATATCTTTAATTAGCTGAATAGTTTGATATGAGGTTTTTAGAACTCCGTCAAGTATAAACAATATCCACGCTTCCCACTCATCTTTATCTCTCACAGCTTGAAGCATATTATAATAATCGGCTTTATTCTGGTTAATATAGCGAGATAAATAGAGTACAGGAGTATCTAGCAGCTCTTCTTTAACTAAATAAAGAATGTTAATGATACGCCCCGTTCTGCCATTGCCATCCAGGCTGATGCATATTGATGCACTTCCTTGGCTGCTAATGAAGCATAGTCTCCAAGCTGTGGAGAGCTTCTATACAGTTCATCATGTGTGGTAATAATATTTTCAATTGCAGAACTGTCTTTCGCTTCCTGCAAAGATAAAGTATTGATCAGGATAGATTGATTTGGCATGCTCAATGCGACACCCTTCAATTCAGCTAAAGCACGAGAAGCCTCTTTTAATTTCTTTAAAACAAGTTTAGTTTCAAGATCTATATTGAGTGGCAGAAGCGGCAGCTTATAATCTGGATCAGCAGGGTTTGTAAGATTATCATTTGTCGTTCTAATTGTTGCCATGTAATATCTTTATTTTAGACGCATAAAAGTAAAAAAACTTGGCTTATTGTGATATTGATGGTTCCCACTTTTGGATAAGATTCGTAATTTTGAGCTGAATTGTTATGTTCTTTGTCTCATCTAAAGTTAATGAAAGTAATTTAAATTAGCTATTATTAGTAATGCATTTACAGCCACTAATGTAGTTGTTTGTTTATAATGCCTAGGCTAAACAATTTTGAGAACGGTAGATGAACAAATTCAAATATTAAATCAAGCTATATGTAGGCATTTTGCTAATTTTACAGAAGAATCAAGGGGGGCATTATCACAAGATATTTTAAAAAATCTTAGAGATTTTGTTGAAGCAATTTCAGTCAAAGCATGTGGTGAAATTGAATATAGCTACACAATCTTTCAGAGCAAAGCAAAGAATCATACTTTAGTAAATGCAAAATTGAAATTTTTAAGTACATTTCATAGATATCTTCAACAAACAGTCTCACACTATTTACCAGATGAAGAGAATTCTGAAAGATTAATGTTAAAGTATTACGAGTATTTACTTAGAATAAAGTCATTTTTAAAAAATACATACAATTTTGATGTTCTTGAAAATATAGATAAATTTCCAATATATACAGATCGAACTCTTCAGGAATACTACGAAAAGATATCTCTAGAAATTAATCGATTAGTAGTGGTAACTCATCGAGTAAGTGGGGAGATAAATAGTGAGAGATATTACATAAAAAAAATTAAACCATTTTTTGTTAACCAAGAAATATATTATGAAATAACTTTTACAATTGCCGACGACAATGTAAGCAAATTTGATAGGGTAATCGCATTCACGAAGCTAAATATTCTACCCAATTATTCTGTAAAACTCAGTATTCGTGATAGCGAGATAGAAATTTTTGGTAAAACAATGCCAATTCACATTATCTATAATTGGGAAGTAGCAATTCGCCCATGTGAGCTAAATCATTTTGTGCACATATTTGGAATTCCAGATCAAAAGGAAATATCTAGTATTTCCAAAGAAACAGTGAATTTAATGTCTTTTTTAACAAAAAACAGCTTAAATTTTGTTGAGGTTATAACGGTTTCAGATGAACAATACCAATCTTTTAGGGATGAAATATCTAAGGATGCCAAAACAATATCTATTTGTAGCGTTCTGGATAAAGCTCGCCAGTTGATCAAAAACGACCACCCAGGCAGTAATGTTATTAGATATTTACTCTATAGTCTTAACAATAAAATCATTAAATCACAGTCTAATAAGCAATCTTGCTCTGGCTTATCAAACTTAAATCTTCAGTGGGGATGTATTCCATTTGATGAAATGCCTTATGCTACATCCTTAATCAACCATAATCCAAAGATCCACCATTTATTTGACTGTATAGATTCAGAAAATCGCGAGCATGAGTTGTTGGCAAAGTTCATAAAAAATAATACTGAGCAAAATGGGATATTGTACACATCAGATAAAGATCTGGATGCTTTTGAAAATATTGATGAATTGATAAAATTATATAATACCAAGCTTTATCACAAACACAAATTCCGTCAGTTAGAAAATTATAAAAACCATATTTATATTCAGGACCACGAAAATGACACTTTTCAAATTATTACAAGATTGAAAGAATTATCGGTGTCGGGTTTTAAAAACTATTCAAACTCTGTTGATTCATGGTTGCAATCAACATCTGATAATGTGGATTGTGATCATAAAAAAAAGATTCTAAAGATGATGTTTGAAAACTCAAAAGTTTCTTTGATTTATGGTGCTGCTGGAACAGGTAAAACGAGGTTAATTGAACATGTATCAAATTTTTTTAGCCAAAAGAGGAAACTTTATTTAGCCAATACCAATCCTGCTATTAATAACTTACAGAATAGGATAAAGACTGCAAACTCCTCCTTTAAAACAATTGCTAGTTTTTTACACTCCAGTAGGGAGAACACGGATTTGGAAATACTAGTTATTGATGAATGTAGTACAGTCAGCAATTCAGATATGTTGAAAGTAATAAACAAAGCATCCTTTAAATTATTAATTCTGGTTGGTGATATTTTTCAAATTGAATCAATTCTCTTTGGAAATTGGTTTAGTATAGCTAAAGCATTGATTCCAAAAACTTCAATTTTTGAGTTATCAGTTCCATTTCGTTCAAAAAACAAAAATCTATTGAATCTATGGGAAAAAGTAAGAAATATTAGCGATGATGTTTTGGAACATCTCTCAAATAGTAATTTTTCCTCAAAATTAGATGAATCTATTTTTGAGCGTTTAGACGATGATGAAATAATTTTATGTTTAAATTATGATGGCCTTTATGGGATAAATAATATTAATAAGTTTTTACAAGGAAATAATAAAAATAAAGAAGTCCATTGGGGAATTAATCGTTATAAAGTAGGTGACCCTATATTATTCAATGAATCTGATAGATTCAGACCTTTAATCCATAATAATCTAAAAGGGAAAATACATGCTATTAGAGAATTTGAATACCAGATTGAGTTTGATGTTCAAATTGATAAATCAATAAATGAATTTGAGACTTTTGGCTATCGTGACTTACAGCTTCTAGATGAATCCAGTAATGGGAAGTCTGTAATTCGCTTTCATGTTGATCGCTCTCCCAGCACTGATGGAGATGAGGAATCTTCAATTGTAATGGTACCTTTTCAAGTAGCTTATGCTGTTTCAATACATAAAGCTCAAGGATTAGAATATAGTTCAGTCAAAATCATCATTACGGATGAAATTGAGGAAATGGTTACACATAATCTTTTTTACACAGCTATTACTCGTACAAAAGAAAAATTAAAAATATATTGGACGCCAGAAACTGAGAAAAAGATATTAGACCATTTACAACACAAATTTAACAAAAAAGACGTGTATTTATTGAAAGCAAAATTTAATATATAGGACTTTTCATATTATTACCACCCTCTCGCAGCCTCACCCAGTAAAGCCTCAATTCGAACTCACCAAAGCACCAGGATACTTACTCTCAGGAATAGCCTTATGCTCCGCCGCATAAGCCAATATTTCTTTACGAGAATAATATTTATTGACCCATTCTTTAAAACTGATATTCGGTATTTTCTTAGTAGATTCTTCATAGCGAATTAAAACCTGTTCTACTGGACCGTTTGGGTTCGGAACATGACCATAAGGAATATTTAAAGAACTTTTATAAGCTTTTTCTACAGGAAAATCATATAAGATGATTTGGCTTACTGCGCTTATAAGCCCAGTCCTGTCTGCCCCAGCTTTACAGTGAATCAGGATATTTTTATTTTCGGCTTTAGCTTTTTCAAGTACATTTACTATGTCTAAAAACCTTTCTCTGCTTGGTGGCTTATATACTGAAAAGCCATGCGAGTGATACTCTTTTCCAAGACTTAAGACTAAATCTCTTTCCTCTTTGTACCATTTATCACTATCGCTACCGCCTCTCACATTAAGAACTACGTCAATATCTTTACTTGCGATAAGATGTGCAAGGTCATTCGGCTTCAGCTGTGCAGATCTGTAAGAGAGAGGTTTTAAACCATTACTCTCGACTTGGTGAATATTTTTTCTGGTCAAGATTAAATAGGCAGTCAGCCCAGCTACTAGAGCTAAAATTAATAAGGCTTTAAGGCTTGTTTTAAGTGCTTTCGGCATTTATATTATTGTAAACCAAGAGATATTTGATATTGTTAGTCATTAAGGAAATAATGAAAATTATTTAAGTAGCTAATATCATGCCCAATAAATGGCAATTGCGTAGTAAAGAATCTTTTTCTAAGAGTTTTTTAGGACTCTGTCTTGGTGATTCTTTGGTGGCAAGGCTTTTAGTTAATAGAGGCGTGCATAATGAAGAGCTGCTTCAGTATTATGTTTCTACTGAAAATGTGAAATTCTCCAGTCCCTTTGAAATTCCAGAAATGGATAAAGCCTTTCATCGAGTGAAAACAGCTATAGAAAAGAATGAAAAGATTTTAATTTATGGTGACTATGATGTAGATGGCACTAGCTCGGTGGCTTTGTTGTATAGAGCTTTTGCGATGATAGATGTAGAAGTTTCTTTTTATGTACCAAGTCGCCTACATGAAGGTTATGGTCTGAATAATGCTGCAATAAAAAAAATCAGAGAGGAAATGAAAGTAGATCTTATGATTACCTGTGACTGTGGCATTAGTAATTATAATGAAGTGGAATACGCTCACAGCTTAGGTTTAGATGTTATCGTCACAGATCATCATTCGATACCATTAAATCCACCACCGAGTATTGCAAACTGTAACCCTAAAACTCTAGCGGAGACTCACCCACTCCATTATTTACCAGGCGTTGGTGTAGCTTTTAAGTTAGCTGAAGCGTTAATTAGTGAATACTGTGCTGATTTAGATCTTAGAGCTTCTCGTATAAACTCTTTACTGGATTTAGTTGCAGTCGGTATAGTCGCTGACTTAGCTCCACTTAAAAGTGAAAACAGAGTGCTCTGTATAAGAGGCTTAGAAGTATTATCCCGCACTAAAAAACCAGGTCTGCAAAAGCTACTGAATATAAGTGGTTCTAATGATAATGCGAACACTGAGCATATTGGCTTTGGTATAGCACCTCGTATTAATGCTGCTGGCAGGTTAAGTGATGCGATGGCTGCGGTGAGGCTGATGATAACCGATGATTACGCTGAAGCAGAAGAACTCTGTGATTTTCTTGACAGTGAGAATACCAGTAGGCAGGAGCTTTGCGATAAGATCCAAGAATCTGCTTTAAGTAAGCTTGCAGAGGAAGGGCGTTTCGACTTCGAGAAGAGCATTGTTATAGGTGATGCTAGTTGGCATCATGGTGTTATAGGTATAGTAGCTAGTCGTTTAGTCGAAAAATTTCATTTACCAGTATTCATAATGTCTATAGAAGAAGCTATCTGTAAGGGTTCCGTCAGGGGGATAGATATAGGTGATTTAGATATTTTCGCTGAGATGCAAGCGATTCAAGTTAAAGAAAATATTTTTTTAAAATATGGCGGTCATAAGCTAGCAGCAGGTTTTTCTATTGCGAAGGAAGATTTTCAGAGATTTTTAGATGTCTGTAAAGCTCATTTTCGTAAACGCTTAGCGGGCTGCGATGTTACTAAAGTAATGAAAGTCGATTCAGCACTGTTTCTTGAAGAAAATAATGAAAAACTTTTAAGTCGTATAGAATTATTATCGCCTTTTGGGATAGATCATCCGCAGCCTGTTTTCGTGTCTGGACCACTTAAAATTAAGTCTTATAAATTGATGGGAAAAGAGAGGAAGCATTTGAAACTGTTTTTAAGCCCAATAGAGACTAAATCCGAGAATCATAAACCAAGTCAAATTGGGATTTTAAGAAAGCCTAATGGTGCTAATTTTAATCGTACTTATGAAGCTGTGCTTTGGAATCGCGCTGAGGAATTTATCTTGGATCTGCCTCGTTTGGAGAATAATCTATATATCGCATACACACCTAAGATTAATGATTTTATGAATGAAAAAGCTATTCAATTAGAGATTAAAGATTGGAAAGCGGCTGAGAGTGTGGAGCCCGATGTGGTGGAGAGAGTAAGTCCCCTGTCGCTGTCGCCGAGCGTGCAGCTTCGAGGCTGAGGAACCTATTTTTCTTCGAGCTTTTCTCGCAGCGACTTAAGCTGATCTCTAAATTCTGCTGCTTTCTCGAAATCAAGATTCTTAGCAGAATCCTTCATCTGCGCTTCAAGTTTATCTATCGCTCTGATTAAAGCCTTTTTAGAAATTTTACCAGTCTCTTTATCGAAAGCTGAGTCGTCAAGCTGGCTTGCTAAAACATCTTCAACTCTATCCTTTGCAAGAATATCAAGTATAGGGTTAGACATTGATTTGATAATGGTTTTAGGGGTTATGCCGTGTAGCGTGTTGTATTCTATCTGAAGCGCTCTGCGTCTCTCTGTTTCTTCTATAGCCTTTTTCATACTATCTGTGATTTTATCGGCGAAGAGAATGACTTTGGAGCTGGCATTACGAGCGGCTCTGCCTATCATCTGGATTAATGTGCGGTAGTTTCTGAGATAGCCTTCTTTGTCTGCATCCATGATACAAACAAGGGATACTTCAGGTAAATCTATCCCCTCCCTTAGAAGGTTTACGCCTACTATTACGTCAAACTCGTTCATCCTCAGGGATCTAAGTATCTCTATTCTTTCAAGAGCTTTAATCTCGCTGTGCAAGTATCTTGCACGCACACTATGATCTAAAAGGTAATCGCTGAGATCCTCAGCCATTTTTTTGGTAAGGGTGTTTACTATAATTTTTTCGCCTTTCTCGGTTTTGGCTTTAATTTCTTCCATCAATACATCGATCTGACCCTTAGTCGGCTTTATCTCTAGGAGTGGGTCTAAAAGACCAGTGGGGCGTATAATAAGCTCAGTAAAGGCTTCGCCGCAAGTTTCCATCTCTTCATCGCCTGGTGTGGCTGAGATGTAGACTATATTTTTTACTTTTTCATTAAACTCATTATATTTCAGAGGTCTATTATCAATCGCGCATGGTAGCCTGAAACCATAGTCTATGAGTACTTGTTTCCTGCTTCTATCACCGTTATACATGGCTTTGAGCTGCGGTAATGTCATATGCGACTCATCGATATAGCATACCCAGCCATCTTCACCATATCTGCGATTATAGTAATCGATAAGAACCTGCGGAGAAGAGCCAGCAGGGCGACCCTCGAAAATTCGTGAATAATTTTCAATTCCAGAGCAGTAACCCATCTCTTTTATCATCTCGATATCATATTTAGTTCTCTGTAATATGCGTTGGGCTTCAAAATCTTTGCCAAGATGTTTAAATTCGTTTACTCTTTCGTGTAATTCTTTTTCTATTTGAGCGACTGCTGCTTCTACGGCATCATCATCTGTCATGTAATGCTTAGCTGGAAAGACTTTTACTTCATTTAAGAGTTCTAATATTTCACCTGTTATGTTATCCACGAGGCTGAGTCTTTCTATTTCATCACCGAAAAACTCTATTCTTAAAATCCTCTCCTCATCAGCTTGCCAGATATCTATTACCTCGCCCCTTACTCGAAAAAGCCCTCTAAGTAACTCTGTATCATTCCTGCCGTATTGTATTTCTACTAAATTTTTTAAAAACTCTCGCTGATCTAATTCCTCACCGACTTTCAGAGGAATAGCAGATTTGAAATATAATTCTGGAGTACCTAAACCGTAGATACAGCTAACTGAAGCAACGACTATAACATCATCTGCTTCGTAGAGAGATCTAGTAGTTGCGTATCTGAGCCTGTCTATATTGTCATTTACTTTCGCTGTCTTTTCTATAAAGGTGTCTGAGCTTGGTATATAGCTTTCTGGTTGATAATAATCATAATAACTAATAAAATATTGAACTCGATTATCGGGGAAGAAATCCTTAAACTCATTGCAGAGCTGCCCAGCTAGAGTTTTATTATGAGCTAATACTAAAGCTGGTTTATTAATGCTCTGAATTATATTAGCTACGGTAAAAGTCTTACCACTCCCTGTAATACCCATCAAGACCTGTCTCTCTTGTCCTTGATTTAGTCTTTTGACTATTTCTTGGATTGCCTTAGGCTGATCTCCAGCTGGAGAAAAGTTACTATCAAGTTTCCATTTATTTTCAGTGACTGGCATAATGCTACTCTTGCCGAATAATCCCTTTTTTAATACTTACGGTAAGTAAACTTATATTTTAGCTTGATATGCTTCTTGTTTTAAATTTCAATAAAAGTGGCAAAAAAAATATATAAGCTATGTATAATCCTATCTTTGAAGATGATGATAAAAATGGTAATCTTAAGCAATTAAGAGAACTCATCTATATTCGCAGCACCAAGCATAATATATCTGAACTTGGCTCCAATATATTAACTTTTATTAAAAAGCATCCCATAAGTTTCTTTACAGCAGTGCTATTCTTTTTTTTAGGTGGCTATAAAAAACGCAGAAATTGAAGTTCGGCAACAGTCTCTAGATTTGGAAATATGAAAAGTGCTAAATATTTAGCGATATTAAACATAACTCCAGACTCATTTTCAGATGGTTCTAAAGACTTTTGTGATCTTACTTGGCTTTTAGATAAGGCAGAGAAGCTTATGGAAAGTGGAGCTTACGCTTTAGACGTAGGGGCAGAATCTACTCGCCCTGATGCAGAGCCAGTATCAGCGATTGAAGAATACCAGCGTTTGGAAAATTTTTTAAAAATTTTCTGTAGTAAATATGATTTTCCTTTGTCTGTAGATACTCGCAAATATGAAGTAATGGAGGCTTTACTATCAGAGCCTTTTTTTAGAGAAAAAATATCTTTTTTAAATGATGTAGAAGGCTTTACTGATGAGCGTAAGCTTGAGCTTATTTCTAAGTATGATAAAGAACAGAAGATTAAGCTTATAGCGATGCACTCGAAAGGTGGTGTGCCACCAAGTTTAAAGGCTTTAGAAGTTCCAGAAGATTATTATTTAAGTGATTATCCTCAGGCTAAAAATGAGAAAGCCGCTTTTGAAATGCATTTGATAGATTTTTTCTCTCGATTTTTAGACTCATGTGAAAATTATGGTATTGACTTATCTAGGGTAATTCTTGATCCAGGATTAGGTTTTGGTAAAAACTATAATCATAGCTATGACTTAATTGAGATTTTACCGAAACTTAAAAATGCAGAAAATAAAATTATGCGGCGGTCTCAGGGATTTAATCCTGAAATACTTATAGCGGCTAGTCGTAAGTCTTTTTTAAGCGCTGCTTTAAATGCAGAAAAGGGAGTTCGCGAGCAGTGCGAAAATAATGGCACTCTTGCAGAGCGTAATATGGATTTGGATTTATTAACGCAAAGATATAATGAACTTTGTTATGAAGCTGGAGCTAATTACTTTAGAGTTCATAAAATAATTTCTTAATCACTTTTTCACCACCTTTTGATATGAGCTTATAATTAAAGATGTTGTGTGTTTTTAGTGATTTATAAAAATCTAGTAAAAGCTTAGTGAGTAAAGAAATGGACGAGGAAACTTTAATTGAAATATTCCAAAAATCTCTTTTAGAAGAAGAAAAGTCAGCTTTAGTCGAGGATTTAAACGCTCAATATTTAAAGACCTGCACGGAGATAGAAGAATCTTGTAAGCCTTTTGGTAAGATTCTTACAGATAAAGTATCTGATTATTTTTCTAGCTTTTTTAAAGTAATTCAGTTAGCTCCATCTATCCTAGATGTAGAGAAAGTTATTGCTGAATTTAAAAAGCTTAAGCTCAAAGGCTCTGAATTAAAAGCTTTTATTATTGATAATGTGGACGAGCCAGATGAGCTTTTAGATTTCGTTGAAGAATATAGATTAACCGTTGAAAATCGTTTAGAGGTCATAGAAAGAGAACAGTTATATTATCAAGCGAATTTAAACCAGCTACCTGAACAGAGCCTGAGCGTAGAAGAAATCGATAGTGAAAAAACGCTAGTTTTAACTATTCTTAATCCAGTACAAACCTTAATCGGCATGAATGCTTTGTTGAATTATCAGCTTGGGCATTTAGTAGAGATTAATATTCAGATTTTTAATTATCTAAAGAAATTAAGTGCAGAGCATCAATTGACGACTATCTATATTAAAGATGCTGCTGCTTTAAATTTAAGTGAAGAGAAGAGAGAGGAATTTATAGATTATGTTCAAGAAGATCGTGATTCTCTCAGTAATTTGGGGCTGGAAGCCTTATTGAGTCAAGATATTCGTGAAAATATCATGGATATAGCAAGTGAGCTTGCTACTAATCTAGTTTATAGAATATGCTGGAGCGGTGATTTTACGATTAAGTCGTGAATGCAGAAAGTGGAGTTGTGCAGCGGTCTCTTAGGGGCGTATAGCCAAACGAACAAGTTCAAGGCTGAGGAGAACGAATGACCGCAGTGTACTGCGGGTACATGAGGATCATGAGGACGACGAAAACGCAGAAATTGGAGTTTCGCTACACGTCCCTTAGGCTAAGTTTTTAACAAGGTCAAGCCTGCGGCTCACTATATCCCAATCAATAATTTTCGTAAAAGCTTCAAGATACTTAGCTTTACCTTCTTTCTTGAAATCAGCTACATAAGCATGTTCGTAAACATCTAGAGCTAATATTGGAACTATAAAACTAGGAAAATTAGCAGAGTGGTCTTGCAGAGCGTAATTGAAAATTTTACCGTTAAGTAGGTTAAGACCAGTTACTGACCAGCCTTCTACTTTCATCGCTAGTTCAGTTAAATTCTTCATGTAAGCATCGAAAGAGCCAAAAGTTTTATCAATAGCTCTATTCAGGCTAGAACTACGTTTAGATTCTTCTGCGCTCATGTTCGTAAAGTAAATATCATGTAGAGCCATGCCATTTAGAGAGAAAGCGAGATGCTTCATTCCAAATTCTGTAATATTACCGACTGCCATCTCAGCTTCAGCTTGATTTACATTTTTAACGTAATTAGAATATAGCCCTAGATGGTTTTTTATAATTTCTGGGCTTAAGCCTAGTTTATCGTTTTTAGTCAGATATTCAAAGTTTTTTTCTTGATATTGACCATCTTTATAAATAGGATAAAGTTCGTTTATATTAAACTTTGCCCCTTTAGAGCAAGCGCCAAGTACATTACTGAGACCAAGACCCAAGCCAGTGAAAGCGGCCGCATTAAGAAAATTTCTACGATTCATTTCTACCATAATAATAATTATAGAGCTAAGTAAAAACTGCCCCAATTAATTTCACTTAAATAAATTTGGTGAAAAATGAGCCTTAACTACCAAAAATAATTCAAAAATATCCCGGCAATAAATGCAGGAAATCCTTTGAGCATTCTAAATGCAAGCCATTAACTATTCCTTTAGCAGTTAATCCAAAAAAACCGTAAAATACTGTCCCTAAGGGTAGGTAAAATACCTCCTAAGAAGAAACTAACAGCGATTGCTAAAAAATAAGGCTCAACTTCTTATAAAAATATGATTTGAAATCAGAGAAATGCTTCTCTTTCAGTCGTGTAGGTTTGCCTTGTAGGAGAAATTAATGGGGGCAGTTTAAAGCTATAATAAATCCATGGCTGGAGATATAGAAAATTTAAAACAGAGAGTAGACGGCTTAGATGTCTGGGACCATATACTAGAGGCTTCCAAGGTAGGATTTTCCGCCGTAGACCAAGAATTAGTTCCACTATTTAAATGGTATGGAATTTATGCACAGAAACCTAAAGAAGAAGGTTTCTTTATGATGCGTATTAAAGTGCCGGGCGGGCAGCTTACTAGTAAACAGATCTATAAACTTTCAGATTTAGGAAAACGCTATGCTCACGGAGTTATAGATATAACCACTAGACAGGCAGTACAAATGCACTGGTTAAATATTGAAGATATTCCGACTATAGTTTCGGAGTTACATGATGTCCAGATGGATGTCGTGGGGGGCTGCGGTGATGTTACTCGTAATGTAACAGGTTGTCCGCTTGCTGGTTTAATTGAAGATGAAATTTTTGATGCAAGTAAAGAGCTTTTAGAGATAGATGGCTTTATGACAAGAAATCGTGATTTTTCTAATCTGCCACGTAAGTATAAAATGTCTGTAACTGGTTGCTCTCACTGGTGCTCGCAGCCAGATATTAACTGTGTTTCTTTAGTAGGTGTACAGCATCCTGAAACTAATGAAAAAGGTTTTACCCTGAAAGTCGGTGGTGGTCTAAGTACCAAGCCGATAATAGCTAAAAATTTTCCAGTTTTCGTTACTAGAGAGCAGGCTAAAGATGTAATTACGGCTGTGACTACAGTTTATCGTGATAATGGCTTTAGAGATAAGAGGCATAAGGCTCGTATTAAATTCTTAGTCGAAGACTGGGGCGTGGAAAAGTTTTTAGAAGAGACGGAGAAAGTTTTAGGCTATGAGCTGGAAAGAGTTTCTCTATTGAGGACTATGCTAACTGGGGCTGAAGAATATTTTCCTAGCCCTAAAGAAAGTCATGGAGATCATCTTGGGATTACTAAGCTGAAAAATGGTAATTATGCTGTAGGAATAGCTTTCGTTAGTGGGCGCACTTACTTGCCAGATTTAGACAATGTGGCTAAATTAGCAGAAGAATTTTCTTTAACTAATGAGGTTCGAACTACGAATAAACAGAATTTAATTCTAGTCAATGTTCCAGAATTTAAATTAGAGGCGTGCCTAAAAAAGGCTGTGGAGTATGGTTTAAAAGTAGAGTACTCTGCTTTCACTAAACTGGGCGTGGCTTGTACTGGGACTGAGTTCTGTAATTTAGCGATAGTAGAGACTAAGGCACGTGCTAAAGAACTTTTTAATTATCTAGATGATGAGTTTCCAGACTTCAGAGAAGAATTAATGATTTCAGTAACAGGTTGCCCAAATAACTGTGCTCAATACTCAATAGCAGACATAGGTTTAGTCGGCTGCAAAGTTAAAGATGAACTGAGTGGTGAAATGCAGGATGCTTTTCGCATATTTCTTGGTGGCAGGTTAGCTGATGAAGCACAGTTCGGTAAGCCTCTTGATGGGAGATTCCTGCATAAAGAGATTCATTTGACTTTAAAAAAACTTTTTAATTTTTATAAAAATAACCGTACTAATGGTGAAGAGTTTAGGCATTTCATAGATAGACTTGGGATAGAGAGAATGCAGCAGGAGTTAACGGCTTGTTGATCTTGTGTTTTATATTGAGAGATATTTAATGCAAGAGGTTGAAAAAAATGAATAATTTCACATCACCAGCAAGTAGCGCTATTGACTGGAACTCCTTAGGAAACCAGTTCGAGGATTCTTCTGCGATAAAAATTTTAGAATATTCTTTAAATGAATTATCCAAGCAGGGTCAAATACTTTTCCTAACAGCCTTTGGCCCAGAGGGCTGCGTCATTATGGCTATGTTACACACTTTAGTGAAGAATCAGCTTATAGAAGTTAAATCTTTCACTATAGCTAATTTAGACACTGGTTATCAATTTCAAGAGACTTTAGAGTTAAAAGAAAGATTAGAAGAGAAATATAATTTTGAGATTTTAATGCATCATCCAGTCCTTAGTGTTCTAGAACAAGATTTAAAATACGGTGAAAGGCTCTATGAGCGTGATCCAGATCAATGCTGTTTTATGCGTAAGTTAGCCCCTCTTCAGAACTTGCTTGAAAATAGACTCGCCTGGATTACCTCTATTAGACGTGAGCAAACTGAGCATAGAGCCAAGGCTTTGGCTTTTGAGTATGATAGAAAATTTAAATTAGGTAAGATTAATCCTCTAATTAAATGGACTCGCTCAGATATTTGGAAATATATACATGAAAACTCTGTCCCTTATAATCCTTTGCTTGACCAAGGATATGAAAGTATAGGCTGTGAGCCGTGTACTAGTGTTGGCTTTGATCGCAAAAATAGTCGCTGGGCTGGTAAAGATAAAATAGAGTGCGGGCTTCATGTACAAGATCATGAAGTTGAGCAAGGTGGAGAATTTGTGATTTAAGCGATGCTACTATGAAACCCATGTCGAATCCACTTTACCCAATTTTCTTGAAACTGGATAATAAAAAGGTTTTAATTATAGGTGGTGGCTTGATTGCTTTACAGAAGTTACAGGGGCTTTTAGCCTCAGAAGCGAAGCTCACTATTATTTCTCCTAAAATTATTGATGAGATCCGTGAATGTCGAGGTGAGTTTCCTAATATTAGGAAAATAGATTTTTTAGAAAGAGATTATGCTTACGGCGATGAAGTCGGGGCTTTTATTGTGATCGCTGCCACTGACAATCCTGAGATTAATAATATGATAGTCACTCGCTGCCGCGATCAGATGATACTTGCTAATTCAGTAGACCAGCCTGATTATTGTGATTTTTATGTACCAAGTATTATTAATAGTGGTTCTATCAAAGTCGCTATTAGCACTAATGGCAAGGCTCCTAGTGTGGCACGTAAGCTCAGGGAAGATTTAAGCATGCTCATAGAGCAAAGGTACAAAGATGTAGTAGAAATAGTAAATGAATTTCGTTTGCTGGTACAGGCAAAACTATTATCAGAAGAGGATTTTCCGCGCCGTGCAAAATTAATAAACTGGTTTACAAAAAGAACTTTTAAAAATTTACGCAATGCTAGGATTAAAGCGTCTTTAGAACGCAAAAAAGAAAAAAATATTTAGCCTTAATGATGAAATTGCTTCAATGACAGAAGAAAAAAGAGCAAAATTATTTCTTATCGGTGCGGGACCAGGTGATCCGGAGTTGCTCACGCTAAAAGCGATCAAGTCATTAAGTGATGTAGATGCCATTCTATATGATAATTTAGTTAGTGCTGAAATTTTGGATTACCTATTTAAGCAAGCTTCTGGAAATATTTTTTCCCAATCTAAGACCACTGAAAAATGCATAGTGGCTTCAAGGCTATCAGGGAAAGAGATTGAATTGATTTATGTCGGCAAAAAATGTTCAGAAAAGCATATAACCCAAGATATTATAAATGCTTTAATTTTAGAAAAACTCTCTCAAGGAAAGCGAGTTGCTCGCCTAAAGGGAGGTGATCCTTTTATCTTTGCTCGTGGAGTGGAAGAAATGAGTTTAGCTAAAGATGCTGGTTATGAAGTGGAGATAGTACCTGGTCTTACAAGTGGATTATCGGTTCCAGTCTCTCTAGGCATACCTCTCACATTGAGGAAAAAAAGTGATGCCGTAATGATAGTGAGCGCACATGAATTAAGTGATGAGAAATTCCAGTCATGGTCTGCTTTTCTCATGACTGGTGGCACCTTACTTGTTTATATGGGCTTATATAAGCTTGCACAGATTAGAGAGGGGCTGTTAAAACATAGTTCACATGATGATTTAGCTCAAATGAATTTAATTTCTGCGATTTTAGTGCAGTCTGGTACTCTAGATAAAGAAAAAGTAATATATTCAACGGTGCAAGAGATTCCAGAACTAGCTTTAAGAGAGAACTTTAGCAGTCCAAGTATGTTTATACTCGGCAAGCACGTTCGGCAACAGTGCCCTAATTAGGATTGCTCGCCAACTCCAATTTATGCGTTTTTACGATTTATCAAAATAGTCTTTTACGACATGTGGATATCACGATAGAGTAAAATATATTAATATGCCGACTATTGAATCTCGCTTAGAAGAATTAAAAATATCCTTGCCTAATAATTCTCCTGCTGCTGCGAACTATGTACCTTATGTTAAATCAGGTAATTTGATTTATATTTCTGGTCAAATCTGTAGATGGAATGGTGAAATGCAGTTTGTTGGTAAAGTTGGTAGAGAGTTTTCCGCAGATGAAGCTAAACAAGCAGCTAGAATCTGTGCTTTAAATATTGTTTATCATTTAAAAGAAGCTTGTGATAACGATCTAGATCGAGTTAAGTCTTGCCTTAGGTTAAATATTTTTGTAAACTCTGTTGATAATTTCACCGAGCAGCCTAGTGTAGCGAATGGAGCTTCTGATTTAATCTTAGAAGTCTTTGGGGATGCTGGTAAACACACGAGGGTAGCAGTTTCTGTTCCTAGTTTACCGCTAAATTCTGCTGTAGAAGTGGATGCTGTATTTGAAATAAATTAGGATTTTATATGTTTAATACTTTAAATGATCTTACTGCCAATGAGAAAGAGTTAATTCTTAAGGCTGACTTAGTTAAGAAAGCTTCTGAGAGATTAGGAAATCAAATCCACAGGACGCCTGTGTTCACCTCTACTCAACTTAATCGATTTTTAGGGCATGATATCCATTTTAAAATGGAGTGTTTCCAAAAAACTGGTTCTTTTAAAGCTCGAGGAGCAATGAATACGATTCTAACTTTAAAGGAAACAAAAATGTTGCCCAAAGAAGTAGTGACTTTTAGCTCAGGTAATCACGCTCAGGCACTAGCTTTTGCAGCTTGTAAGCTTGGTATTAAAACTAATGTATTAATGTCTAAAAATGCTTCTGAGATTAAGATCCAGTCTGCCAAAAATTATGGCGCGAATGTAATTCTTTGCGATACTCGTAAAGAGGCTGAAGATGCCGCTTATAGTTATGCTGAAAATGGGGCTTATCTCATCCACCCTTATGATCATGAAGCTGTTATTGCTGGTCAGGGAACGGCTATCTATGAGGCATTAGAAGATATAGTCAGAAAGCCACATGCTATTTTCGTTCCAGTTGGTGGCGGTGGCTTAATTTCAGGCACCTATTTAGCTAAAAAATTAATTTCACCAAGTTCTAAAGTTTATGGAGCCGAGCCTGAAAATGCGAATGATGCTGAAAGATCTTTGCAGCACGGTGTAATTTATGCTTTCGAAGATAGTCCTAAGACTATTGCTGATGGCGTGCAGGCTTTAAAGCTTTCACCAAGAACTTTTGCACATCTTAAGCAGTGCGAAGGCTTAATCACATCCTCAGAAGAGGAAATTATTTATTGGACACAATGGTTAACTCATTTATTAAAAGCTACTATAGAGCCGTGTTCGGCTCTAGCTATGGCAAGTGCCGTTAAATGGCTCAAGGGCGAGAAGGGTAAAAAAACAGTACTTATCCTAGTTTCAGGTGGCAATTTAAGTGTAGAGAAGCAGAGAACTATCTGGCAGACGGATTATTTAGCTCAAGTACCTACTCTATAATTGTCGAAAATGCTACTTTAAGCATTTTTCAGCGGATCTTTAATAGGCGATTATATTCCTTGTTTTAAAAATTTTAGAGCCACCATCTAAATCTTCAACTCTCGCACCAGCTTCTTTTAATATCAATGCTGCTGCTGCCATGTCCCAAGCATTGAGGGAACAGTGCATAAAGCTATCTATTTTCTGTATTGCGACATAAGCTAATTCTAGTGCTGCTGCACCAAAGAAGCGCCTGTGAGCAATGCTTTGCACTGTTTGGCGAAGATCTTCTCTAAGTAAATTATGGTTAAAGTTTTTATTACCGACACTACAGATTATTTTATTTACCGCAGGATTATGTTTTATTAGCTGTGCCCCAAAAAAGGCTCCTTGACCTTTTTCTGCATAAAATAACTCTTTAAAAAATGGAGCATAGATTAAACCTGCCTCTATCTGATCTATATCTTCAAGCTCTGATCTTTCATTAAAATCTGCTAAAGCAATCGAGATGCAGAAGAAAGGTAGCCCTTTCATAAAATTAATCGTGCCATCTAGCGGATCAATAATAAATTTTTTTTTCGCTTCGGGCTTAATAATCCCAGACTCTTCTCCAATAAAACCATAATCTGGAAATGCTTTTTGTAGCTCATGTATGATTAAATTTTCAGATTCTTTATCTGCTATAGTGACGTAATCTTGATAGCTTTTTTCTTCTGGCTTGAGCTTATCGAATTTCAGAAAGTAATCTAGTTGAATCTTACTGGCTTTAAGAGCAATGGCTTCGATTGTTTTTATAGTTGGGGATTGGCTTTTTTGCAAAATAAGATTCTTTTCTTGTTAAGATTATATTTCCGTTACTTTTAAATTAAATAACCCTACTTCTCTAAACCATAGCAAAAACAAGCGTAAATGGAAACATCTCTAGAAGTCAAATCTTTACCAGTAATGCAAATATTACCAGAATAAGATGCTGAAAATACTTGCCAAATATGCTTTAGAAGACGCCAAAAATGGCGAAAGATTCATTAAATTTGTCATTAATAACAAAGATTAGTTAAATAAGGTAGTTCAAGAGGCATTCTAAGCTAAGATTTTATAAATGAGTAAAGCTGTTCTACTTTTACAAATGGGAGGTCCTGAAACTTTAAAAGATGTAGAACCATTTCTTTATAATCTTTTTAATGACCCTTTTATTATTCAGTTACCATCTTTTATCAAGCCCTTTCAGAGTACTCTTGCGAGATTTATTTCATCAAGAAGAACTCCTAAAGTCTCAGTTTTATATGATGAAATTGGAGGCGGCTCCCCGATTCGCTTTGAAACAGAGTGCCAAGCCAAGGCTTTAGAGAAAAGTCTTAGAAAGAGCTTAGACACTGACTTTAAAGTCTATTACGCTATGCGTTATTCACCCCCATTCTTGCGTGACATAATTCCAACGATTAAAGAAGATGCTATCCAAGATTTAATCGTAATTCCTTTATATCCACAGTATTCTGAAGCGACTACAGGCTCTAGTCTTTATGAATGTAAAGATCTTTTTGATAAAGCTGAATTAACAAATAAGCTTAGAATAACTTATATTGAGAGTTGGTTTGATAACCCTTATTATATTCAGCTAATACAGCAAAGGATTATAGATCAGCTATCTTTGCTTCTTTCTGATCTCAGTATACAGAAAAAAGAATCAGAGGAAAAAGCTTTAAGAGAAGATATTCTCATCCTTTTTTCAGCTCACGGACTGCCTGAAAAATATGTTGAACGAGGAGATCCTTATGAACAGCAGATTAAGAGCTCAGTAGCTTTAATTATGCAACACGAAAAGTTAAAAATAGTTAGACATAAAATTAGCTACCAGAGTAAAGTTGGACCAGTAAAATGGTTAGAACCTAATACTGAACATACTATTATCGAGCTTGCGGAGCGTGGTGAAAAAAACCTTATAGTAGTTCCGATTAGTTTTGTGGGAGATCATATTGAAACGTTACATGAAATAAATATCGAATATAAAGAACTCGCTGAAGAACATGGTGTTAAAAATTTTCTAATGACTAGAGCTCCTAAAGCTAATTCCTTATTAATAAAGGCTTTAGAGAGTTTAATTGTTAATGTGAGAACTGCAGATCGGTAATAGTCCCTAATTAGAGTTGCGTTTTTCTGACAATTTAAGCAAAATAAACAGTACTGCAAAACCAAATATAAAACCTTTAATATATGTTTTAATCATAATAACAATTATCCCCTTTTTGAGACTGCTGCACAACTCCACTGTAACTTTTCTCTTAAAACGCTATAAAAGCTTCTTCCTTTAATATTCAGTTTTACTAATTTCAGGGTGTATGGTGATTTTTTCACTATAACTCTAGATTTAGCCTTAAGTTCTACTAAATCTCTACCATCTGCATGTAAAAAGAAATTCATATAATCTTGGCTTTCTAGTTTAATAATGGACAAGTCTGAAACTACATGTGGTCTACTGTTTAGAGAATGAGGGGCTATAGGTACTATCTGAAACGCACTAATATTAGGATCCATAACTGCTCCGCCTGCGCTAATAGCATAGGCAGTAGATCCAGTGGGCGTTGAAATAATTAAACCATCTGCTCTAAGTGAATGTAGCAGATCATCGCCGATATAAATATCAGTATGCAGTAAATTAGTATAGTGTGAACGATTTAAAGTAATATCATTAATCGCATAATAATATTCATTTAGATTTTCTATGTAAGCCGACAGAGTACTGCGTTCTTCGATAATATAATCACCACTCAGAATAATATCTGCAAGCTGCTGCATTGGCATATCACCAAATTCAGAGAGAAAGCCTAGGTGACCAAAATTAACTCCTAATATAGGGATGGATTTAGATAAAACTTGAGGGGCTGCTTTAAGAAAAGTACCATCTCCTCCAAGAACTATCAGCATATCAGTATCATTATCTACTTCAAGCCAGTCTTCTGAACTCTTTTCAGTTTCAGCAAACTTGCTGTTTATATGATTTCGTTTGAAAATCTCATTAAGCTCAGTCGCTGTTTGCTTGGCTTCTGGCTTAAGGGGGTTATAAAATATATGGACTTTTTTCATGACCCGAAACTTCATTCTCTCAGCTTTTTAAAAAAATTTCCCAAAATTTCTTGTGCTTCCATTTCCATTATGCCGCCTTTTACTATAAGGTTCTTGGTAATAATGTTATAGCGAGAGCCGAGGGCTCCAGATTTTATGTCATAAGCCGCGAAGATCACTTCGCTAAGATGGCTTTGCAAAATAGCTCCTGCACACATAGCACAGGGTTCTAAATTTACGTAAATGCGACATCTAGATAAATTCCATGACTCTAAAACTTTACTTGCTTCTTGTATGGCATTAATTTCAGCATGCCCAATTACGGAAGATTCCTTTTCACGAGTATTTATGCCTTTCCCAATAATTTTATTATTTTCATCAACAATAAGAGCAGCCACTGGAATGTCTTTAGAGTCAAGAGAAACCTCTTTTGCTAAATTGATAACCTGTTTCATGTAGTATAAATCTAGATTCTGCATTAATAAGGAATTTAAGGGTACTCCTGATTAAATATTACCTGTAAAAGGTGATATTATGGGCATTAGTGAAGACTCTTGAGGGTATTTTTAACCCTATTGAAAAAGATATAGAGCAGTTGAATGATAGGCTAATGAATCAGATTAGTCCAGATTCTCATTCGCTTTGCAGTATTTTGCAGAATATATTTTCTGCTGGTGGTAAGCGCCTAAGACCCGCTTTAAGTTTTCTGATGTTTAGAGCTTTAGCTGAAAGCCGCAATGCGATTTACCCTGAAGCCGAATCAAAACTTTTTCTTATAGCTGAAATAGCAGAGCTTATTCACACAGCAAGTCTCGTGCATGATGATATTATCGATAATTCCTTAGTTCGGCGTGGTGCCCCTACGACAAATAGCAACTGGAGTAATGCTGTGACTGTCATCAGTGGCGATTTTATGTTCGCTAGAGCGGCAGTGAACCTTGCTAAAATCGATATTAATAAGGTCGTTGAAATTTTTGCTTCCACTTTAGAGAATCTTTGCTCTGGAGAAATAAGACAAGTAGAGCAGAAATATAACACTGATATAAGTTTTGATTACTATTATTTAAAAACCTATAATAAAACTGCTTCTTTATTTGAAGCTTGTACCTTTGCTTTAACAGAACTATTTCCTTTAACTGATACAGAGAAAAGAGCTATCGCTAATTATGGAAAGTTTATAGGTATGGCTTTTCAGATTATTGATGATATTTTAGATTTCACTTCAGATGAAGAAGCATTAGGGAAGCCTGCTGGTGCCGATATTCGTGAAGGACAGATTAATCTGCCTTTACTTTTTGCTTTTGAAAACCTTAAACAAAGTAATCCAGATAAATGTGCTTATGTAAAGGAACGCATTCAGCAAATACCAAATGAAAAGGATAATCTGAAAATTCAGAAGACTATAAATGACTCTATTTGCATTATAGAGGAAACTGCTGGTATTGAGAGAAGCTATGAAAAAGCTATCGAGTATGTTAAAGAAGCCGTTAAAGGTTTAAGCTTTTTACCAGAGTCTAAGTATAAAAATTCTTTAGTTGAACTTGCAGATTTTGTAATTAAGCGAAGTAATTAAGAAAGTGATAAAAAAAGAAGTTTTTTATAACGGATTGTCAGATGTTTTAAAAGTTTCAAAATTTTAGTAATTCTCTAAAGAATTACTTCAAGGTTAAGAAATTAGTGTTTATTTCTCATGGTATTAAGTGTTATACATATTATTATGTTGACTCAGAAATCTGTCTTAAAGAGTTTGTTCCAAGTATTAGCTATTTTTTGTTTTTGTTCGGTATTTTTACTGAATCTACAGCCTTGTTCAGCAGATTTTATAAAAACATCTTGTATTAGTGGTAACTGTAATCTGTCTTTATCTGTAGAAGACAAGGATACTATTAAAGATTATTCACGTGAAAACGAGACGATCAACTTGCAACTTGATGCAAGAGATGTGGACGTGGATGCTAATTTTTCTAAAACTTTTAAACTTATAGCGTATGAGCAGGTAAATGGTCTAAACAATGTTCTTTCTGTTACGAACGTACTATTCCCCAAGCAGAGATTTAAAGAAAAAACTTTAAAGACGGGCATTAAAGTTAGACCTTTTCAAGGCAATAAACAGGTTTATGTTGGTTTGCATAGCAGTGCTGGTCAGCTTTTGGCTACTTTTAGATTGAATATTACAGGCTCTGGATTTTTTATCGCTAAAAATAATTTAAATAAAAATGCTTCTATTAATTTTTCGTGTCCTGATGCGACTATTACTGACTGCAATATTCAGCGATTATTCTTTAATAAAGTTTTCTTTGAAACGAACAGAGATCAAAAAGCTAAGGATACTTATGTCGTAAAAAACACGGATAATACTTATACAGTAGAGGTTCCTTTAGTTAGTTCTCTGGGGCGTAGGCAAATTAAGAATGTCGTAAAAAATGGTGCTTTAAATACAGGAGGTTCACCAGTTCCAAATTCTACTTTGAATAATTTTGTTGAAGTTCTAAATGTCGAAGTCGTTAACCTTTTAGAAAGTGGTGAAAGAGCCATTCTTGACATGGATGAAGCTAATAGTCAATTAGAGATCGGCTTTGATAGTAATTTCCCTGTTATAAGCTTAGATAATACTGGAAATATAGGTATTATAAATGACGACCCGCAAGCAAGATTAGATATAAAAACCACTACTGGACTGGCTCCTTTAAATTTAGCTTCTCAAGCCTTAGCGAGTCCACTAGTAAACGGTTCTTTTGAATTTGATGGAACAGAATTATATTTCACCCTAAATGAAATTAGATATTTCGTGGTTAGAGACCCTCTTACAGCTACTATTACTCCAGCTCTTCCTCCAGCTCCTCCAGCTTTCGTAGCGACTATTCCAGATACTGATAAACTTGCTGGGCAGCCAGCATCTTTTTATACTAATGCGACTAACCTAAATAGCGGCCTTTTAGATGCAGCTCGATTACCTACTAACTTAGGTGCTTTCAGGCTCAGAAATGTCATTCCAAATCAATCATTATTTCTTCAGGGTGCTGATAATGTAATATTTAGATCTCAAGCTGATTCTAATATTACTTTGCCAAATAAAAATGGTACTCTCCTTACTCTTGCTGAGATTAATTTAGGAGTTGGCACTGTGACTACGGCTAAAGTCGTTAATGGAACTATACTTCCAGAGGATATTACTAATAATAGTATTACTGGCTTAGATGTTTTAGGGGTAGATGCTAGTAAATTTACTACAGGATTATTCTCGAATGCAGTATTACCTAATTATGAAATTTCTGAAGTTAATAATTTACTTACAGAACTGAATAATCGCATTTCTAAAACTGCTGATATAGTTAATAATTTGACTTCGACTAATACTGATAAGGCTTTAAGCGCTAATCAGGGACGAGTAATGAAAGAGTTGATTAATAATTATGCTCTTAATTATAGCTCTGTAAATCAATCTTTAGGTTCTAATGATTTAAGTTTTGATGCTTTTCACAGCGTATTTTTCAAGACACTTACCTCTAACGCTAACTTTACTGCAAGTAATTTAAAACAGGGTCACAGAGTGATTTTGCTCATGAATGGTAACTTTATCCCTAGCTTCCCTGCTACTTTTAAATTCATTCAAGGTGCTTATGATCCTTCTAAAAGTAATATTTTAGAATTCGAAGTGGCTTCTAATACGCCGGGCTCTGAGAGGGTTTTCGTAAAAGTCCTCTCAATCTAAAGAGACCGCTGCCGAGCTCCATTTTCTGCATTTTCGTCCGCCTCTCTAAAGCATGATGCCAAGCTTCTTCAAGCCTTGAGCAAAGAGATGATCACAAAATATATGCAAATTTTCTAAATGATTACTTAGTAGATAGCCTAATCCAGTATCGGGATTCTCCATCGCAGCTTTAAAAGCTTCAGTTTTTTCTTCACCGATGATGGTTATTACTATTTTGATCAGACTAGGGGTCTTAAATACGTCAGTGCCAATAGTGACAGCTTGTTTAACTCCTAGCTTGCTTGAGCTTAATTCAGCGAGTTCTACTGTGCTAATTTCTCTATTAATATAGTCTTCTCCGATAAAGGCGATATGTGCAGTGCTGGGATCTGCTCCTAGCCCAAGATATATCACTCGGGCTCCACCGCGTTGATGAATAAATCTTTCGAAATCTTCTGGATGATCAGTGTTTATCGAATAAAATCTCTCGCCTAATTTATCTATTAGATTCGGCAAGCTGTTTTTCAAGATCTCTGAAAATAGTGTGGTTTTTTTTATAAGACTAGGATTTTTTTCTTCTTCCTCTAACTCTGAAGTTTCTAAGATTATTTCATCTAAGTGTGAAACAAAGAGCTTAGGGTGAATTAAATCATCTTTAGCATAGAGTTCTTCGTTAAGCTTACTGTAAATAACTTCTTCATAAGTCGCTCCTACTGGCAGAAGCAGAAGCCCGGGTTGAGCGATATCTGCAAGTAGCTCAGTTACCAGATGATCTTCTAACTCTTTACGAGTTGAAAAATTAGTAATTCTTTTTAAAATTTCCTCAGACAAAAGTCCTAGATTCCTTTTAAACGAACATATTTAGCTGTATTAATGCCTTGTATCTCACTGACTGCTTTTAGGATATCGTTAGAGATCTCAGAATCTACATTTATAACCATAACCGCAGATGCCGTGTCATCTTTACGACCAAGATTTAAAGAGCTGATGTTAATATTCGCATCCCAGAGTATTTTTGATATTTGAGCGACTTTTCCTGGTTCATCTTTATGAAAGGTAACTATAGAGTGGGAGTCTGGTTTAATATTTACAGGAAATGAATCTATCTCAATAATAGTGGGTATATTTCCTTGAAGAACTGTTCCAGCTATGGCTTTCAAGCCAGTCTCGGTATGTAAACTAATGCGAAGTTTATCGATGTAAGCCCCAGAGTCATCTGATTTCATCTCTGAAACCTTTATACCACGCTCTTTTGCGACCATAGGTGCATTAACGAAGCTTACCCCGTCAACATTCTGCGAAAGAATACCTTTTAAAATCGCAAGCTTAAGCCCTTCGATATTTTTATCAGCAAGCTGCCCTAATGCTTCTATGTCTATCTGTTTAATACAGCCAGAAGATAATTGAGCTATAACTGCTCCCATATGCTCAGCTAAAGGTAAATAGTGCTTAATCGCTTTTAAAAGCTCAGGCTTGAGACCAGGTAAATTCACCGCAGATCTAGCTACGCCACCAGAAAGTACGTCTCTGATTTGCTCTGCCACATCTAAGGCTACATTTATCTGTGCTTCTTTAGTACTAGCACCAAGATGCGGAGTAAGTACTACTTTATCACCACAGTCCTGTAGCGGAGATTCTTTTAAGGGTTCTTCGACGAATACATCAATCGCAGCACCACCGACTTTACCAGAGTGAATAGCTGCTGCTAAATCAGCTTCATTAATTAAGCCACCGCGCGCGCAGTTAACAATAAAGACACCATCTTTCATGGTTTCTATAGTTTGGCTATTAATCATATTCTGTGTTTCAGGAGTTTTAGGAACATGAAGGGTTATTACATCTGCATGTTTATAAATATCGTTTAGTTCCATTTTAGTGAAACCTAGATCCTCAGCTTTTTCTTTAGAAACAAAGGGGTCATAGCCTAGGACCTTCATCCCAAGTGCTAAAGCGACTTTTCCAACGCGCTGCCCGATTTTACCGAGTCCGATAATCCCAAGAGTACGAGAGTTAAGTTCATTCCCGACGAATTTAGATCTCTCCCATTTTTTCTGTTTAACAGAAGCATCAGCTGGAGCGATTTTGCGCATTAGTGCCATTAATAAAGCGATGGTATGTTCTGCTGCTGATACGGTATTACCTTCAGGGGAATTAACTACAATAACGCCTTTTTCAGTCGCAGAAGGAATATCTATATTATCTACTCCGACACCAGCTCTGCCGATTATTTTTAAATTCACAGCATGCTCTAAAATTTCTTTAGTAACTCTAGTCTCGGACCTGATTAGCAGAGCATCGTAATTTTTGATGCAGGATTTTAATTCTTCGTGAGTAGTACCAGGTTTGTAATCTAGCTCACAGCTGGATTTTAAAATATCTAAACCTGAGCTATCAAGTTTATCTGTAACTAAAACTTTAAGAGTCATTTCTAGGCTAAAATTTTAGCATGCCCCAGCTTATTAAAATTGGCTCTAGGGATAGCCAGCTTGCACTATTGCAGAGCCAAATGGTTAAAACTAGGCTAGAGGAAATCTATCCAAACCTTCACTGTGAGATTATAAAAATTAAAACTCAAGGAGATAAGATTCTTGATGTAGCTCTCTCTAAGATTGGTGATAAAGGACTTTTCGTTAAAGAATTAGAACATGAATTACTTGAAGCGACTGTGGACATAGCTGTTCACAGCATGAAGGATATGCCAACTAAGCTCCCAGACGGACTTAAAATTAGTTCAATTTTAGAGAGAGAGGATGTACGAGATGTTATATGTTTAAGTCAAAATTATCCCGAATATACGTCCGCAAATGCAGAAATTGAAGATTACGAGCAGTCCCAAGAAAGTTTAAATAATGATAATGATTTAACTTCACAGCTTATTGCGAAATTGAATGTCGTTGCGACTTCAAGTCTAAGGCGTATTGCCCTGCTTAAAAGTTATTATCCTAAATTGAATTTTATTGATATCCGTGGAAATTTGAATACGCGGTTTCGTAAATTAGACGACTCGAGTAATGCTATGGATGCGATAGTCTTAGCAGCAGCTGGTATTAAGCGCCTTATGACAGTAGATGAAAGCTTTTCGGGTCGAATATCAGCATTCTTAAACCCAAAAGAGATTATGCCCGCAGTAGCTCAAGGAGCTTTAGCCATAGAATTTCTTGAATCCCGCACGGATATAGAAAAGCTGATAGAACCTTTGGTATATCATAAACAGGAAATGATTTTACAGATAGAGAGAAATTTTTTAAACGAATTAGAGGGAGGCTGTCAGGTACCCATAGGAATATATTCAGAGCTAGAAAATAAAAAAACCTGCTTTCATTTTTCAGTTTCATCATTAGACGGAACTAAAACCATAAAAGACAGGCTTTCTATATTCGATTCTGAACTGACCCCTCAGTTAGGCAGATTGTTTGCTCAAAGACTCATTAAATCAGGTGCTGCAGCATTACTCAGAGGCTAACTAAATCCCCTTGTTTTACTGAAAACATCTAATTAGACTTTACCGAGCAATCTATCATTTTGCATTTGCTTCAAATCTTCGGTAATAAAACCGAGTCTATTGATTCCCTTAAGTGCCATGAATGGATTACTTGCGTTAGTTAAATCATCTATCACTAGAGAATTTACTCCAGTCAAGTCATCACCCTTCGCATGGCTTACTCCGACAGCTCTTTCATCTTCGCCAAAATCAAAGCTCTTATCAATAGTATTATCAAAGAAACCTTCAGCTGCGGCAAAGCCACTTAAATCACCAAAAGATGCTTCAAATGAATCAGCGACATCTAAATCATCATCAATATCTAGATCATCTGCTATTTCATGTGCATTATTTAGCATTTGTTGCTGAATGCTATGCTTTCTTAAAATTACACTTGGGCTTTCAGCTTTAATTGAAGCAGTATCTTCAACTAACTCACCTTTAGCCTCTGTAAATAATTTTACAGAATACTCATGCTTAACCTTGTTTTGCTTAATTTGATCAGCTACAGGAATTTCCTTAAACAGCTCAACTACGCCAGTTTCAGTTTTTAACACTGAGTTAGATGCGATGAAGCTAGCTATAACAGAATCTATCCCATCATCTACCTTAACGCCTAAGCCAACAGCGCCATATAGCTTGTTGTCTATATCCATAAATCAATCTCCTTAACACGCCCAGTCATAAGAACTCAAAATATTAACGACTTATGTCGTAGTATTTAAAAGCTATTACAACTGTTAGCAAAGTATCAGAATTAGTTTAAGATGAGGTTAAGCATGGTGATAGAGATCAGTCATTTAAGTGAGTTTAAAGTAAGGGATTATGAATGTGATCTTCAGGGGATAGTAAATAATGCTAATTATTTTCATTATTTAGAACAATCTCGTCATGAATTTTTACAGAGTCATGGCATTGACTTTAAATTAGCCCATGATATGGGCTTAGATCTAGTGGTCGCAAGGGCTGAAGTAGATTTCATTAAGCCACTTTTACCTAGTGATAAATTTACCATTCACTTAGAGTTCTCTAGGGAAGGGCGTTTAAGATACATTTTTGCCCAGAAGATATTTAGGTTTAAGGACTTAGAGATTCTTGAAAAGTTAAAAATGAGAGATTTTTCTCAAGCAGAATTAATACTTTCTGCGAAAATAACCTGTGCTTGCATAGATAGAAATAGGTCTAAGCCTTGTAAATTTGAGTGGCTTGAAAAAATTCTTGATGGCATTGTTGCAAATGAGTATACAGGGAACTAACTTGGGTTATTAGGAATTTCAGTATCGTTAATCTGTTGTAAACGACGATTTATTTTAGAAGAATATCTGTGCCCAACCGGTCCGACACTGTTATAAGCAGATTCACCTACCATCTGCACGTAACGTGCAGCAGCCATGGCTTGATATGGATAGGTCGCATCGCCACCTTTAATTAACTCCCAGTTAAAGCCCATTGATTTAGCAGTAGATTCTTTAAATTGACCTATGCCCCTTTCCCCAGCTTGCCCAATCGTCTTAGGATCAAAGCGAGACTCAGTATAAAGCTGCACTAAAAAGCGTTTCGGATTTATATTATACTGTATAGCTGTCGCCCAAAGAGCTTCAAGTGTTTCATAGGTAGTGTACCCAGGTGCACTACCCACTCTAATTCCATTTTCTTTCGCATTTATGAAATAATACTGTGCTTTATCTAGCCAGATTTTATCCTGCAAGGATAAATTAGGCTTGCGAATATTCTGCTCCATGAAATCAACTTCAGTACCAACTATATTTACGACATAAGCATTTTTTTCTTGAGCGATTTCATCCTTTTCTTGTTCTTTTTGGGCTTTTTCTAAGGCTTTCTGCTCTTTGAGTAAGCGTTCCTTCTCTTTCTTTTCCTCTCGAAGTTCTCTCCAAGATTTAGGAGCCTCTTCTTTTTTGCCGTATTTCGATAGAGTGCTCTCGGGCTTTAATGGATCAGAATCTATTATTAAAACAGGGGTTTCAGTTTTAGAATTTTTATTTTTTTCTACACTAAAGCGAACTTTTTTATTCGTTTTGTTTTGTGCTTCAGTTTCATCAGGGTTGTAATAGTGTATGCCACCTATACTTTTTTCTGAATTGTAAATAATTCCATGAGACTTTGCAGTATTACTATCAGCTGGCGCGTTATAAACCATATTCTTTGAGTAGTTCCTTTGCTATAACGATGCGCTGTATCTCTGAAGTTCCTTCATAGATTTCAGTGATTTTAGCATCACGCATGTAGCGTTCAACATTATATTCTGTAGTATAACCGTAACCACCATGAATTTGAACAGCCTCGACTGTATGCTTCATTGCCGTCTCTGAAGCAAAAAGTTTTGCACTTGCTGATTCACGAGTGAATTTCTCACCTCTATCATGCTTGGAAATCGCTTGATAAGTGAGCAGGCGAGCTGCTTCTATATCTACCATCATGTCTGCGAGCTTAAATTGTATAGCCTGAAATTCGGAAATTTTCTGCCCGAAAGCTTCACGCTGCTGAGCATATTTAATAGAATCTTCGAAAGCTGCTTTAGCTATACCGATAGCCTGTGAAGCCATGCCGATTCTGCCTACATCTAAAGTCATCATCGCTATTTTAAAACCATCACCGATTTTCCCTAAAATCTGTGACTTCGGAACCTTACAGTTATCAAAGTGAATCTGCGTCGTAGAGCTAGCCCTAATACCTAATTTATCTTCAGGCTTACCAAAGCTCATACCTTCAGCACCTTTCTCGACAATAAAGGCTGTTACACCCTTATGCTTTAATTCATAATTAGTCTGAGCTAAAACAAGGTAAGTATCAGCTACAGCACCATTAGTTATCCAAGCTTTAGAGCCGTTTAGAACATAAAAATCGCCTTCTTCTATAGCATGAGTATGCATACCTGCGGCATCAGAGCCATTCCCCGGCTCAGACAGAGCAAAAGCCCCTAATTTTACACCAGTTGCTAAAGGTCTTAAAAATTTCTCTTTTTGTTCATTATTGCCGAAATGCTCTATAGGAACAGTACAGAGTGATAAATGTGCAGAGAAGATAGTTCCAGTGCTAGCACAGATCTTAGATATCTCCTCAACGGCTATAGAATAACAGGTATAGTCCATGCCAGCCCCGCCCCATTCTTCAGGTATAGTGAGCCCCATAACACCGCAGTCTCTAAGGATTTCGACGTTTTCATGAGGGAAACGATGAGTTTTATCTATTTCTTTTGCACGTTCTGAAAATTCTTTTCTCGCAATGTCGCTAATCATTTTGCGAAACATTTCTTGGTCGTCTGTGAGCTTTATTTCTACCATGATGGCATTATACCCGAACTATCTGCTATTATTTTTTAAGCTTAAAAGGCAGAGATACACTTTTTAAAGTGATTTTTTGACTTTTTTTGGAGAGGTGGCTGAGTGGCTGAAAGCGGCTTCCTGCTAAGAAGTTGTACGGACTTAAATCTGTACCGAGGGTTCGAATCCCTCCCTCTCCGCCATTTATTTTCTGAAATATAATATAGCGGGATTCGAACCCGAGGGTTAATTCTTTTTATTTGAATCTCTGGCGAGATTCAATATCTCCCTCTCTTTTGCAGGGTGGTGAAGGGAGAATCCATTGGTAAAAAAACGATACTCTGAAATCGTTTTTTTACGTTCCTCCGGGGTGGGTGCGTGTGCTTATGGTGCTTTTAGTGAGAGCTTCCCCTAAGCCCTCCCTCTTTCTTTTTTTGGTTTTGCTTAGAAGCACTGAGCAAGTAAGTCTTGTTTGGTGTAGTGCGGGTTGTTAGTCATGATTTAGAATGAGTGAGATTGTAGTCATTGTTCATTGAAACTATTTCTAGATTTGCTTAGATGACTCACGGAGTATTTGGTATAGTTGGGTAAGCTCTAAAGCCCTCTTTCTTACTTTATCCAAAGGTACTAATTCTCTCTGAAATCAACTTTGGTAACAAACTATCTCGAAGACTCCTTAATATCTTAAAAGTGGACTGAAAAATTAAACCAATAATTGGGAAAATAGAAGGAAATTTTTTAACTACCATTAATATTTTTATCACAGGTTAAACAGCACATAGTATTTTTTCGTAGGAAAAAATACTATGTGCTGTTTAATGCTCCAAGCATAGACTACTAGAGGCATTTCGCAACCAAGGCTTGAGTGAAGCCATGTCAATATATTTAGCAATGCCTTCTTTTGGCAATAATCTAAATATACAATCTATCAATTGTTACATAATTCTGACAAATACCATAAGCCGATGGAGATAGTAAAAAATCAGCAGGCAAAAAGACAATCTATCACTGGCTAAACGCTCAAAAAGTATTTGTCTCTAGAAAATTTGGATAATTTATTCAAAAAATGCGGGATTACTGGAGGCTAATTAGTACTTACTTATGTATGTTAAAATTGCCCTTGTGAAAAGAGTTTTTGTTAGCTTTGCCACCTGAAAATCTGAAAGAAGGTGAATCTATGAATAAAAAAATAGACAAATTTGATTCAGAAAATAATCCATCTGAGATTTTGATTTATACCTCAAAAGATGGAAAAACAAAAATTGAAGTTAAATTTATAAATGAAACTGTCTGGCTAACTCAAAAATTAATGGTTGAGCTTTTTCAAACAACAAAACAAAATATAAGCTTACATATAAAAAATATCTTTGAAGAAGGTGAACTAGAGGAAAATTCAGTTGTAAAGGAATACTTGACAACTGCCGATGATGGTAAAAACTACAGGACAAATTTCTATAACCTAGATGTTATTATCTCTGTCGGTTATCGAGTAAAATCTCTCAGGGGTACACAGTTTAGACAATGGGCAACACAAAGACTTAAAGAGTATTTAGTAAAGGGATTTGTGCTTAATGATGAGCGATTGAAAGAACCTAATGGAGTAGATTATTTCGATGAACTGCTAGAACGTATTAGAGATATTAGAACCTCAGAAAAGCGTTTCTACCAGAAGATTAAAGACATTTACGCTACCAGTATAGATTATGATACACAAGCAGAAATAACTTTTGAGTTTTATCAGACAGTACAAAATAAATTACATTGGGCTATTCACGGAAAAACAGCAGCAGAGCTGATTAGAGAAAGGGTAGATTCCAATAAACCTAATATGGGGTTAACTAGCTGGAAGGGTGAAAAAGTTAGAAAAGGTGATGTAATTATCGCTAAGAATTATTTAAACGAACAGGAGCTAAGCGATTTAAATCTAATTGTTGACCAGTATTTATCGTTTGCAGAACTTCAGGCAAGGCAAAGAAAACCAATGTACATGACTGATTGGGCTAATAAACTTGATGATTTTTTAAAACTGAACGATCGTGAAATTTTAAAAGGAGCTGGAAAGGTAAGCCGTAAATTAGCAGATGAAATTGCAGAGCTGGAGTATCAGAAGTTTGAAATTAGGCGAAGACAAATTGAAGATGCTGAGTCAGAGAGAGAGTTAGAAGAAGAAATTAAAAAACTTGAAACTAAAGTTAAGAAAAGAGACCTAGAGTAAATCAATGTCATTACAAGCACATCAGCAAGAGGCATTATGACAGAGGAGAATCGCAGAATGGGAGAAATAATCATCTATACTGCTCCCGATGGCACTGCACAGGCGGAAGTGCGAATGGAAGCGAATACACTTTGGCTGACAGAGAAGCAGATTGCTACAGTTTTTGAGCGTGACAGAACGGTCATTGGACGACACATTAAGAACATCATTAAAACAGGAGAGCTAATAGAAGAAGGCTATGTGTATTTTTTGCACATTGCAAATTCTGATAAACTAGTCTCATATTTTAGTTTATAAACGAGTCTCTGAAAAGCATAGGAAATCACTTGATAAGCTTGGGAAATGAGTTTTTATTTTCTTAGCTTCAGAATTACGAGAAGTGCTCCCTAACTCCCTTCCAAAAAATCAACAATATCGACAATGCGGTAAAAGTAATGGCTCGTTGCAACAGAATCTGAAACACCGCTTAAATGGAACAACACAGCTACTTTTGCAAAGCCTTTTGGCGTCTTTAATCTTGATATCTTCTCTTGCATTTCAGTAATGATTTCGCTGTTAATTTCACGCCTTTTAAATTTAAATTCGCAGACAAATAAACTGTTTGTTTTCGTCTGTATGAGGTAATCGATTTGACAGCCTTGCTGAGTTGTCGTTGTCGTTTGCCTATAGGGACCGCTACGCACAATGTCTACAGGTGAAATGCCTAATTTTTCAAGCAATAGCGATCTGTTCTGTAACAGCAATGCCTCAAGCTGCAATCCCATATGCGTATCAAAACCGGGCATGGTCGAGAGTGGTACTTGATCAAATCCCTCTTCTGCAATGGCACTTGCATTTGGTTCAATAAGCTTCAGGTAAAACCTCATATACGGATCTGAAATCCTGTACAGGCTTTGTTTTAAGGGCTTGGTTGTTTTGAATGACCACAGGGATTGTTTAATAATAAAACCAGCCACAATCAAATGCTCCATCATTTGGCTTAAAGTGCCGCTGTGAGCAAATTCTATGCTCTCCCTGATTTCGGATAAAGTTCTTGCCCCGTCTTTGAGGCTATCCAAGATTTTCTTATATGTTGTGCCTTTGCCGTTAAAGAGATCATGGAAAATACGATCGAATTCTGTTAGGAGTAATCCATTTTTCTCAAAAGCAAGCTGCTTGATATTATCATCAGCTGTTACTCTAGGATTGAATTGCTCTAAATACCAGGGTACACCGCCAACAACACTAAGAATTTTATACATATCATAATCAGAGAGCTGCATACCGAGCGCTCGCAAAAACTCAGCACTTTCTGGAATAGACAACGGCTCTAAACTAATTGTGAGATTGATTCGTCCAAAAAATGCTGTACTATTTAGAATGTTTTCCTCAATCCAAGTTGAAACTGATCCACAAAACACAAGCAACATATGCGTACTTTGCTTATCCCACCAAGCTTTGAGCTTAGGAATGAAACTCGGATCTTTTGACCCCATCCATGAAATTTCATCGAACAGAATAATATCTCCTGGCTTTATATGAAGACTCAAATGTTCAAAGGCATCACTCCAATTCTGGAAAGTCATAGGTGGGATTTTTAACATTAATGCTAATTGGCGTGCAAAATGGTCTCTTTGCTCTTGTGCCGAGATGCCATTCTCTGGAGCAAGCCCTGCGAAACTCCAAAATCTTTGCTTGCCGATCGCTTTAGCAAATTCCCGAATAAGCCTGCTTTTTCCAATTCTTCTTCGTCCTTTAACAACGACAAGGCTTGGCTTCTTCTTTTTATATAAAGCTTCTAGGCGTTTTAGCTCTGGCTTGCGGCCAATAAATATAGAATTAGGCATGATATCCTTTTTATGCTCAAGATCCATTATATAATATCTTGAGCATTTTTATAAATCGTTAAAAAATGCTCAAAATAATGTTTTTAACATCTTGAGCATTTTTATATTCCTTGGGGTGGGGGCGATAGCGGGATGTAATGAGGAAAAAATTTAGACTAAACTCTGAACTTGTTGATAACATACATACTTAATTACCTAGCTGGATAATCAATCCGCCACTCGGTGGGTAATTAAACCGCCGTTACGCAAGCAAGGCTGGTTAAATGAAAAAATGAGCAGTATAGACTATACAAAATTCAAAGATTCACTAAAACGGCTAGAAGAAAGATATAAAGATTATCAAGTATCTTTAACTCGTAATGAGCTTCTGGATTCAGATCGAGAGTCGATCAAAGAGTCTTGTATACAACGTTTTGAAGTTTGCTTTGATACAACATGGAAACATTTAAGAAAATATCTAATGGAAGATATAGGCTTAATAGACTTAGCAGCAGGACCAAATCCAATATTTAAAAATGCCTTTGCCTCAAAAGTTATAGACAGTGCTGAAGTATGGATTCAATTCAACATAAAAAGAGGAAATACTAGCCACGATTATTCTGGGGACAAGGCAAGTGACACTTTTGAGATAATTCCCAGTTTTATTGCAGAAGCAATAAATTTATATGAAACTATAAGTAAAGAGAAATGGCAATGAGTGAAACTGTTTCTAATAATATTGATGTTAAGCCTAATTATCTAGAAATAATGCGTAATGCTTTTGCAGAGTATCTTCCGCATAAAAAAGTTTGGGCATATGGTTCACGTGTTAAAGGTACTTCTAATCAGAGATCTGATCTTGATTGTGTTGTATTCAATGCGACAGATAGGGAAATTTATGAAGCGAAGGAGTTTTTTGATAATAGTGAAATCCCCTTCATTATTCAATTACTGAACTGGGACAAGATACCTGAAGATTTTAAGGATAATATAAAGCAAAAATACTTTATTCTTCAAGAATAAATAATCGGATATATGAACAAACCATGGACAATCATTACATCAGTTACTTTAACACTTCTGCTTGGATATGCAGCACTAGGACCAGCTATGAGTAATGTCGAGCAGCCTAAGTATCGGGTTATTTCTGAACAAGGAAATATTCAAATCAGAGAATACAGCCCAAGTATTGTAGCTGAGGTTCAGGTTCAAGGTGAACGTGAAGAAGCCATCAGCCAAGGCTTCAGGCTTTTAGCTGATTATATTTTCGGTAATAATAAAGTAGAGCAAGATATCGCAATGACAGCCCCAGTAACACAGCAAAGCGGTCAGAAGATAGCGATGACTGCCCCTGTGACACAGCAAAGCAGCCAGAAGATAGCGATGACAGCTCCAGTCAAACAGCAAGGCTTGGATAATGCATGGAAAGTAAACTTTACTATGCCTTCGAAATATTCGATGAATACACTACCTAAGCCTAATAATGAAAAAGTTACACTGCATCAAGTTCCTAGTAAAAAATATGCCATCATTAAATTTTCTGGTATGGGTTCCAATAAAAATCTTGCCTTGCATGAAAAGGAATTACAGGAATACATATCGGAAAATAAAATTCAAGCCATATCGGAGCCAATATACGCATTCTATAATCCACCATGGACATTAGCATTCTTGCGCCATAATGAAATCATGATTGAGATTGAGTAATTAGTGAAGCCACCTTTATTTTTTCTTTATGTGTATAATTTTAAATACTGGGTTCTAATAAGCTCTGTAAAAAGGATTGAATAATGAAAAAACAAATCAATATTTCTAAAAAATTACTAGGTTCTGCATTAGCTTTAGGTATGGCAGCTTCTATGACTGCACAAGTTTCTGCACAAGCTAATAATGGTATTAATCAAGTTTTTGTGGATACTGTAGCTCACACTGAAGAGCATAAATGTGGAGCTGGTAAATGCGGTTCTGGTAAGTGTGGTAAAGATGCTAAAAAGCCAACAACTCCAGCTCCTACTACTCCAGCACCTAAGCATTAAGCTTTAGGATCTTGAGGACGATGAAAACGCGGAAAATGTAGTTAGCATTGGTCTCTATGATTTAATTGTTAAAAAGCCTAGCTCTTTGCTAGGCTTTTTATTTATAGGCTGACGCAAACGCAGAAATTGGAGTTCGGCAATAGTGCTATGTTTGAGAAAAATAAATTAAAAAATTATGGCTTAGGCTTAGGCTTAAGAACAGCAATTCAAAAGGAAACTCTGAATTATATTAAAGCCGAAACGGCGGAAAGCTGTATCCAATGGCTAGAAATAGTAGCAGAGAATTATATCTATAAACCTAAAGCACAATTAGAGATACTGAAAGAGTTTATGGACAGAGGGAAGCCAATCATCCCTCATTCAGTTAACCTTAGTATAGGAACGGCTTATAAATCTTCTCCTAGAGAGAGTTATGATAGAAGACTCTTAGATGGTCTTAAAGATTTATTTAAACTTATTCAGCCACCTTGGTTTTCGGATCATGTTTCCTGCACTCGTATTAATGGATTTTATTTACAGGAGTTAATCCCTGTACCCTTTATAAAAGAATCTGTGGACACGGTTGTTGATAATATTAAATTTTTAGAGGATGAGTTCCAGCTTCCTTTTCTCATTGAGAATCCTAGTTATTATTCGACTTTAATTAAGCCTGAAATGACAGAATCAGAATTTTTAAATGAAATTTTAGAGAAAGCTGACTGTGGGCTGCTTTTAGATGTTAATAATGTTTACGTGAATGCTCTTAATCACAGTTATAATGCGATGGAATTTTTAAATTCCCTAGATCTCTCCCGCACAGTGCAAGTACATATAGCTGGTCATTTAGAGGACTATCAAGCACATCTTAGTAAAAGACATCTTAAGATTCTTGATACTCATGGAGAAGTTATTAAAGAAGAGGTTTTCGCTCTGTTTAAATACCTTTTAGAAAAGACAGAGGTGAAAGCGGTGCTGCTAGAGCGTGATTCTAATTTCCCAGAGTTTAGTAATATTATCTCAGAACTAGCTCATGTTAAGCAGCTGATGAAAGAGTCATCGCTTATTGTTAATAATTAGAAAGGTGTTTGGTGGCAGGTGTGCAGAATTTAAGATTACAAAATATTCAAAATGAGATACTAAAATACTTTCAAGGAAAGAAGTTTAGCCCAGAGTTTTTAGAGGCAGCGGCTTTAGATGATCTAGCTATTTATAAAAGTCTGACTATTAGTGCTTTTGAGGAATATGTAGAAAATATTTTCCCATATACTTATTTATTAATCCAAGATAGAGTCTCTGAAATCATTCAAGACTATCTTGAAAGGCATCTTAGTGTTTCTGCGGTTTATTATGAATCAGCGAGGGCTTTTCCTGAATTTATTAAAGGTGATTTTTTTCAAGATAAATATGATCCACCTAATTTCCTGTACGAATTAGCTTTAGTGGAGTGGATAGAGATAGAGTTAAGAAATTCATCTGAAAAGAAGCTTCAGCAGCTAAAGTTAAACTATCCTATAACTAAAATAAGATTATTAATGAAGGAATGTCCTGAAGAGATAGATGAATTAAAGACGGCTGATGTGGATAAAGAGCCTGAAATTCTGGAAATTAGCCAAAAGAGTGCTTAAGCATAGCTTCTGGTCTGAGATGTAACGCTATAGGTTTTAAAGATTTAAATAAACTATCTTTACCACCAAGATGAACTCCTTTTTTTACATTATTAAGGTCTTTAAAGCTTGATAATCTTTCTATAACTTGTTTCGGCAGATCTTCTGTAAATAAATAAATTTTATTATTATCATAAAAAGCCACTCCTACAGGTAGTATGCAAATATCATCATCTGGATCGTCACAAATATTTCTATTGCTTAAATGATCTTGAGTGCACTGTAGAACAGGGTCTGCCGGGCTGAAGCACATTATTTCATAGGGTTTGATTTCGCCAGTTTGCTTGTTCCGAAAAATAAATATATTTTCATTAATATCAGGGTTGTTTGTCGTAATATGCGGGTATCTAGCTAGAGAGGGTGAATAATATTCTATTAAGTCAAAATTGGATAGAGGGTTATTTTTTGTAAGCTGTGTTATTAGCAGCTCTCTCATAATAACTTGCCTCTCTTTTCTTAAATCACTTCTAGCAGCGAAGGTTTTGGCGAATCCACCATCAGCGTAACTTTTAAAACTGTTTACCTTGCGGAGTTTTTGCTCTATTTGTCGTAATTTTTTGAAATTATTAAAATATACACCGCGCTCTAACTCTGTCACATCAGGACCTAAAGTGCGTAGATCTATTCCTTTTCCTTGAGATTGAGCGATCCTATTCTTCACTTCATGGGGATTTATAGATAATTCAAGCTGGCTTATAGTTGCTGGAGACTTTAATTCACCGGACTGATACTTACCTTGAAGTTCATTGAAAGTAAATAGATATATTTTAGAATAAGGTGAATGTCTATCTTTTGATTTTTCTAAATCTGGCTTTAAGACAGCGAAGCCATCTTCATTTTCAATAAATTTAGGCGGATAATCTTTAAAAATTTCTTCTACCTTGATGAAAGGGCGCTCACTATTATCATTTAATATTACTTTCGCGACAATCGCTGTTTGACCTTTATGTAAATTCTGAAAACGTGTGGCTTGATTGATTGTTAAGCTCCTAATGCTAGGATAATCAGTTTTTGAGGCCTTAATTTCGACAAAGATCTCAGGAGAGCTATTTCGTAAAAGTTGTAAGGGAGAAGAATTAGTTGTTGCTTTGTTTGTCTCGAGTTTTAAATCATAACGATGGCCAGGATTAGAACTCATCAGCTTAGTCTTCATGCCAAGATATTTAAATAAGGCTTCTACTATTCTTTCTCCTTGGTCACCTGTTTTTTCTGGCAGAAAACTTTCAAACTGTGTTTTTAATTCCTTGAAATAAGCATTATCACTGATTGCTGTAATATCTTGAGCTTTACCCTTTAGCTCTAAGCTATATAAATTATTACTCACACTTGCCAACATTGATATTTTGGGATCTGTCTTTGAGATTGATTCTAGATAATCTTCTATTTGAAAATTTTCACCTAAATCTCTCTGTGCATGAGTAGAGATTTTTAGAATAGGTGCATCTTTATAACGATGTTTAAGATCGGCGATACGTCGTTCTTTGATCATGGATTTAGTTTGTTTATGTCTAAGAGGATTGGATCTGTCTTGGAAATCAATAATCAATTTCAGTTTTTCTTTACCCAGGTTATAAACAAATAAATCAAAATCTGGATGGCTAATTTGTTCTAGTTTTTTAAATTTTTTAAAAAACTTACTGAGAATAAGTTCTATATGATTTGAGTAGTTTTTTTTATGTTCAGGGTAAAGAGTTTGGCTAGTCCCTATCTCTAATTTACTCTGAAGCATCGCTGCTCTATTATCTCTCTCTGTCACTGTCTTAGATTTTTCATTTAGAATTTTCAAGACATCGGTTAACGAATCTACTTTAATAGGAATAGTTATAATTTTTTCTAGATCAGGGTAATGCTCAAAAATCCTATTAAGCATAGGATTTATGTCTGCTGTAATTTTATCGGCTTCTAAAGGTTGTTTATCCTTATCATTAATTAAAAAAATAACCCCATCATGGGATTTGTCACGCTTCACGAAATAAACGTGATCAAGTAACTGACTATCTATTTTTAAAAATTCATCACTAGAAGCACTTTCCCCTGAAACATACTCAAATAGAAGATGTAAAGATGGTAATTTTAGTGAGTCTGGAATGCTTAAGTCTTGTTGGAAACGTCTAGGTTTTGTAGCTGATTGACTTTCAGGTAATCCAGTCGAATCGGGTCTAGATAACCTTATTATTCTCCGGGAAGGGTGCTGAGGAGGTGTAGAGAGGGGATTTATTCCAGAAGGCATAACTCTAAGCAATCCATGCCTACAATTCTATACAAGATATGGAAATTCAATCTAAAACTTCCATCATCTTTTTGAAAAGATAAATGAAGTAAAACTCATCTCACTTACCAAGCATATGTCTTAGAGCTGATTCCAAGCTTGCAAAGCTAAATTTATAGTTAGTATCTGTTAAAACCCTAGGCTCCACTTTAGTACTAGAAAGTAAAAGTGCATCAGCCATTTCTCCTAAAGCTAATCTTAAAGCTAGGGCTGGGGCTGGAAAGATCGCAGGTCTATTTAATACTTTCGCAAGAATTTTAGTGAAATCAGCATTAGTAACTGGTTCTGGGCTAACTACATTAACTGCTCCTGAAATATTATCATTCATTAGGCTGTGGTGAATAGCACCGATAACATCATCTAAGGCAACCCAACTCATCCACTGTTTTCCGCTGCCAAGGATGCCACCGCCACCTAAAGAGAATAAAGGCAGCATTTTTCCTAAGGCTCCAGCTTTAGGATCTAAAACTATACCAAACCTAGCGTTTACGACTCTAATACCCTTCTCTTCTGCTCTTTTAGACTCTTTTTCCCAAGCAATGCAGGTATCTGAAAGAAAACCCGAACCAACTGGTGAATCTTCATTAAAACTTTCTACTTCGCTATGACCATAAAATCCAATTGCAGAAGCTGAAATTAAAACTTTTGGTGGATTGTTTAATTTTAATAACTGATCAACAAGAAATTTAGTTCCAGAAACTCTAGAGTCATAAATTTTCTGTTTTTGTTCTTTAGTCCAGCGTCCCTTTGCGATATTTTCTCCAGCTAGATGAACTACTGCATCAAAGCCTTCTAAGGCTTCCCTATTTATGAATCCAGCATCAGAAGATGATTCCGATGGGTGCCAATATATTTGATTGTTTTCAGTAATATCATCTCTGGTTAATTTAAAAACTTGGTGACCACCAGAGCTTAAGAATTTAACTAAAGCGTCCCCCACTAAGCCACTAGCACCTGTTACAAGTATTTTCATCGTTGCTTTATCCTTATATTTATAATGTTTCTGAATATCGTTACTAATAACCTGTAACCGAAAATTAAAAAGTTTCTTTAATTTCTTCATTGTATATGACTTGGAGAAGAAAGGATCACTCAAAATTAACTCAAAAGAAATATTCTCCACTAAAAGAGCATGGCTATCATTAATCGCCTGCATTTGATGAAGGTGTGTCCAAGACTTAAAAGGGCCGCTAAGCTGTGAGTCTTTAAACTGTTTACCCGGAATAACTTCGTGTATTTTCAGATTCCAGGGGAGAGTTAAAGGTCCTAGCTTGAGATCAAGTTCAACAAGGGCACCATCAAAGAGAAATTCAGGATGAGTCTTAATATTAACCTTTTCCCAGTGTGGTAATAATCTTTCTAAAGCTCTAGGCATATTATGCCAGTTATATAAATAATTACAGTCACATGGGATTATGCTTGAGAACTCCACAGTATAAGCCATGATAAACCTTTGTACAGAACTTTTTACTAAGCAAAAAAAGAGGCTAAAGCTAATCTGAAGAGATTAGATCAGCTTTAGCCAAGCTGGTTTTGTGTATAGTAAAATTTTAAGCCTTAAAAGCTAATGAAAAGTTAACTCTTGTAAGATAAGCAGAAAGAGATGTATGAAATGCATTTGCGGAGTTTTTAGATTAGATAAAAGTTAGAGTTATTCAATCTGAAGGTCTTTAAGTATCGCTTTCGAGCCACTACGAGATGCTGTAATCTCTGCTTCTTTTTTATTTTTAAAAATCAAATCATAAGTCCCATCACCATTGGGAATCATATGCTCAATGTAATTAATATTAATCAAAGCACCTTTATTAGCTTTATAAAACTCAAATTCAGCTAGGCGTTTTTCTAATTTTTCTATAGTGAAATAAGTAGGGAAGCTTTTTTCTTCAGTGTGGATAACGACTTGGCGTTGATCACGCTCAACATAAACAATCTGGCTTGGCATTAAAAACCGAATACTGCCTTCTTGGTAATCTTTAACAGCTATTTTACTAGTTTTATTTTTAGCAAGCTCTCGCTGAGCTATTTCTCTGCTTGTTACATCATTCTGAACCCCAACAAAATGCGTGACTACCCCTTCCGTATTTTTAATCGGGGAAATGTTTAGTTCGTTATAAAACATAGTCCCATCTTTTCTGTAATTTTTAAGAATTACTTGGCAGTCAGTACCAGATCTAATAGCATGCTTTAAAATCTCTAACTGAGGCTGCTCAGTGTCTTCACCTTGTAAAAACCTACAGTTCAGTCCGATAATCTCTTCTCGGCTATAACCTGTAACTAGCTCAAAACCTTTATTAACATAGATAAGGGGGTTATCATTCTGTTGGTTATCACTAATCACCACACCACAGCTCGTCGACTCTAAAGCAAAATGCTTAAGCTCCTCTGCGAGTTGATCATTAGCAGTGTTTTTAGCACCCATCTGAGTGTTGATTTTAGCAGAAATAGAGGTGATGTATTGGTCTCTTATTTTAGAATGATAAAATAAACCTTATGTTCATTAGACTTCTCTGCCTAGTCTTCATTTTGAGTTCTTGCTCTTTTGTAAACCCGAAGAGTCCTTCGCGGAAAATGCATTTTAAATTACCGAAAGATTATAAACAGATAAACTCTAGCTCTAAAAAAGATGGTTCTTTCGTTAAAGAATTTATCCCGAAATCAGAAGATCCACAAAACTGGAATAATATGATCCGTTACGTTTATCAGCCTACGAAAACAGAGATCTATGAGCAGTTTAAAGAAATGGCTGATGTAATAGGGAAGGTCTGTGAAGAGCCTTTTGTGCCTAAACCATTTACTGGTAAATTTAGTGGGGCAGAGGCTTTAAATGCTCTTACCGCTTGCGGTAAGCATCCTAATACTCAGCGTGGTGAAATCAGTCAGTATCTTATGGTTCAAGATACTGATGGCATACATAGTGTGCAGAAAACAGTTCGCATTGAGCCTTTCAAGGAAAAAGAAGCTAATGCTGTAATTACAGAAAATCTGAAAACCTGGAATGATTTTTTTCAGACTTTAAAATTTAAATAATGGCTTATAAAAAATAGAAAAACATAATTAAAATTACTAAATAGCTGAAAGCTACACTAAATGAGCTTCTTGGGCTCTTAGCTAAGCTTAGGATTAAGCTAGAGAAAAAACCAATTAATAGCCATGCTACATAATTATTCATCGGAATAACATTATTAAACCAGTGCCAGTAATCAAGCTCGGCAGCATGAGGCTCAATTAGATAATCGATTAGAAGCATAAGAGCAGCGACTAGAAATGCTTTAAGCGCAGCCTTAGGGAACTGCTCGCGAATTCCATTTTTTGCGTTTTCGTCATCCCTGAAAGCCTTTAAAGGAAGGTTTTCTAGGAATTTAGTGATAATTTCTTGGCTTGCGTGTAATAGTAGAAGCCAGTTCAGACCAATAATAAGAGGAATCTGAAAAACTTTAATACCTAATGTCTCGGCGTAGAAATAAGTACCGAAAGGCCACCCAGAGTATACTCCTAACCACTCTACTCCATAAAAGCTTAGATATAAAGCTAAATAAAGCCCATAGGGTATTTTTTCATTGAAGAATATTATGAACGCTGAGATTAGAAGATTTATAGATGATAGGCTTAGGAAAAAAAGGCGATAGCCTGAATTAATACCTAAAAAACCAATTAGGTGAATCAATACTAAGAGAATTATTTTGCTAGAGTTTAAATTTAATTTCTTGACACTAATCATTAAAGTTCATCTCTAATTAAAGTTACGTACTTGGCTTGAATATCTTGAAAAATGCTAGGAGACAGCTGTTCTAAAGTTTGGTCAGAGTTACGTTCAATCTTTTTTAACTGTAAAATATGGTAGCCGTAATCTGAACTGATGATATTACTGATCTGTAAAGGCTTTCTTAGTTTCATGACACCATCGCTAATATTTTTAGCATAGAAGTTATCTAAATTATTTACTGGAATAACCATGTCAAAGACTACTAGGTCTTTAAATAAATCCTTAACTACTCTGTAATTAGGTTCTCGTATTAAAATTTTCTTTAAGTAAGAAATCTTTTCTATAGCAGATTCTGCTTCCTTATCTATGTAGAACTGTCTAAAATAGTAATTCTCATGTGCTGCTAAATTATTTTTCTTGATATTTAAATACTCTTCTTGAACTTTAGCTTGGATTTTCTTTTTAAACACTGGATCTGCGTTGAAGCGCTTTAAAAAAATTTTCTCGGCAAGGCTATCTTTAACTAATTCAGATTTAGTATAAAAGACTAAATCCTCTAAATCTAAATCATAGCTCAGAAGCCGGTCTTTAAAAGCCTGTTTACCTCCAAGTTTGGTTTCGTAGAGATAAAGTTTCTCTAAAATCATGGTGTCATCAGGAATAACAGCTAATTTATTTGCCTTATTTAAGATTTTAAGGCGTTTATTATAATCGTTTACTATTCTAGGTTTTACTTCTAAATCGAAGTATTTTATGAAAACTAAGCGTTCATAAAAATCCTTCTGTAGCTCTTCTAATCGTATATCCTTGGTTCTTAAATATTCATCTAGCTGAGCCTGGCTATGAAAATTATTTACTAAATACTCCTTCCAAGCTGCCCTTAAGACTTCTGGGCTTACTGAAATATTCTTTAGTCGACAGTAGTTAAATATTTCATTTTTAATTTCCTTTGCCTGAGGGGATTGCTCACCATCTTTAGCAGCTCCTGGTGAATTTGGAAAAAGTTTTTTCATGCAGAAATTCTGGTAGGCTATGACTATTCTGTTAAGCTTTACTTGATTTAAAGTTAGAGACTGTTTTGTTAATGCTGCGTTTTGCAGTAAATTGCGGTCATTTGCGCTTACTTCAGCGATAGTTACTAAAACTGATACTGATAACGAAAAAAAAACTATATAGAAATTTTTTTTTAGAACAGCTCTTATAATTCTTGTCATTGGGCTTTACGAAAACTCTATTCAGCTACTGCTCCCAATTATACTTTAAAATAGAACTTATTCATCTGAGCAGAGTTTATGAATACCAGCATATTAGAAATAAAAGATTTAGAGATTTTCTTTCCGCAGAATAAATTCACGGCAGTGAAAGGCATTAGCTTTGAGATGAAAGAGGGTGAGATAGTCGCTTTAGTGGGTGAAAGCGGCAGCGGTAAATCTTTAACCGCTTCTGCCATCATAGGATTAGCTCCTCATACGGCAGACCTTAAAGGTCAGATTATTTATAAAGGTCACAGCCTTTATCCAGACTACCCAAGAGAACTTCGAGGTAAAGAGATTTCTTTAATCCCTCAAGACACGCTTAGCTCTCTAAATCCAGTATTTAAAGTGGGGGAGCAGGTCTATGAAGCTTTAGATATATGGAATAAAGATCTTTCTAAGGTTGAAAAAAAAACTAAGGTGCTAGAAACCTTCTCCATGACAGGTATTTCTGATCCTGAAAGATGCTACCGTGCTTACCCTCATGAGATCTCTGGAGGTATGAGGCAGCGGGCGATGATCGCTATGGCTATTATTAATGAACCGGAGATTCTTATTGCAGATGAAGCTACTACCGCACTAGATGTAACCGTTCAGGCACTTATCATTAAACTTCTAAGAGATTTAAAAAAGACTATTCTCTTTATTACCCATGACTTGGGTGTAGTCGCCGAAATCGCTGACAGAGTGATAGTCATGAGGCGCGGCGAAATAGTTGAAAACAGGGATGTATTTTCATTATTTAATAAACCAGAGTCGGAATACACTCAGAAACTGCTAGCAGAAATGCCTAAACTTTAAAGGGCGTGTAGCGGAATTTCTATTAAATATCATCGAAGATCTTAACCCTATATTAATTTTATTTGCTTAAGTAGATAAATAGGTCTATCTGTATACTCAGAAGTACTGGTGTTAAATTATGAATGTTAACGTTTTCGGTATCCCAAATTTTGATAAAGCTCATGTTCTTGCAAGAAAATCTGACGGAACTTTACCTGGTAGCGTAAGGGATAACCTTTCTGATGAAGAAGAAAAAAGATTACTAGAAATTATAGAAGAATTCGAAAAATCTCCTACGGACTTAAAGGTTAAAAAGGAAAAATATGCCGAATTAATGAAGCTCTTTTATAAAGGGATCGGTTTAGATGAGAAGGGTAAAGGCACTATTTCTGAAAAAGATCAAAGAGCAGCTTTAGAACTCTCTGGTTTAATTAATGATGCGATTTTACAAGATCAGCAGAACATAGATGGTAGTTATAATGCTTCTCAGCTTAAGGATGCACTTGAGTTACAGAATAAGTTTCGTAAAGATTTAGAAAAAACTGATTTTAAAAACTTATTAAAAGCAGATAAAGGTAAGGATACTGAGATAAGTGCAGGGCAAAAAGAATACCAGACTGAGCAAATAACTTCTTATTTAGCTGAAAATAAAGAAGATTTTACTAAGATATTTCAGGAACTGTCTAAGGAGAAGCCTGATTTAACGAAATTCACTGAAACGCAAAAAGAAAAACTTAAAAACTTAAAAACTTTAGCTGGCGAAAAAGGTCAGAATATTTTAAATACGATTTTAAGTACATTTAAAGATTTTAAAGAATATAGTTTTACAAATGCTGATCTGACTAAGATGAAACAGACTACTGATGCTAAATTGCTGGAGCAAGCAACAAAGCCATCTATTCCCGATAATTGGGAAAGGGTGAAGCCTAAGCCTGATGGTAAGCCTAGATCTAAGGACACTGATAATGATACGTCGACAAGCAGATCAGGTAGGGGGTCTTGTGATACTAGTGGAATTCTTGAAAAAATTTTAGCGAGGCTTGAAAAGCTTGAAAATGGAGATACGGATAAAGATACTAAAAAGAGGCAATCTTCTGCACCAGGTTGGTTAACTGTTATTTCAGGCCTAGCTGATGCAGCTGCTAAAGTTATTCCAAGTCTTATTAATAACAATCAAGATTACTGCTGTTACTCACCAGCACCATGTTATGGAGGCGGGGGATATCAACAACATCCCATCTGTAGGCGACCTTATTATGTCGGCGGCGATACATGGCCGTGGGGTAGGGCGAATGGCATTAATAGTGAATATAGTGCCTTTAATAATTACATGCCTTCTTCGGGGTCTTACTCTGCCATTTCAAATCCATCTTCAACGAGTTCTAGTAATCCTTACAGTAGCTCGTCAGCTTATAATCCGATAAGTATATCGGTTAATCCAGTATTTAATAATAGCCCTACTCAGAGCAGCAGCTCGAATAGCTATTCTGGATCACGTTCGAGTAACGTGGCGGCAATCAGAAGAAGCTTTGGTATTAATACCTAGTATTCGCAGAACTTAGGGTATTTTTTAGAACTCTAATGAGAGATCGTACCTGTAAATTAACTGATTCTTAACTTTAATTGTTAACAGTATAAGTATATAGACACTATATGAAAATGCCATGTTAGATTTAAGCGTTTTGAGTACATTCGATCCTGTTAGTCTCAGCTCTACTAAGAATAGTAGTGGCGATGGTATTAGTTTTGAATCACAGTTAGATCCCTCACTAGATGCTGATAAACTTGCAAAAATTATCGAAAAAGAAGCAGCAAAGTCAAAAGATGAAGCTAAAAAGCTTGAGCTTATAGAAAGATCACTTGCATACGTCCGAGCAAAAGGTGGCAGTGACTTATCTTCAGATGTATATGAACAATTGAAAGGTAAGGATAGTAGTGATCTATTTGGGCCAGCAGATGAAGTGCCATCTAGTGTGAAGAGTAATACTGCTGCTAAAACTGCTTGGGAAAAGATCATGACAGGTAGAGCTTATGATCATATTGAAGAAAATAAAAATTCTATTCAGGAGGATTTAGACTCTGCTCGTGATGAGGCGGATGATAAAAAGATTTTAAAAGTAGCTGATAATCCAGCCTTAGTTAATTTAAAAGAAGAATTAACGGAAAATGGTATGTCAAGCGCTGAGGCAGATAGAGATATATCTAGAATGCTGCGAGAAACTAATTTACTAAAGTCAGGTGAAAGCGTTAAGATCGAAATGGATAGTCCTTCAAGTGCTTTATCTGCTGGCAGAACTAAGAAATTAGAAGAGTTCAGAGATAAATTAACTGCAAGAATTGATAAAGCAACAAGCCCAGAAGCAGCTAAAAAAATCTTAGAGGATTCTGTAGATGATTTTGAAAAATTAAGACCAAGTGGCATAAAGGCTGAAACGTTCTACACTGAGCAGATGCAAGCCGTATTAGACGAGTCAAAAAAATACAAAGATTATCATGTAGCTGCTACTCCTTCTTTAGAGAAGATTACGGTTGATGGAAAAGAGTTAATTAAAACTACTAATGATAACGTCTATGTCTCTGATGGAAAATTCGTTAATTCGAAGGGCAAGGAATATGAGGTTAAAGATGACAAAATTACAGTGGATGGTACGAAAATAGGCATAAAAGACATAAAACCATCACAGCCAGAAATTAGTGTTTTTATGCACAAAGATCAGGATAAAGTCGAGGATCATAGCTTAGAAGCTGGCAAAGAATACATAGAAGACCAAAGATTAGTATATAAAGCGAGTGGAGATGAAGAAGCCTTAAGAGAGTTAAAGAAAGCTGAAAAGGTTTTAGATAAAACCGAAGATGCTGTAGAAGCAAGACGTAAAAGAGAAGAAAAAGAAGGTAAGAGCGACAACAATGACACACTTAAGCTAATAGTGGGGATTATCGGTGCCGTAGCTACGGTAGTTGCAGCTCTGAGCCAAGGTCGTGGAAAAACCACTACTATAACGGGTGGCGGTGGTTATAATGGCCAAGCTGGCTATGGATATGGTTCCTATTACGCTTCAGATAAATATGGTTATAACAGAGGCTACCAAGCGACAGTCGATGCAGCCTATCAACGTTCAAATCAATATTTAAGCACGCTTTATAATAATCCAGTTAGGACTAGGGCTTCAATTATGAGGCAGAATGGCATGTATGCAATTCAGAATGGGGCTGGTATACATAGGTATACTGGGTAATTTGGAGGGCTTGGCTAGGTTTACTTAGAATTATTAATTAGGTTTAAAAATAATTCTAAATAAAATAAAATTTATAGAATTTTAAAACTACCTAAAACCCTCTCTTAATAAGTATTACATATAAATTTCTAAATAAACTCTCCTTTATATAAGCACAAGAACGAAATAAAAGTTCTAAAAAGCATTAGGGATAAGGCTTTTAAATAAGGAGATTTAATTATGAATTGGTTTTTTAGTAATTATAGTAATTTCGGTGGCAGTTTTAATGGTGGTGTAAGCACTCGCGGCTGGGGCGGGAATTATGGCTGGGGCGGAAATTCTGGTGCCGTTCAAGGTGCTAATGGCAGCTGGGGTGGTTACAGCGGAAATACTCAGACTCTTCCAAATACTCAACCAATGGATTATCGTTACGGTGCGAGCTTTGCGAGTAATAATAACTCTGGCGGCTTTGGTTTTAATAATGGAAACATAGGCTGGGAGAATAGACCAGATGAATCTGGCAGATATTATAATTATGCAAAAGAACGCCAACCTTATGATGATTTTTTAAGACGTGGCTTTAATCCTGGTTATGAGCAAAATAATCTTGTTGCAACAAGAGACAGAAGAAGAAATGTTGAACAAACTATTGATAGTATTGGGCAGGTTGGTTTCTGGGGGCGTGGTTCTGGTTATCCACTAAGTCTATATGTGGGCTAAGTCAGAATCGCTAAAGGCTTAACTGAAAAAAAACGACGCAGAAATTGGAGTTTGTAAGCAGTGCCTTAATTCAAAAACAAATTATGCAAATCCTTCTTATAAAGATTCATCAGCATAATATTATTCTCAAAAAGTGTTTTCCCATTTTTACCTAAGGTCTTAGCATGGGAAAGTGCTTTAGCGCCAGCGAGGTTACCATCTAGAAGCAAGTATTGATCAGTGCCTTCGCTCATCATTACTGAGCCGAAAGGTGTATTCACTAGATCTAAATACTCCTGCTTAAGAGCGTGAGTCCATTTATATGAGCCACTTTGTTCTTGTATAATCGCAAGTCCCTCATTTCCATAATTCACATGAAAGAACATCATTCCAGCTTTAATTTCAGCTAAAAACAAAATCGGGCTATTAGCATCCTGCCAGCTTAAAAGACCTTTATGTGAAGGATCACTTAAGCTCTCTATTTTAATAAAACCACTCAAAAAATCTTTAGAAGGCTCATCTTTTAGAATATACTGATAGTGAAAATTATCAGTCGTTTTATCTAGGGTAATTTCATCACCCATCTCTTCTAACCATCGTTTAGCTTCTTCGAGTTCTAATCTTAGAGATTCATCTAGCTGTAAAGTGCTATTAGAATCATGATTTTTAAGAGCAGAGATTAACTGATCTTTATGGCTTATAATCAGCCTAAATTTATGCTCAGAGAAAGAACGATCTAGGTAAGCTTGGTCTATTTTCTGTAAACCTGTAGCCTGAATCGAAGACAGCGCGAAGCGCACCTTATTTAGCCCCTGCCAAATAGAAATTAAATCATGCCAAGTTCTTTCAGTTATCATCAAGATAAGCCTATCCAGTCAATGTTATATAAGTTTTCATTATATATACAATCGATATTTATAATATACCTTGATTTTAATAATCCTTGATGTGACAGAACTCTAACTTTTACCCGAGGCACATCCCCTAAAAGCTCTATATAAAATTTAAAATACCTTAAAAGATACTGCCCATGCTTATAAGCGTTAGTATTACCATCATCTTCATAGAAATGATAATCAATAGTAATGTTTTTCTTAAGACTTAATTCTTGAGAGTTAAGAAAAATTCTAAATTTTAAAGGTATTTCGTGAAGAGCGTCTTGAGGATAATTAAAAACAAGATTATCAGGCTTAGAATCCGTTTTTTCTACTAAGGCTACTACCGAATTAGCTTTTACGAAAACTGGAATAGTATTAATATCTAATTCATAGTTACACTCTTGACCTGCGGGATATTCTTTAAAATTAAAAAAATCTATCCAAGAGCCAGAATTTTCTAAGGGAGCTCTTATCGAAGAGGATTTAGTTTCACAGTAATTCTCTAAAGCTGGTAAATAGAATCTTTGAGACTGCAGCATAGCTCTAGGTTCTGCGTTTTCTTCCTCATCATCGTAAATGGTCTTGGTAACAGGTACTACCAGTAATGACTCCCCAAGCATATATTGGAAGCTTATTTCACGGACTTTAATATCTTCTTGAAAATCATAGATTAACGGGCGTTGAATCGGTATGCCTTGAGTGTGGGCTAAATAATTAGCTTGATATAAATATGGTCTTAAATTATCTCTAAGCTGCATAAATTTTTTAGCGATGCTGAAAAAACTTATCCCGTCAGGGCTTGAATCTGTTAATAAATCTAAAACCTCAGTAGGCTGTTCTTTATAAGAGTGAATAGTAAACCTTGGTGAAAAAACACCTAACTGAATCCACCTTAAAAATAGTTCTGGGCTAGGTTTATCACCCCAGAAACCACCGATATCACAGCCACAGTGAATCATTCCAGAAATACCCATAGATGAAATTAGCTGTGTATCATATTTTAAAGCCGTAAAACTACTACAGTTATCACCAGTCCAAGTTTCAGCATATTTTTGAATGCCAGCATAACCACTGCGACTTAATATCCACGGTCTAAGCTCAGAATTATTTTCAAGTGAAGCTTCATAAGATAGCTTACTCATTAAGTTTGGCATAAGTATAGTTCTGTGAACTTGACTATGAGCAGTAAATATTTCATATTCATTATTATCATTCCAGACCCCCCTTAAACCCTTTCCTAGAAGCTGTTCTTTAATTTTAGTTTTCCACCATGCTTGGGTTTTAGGCTTGGTGAAGTCTAGATAGGAACCTTCCCCACCCCAGTAATCCACCACTAGGGACTGCCCGCAAACTTCAATTTCCGCGTTTTCGCCTACCTCATTTATAAAGAGATCTAATCGCTCCGCTTCTGCATAAAGCGGATGAGATTTTAAAAGTACGGGTTTTAGATTTACACATAATTCGCCCCCTAGTCCTCTAAGTTCTTTAATGAAAAGCTCTGGCTGAGAAAATTTCTGGGGATTCCAAGTGAACTGTAAGCGTTCATTTTTTTCATTTAATGTGTAACCTGAAGAAAGGTGAAAAGCGGTAGGGAAAATGTTTGCTGCTTGGTGGCGTTTCATGAAGTTTAAAAGTTCTTCAGCCGAATTATCTTTCTCTGTATAAGCCATACCGCTACCCATATAGCCAAAGATAAACTCTGGTTCTAGATTAGGTCTTCCAGTAAGCTCAATAAATCTTTGACTTACTTTACTGAGTTCTGGTCCGTGAATATAGTAATAATTTAAATCTCCAGCTACCGCCCCGAAATAATAATAGGGACTTGGTTTTCGCTCTTTTCCGAAATCGAAAAATTTTTCAGAAAAATTATCAAAAAATATTCCATGAGCTTTATTTAAAACTCTGTCTAGGGCTATAAAAAATGGGATGTCTTTATAAAGAGGGTCACTGTTACTAGAATCATAGCCAAGAGCATCTACTGGTTTATTTATAAAACGCCGACCCCAGCGATTAAGTTCACCAGTTTTATCTCCTAACCCATAAATTAGTGGAGGATTCTGTGAATCTGTATAAGCTCTATAGGAGCGGACCTGCGGTCCGCCATCTAAAAAAATATCACTGTAAAAGCCAGCCTGAGAGAGATCTGATGAAACTAGGTCGCCATCTGCATCATAGATATCTATTTTTAAAGCATCTTTATTAATTATGATTTTTAAAACATCAGTGTGGAAAATTAGCTCAGTGACAGTATCTTCTAAGTTAATAGTATTTTGATTTTGAATAAAAACATCATGAGACTGCTCGCAAACTCCAATTTCTGCACTTAAGCCATAGCTACTGAAATCCAGCAAGGGATTAATATTCAGATCAAAGCTATCACTAAAGGCATAATGAAAACGCACTATGTAAGGTGATAAAAAGAGAATGAAAAGGTTTAATGCAGCTGACTCACTGCTTTCTAGCTTTTCTTTAATGCTAGATTTATCTGAACTTAAAGATAATTTAAAAACCCTAGTGGCTAAAGCCTGATAAGACTTTATTTTTAAATAATTTCGAACGCCGTAGTGAGTATTAGCGATAAAAGCCTCCAAAGTGTCTTAAGTAAAGACCTCTAGGTTATTAGATATGATATTTATCTTTATATTCCGCTTCTAGCTTAATATCGTTATATTTTCTAATTAAACCAGCATTAATATACTCTTTATTCTTGTCTTTATGGATGACGATAGTCGAGCCTGGGTGAATATACAGAGGATCACCCTTTAAAACGAAGAATGGTATAGGTAGTAAAGCACCTTTCACGAAACCTTTAGCACCTTCTTTAAATTTACTTTCACCAGCTCTAGATTCATATATCTGGTCTGCCATTCCCCAAATCGCCGTACCGCCTCTAGCTACTGGCAAGCCTATACTAACGAAATCCAGTGTAAGACCTAAGACCTGACCTGTAGTCGATAATAAAGCATTACCAACCCAATACGTTATCTCAGTCTTTTTCACAGCACGTATCTTAATTACTTCATCAATAGCTTCTGTTTTACCACTAGGTAAAACCGCTCTCTCTAGGTGGAATTTTCTAATCTCATCACGAGAGATTCTTCTACGTTCTCTATGCTCGATTAAGTTACCGTAAAACTTAGTACCGAGAGGAAAAGAATCAGGGTAATCTTCTACATTAAGAACTTCTATGACCTCAAGCTCTATAGCATCATGAGCGAAGATTATAGCTTTCGTCTTGTAGCCTCCACAAAAATTATGGCTTTCTGGCTGGCTTTCTCGAATTTTATCTGCACTATAAACAGCTTCAGAATTAGTAAATAAGCTTGTGATCAGGAAAAGTAAAATGAAGAATAATCTTTTCATAAAATATCTCTATAATATACTATGCCACGATGCCGTCTTTGTCCTCTTTAATTTATATGATTACTGGCAGTTTCTCTGCTCTATTTATATTTCTCGGCACTACTATTCTGCTTGCTAAGTGGATGAGCCCTGAGGATTTAGGTATTCTTATGGCAGCTGAAGCCTTTACGACTCTTTTTTCTTTTTTCTTTGACTTCGGTTTTAAAAACTCTATTCTGAAATGTTCTAGTGAAAATCGCTTAGAAAGTGCTATCGGGAATGCGATTCTGATAAAGCTTGCGATAGTCATACCAGTCATCGCTCTAACTTATTTAACCGCTTGGTTATCACATTTTGAGCCACGTATGATAGAAGTCATACACTATTACACGCTTGCGATGATTTTAGATAGTTTTGCCAAGATTTTTGGCATAGTGAGGCGAGCTTTAGGACAGTTTAAGATGACTGCGGCGATGAATGTCACGAACAGGGTTTTAAGGCTAGTAGTAATTTTTATTGTCTTAGTTCTATGTAAAGGTTCTATGCTGTTTCTTGTCCAGATGTTCGCTGTGAGCTCATTAATTAAGTTAATTTTAGCTACAGTTACTACTCTGAGGCTGACGGGAATTAGTGTAGATCTAAGTTCTATAAAAGAAATGTTTAAAGATTCTTTTGCTTACAGTATTTATGACGTTCTAGAAGAAGCTCAAGGGAATATAGATAGGCTAATGCTTACTTATCTTATGGGCACTACCTCCGTAGCGTTCTATTCAGTACCCGCACGCTTAAATCGTTTCTCACAGCTAATTATACAGACCGTGAATCGTGTTTATTTACCGTCTCTGCACGATCTTTATGTAAAAGTAGAGAAAGCTCCAATTACTGCAACTAATAGCGAAGTTGACCAAGCTCTAAAAGATTTTCTTGATAAGGTTAGCTTCTATTCTTCATTAACGGGTGTCCTGATTTTCTTAGGAATTTATTTTACGGCAGAGCCAGTTCTGTATTGGGTATTCGGCGAGACTTACGCTGAGTCTATTCCACTTGTTAAATGGTTTGGTTTACTTACATTAATCTGGTTTCTTAGTATATGTCCTAGTATGCTGATGGCCTGTGAGTCTTTTCATAAAAGGCGTATAGCTATAGTTTTATGCTCCACTCTTTTAAATATAGGGCTTGGCTGGTATTTAATTCCTAAGATGGGCTTAATAGCAGCTATTCATGCCACGAATATAGCTAATTTCGTGGCACTTATAGCGATGCTTTATTTTACTCGGCACAGAATAGATGTGAGAATGATTTTATTATTCTGTGCGGTTGGGGGATTGGTTTTTGTTTAAAGGTACTACTATCAAGAATGTTTAATTACCGTTTAATGTTTGCGTTAATTGTTCTTCAGTCATAGTATATTGTGGAACTGTACCGTTTAAATTTTCTTGATTACCGAATGCCAAGGAAAGTATTTTGTGCATATCTTTTGGGTTTGGTATTGAAAACGTTACTTGATCTAACTTACCTTGTTTATAAGCAGTATCCTGAACAGATTCTAAGCTATGTGGGAAACCCTTCACATCATTCACCGCACCACTTTGAACCAATACATGCTGCTCTACATACTGCCTATGGGCTCCTGGTAAGGCTTTGTAACTAGGGTACTGCTCTTGAAGCATTCCTGAAACATTTTCCTGAAGATCAGTTAAAGTTTCTTTTTTTGCAGTACCTTGAACTTCAGCTGATGGAGGATTCGGGATGAAATCTATCTGAGGGATAAATGCTACAGGGGCTGCGGCATTAGTGACTAAAAATGTCGCCAGTCCACTCAAGATTGTGTTTCTGATTCCATTAGATTTTGCTTCTTGATTAGCTAAAGTTAAATCAGTGTTTTGTTCTTGTTGCTGACCCAAGAGATCCTTTTGTATAGAATTAGCTGCAGCTAAAAGAAGTCCTAATTTAGCTAGCCCAGTGTTCGCCCTGGATTGAGTTTCTAGTTCTTGTTGTTGCTGATTGAGTTGCTTCTGCTGATCAGAAATCACTTGCTTAGTTTGTTCTTTTTCTTTTAAATGCTGCTCGACTGTATGAGCAAGCCTTTCTTGTAGTACTTCTGCCGTGACATCCTGTCCACGACTAGCTATTATTCTCATTTTCCTTCTTCCTTTTTTTATTAACTGAGCTTCCAACCTAGTTACCAAATTAAAAGAAGATTAAGGAATTATTTTGATAAAAATTTTAGTTTGATAGTAATAGCCTATAAAGACCTCTGACCCCAAATCCAGTAGCGCCTTTATATGCAAATAAGCCATCATGCTCAATAAAGCCGACACCCGCGATATCTAAATGCACCCATTTAGAATCTTTAGGAATAAAGTTACTGAGAAATTGAGCTGCAATTAAGGCATCTGGTCTAGAGCTACAGTGTGCTAAATCAGCGATTTCTGAATCTGTTTTCTTTTTATATTCCTCTAGCATCGGCATATGCCACAGCTTTTCACCCTCTTCAGCGAAAGCAGCCTCTACTTTACTAAGAAACTCTTCATCGTTAGTCATCGCTCCAGCAGCGGCTTCACCTAGTGTCGCCACTATGGAACCTGTTAAGGTAGCTAAATCTACGACATGTGTTGGCTTGTTTTTTAACTTAGATAAATAGCTTAAAGCATCGGCTAAAACTAAACGCCCCTCAGCATCAGTATCTACGACCTGCACCGTCTTGCCATTTAAAGCTCGCAGCACATCACCTGGCTTATAACTAGCTCCCCCAAAGGCATTTTCCGCAAGAGCCATTACTCCTGTGATTTTACGCTTAATTTTCTTTCTCTCCGCCACGCTTAATTTAGAAATTAAGTGAAATACGGAAAGCACTGTAGCAGCACCAGCCATATCAGATTTCATGTCTAGCATATACTGATTAGGTTTTAAACAGAGACCGCCAGTATCAAAAGTAATTCCCTTGCCCACTAAAGCTAAATGGGACTGCCCGCAAACTTCAACTTCTGCGTTTTCGTCGTCCTCATGATCCTCATGTACCTGCAGTACACTGCGGTCATTCGTCCTCCTCAGCCTTGAACTTGTACGTTTGCGAGCAGTCCCCAAGTAGGACTGCCCGCAAACTTCAATTTCTGCGTTTCCCATCTCTGGGTCAAATTCTAAAACTAAAAGCCTTGGGTGAAACTCTTTTCCAGAGTTAATTAGACTTTCTTTACCTACCGCAAGTAAGCACTCCATGCCAAGCTTTTTAGCTTCAGCTGCAGACACGGTTTTTAATTTTATCTGCGGGCACTTAGCTGCGATTTCTGTGGCTAGTATCTCTAAACTACCCGGATTAATTTCACTAGCATTAGCCGAGACTATATCCCTACAGAAAAGAACTGAATCTATAAGCTTGTCTCTTAGGTTGAAATTCAGCTTTTGGGCTTTAGAGCCGTGTATAGTTTTAAGTTTAATTTTTTTATTTTTAGTTTTATATTTATCAAAAAAATACGATTTTAAAAAAATCATTTCATAGACTATTTCTTGTTGAACATTACTTAAGTTACTAATATCTAAATCTAATTCGCTGTATTCTAAATCTTTCCAAGGCAGTTCAGAAATAGCTTTACGCAACTCAGAATTAGTAATAGTTTTTAAATTCGGCAGATAAATTTCTAAAAGAGCTTTATCGGGATAAATTAAAAAAGGTTTATCCTTAAATATTTCCTTTACAGGCTTCTCTTTAGCGGCGATCTTGACTAAAAGTTTTTTCATTTATATTAAATATTATTACATCATTATCAAACCATAATCTTTTTTCCTTATATCTATAGAAAATATGAAACCAAATAATTCAAATCACAAAGACCCAATAATTGAATATTTATTTAAAGATAAATCTGACGATGAGTGCTTCAGTTCCTTTGCCACTGATGAACACGGTAACCGAATAGGTTATTTAGATTTTGAGAATGGCACTAAAGTTGCTTGCTACCAAGCTGCAAATAAGTCTCCGGTTATCGAGTTAGACGTAAATGGCTATCAAGTCTTGTACATTAAAAACTACAAGAGTGATTTAGCTTGCAGAAAGGTCATGCTTGAAAATGATAAGATGCTGATTTACTTGTATAACAATCAATTTGAAATTATTGAAATGTACGAAGAAGAGACCTAAAGTCCCATTCTCTTTAATAATGCATTTTCATCTGGTTCTCTGCCCATAAAAGCCTTAAACAAGGATAAAGGAGCTTCACTGTCGCCTTTCTCCAGTATATTTTTCCTATATTCAGCACCTACAGTAGGGTTGAGTACGCCTTCATTTTGAAAACGACTGAAAGCATCAGCTTCAAGCACTTCTGCCCATTTATAACTATAATAACCAGAAGAGTAGCCACCTGCGAAGATATGCGAGAAAGAATTTGGAAAGCATACTAGATCTGATGGGTCGATTAGATTATATTTTCTTGCGATTCTTAGATAAGTTACATTAGGAGGTTCTGGTAGAGACTCTTGCTCACTCATGTATATATGTAAATCAAATAAAGCGAACTCTATCTGCCTTAAGCAGGATAAACCTTCATTAAAATTACGCGCGGCAAGCATCTTATCCAAAAGATCCGCTGGGATTGGTTCTGCTGTTTCATAATGCTTCGCAAAAGTTGATAAAGATTCTTTCTGCCAAACAAAATTTTCATTTAATTGGCTTGGTAATTCTACGAAATCCCACTCGACGTTAGTTCCAGCCATGGGTGAAAGTTCTACATTACTTAAAAGATGATGCAGAGCATGACCAAATTCATGAAACAGTGTCAAAACTTCAAGATGGGTTAATAGAGAAGGACTGTAAGCCGGTTCCAGCTGTGGTTTTGTTAAATTACAGACAAGTGTGCACTGTGGTTTAATTTTCTTACCAGATGGATTAACCGCAGCATCTACAAGAGGCATTACCCAAGCACCGCTGCGCTTCACTTCTCTAGGGTATAGATCCATATAGAATGTGCCGATAATAGAACCATCTTTTTCTAATACTTGATAAACGCTGACATCTTCATGCCATACTTCTATATTTTCTACTTTCTGGAAGTCTATAGAGTAAAGGGTTTTAGCAATGTTAAACATGCCTTCGATAGTTGCATTTAGTTCGAAATATGGCTTAGTTAAATTAGTGTCGAAATCATATTTTTCTTTCCTGAGTTTTTCCGATAGGTATGCTGTATCCCACGGCAAGATTTTATCGGGATTATTTTCGGTATTTTGATAGTTAATAGATTTTTGAAATGCAACTAATTCAGCATATTCCTTTTCAGCTAAAGCTCTTGCTTTTTCTGCAAGCCTTATAAGAAATTCTGTAACTTGCTTAGGACTCTCAGCCATCTTCATTTGTAATGATAAATCTGCATAACTAGGAAATCCGAGTAGCTTTGCCTTACGGGCTTTTACTGAAAAAATATCAAGGATAAGCGGTTCATTATCTAGTGACTCATTTTTCTTACTCTTTTTCCCAGCAGAGGCTCTAGTTAAATATTCTATATAGAGTGTTTTTCTTAAAGCTGCATTATCAGAGAATTTCATAAACGGTCCGTAAGATGGATAATCTAAATTAAATACCCAAGCGGATTCTATGCCATTCTCTTTAGCCTTAAGAGCTGCCGCTTGAATAAGATCCTCTGGCAGACCTGATAAATCTTCTGCATTCTTGATAATTAAATCAAACTTGCTATCTACGACGTTATTCGAGAACTTTTGTGAAAGCTGAGATAGTTTTAAATTTAATTCTTTAAACTCCTCTCTTGCCTCGCCTTCAAGTTCTGCTCCTGATAATTTAAAATCCTTTAAAGTATTTTCTAAATATCTTTTTCTTTCACCAGTAAGATTTTTTGCATTTTCTGATTCTGCATACCTCTTAACAAACTCATAGACACGTGGATCTAAAGAATAATTATTATAAAATTCCACCATTACTGGTCTTGCTTTCTCGGCTTCATCTCTAAAATCATCATCAGCATTTAGTGAAAGCAGGTTCTCCACTGGAGTCCAAGTTTTATCTACTAAATCCTCTATCTCTATTAAAGGATACATCGCATTTTCAAAAGTTAGCTCACCTTTAGTCGCTAAAATCTCTTCTAGCTTAGCTTGAGCTTGTTTAGTGATTTCTACGGTAGCAGGATAAATATGTTCAGCCTTAATGCTCTGATATGGTATGAACTCAGATGTACTAAGGAGTGGATTGGCTAATTTGGCTGTCATATAATTAATGCTAAAATCATATACCCTGAGCCTGAAACATGCAAACCATTAACCTCGATGAACTAAAACTAAAGCTAGATCAGATAGAGATCAGAGCTAGCGAAGATTGTAAAACTAATCTTAATTTAAAAAATGCTCATCAGATAAAAGCAAAATATTTGGGTAATAAAAGTGAAATTAGTGAATTTAAGGTCTACATGAAGGATCTTAAGCCTGAAGATAAACCAGCATTAGGTAAACTTATCAATGAAGCTCAGAGTCGAATAGAAACTATATTTAATTCACGTAATGATGAACTTAAGCAAGAAGAAATTGCCGCTAAATTAGAAGCAGAGAAAATAGATATTAGTTTACCTAATGGTAGAAGGACTCTAGGGAAGATTCATCCGCTTAACGATGTCACTAAAGATGTCGTAGGGATCTTTCAGAGATTAGGTTTCAAATTGGTAGACGGTCCAGAGCTCGAAAATACTTATTACAATTTCACCGCATTAAATACAGGTGAAGATCATCCAGCGAGAGATGAGCAGGATACTTTCTACACCAGCCTTTCCCCTGAAATATTATTAAGAAGCCATACTTCGTCTATTCAAATCAGAGCTATGGAAAAATTAAAACCTCCTTTTAGAATTATTGGTCATGGTCGCGTCTATCGTAATGAGGAAGTTAACGCCCGTAAAATGCCCTTCTTTCACCAATTAGAAATCATGTTAATAGATGAAAATATTAACTTTGGTCACATGAAATGGTTTCTAAATGAGTTTCTTAAAGAATTTTTTGGTAAAAGCGTAAACACTCGCTTAAGACCAGATTATTTTCCATTTACCGAGCCGAGTGCAGAATTAGACGCTGAGTGTGTCTTCTGTGAGGGTAAAGGCTGTAACACTTGCGGTGGACGAGGTTGGCTAGAATTAATGGGCTGTGGTATGGTAGACCCAAATGTACTTGAAATGGCTAAAATAGATTCTAAAAAATACTCAGGATTTGCTGCTGGATTAGGTTTAGAAAGATTTACTATGCTGAAGCATAAAATCAGCGATATTAGAACTTTATTTAATGGCGATCAGCGACTTTATAAAAGTTAAGTAACGAAAACGCAGAAATTGAAGTTTACGAGCAGTCTTAATTGCGGGGACTGCTCGCAAACGTACAAGTTCAAGGCTGAGGAGGACGAATGACCGCAGTGTACTGGGAGTACATGAGGATCACGAGGACGACGAAAACGCAGAAATTGAAGTTTGCGAGCAGTCCCACCCTACACTTACGGGCGTGTGGTATTATATTCGTATGAGTATCGAGACTTTATCACCAAAGCAAAAAGAAACTGCAGAAATTATATTCAAGCTTACTCAGCAAGAGCATTTTCCGCCCACTTTGGATGAAATAGCGGCCCAAATGGGCATTACGAAAGGTACGCTTCAATACCATATCTCTGCTTTAAAGAAAAAAAATATTATCACTTGGAATCAAGGCTCTGCTAGATCTATTCGTATCATTGACGATGATTCTTATAATTATTGCAGGGATAAATTCTCCACTGAGACTGATTCTCAGACTATTCATAAATTTGACCATATTCATAATGCAGTGACTAATAACAGTTTTTCACGAGCATCGAATGGGAAAATGTACAGAGATAATGAATTCGAAGTTCAGAGGGAAGCCATTCCTATTCTTGGCCAAATCACCGCTGGCTTACCTTTAGAAATCACTAATCAAGCAGAAGAGTATCTAGAGCTAGATTCTTTCTTTCCTCTTGGTTGCTATGCCTTGAAGGTTAAAGGTGAAAGTATGATAGATGCTCTCATTAATGATGGTGATGTTGTTTTAATTGAACCTCGCAAAGTCGCAAATAATGGTGAGATAGTAGTAGCCTTAATTAATAGAGAGTCCAGTACTTTAAAAAGATTTTATAAACAGAAAGATGGCAGAATTATGTTAAAACCAGAGAATCCTTATATGGAGCCTATCTATTTAGACCCTACGGATACTCTTGACATACAAGGAGTTGTAAAAGGTGTTTTACGTAGACTTTAGTGACACTACTGCCAAAAACGCAGAAATTGGAGTTCAGCAGCAGTGCTTTCTTGACACTATTGCTGAACGTGCAAGTTCAAGGCTGAGGAGGACGAATGACCGCAGTGTACCAAGCGTACATGAGGATCATGAGGACGACGAAAACGCAGAAATTGGAGTTCAGCAATAGTGTCATGTGGCAGCTTCTTGATATTGCGTATGTGATTCCCGCTAGTGTATTTCTAGCTTCCTGGCTTGCTGATTTTTTAAAAGCTCAATATTCGATTGAATGTAAAGTTCTTGCGATAGTTTCAGGGGCTTTCTTGGGTATACTTCTTACTATTTTTAAAATTAAGAATTTTGTAGATGCAGAAAACGCAAAAATAAAAGCTAAAGCCAATATGCTAAAATCCGATTCTATATGAGTACTACTATTAATGCTACTGAGGGAAAGGTTATACAGGTTATAGGGCCTGTTATTGATGTGGAATTTGAAAGCGGTCATCTTCCTGAAATCTATAACGCCCTTAAAATTGAAGGAACTAATGCTCAGGGTGAGCAGATTAACGTAACGGTAGAAGTTCAGTTATTGCTTGGTGATCACCGTGTTAGAACTATTTCTATGAACGCTACTGAGGGCTTATCAAGAGGCATGAAAGTTATAGATACTGGTAAACCTATCAGAGTACCTGTTGGGGCTTGTACTCTAGGCAGAATTTTTAATGTTTTAGGTGAACCAGTAGATGAAGTTGGTGAAGTTAACGCTAAAGAGTTTTTATCTATTCATAGGCAGCCACCAGCTTTATCAGAGCAAGCTACTAAAGTTGAAATATTTGAAACTGGTATTAAAGTTATAGATCTTTTAGAGCCTTATGTTAAAGGTGGAAAAATCGGTCTATTCGGTGGTGCTGGTGTAGGTAAGACAGTTTTAATCATGGAGCTTATTAATAACGTCGCTAAGGCTCACGATGGTATTTCCGTATTCTCTGGTGTAGGAGAGAGAACTCGTGAAGGTAATGACCTTTACCACGAGATGAAGGATTCTGGAGTACTTGAGAAAGTAGCACTGGTTTATGGCCAAATGAATGAGCCTCCAGGAGCAAGAATGAGAGTAGCTCTTACGGGACTTACCATGGCAGAGTATTTCAGAGATAAAGAGCAGAAAGATACGCTTCTTTTCGTTGATAATATTTTCAGATTCACTCAAGCAGGTTCTGAAGTATCAGCGCTTTTAGGTAGAATGCCTTCAGCAGTAGGTTATCAGCCGACCTTAGCTAATGAAATGGGACAGCTTCAAGAAAGAATTACTTCTACTGAAAATGGTTCTATCACCTCAGTTCAAGCGGTATATGTTCCAGCAGATGACCTGACAGATCCAGCTCCAGCGACGACTTTCTCTCACTTAGATGCGACTACAGTTCTTAACAGATCTATCGCAGAATTAGGTATTTATCCAGCTGTAGATCCTCTGGATTCTACTTCTACTGCTCTTAAGGAGTCTATAGTAGGGGTGGAACATTATCAAGTGGCTAGAGGCGTTCAAGCTATACTTCAGAGATATAAAGAGCTTCAGGACATTATCGCTATTCTTGGTATGGATGAGCTTTCTGAAGAAGATAGAATGACTGTAACTAGAGCAAGAAAAGTACAGAAGTTCCTTTCCCAGCCTTTCTTCGTAGCTGAAGTATTTACTGGTATGTCTGGTAAATATGTTAAATTAGAGGATACTATTAGAAGCTTTAAAGAAATTCTTGAAGGTAAGCATGATGAGCTTCCGGAACAGGCTTTTTACATGGTGGGTTCTATAGAAGAGGCTATCGAAAAAGCTAAAACTATTTCTTAGGACTGCTTGCAAACTACAATTTCTGCGTTTTCGTCGTCCTTATGATCCTCATGTACCCCGAGTACACTGCGGTCATGCGTCGTCCTTATAATCTGCGTTTTACCCGCCATACTCACTCGATGATTCTTGTCTGAATCTCGGTGGCAGATTAAATACTTTATCTCTATAAGCTAAGGAAATCTGATCAACTACATCTCTAACCGAGAGCATATACCTTGCAGCTCCATTCTTTTTTATCGGTATGTGCCTGTAAGAACCATCTGACATATGATTTAAAGCGAAAGCTATAGGATCTCCTTCAGAAAGCATCTGCGGATTACGTGTCATGTAGTCTTTAATCACAGCTTTAGCAATATCTACTTTTTTAGATATCACTCTTCTGAGTACATCTCGCTCAGTAAAAATGCCGACGACTTGTCCTTCGCTATCAGTAACACCGACACAACCTTTATTATTGTCCGCCATATAAGCGATAGCCGTCTCTAGTAAAGATGTTTCAGGAACAGTGTGAATATAATCTAAATTTAAAACTTTTATCGGGTCATTAATATCAATAGCAGCAGAGATATTCGATGAAATAAGCTGCTTAGAGTTTTCATCTAACATCATTAATTCTTCTTCTATATAATCTGAGACCATTACATATATTCTACCCAATTCTTCGAACTTTATTAAGAAATTGCTAAGAAATTAAGGTCTTGCCAAAATAGCTTAAAAGAAATTAATGTGGAATAATGCTTTTATGACAAGTGAAGCGTATATCGTAGATCTAGTAAGAACACCGATGGGCAGAGGGAAAGCTGGCTCTTCATTATCAAGTGTACATCCAGTTGATTTAGGTGCTGCACCAGTGAAAGCTTTAATAGAGCATAATAAACTAGACCCTAAATCTATAGATGATCTTATTTATGGCTGTGTAACTCCTATAGCTGAGCAAAGCATGAACATAGCTAGACTTATAGCTTTACTGGCTTTAACAGAGAATGTTCCAGGTATTCAAATAAATAGAATGTGCAGCTCGGGCTTACAGGCAGTAGACTTCGCTGTGCAGGGAATCAAAGCTAATGATTATGAGCTAGTTATAGCTGGTGGCGTGGAACACATGGGCAGAGTGCCTATGGGGATGGATTCACTGCCACTACCGAGTTCGGCGAATCAAGGTTCTAGTTTATCTGATTCTTACTTAGCGAAATACCCTGTAAAAAGCATGGGGCAGTCAGCGGAACTTATCGCTGAAAAATGGGGATTCAGTCGTATAGAGTTAGATACCTTCAGCGCAGAGTCTCATAAAAAAGCTTTTAATGCTGCTTCTAGTGGCTATTTCGATAATGAAATCATCGGAGTCGAGACTAAAGATTTTGGAGTGGTTTTAAAAGACGAGGGCATTCGCCCTGAGATAGATTTAGCTAAAATGGCGACTTTGCCAACTCCTTTCAAAGATGGTGGTGTAATTAGTCCGGCTAACGCAAGTCAGATCACAGATGGCGCATCAGCAGTGCTTTTAGCTAGTGAATCTGCTTTAAAAAAATATAATTTAAAGCCTCGTGCTCGTATTTTAAAAAGCTATGTCTGTGGAAGTGACCCCGTGATGCAGCTTACAGGCCCGATTCCAGCTGTAAGAGAGCTTTTTAAGAGAACAGGTTTGAGTATGGCTGATATAGATTTAGTGGAAGTTAATGAGGCATTCGCTTCTGTGGTTTTAGCCTGCGTTAAAGAATTAGAAATACCTTTAGATAAGCTGAATGTAAATGGTGGTGCGATAGCTTTAGGTCATCCTCTGGGCTGCTCTGGTGCAAGAATACTGAGCACTTTAGTAAATGAGCTGGAAAGAAGAAAATTAAAAAGAGGTCTAATCACTATGTGTGTGGGCTTTGGGCAAGGGATAGCGACTATAGTGGAATTAGTTTAGGGCACTGTTGCCAAACTCCTATTTCGGCGTTTTCGTCGTCTCATTTTATCTATACGCTCAAGAGTTTTTCTATACCATATTTAAGTTGTAGTTAAATATGGTATAGTATTTGGGCGTATATAAAAAGGCTTTTAACTCCTTTCATTAAGCAATTGCTGAAGCGGTTCCCAGCTGTTTTGCTATCTGGAGCTAGGCAGAGTGGCAAGTCTACACTCTAAAAAAAACTTTCCTAATTACACCTATGTAACTTTAGATGACTTGCAAGCTAGGGATATAGCTACAAAAGACCCGAAAGCATTTTTAAATTTCTATAAACCGCCTCTCATTATTGATGAGATACAGAATGCTCCTGATCTACTTTAGAAGAACTTCGCAAGAAAAAAATCTCAACATGGATAGATTATTCTTTACGTGGATTATATCCAGAATTAGTCGCTGATGCAAAATTAGAATCGAAGCTTTGGTATTCAGCATATATTGAATCCCTTCTCAATAAAGATATACGCGATAATCTAAAAAAAGAGCACCTCGGCACTTATGATCGTTTTATTAAATTACTTGCAGCTAGATGCTCTCAAGAATTGAAATATCAAGAATTCGCAAAAGAGCTTGGGGTCAGTAACCTCACCATTCAGTCTTGGATTAGTTTACTTGAGCGTAGTCAAATTATTTTTTTATTACAGCCTTATTACAAAAATTTAGGAAAAAGAATCGTTAAAAGTCCTAAGTTATATTTTTTAGATACAGGTTTGGTGAGCTATTTATCTGGAAATACGACAAAGGAAATCATTGAAAATGGTCCTATGGCTGGAGCTTTGTTTGAAAATTTTGTAATAGGGGCAGTTTTAAATTCCTTTAAGCAAAAAAACTGTGGCAATGCACTGGCTTGATATTTTTGAAATATTGGGGGACAAGCCCTTCCCATCCTAACTCACCAACTTAAAATACATCTTAGAAATAGTAGACAGTAGTCTATCAAAATCCATCTCAATTCGATGTGGGTTATTTAAATTCAACCACTCTTCAGCAGTGCATTCTATCATTCCGGCAATGGCTACAGCTGCTATCTTCGAATCTACATGCTTCTGTAAAGGACTCCTGTCTATAATCCTTTCGGTGCGTTCGATTAAGCGCAGACGAATATGATAATATTTTTCTGCGAACTGTGGATCTAAGGAAGCAAGCTCTTTACTTAAGCGAATAATGTTGTAATTACGCTTAAAACTTTCAAAAATCGCAGCAATATCTTTTCTTAAAGCACGATAGGTACTCAGACCTTCTTTATATTCAGCATCTATATCTACGCCGCCCTGAAAGGCAGTATAGAGATCATCTTCTACCTGTTCTAGTAGCTTATAAAAAACGTCTTTCTTGTCGGAGAAATATAAATAGAAAGTGCCATGCCCTAAACCAGCGTGAGCAGCGATGTCTTTAACACTAACTTGATTAAAACCTTTTTCAATAAAAACACTTTTCGCAGAATCTAAAATATTCTTACAAGTTTTACGAGCTTTTTCAGTTTTTAATTCAGAATCCATAAATTCAGCCTATGAAATAATGCTCTTCACTGCTGTATAATATCAAAAAGCGTGATTAAATTCAAAAATGTCAGTAAATTTTATGGACCTATTAAGGCATTAGATAATATTAACTTTGAAATTGAAGCGGGAGAAATGGTTTTCATCGTAGGTCCCAGTGGAGCTGGTAAATCTACTTTAATGAAATTACTTTATCGTGAAGAGCGAAATACCCATGGTCAGATTTTAATAAATAATATAGATGTTAGCTCGCTATCTGAAGATAAAATCCCTTACTTAAGGCGCCGTATGGGTATAATCTTTCAAGATTTTAAATTATTACCGAATAAAAGTATTTTTGATAACATCGCTTATGGATTAAGAGGTCTAGGCGTTTCTGAATTTGAAATTCAAAAAAGAGTGGCTGGAGCTTTAAATTTAGTAGGTTTATTAGAAAGAGCAGATGCTTTTCCGAATGAGCTTTCAGGTGGTGAGCAACAGCGTGTTGGTATCGCTAGAGCGATAGTGCAAGGACCGCCATTAGTTATAGCAGATGAACCTACGGGGAATTTAGATCCTAAAACATCTATAGAGATTTTTAATTTATTGAAAAGTGTCTCCCTGAGAGGAACTACCGTCATAGTTAGTACTCACAATCATAAAATAGTTAAAGAGTTTAAAGAAAGAGTTCTAGTCCTTGAAGATGGTAAACTTGTTAATGACACTCTTTTAAGCTCAGTGTCTAACCCTTATGCGTAGTATTAGAATCATTTGGCGTATCCTGAAAGAAACCTACCAGAGCATCAAATTCTCTGGAATGTCTAATTTCATGGTTATCAGTATCTTAACTGTAACTCTAGCTTTGTTTGGTGGTGTACTTCAGTTCAATTCATCTATTAAGCAGATTTATCAAAACTTAGATAATCAGCTAGAATTCTCTATTTATCTTATTGAAGGAGCTGAGACTAAAGCTATAGCTCAAAAAATTAGCCAGATTGAGGCAGTAAAGAAAGTTGATATCATCCCTAAAGATATAGCTTGGAGAACTTTTAGGGATAAATTTGGATTCAGCGAAGATTCCAGCAATCCGCTTCCAGACACGCTTCATGTAAATGTAAAACGTGCTCAAGATCTTAAACCTGTCATAGAGCAGATTAAAAACTATTCAGGTATAGAACAAATCAGCTATGCTCCTCAGCTATTCCAAGGTCTAAGAAGAGTCAGATCAATTTTATTTTCATTTGGTCTTTTTATCACTTTAATCCTTGCGATAAGCACTATAACCATCATTTCTAATACGATTCAGCTTATAGTAAAATCTCGTTCACTCGAAATTAAAATACTTCGCTTAGTTGGTGTAGATGACTGGTATATTAGAGGACCTTTTATTACTCACGGTATCTTTTATGGTTTAGTATCCTCACTAATAGCGATAATTCCATTAGTTATATTTCAAAACTTTGTCTGGAACTCATTTCAGGCTTCATTTAAAACTATCATGCCACTTACATTTAGTTTTGATTCTGGTAATGAACTTGGCTTAATCTTTGTAATTATGTTTTTAACTGGAATTATAGTCTGCGGTACTAGTAGTTATATGGTTACAAACAGATACATTAAAGTCTAAGCTGCGTTTAGTATAATCAATAAGATGAATCTTAATACAGATAAAGCGAATATTTATAAATACAAAGCTTCTCTTATAATTCCTGTTTATAACGAGGAAGAAAACTTAGAATTATTGCAAGCAGAAATAGAAAAATCTTTAAATGGAAAAATTAGCTATGAAGTCGTTTATGTCGATGATGGCAGTAAAGACGCTAGTTACGAGATATTAGAAAAAATAGCTCATAATAAGGATTACGTAAAAGTTATTAAACTGAGACGCAATTATGGTCAAACTGCTGCTATGCAAGCTGGTATAGAAAACTCCTCTGGTGAAATTTTAATTCCTTTAGATTCAGATTTACAGAATGATCCTAGTGATATTCCAGAACTGATTAATAAAATAGAGGAGGGCTATGATGTAGTCAGTGGCTGGAGAAAAAACAGACAAGATACTTTTATTAATCGTAAGTTACCATCAATAATAGCTAATAGTATTATTTCTTGGATTTCTGGAGTTAAATTACATGACTATGGCTGTAGCTTAAAAGCCTATAAAGCTGATGTACTGCAGTACGTAAAGCTTTATGGTGAGCTGCATCGCTTCATTCCCGTCTGTGCAAGCTGGTATGGAGCTAAAGTTACAGAAATGCCAGTTAAGCACCACGCAAGACGCTTCGGTAAGTCTAAATATGGAATAAATCGTACTATTAAAGTTATTTTGGATTTAATCGTAATTAAATTTTTGACGAATTACGCTACTAGACCTATTTATGTTTTCGGTGGAATTTCAGTAGCGAGCATGTTATTTTTTATAGGAGCTAGCATCTGGGCTTTAATTTTAAAATTCAGTGAAGGTATAGACTTGGATTCTACACCTTTGCCAGTGATCGCTGCTATGTTTTTTACTGTCTCTGTGCAGATCGCGATGATGGGATTACTTGCTGATATGTTAATGCGTACCTATTATGAATCCCAAGATAAAAAGATATATACTGTAGAAAAGCGATTGAATTTCAATCAAGCACAGTATGCGAGTCTTTAAACTCAAAACTAAATTAATCTCAGCCTTATTAATGCTACTCGTAATTAATCCACTGTCTGCTGTAGATCGGTCTCTAAAAGCTCACATAGAATATAAACTAGAGTATGACGAAGAAATTCCCTTACGAGTAACTCAAATCCCAACTGATTTTGGCATGATTGATAAGGATATAGAGGGAAAGCTGATACCTTTAAACACTAACGCTGAAGTAGTTTTAGAAAATATTTATGATATTCAATTATCCGAAAACTCAAATGCCAAAGGTCGGTTAAGCACTAACAATATGAAAGAAGAATTATCTAGTGATTCTCTGAAAATTCTATTACCCAAAGGAAGTAAATTTTACGCAAAGGTTAAAAACAGCGAACTCGCTAAATCCTTTAATAGAGACGGGTTTATAGAGTTAGAGTTTTATAAGATAGAAGTCGGCACTTCAAGTAAGCCTCAATCTATATCAATCCCCAAAGGGGTTTTAAACGCAGATAACAGGGGACTTCGTGAAAGCTTTTCTAATAAAGCAAGCAAAGTGGGAAAAGCGATAGGCTATACGCTGGGAGGAGCTTTAATCGCTCCTTTAGTTAGTTATCAAATAGCAGGGGTTTTAGTTTTTAGTAATCCCTATATTGCAGGTGGTACTGCTGCTACTGGAGCTGCAATTGGACTTGCTTACGGCATAGCTAGCAAAGGTAAAAATTTCAATCTAGAGCCAGGTTCTGAGATTAAGTTAAAACCAAATAATGACTGGCTTTTAAGTAAACTTGATTCCCAAAACTTGATCAGTAGTGAAGCTCAGCAAGATACAGAAAATTTAACAAAATCCTCAACAGCAGAGTCCAAGAATCAGTTGGCAAAAAAAGCCTTACTTAAAATTAATAAGATCAAAAAATCTGGCTCTAATTTTAATCAAAAATGTTTGAAAATCAATCTTGATTATGAAAACAAAAGTACAGAAGCTATTCGCTTTCTATCTTTTAGACTAGTCGACAGTATGAATAAGGAATACTTCCCTGATGGCGATAGCTTTAAAAGCGGGCAGCTCGCAGAGCTGCCACAGACAGGGAATCTTAATCTACTTTACTGTGTAGATTTTTCTAAAGCTATTTATAATCTTGAGCTTAGAGGCATGAATACTTATGAGTTATTAGCAAGTGAAAAAATTATGCTATACTAAGCCAAAACTTGCTCTAAGGCAGGGAATTGAGCGGATTTAACCTCAGAGACATAAGCCTTGAAAGCATTTAACATATCTTCATACTGATAAGAATATCTTTTAACAAATTTAGGCTTAAATAAATTAAATCTACCTAAAAGATCGTCTGTGACTAAGACTTGACCTGTAGTATGAGAACCCGCACCGATACCTATAGTAAAAACTCTTATGCTATCAGTAATTAATTTAGCGATAGCCTCTGGGACCATCTCTAATACTAATCCTATAACCCCACTCTTTTCTAAAGCTTTAGCCTCACTCAGTAAAAGCTCCGCATCTGTTATGAGTTTATTCTGTATCGAAAACTTTTCTACGCTCTGTGGAGTATAACCTATATGACCTAGAACCTTGTAACCAGCATTAACTAACTTAGAAATAAGCTCTAAGCTCTCAGCTTCAGCGTTTTCTATTTTTAAAGCATAAATACCCGCTTCAAAAAATTTTAAAGAATCTTCATAAGCCCCAGTAAGTCCCTTAGATACTGAAACATAAGGTAAGTCTCCTATTATCTTAGTATTCGGCGCACCCCGCTTCACCGCACGTGTACACATCAACATTTCATCTAAACTAACTTCTTGCGTGGTTTTATAACCAAGAAAGACATTAGCTAAGCTATCTCCAACAAGGATATAATCGAGACCAGACTGCTCAAGTGCCCTTGCTGTGTTAAAGTCATAAGCCGTAAGCATTGTAAGCTTGGACATAAAAATAATTATACTAAATTAAACTGCCCCCATTAATTTCTCCTTAGGAGGTACTTTACCCACGCTTAGGAACAGTATTTCGTTAGCGGTCATTTTTCCCTTAATTTACCTTAAGTGAAGTTAATTGGGGCAGTTTTATATTAACTAGAGGATATAGATGTTAGAATAAACTTTTTAGTGAATATTTTATTTTGCATAAAGAAGTGCTGCCCTCCAATCAATTACAAGATATATATAACTGGCTTTTAATATCTTTAAAGAACCAAGAAGCTAAGCGGGAAGCCCTAATAATATTAAAAGTAATAGCAGATATTGATCCTCATCAGCTTTTCACTAAAAAAGACTATCTCTTATCATCTGCACAGATAAAGAAAATTCAAGAAATAGTTAAACTGCGTAATGAAAAACATATTCCGCTAGCTTATCTTTTGGAAGAAGCTTATTTTCTAGATCTAGAAATCTTCGTAAATAATGCAGTACTAATACCCCGTCCAGAGACAGAATTATTGGTCACCGAAACTCTGAAAAAAATTAAAGAAGATAAATTAAGGCAGATTAGTATATTGGATCTCTGTACTGGATCTGGGTGCATAGCCCTTGCCTTGAAAAGAGCTTTACCTAGTGCGAATGTCTATGCTAGTGATATCTCTAAAGATGCTTTAAATGTGGCTTTAATTAATGCAGAGAAATACAAACAAGATATTAATTTTATTCTTGGTGACTATTTAGATCCCTTTTTAAGTCAGCAGCGTTCTCCAGTGGCATTGCCCATAATTCGTTCCTCCCCACCATATTTTGACGTCGTAATCTCCAATCCACCTTATATCGCTGAATCTGATTATACTAGTCTTGCAGCCGAATTAATGCATGAACCCAAACATGCCTTGGTAGGCTTCCCCTACGCACATATTCGGGAACAATTAAAAGGTTTAATTAAACCTAATGGTTTTTTCGCCTTTGAGTTTGGCTATGAGCAAACTCAAAGGATACTGGAAATTTTCCCTAAAGCAGTTATACATAAGGATTTAGCTGGTATAGATCGCTTTGCTTTCGTACAGGAAGAAGATTTATAATGTTTTACTAAAACCATTCTGGGAATTTTTCTAGGTTAAAATGGTATTTTGTATGCCGATTTTAACTTGCAGTGATGATAATAACTCGAATGACAGTAAAGTCTTCTTTGAGTTAAATTTAAAAAATACTTTTACGATAAAAGATACTTGCCATAAGGAAGAAGAGCAAAGCTGGCAATCCTATGAGCTTAAACTTCACGCTGGAACTAAAAGCATTGAATTTAACTCTGCTGATAAAGAACCCAATGAAGTAAAAGGGTTATTTTGCTTTAATATAAAACCCATAAATGAATTAAAAAACTTAAGTGAAAACTTAAAAAGTTTTTTAGAAAACGAAGAAGAACATTTTGTTTTTGAACCACTAGAACCCAGTATAGAATTACGCATCAGTAAGAGTCACGCTAATTCTTTTAAAATAGAGCTGTGGGTAGATGCAGGAAACACTTCGACGATTATCTACACGTGGGATGCACTTGGCATACGCTTTATGACGACTAAAGAAAAACTTATTCAGTTCTGCGCAGAGCTAGTCTAAGGTCCGACTACAACTACGTTAAACTTATCTGGATGAATATATTTTCTTGCAGCCTCATTCACTTTCTCTAAGCTGATGCTGTTAATAATCTCAGCATAATTTTGTGGATAATCTAAATCTAAATCATAGAGAAGCATCTGACTTGCAACATCGGTAACATCTTCATTTGAAGATAAATTTCTTACCGCAAAGGAACCAGTTAAAAATGATTTAGTCGCTTTCAATTCCGTTTCACTAATACCAGTTCGTAAAAACTCCCGAACCGCTTCCCTTGTAAGTTCTATAGCTTTATCTACATTATTAGGATTACTACCTAACGTTATATAGAAAGGGCCCGGAACCAAACCTGCTTGGAAAGTAGATCCCACATTATAAACTAAGCCATGTTCATCTCTAACTTTAGAACCCAGCCTAGAAGATAATGGGCTACCACCTAAAGCATAATTAGCTATAAATAGTGGATAAAAATCAGGGTCTTTTCTGGTTACAAAACCAACATGCCCCATATAAACCTCAGATTGTTTTTTATGAACTTTCTTAATATGTTTAGTTTTAGGTGCTTGTAGCTTGGAACTCGGAGAACTAGATATTACAGCTTTATTCTTTTTCTGCCATGGACTAAAATTAGACTCTATTAGAGATTTTACTTCTGTTGCGTCGATATCGCCTACTAGAGCGATTTTCATCTGATCTAATCCATAATATTTCTGATAAAAGTTTTTAATATCGGCTAGGCTGATCGCCTGAATGGATTTAATTTTCTCTTCGCTACTATGAGCATAAAATATATGACCTTTAGGGTAAATTAAACGATACATTTCGCTCCTAGCCACACTACTAGGAAATTCATCTTGCTGTTTAATAGTCTCTATAAGCTCTTTTTTTAATTTCTCTAATTCGACTTTTGAGAAAAGTGGTTCTGTGATTATCTCTTTGAAAATAGCCATAACCTTAGGTAAATTCTTTTTTAAACTAGAAATCTCTACAGCACTGGTTTCTTTACCTGGTTCAAATTCTATATCCGCACCATAAGTATCTAAAGCTTTAGCTATAGTAAATTTATCTCTGTGCTTAGAGCCTCTTTCCAGCATATTTGCTGTAAGATAAGCTAAGCAAGGCTTCTCAAAATCCAGTGCAGAACCTGCAAAGGTAGAAGCTTTAATATAAACAAGTGGAATATTATGATCTTCTTTTAAGACTACTTTCAGGCTCGGATATTTATCTATATGAACAGGCTTCAGTGCAAAATTAAAAATACTTTTTATCTTATCCTTAGAATATTTAGGTGCCGTAATCTTTAAGAGTCTCTCTAATTTAGAACTGTCTAAAGGCTCAACAACAGCAGAACCGTAAAATTCTTTATCATCTGTTTTAAATTTCTTTACTTTAGGAGCAGTTGCCACCAGTGAATTCCCAGGGTCTTTAGGTAATTTATAAACTACTGTTTTATTCCGCGGTACGAAATATTTTTGAGCGACTTTTTTTACGTCTGTAACACTTACTTTTTTAAGTGATTCATACCAGTGATAGTAATTTTCCCAGTCTCCAGCGATCGCCTCAAAATAAGCAATCTGCAAAGCTTCATCATAAACGCCATCACGCTGATATATCGCTGAAGACTCAACTCTAGCCTTCGCTAGTTCCATCTCTTCTTTAGTGACATTAACCTTGATATCTTCCAATTCAGCGTTAATAAGGTCTTCTATCTTCTCTATATTCGCTTCAGGATTTAGATTCGCTACTATTTTATAAAGGGCGGGATCTTTATTCGATTCAGCATAACCGTGAACATCTATGGCAAGCCCAGTATCTACAAGCTTCTTAGTTAATCTAGAAGAAGTACCATTAAAAAGTATCTCATCTATGATATTTAAAGCTGGTAAATCTGGGTGAATAAATTCTGGTATATGGAAAGCCATGCCAAGCAAAGCTACTTGACCTTCATAATAGATATAGGATTTTCTTAATTCTTTCTGTTCTGGCTCTATTGCGACTTCATGATGTATATTTTCTGCCTTTTTATACGAAGCAAAATATCTGTGAATAAGATCTAAAGCTAAGTCCTTATCAAAATTACCAGCCAGCATTATAAAAGCATTGTTTGGAGCATAGTATTTATTATAAAAAGCTCGCATATTCGCTTCTTTGATATTATCAAGATCTGAACGCCAGCCTATAATTGGATTATGATAAGAATGTTTCTGAAAAGCTGTGGCTCTGAGCTGTTTTCCAAGTATAGTACTCGGGTAATTTTCTCCACCTTCCAGTTCAGACACTATAACACTTCTCTCTAAATCGATCTCTTCCTGATCTAGCCTAGAGTTACGCATGCGATCAGATTCTATCTTAATAGCTAGTTCTAAATTCTCTGGTGCGAAATTCTCATAATAACCAGTATAATCATAGCTAGTAAAAGCATTAAAGACACCACCTTTAAGCTGAATCGCCTGAGCTATCTCACCTTTTCTAAATTCTTTAGTACCTTTAAACATCATATGTTCTAGGTAATGAGCCATTCCAGTTTCATTACCGATTTCATCACGGCTACCCACTCGATACCAGACTTGAAATGAAATTAGTGGAGCATTAAGATCCTGCTTTAATAAGACTTTCAAGCCATTATCTAACTTGTACTCATCTACACCATTGGATTTTTTAATAAAATTTATATTTTTTGGCTTATTCTTGCTTGTTGCCATGCTATCACCCATAATACTATACAGTAGGATAAGAATTAAGAGAGTGATTTGGTGATTTTTTTTAGACATGGAGCTACTTTCATCTATAACATGCTATCCTAGATTTTTGTTGTGTTAAAGCTAGATAATAAATTTTTAAATTTAGAACTTATCACTCCAGAAGGTATTTTGCTTGCTGATCAGGTTAAGAAAGTTAAGCTTTTTACCTCTCTTGGTGGTTTGACTATTTTACCTAACCACGCTGAACTAAAATCAGATATAGTCTCTGGCACTTTAAAGATTAGTTTCTACGAAGAAACGAAGGGTGATATTAAATATGATGTCGGTGATGGGGTTATAGAAGTTACCCCTAGCACAGTTACCATAATAGCTAGTTCCGCTAAGGAAAGGATCATAGAAGATCCGTATAAGCTATAATCAGTTTTGCTGCGAAGACGGTGAAAGCGAATGAATGAGTCAGGTGAGAAATCAAGCAGCTATAAATTCTTACTTTCAGGTGTCTTCGTAGCTTAGTTTTAATAAACATAGAATCCTTAAAATATTAAAATAAAGATTATGCCAAATAATATCTGGTTTTCAGAAATATTTAAAGATAATCAGGGATTAACTCTTAAAGTCTCCGAGGTTTTACTAAAAAAACAGAGTGTATATCAAGAAATTTTAATTTTTAAAAACCCACACCTTGGTACTGTTATGGCGCTAGATGGAGCCCTGATGTTAAGCGACTTAGATGAGCATATGTACCACCACGCTCTTACTAGTTATGGCATGCAGAATGTTTTGGGTAATGGCACTGCTTCTAATTTAAATATTTTAGTAGTCGGCGGCGGTGATGGCGGCATAGTTAGAGACCTTTTTAAAAAGTATGAAAAGTATATTAATAAGGTAACTATGGTCGAGATAGATGAAGAGGTTATCAACGCTTCTCTTAAATTCTTTCCTAAAATAGCTTCTGCTTTAAATCACCCTAAACTAGATTTAAGATGTGAGGATGCTCTTAAATTTATAGAAACCAGTCCAGAAGGATACTTTGATTTAATACTCTGTGATTCCACAGACCCCGTGGGCTTCGCTGCAGGACTTATAGAAGAAGATTTTTATAAAAAAGTAAAACGTACGATGAAAGCTCATGGGATATTCTGCGCTCAGTCTGGTTCACCTTTCTTCCAAAAAGATGAATTAGAAAAGGCTCAGAAGAATCTCGCTAAGGTATTTTCAGAAGTGCATACTTTTTATGCGCCGATGCTGGTTTACCCTGGGGTGATTTGGTCTTATACTGCTGCGGGTGAGGCTATTATAAATAAAAAGAATTTAGATTTAGCGGAGTTTATCTAAATTGGATCAATATAAAAAAAATTTTGTAAAAAAGAACGAGACGGATCGAGTTCTCCTCGAATCTTTTTAGCTTTATAGTTTAACCAAAAAAGAAATAATATGCCATAAAGGAATCCACCTAACATAATCAGGCAGACGATTATAGATTTAAGCTCAGGATTTAGCATTATTAACAACCTCCAATCTTTGGTCTAAATGCATCAGTATAGAATGAGAATATGCAAAAACAAATATCCCAATAAAAAAAATTAGAACACAAAATAAAAGCTTCAGCAAATTAAAATTAGTAAAACTAAGATTAGGGTTAGTCAAAAAAATAAACAGTATACTCAAAAATGGCGTACATAATACAAGCCCTGCTGTTTTAAATAGATCAGCCCTAAATTTCTCTGACTCAAGCCATACGCACATGTCTTTAATTCTGCTTTTTAAGCTCAGAAATTTTAAGAGGTCATTTTTCCCCAAAAAAGTTAATTTTGAATCAGGGCTATAATTAGCGTTGAGTGAGCGATGAAATACAAAATATAATGCCAAAATTTTTAGTATCTGCACCAAAATTCTTAATGACTCTCACAATAAGCTTCTGCGTGTTTTTCTTACAATTTTTATTAGAAATTTTAAAAGCTAAATACCCAGATATTTACGATAAATTATATTTCTCAGATCCGAATTGGAAAATTTCAGCAGATAACCTCAGCATCTCAAATATAAAAACGCTTGATCCTGCTAAAGAATTAATTAATATCGTCAAGCTGCCACCCGAATAAGACATCTTTTCCCCAATGTTGTTCGAGACAAATTGAGTGAGGATTTAAAAACACAAAATGGAATAGAAGACTTGAATACAGTAAAGGTAAAAATAAATAATGGATCGTCAATGACGTTCCAGAATGATCCCAAAAGTACCCAGCATAAGGTGATATTGGATGATGATCCAACAAAGGTCGAAACCATAAGTCATGAGAATAACTATGGAGTAGTCGCCTACATTTACCGCTTTGAACAATTTGCAAAAGACAAAGGATTTTTATGTCACCAAGATCATCATGCTAGATACTTCAAACCCTCTGATGCTAAATAAATCAATCCGCACTGAGCGTTTTCTCTATTCTTTTTATTTTCTAAATAATCTAAAAACGGCTCAAAGAGACAAACCCTCAAAAGTACAACTATAAGCTAAGATATTTAGATCACTGCACCCTCAATGCACACACCCCCCCTAATCTCTATAGTAATCCCTAGCTACAACCAAGCTAAATATATAGCCTATAACCTAGATAGCATATTGGCTCAGACTTACAGTAACTTCGAAGTGATATTTATAGATGATGGCAGCAAGGATAATACCGCTGAAATTCTTAAAAGCTATACAGAGAAAGACTCTCGCATTAAATACTTTTACCAAAACAACTCAGAAAGAGCTGTAGCTAGAAGCCATGGCATTTCTAAAGCTAACGGCAAATATATATGCCTAGTAGATTCTGATGATACTTGGCTGCCGCATAAATTAGAAACACAGTTAGCTGTAATGGAGAATGACCCAGAGATAATTCTCTGCTACGCTCCAGTAAACAGAATAGATCCAGAAAATAAACCCCTAAAGAACGCTGCTAGGCAGCAAAAAGGTTACTCGGGTTTAATCTATAAAAATCTTTTAATGAGAAATTTTATTCCCTCTGTAACGCCGATGATCAGAGCTTCTGTAGTGAAAAATATCGGGGAGCAAGTCACAGACTTTATTCCTTATGAAGACTGGGATTTTTGGTTAAGATTATCTCGCTGTGGTAAATTCCATCATATTAAAGAAGCTCTCGGTAATTATCGCCTACATCCTCAGCAGTCAGTGAAAAACGTAAAAGCCTCTCGCATAGAGGAGGTTACTATAAAAGTCTTAGATGCTAATACTCAAGAGTTTCTTTTAGAACTTGATAGGACAGTTACAAAACGTGCAAGTTCAAGCCTGAGGAGGACGAATGGCCGCAGCGTAAAGGCTACTATAAAAGAAGCTTACAGCTTAGCTTATTTACGTATCGCTTACTGGTACTTAATAGCGGGGGATTCTAAAATGGCTCAAGAAAAATTAAAGATTTCGCTTAGTAAAAATACTTTAAGATTCATAGACCCTCGTTTTACGGTTCTGTGGTTCTGTTCTTACTTAAGCTCTTTTAATAAAGAGCTGGTAACGAAATTCCTTGGAGGCTTTCATTGATCAAAACTGTTAAAGATTTTCATCAGCGTATTTTAAATAATAGAGATTACTGGATAAGAAAAGTTATCAGATTATTCACTCTTACGGGAAATGTATTCCCGCAGTTCCTTTTAATCAGTGCTTTAATAGCTTTTGCAGATGTTTATATAGGGCTAAAACTAGCTTTAGTTTGGGCTATGGGTTATGGACTAAATCTAATCTTAAAAAATACCATAAAGAAACTACGGCCACCTAAAGAGCATGCAAAAGTTCACGTCAAAGGCTATAGCTTGCCTTCTGGCCATGCCTTTATGTCTACGGTGACATATTTGGGGATTTGTCTTTTTTTCGACTTTAATATAGCAGCTAAAATAGCCTTAGCCACTATTCCATTTTTACTTGGACTATCAAGACTTTACTTAAAAGTCCATGATATATATGACATTTGTGCAGGTTGGGGCTTCGGCATTCTGTACTTATATATTTTTTTGCAAGTTGTTTGAAATTTAGCTATACTAAATTATAAATAAATTAATAATTTAGAAATTATCAACAATTTGAGGATAAGTTCGATTGCAAACGGCGATGATAAACGACGTCGACATCTCGCGATGTAAGACGCCAGAAAAAGAAAAACTAAAATTAAGTACTCCTGCGGCCGTGGGATGGAATCAACACAATTCAGGAACCTATAATTCTCAAATATCACAGGACTTAAATTCCTCAAATCCTACAATAACAGAAGATCTACACAAAACTGCCGGTAGGGGAGATGAATTAGCCGAACAACCTCAAGCAGAAATACCTAAAACACAAAATGATGCACAGGAAAATACTATATTTGATAAATTTCTTGAGGCTTTTAAATTTGCACCATTATTGCAAAAAGGGATAATCGACTACGCTGCTGAAGATTCCCTTATTAAAAAAATAGCCACAACGGCAATGAGCCAAATGGCTTTATTTGGAAGTCTAGCAGGCTTAGTACGTCCGGGTGGAGGATTAAGCAAACTCGGCAAAATAGGTTATCGAGGTTCTATTGCATTAGGATCAGTTTCTAATTTTCTTGGTGCTATGAAAATGAATAATCTGTCTTTTGCGATATTAAACGTATTTAAAGCTGCTCTTAGTGGGAATCTACCAAAGCTTTTAGGAATGAATATTCCTTATTTATCTGTCTATTCTTACACTGGCTTGATCAATGGTATTAATAATCACTTAACTTCTGGTATGAAAGCCTTTATGCCTGATGGTGGCTATAAAAATGTTGGTGATAGTTTTAAAGTTATAGGGCAACAATTTTCTCGTGTAGCAGATGCGATTAAAGAACATGGTCTAGCTGGAGCATTTAAACTTGAAAATACTTCAAGCGGTATTTACGGAACGGTGGGTGGTCTTGGTTTTCAAGTAGGTGGATTTATTATGAAGAAAATTGGTCAGATCACGCATAATCCTACTCTAGAGACAGTTGGTGGATTTTTAAGGGGTGTAGTGGGTAATATCGCTGTAGAGGTAAACAGGGTTGATAAAAAGACCCTAGCAGTTGGTCGTAAAAATGAAGTCAGCTCTGGCGTTTGGTATACACTTGAAGGTCTATCAGAGGTCCTAGCGAGCATTACGGAGCATTTGCCACTTCCTGAAGAGCAGAGAAATTCTTTGAAACAACGCTTTGAAGCTGCTCTTGGAGCTGCAGGGACGATTGCGACTCTTTGTTACACAGTAGCAAACAATACAGAAAATAACGCTGGATATAGAGATAAATCCATCCAACCAACTCTGGCTGATATTACAAAAGTCTCCTTAGAAACTGGTTTAGCTAAAATCCTCCCACAAAGTATTGTCAATAAAATTATTTAAACTGCCCCCCTTAATTTCTCCTACAAGACAAGCCTAAATGACTGAGGGAGAAGCGTTTCTTTGTTTCTTTGTTTTTTTCTGATTTTCTAATTCCATATTTTTTATAGCGATTGCTGTTAATTTCTTTTTAGTAATCGTTTTTCCCTTAATTCAGCTTAAGTCAAATTAATTGGGGCAGTTTTCAAATTCTTAACTAGTAGTTAACGTATATTACATACATATTAATATCCAATACCACTTTGGAATCTTCTCTTTTAAATTAATATACAAGGAATAATCTTTTGAATATACCTCTAGCCGTATCAAACTTAAAAGCTAAATCATTAGGGAATAGCCCTAATGAGCGCAGCTATAATGGCACAGCCAAATTCAAATTAGATGATTACAGTAAAGACTTTCTCCTTAATACTAGTGATGCTGGCTTCATTAATAATAGAGAAAATGATTTTATTACTAAAGCTTTTAATAGCCATAAATCTGCCAAAAATCCTAGTGAGCTAATGGCTAGTTTAGATTCTATGAATATGGATCTAATCAGCCTCAGCATCGGCGATATGGAGCCGCAAGTAGATAATCTGGGTTTCTCTATAATGGATTTAAATAAGTTTACGTTCATGGACGGGAATTTAGCAGCAGGTGAAGCTGATTTACTTGGAATAATACGCCAGCAGCTATTTCAAGCACAGAATATCTTGGAATCAAGTATTAGAAAAGCTCTTGCAGATCCGAATATAAATTCTGTAGATAAGCAGAAGCTTGAAAGCTATTTAAATAATATTAAATCTGCACGTGAATGGCAGCCACAAGTGATGACAAGCAAAGCCCAAATAGATTTCAATGCTTGGGCAAATGATAAAAATTCTTTAAATACTACAGGGAGCAAAACCCTTAGCGAGCAAGGCATTCAAGCTCTTAAAAGAGCAGAAGGGTTCTCTGCACGATCTTACTCAGATTATAGTCAGCACACTAATGGCTATGGCACTAAAGCAAAATATGCAGGAGAGACCATAGACCCACAAACTGCTGAATTAAGATTAAAAGATGATCTTAAACATCGTGAGGCTTTTATAAACCGAGTTGCAGAGGCAAGATTAGAAAAAACGGGTAAAGGTTTAAGCCAAGCTCAATTCGATTCTTTAACTATGATGGTTTTCAATCTAGGACTAGGACAGGCACACGAAGTACATCAAGCCGTTATAGATGGCAAGGATGAATTAGTACCTAAATTAATGAATAAATATGTACACGCTGGCGGGAAGGTACTTCCCGGCTTAATTTCACGCAGACAGCAAGAAGCGGGTCTTTATAGTTATGGTGCTGAGCAACTCAGCGAAGCTGAAATGGCAACAAGCTAAAGGCACTGTTACCGAACTTCAATTTCTGCGTTTTCGTCGTCCTCGGCTTTCAACTTGCACGTTCGGTAACAGGTGCCTACAGAAACTTCGCTCTGACTCCGCCCGCAGAGACAGCTTGGATTCCAGCTATGGTCTTCGCAGTCTGAGGATTAGTAAACTTAGCGATAGTACCTGCTTTCTTAAAGAGTTCTAAACTGTTAGCCACTACCGCTGTAGTTCCATCAGTATAAACTATCTCGAAAGATGTATCTGGTGGGAACTTCACCCCAGCTTTCTTAAGTTTAACGGTTACTATATTATTAACATTAACAGAAACATTACCTAATGCAGAGACCCCCTTACCTGTAGCGGCTATAGTAACCACATCTAAAGTAGTACTGAAAGATCTTTCTTCTGAGACGACTGTCAAAGTAAAAGTACTTGCAGTACTAGGAACGATAGCAGCATACTTGCCTGTTGCGAGCTTCCTTACTGGCACATTATTTACTTTAGCAGTAACTTCTACATCTTCAAAATCAAATCCATCAGTAGCAGGCGTATTAAACAGAGCAATTACAGTACCTTTATTAGTGATAGTAGAAGTGAGTAAAGTAGGAACTAAGGTATCAAAAAAACCGTCTTCTTTCGCTGGTGCTGTTATTTCCTGGACCTGAGCTACTAAAGGCGTTCTCGTACTAGCAGGTAGCTGGGTAAGTGTAAGCTTAGTTCTAGGAGTCGCTCTTAGACTCGCAGTGAAGCTACCATTATCTAACACTGGCACTGTAACACTTTCAGCTCCGCCACCCTGTGGATTAACTTGAGCTACGACCTGAATTAATGTACCAGGCTGTAATAGCCCAGCTGCTCCAGACACCGTAGTTCTAAGATCACCCGTCGCATCAGCGACACCATTAATAGTAGGTAGATCCGTAGACTCCGTCGTGATTAAAGTAGTAGCCGTTAATAATTTTAAAGCAGCATTATCAGTTACTGAGCTAATCGCATTATCTAATTTATCATCGGCGTCAATAACGGTATATTTCGCTAGATCATTAGTAGCGACACTGGCTGGATTATTCCAATTTAAAAGCGTTATCGGATCGGCAAGGGCAGTACCTGCATAAAGATCTGCGATAGCATCACCTAAAGTACTAGTACCCGAATCACCGATAGGGATAAAAATATTCTCCACTGGGGAGGAAGCTGTAACTTTAGAAACAGCATTCGCGACATTAGAACCTATGTTTTAAACAATTCTATATGACGCAAACGCCATTAAATAATGCCTTAATATTTGCATCTAATAATTAGTAATCCCGTTTTAAGGCTTAATATAATGTTTTAGATATTAATATAAGCTAAACAATTTAGAGTAAAACAGGAATAATAGACTAGCTAGTGGTAGTTTTTTAAGCTCTGAATTCATTAAACCCTCTCCACTAAATACTCAGTAATATTTCTCTCTTCTAAAGACAGATTTAGCCCGATGATATGCACGGCTTTATCCCGATCATGGCACTGTAGCGG